>Ga0308163_10001944_pt1 | contig 20457 bp, 18 predicted proteins | sample PhyTR1_FD_201037 | JGI IMG/M metagenome (GOLD analysis project Ga0308163, IMG submission 201037) | Phyllosphere microbial communities from UC Gill Tract Community Farm, Albany, California, United States - DLSLT.R1 | ecosystem: Host-associated > Plants > Phyllosphere > Unclassified | place: USA...
AGATCGACGGTCATCCGCACCTGCCAGAGCCTCGGATACCGCGGCTATCCGCAGCTGCGCGTGGCGCTGACCCGCGAGCTCGCCCAGGGCGAAGGCCGCGAGCGGGAGCGCGACTACGGATCGGGAGCTCTCGGCAGCATCCGCGCCGACATCGACGCACTCGCGGCCTCGCTTCCGCAGATCGCCAGCGTGCTCACCGACGAGTCGGTCGAGAAGTCGCTCGAGCTCATCGTGGGGGCATCGCGTCTTCTCGCCATCGCCAACGGGCTGTCGTCGCCGCTCGCGCTCGATCTGGCCATGCGGCTCACCGCTGTCGGACGCCCCACCGAGTTCGTCGCAGACCCCATCGGCCAGCAGATCGCGGCACGTCAGCTGAGCCCGGCCGACACCTGCATCGTGATCAGCGGCAGCGGCGCGAACGAGTCCAGTCTTCGTTCGGCGCGCGCCGTGCGGGCCGCGGGTGCACGACTCGTCGTGGTCACGTCCTTCGCGCGATCACCGCTCGTGACCCTCGCCGACGCCGCGCTCGTCGTCGCTCCGGCGAGCGGATCGTTCAGGCACGAGCTCGAGCACACCTCCCGCATTCCCCACGTGGTGCTGCTCGAGTCGCTCGTCGAGGTGGTGGCAGCCCGACTGGGCGACGTGGCGCGACAGTCGCGCTCGACAGTGCTCTCGATTCTGAGCGACAACCTCAGCGACTGACGCGCCAGCGCGCCCGCCGCTCACCCCTGCAGGCCACCGTTGGCCCTGCGTTCATCTGTAGGCATCGGCTCGTTCACCGACCGGATGCCGCCGGCTCTTAGCGTCACATCATGAATCGACGACGGGCCCTCGCGTGATCGGCCACGTCGACCCCTTCATCGGGTCCGAGCCCACCGATCTGCCCACGCAGACAGGCCTCGCCGCCACCTGGTGGTGGCCGAAGCCCCAGATCGGCAACACGCATCCGGGAGCGACCTACCCGCTCGGCATGGTCTCGGCCTGCGCCTACTCCGGCGCCTATCCGACGGGCTACGGCCGCTACGACCTGAGTCTCGAGGGCGTGCCCTCGACGCTCTACGACCGACCGACGGAATCCGGTTTCACGCATTTTCAGCAGTCGGGCACCGGCGCCATTCGCAAGTACTACAACTACTTTCGCGTCACGCCCATGGTCGAGCCACTGGATGCGTTGGGCCGGCTGTGGGATCTCACGGACGAGACCGCAGAGCCCGGCTTCTACTCCGCGACGCTCGACTCCGGCGTGCAAGCAGAACTGACCGTCGGACCGAAGAGCGCCGTGCACCGGTACACGTTCCCCGAAGACCCGCGGGCGCGCATCGTGATCGACTTCTCGCTGGGTGGCCTGTCGATTCCCTACGGCGCGACCATTCCGCTGCGCGCCCACCTCGAGACGCTCGAGCCCGGAGTCGCGCAGGGGGAGATCGTGGTCGAGGGAACCCCGATCGCCGTGTACATCGAGTGCGATACGCCGCAGTGGCGACAGATGCTGTTCTACGACCGTCGCCTGATGCCCGGCGGCAAGCGACTCGACTTCGACCATATCCGGCCCACGACCCTGCGTCCGTTCGGGCTCATGTGGGCGGGGCCGAGCCGGGCGGGCGAGACCATCGAGCTGCGCATCGGTTTCTCGCTGCGCGGTGTCGAGCAGGCCCGCCGCAACCTGCGTAACGACTGCGGGGAGGGCGAAGCGCGCTTCGATCATCGACGCGAGAAGACGAAGCGGCAGTGGCGCAAGCAACTCAAGTCGGTGAGCGTGAAGACGACATCGACCGAGCGGCAGACCGTCTTCTCGACCGCGCTCTACCACTCGCTGATCAAGCCCTGTCTCGCGCCCTCGGAGAGCCCGTTCTGGCCCAGCGACGGACCATTCGCCTTCGACATCAGCACGATGTGGGACATCTATCGCACCCAGCTGCCGCTGCTCACCGCGCTGATGCCCGAGCGCGCCGTCGAACTCGCGAACGCCCTGCTCACCATCTGCGAGGAGGAGGGCAACTTTCCGATCGGCTACCGCATGGCCCGGGGGAGCGACCGGTTCTCGCGCCAGGGAAGCGCCCTCGCCCACACCTTCCTCGCCGACCTCTGCCAGCTCGGGCTGCCCGGCATCGACTGGGAATGGGCGCTCGTGCACATGTCCGACGACCTGCGCCGCACCTACGGCGAGGAATTCCTGCTGCACGGCGAGACGCATCCCATCAGCCACACTCTCGACCTGGCCTTCGGCTACTGGGCCACGGCCAAGGTCGCGCGGCGGGTAGGTGACACGGCGCTCGCGGAGCAGTTCGAGGGGCTGGCCGAGCGCTGGGTCAATGCTTTCGATCCGGCGAGCGGGCTGCTGAAGGACTCCACCTACTACGAGGGCACGCGCTACAACTACTCGTTCCGACTGCTGCACGACATGGCCTCGCGCATCGAGCTCAGCGGCGGCGCCGACGCCTTCGTGGCGCAGCTCGACGAGTTCTTCGGCTTCGGCGCGCCCGCGGTGACGCAGCCCGGCAACAGGCCCGCCGTCGCCGAGATGCTGGCCGGCTACGCGCTCGGCCGCTTCGAGGGGCTCAACAACGAGCCCGACATGGAGGCGCCCTGGGCATATCACTACGCCGGTCGCCCCGATCGCACCGCCGAGGTCGTGCACAATGTTCTGCTGCAGCAGTTCGGAACGGGCCGCGGCGGTCTGCCGGGTAACGACGACTCCGGCGGGCTCAGCTCATGGAACGTCTGGGCCTCGCTCGGCCTGTTCCCCGTGGCCGGCCAGAACATCTTTCTCGTGAACGCCCCGCTGTTCTCGTCGGCGACCATCGCCGTCGGCGACGAGAGCTTCAGGGTGCGCACGAAGAATTTCGTCGAACCCGTGCACGGCGGCCCCGTGCAGTACGTGCAGTCGATGCACCTGAACGGCGCGGCGCTCGAGCGCAGCTGGATCAGCGGATCCGAGCTTCACCGCGGCGGCGAGCTGCTCGTCGAACTCGGACCCGAGCCGAGCGGCTGGGCCACCACGAATCTTCCCCCCTCGCGTTCCGGTCTGGTTCGCGAACCCCTCACCCACACGCACCCGGGAGCCAAGCCATGACCACCATCGACAACCGTCTCGTGATCATCGTGCGAGCAGATCCGGTCATCTGCGGCCACTCCGTCGAGGCCCGCAATCTGGCCGAGACCGCCCTCGAGCGCGGCTTCGACGAGGTGCGCATCGTGACCTGGCCCATCGACGTTCTCGAGCGCGCCGGGCTTCCGCTCAAGCCGCTCGACTCGGTTCTGCCCTACAGCGACGGCATCATCGTGGAGCGCCCGGCCCCGGTCGGCGACTACAAGGTGCCCGACGGCCGCCACCTCGCCGGCATCACGGGCCGCCTGGTCGAGCTCTTCACCGACGGCGTTCCGACGGTCTGTCTCTCGCTCTACCTGAGTCCCCACACGATCGCCGCGTCAGACGCCGTTCGTGCAGCCCTCGGCACGGGCCTGCCCGTCAACGTGACCACCATCGCCGAGGCGGTCGGTTCCGACGTGACCAATGTCGTGCGCACGGCGGTCGAAGAAGGCCGCCTCGGCGCCGCGGCTCACATCCTCACGAGTTACCTCAGCCAGGACTACTGCGTCGCCGTGTCGGACTACACCCGCCAGCTCATCATCAGCGAGGCCGAACGCGTCGACGCTCAGCACGGAACGCGCTTCGCCGAGCAGTGCCGCGCGAAGATCACGGTGTCGTATCCGGCGATCGACGCCGACGCCTATCTCGATCTCGACGACGGAGTTCTCGGCGAGGTGCTGGCGTCGCGTGGGCTCGAACGCGACGGCTACGTGCTCTTCCTCTCGCGTCTCACCCACGCCAAGGGCGTCGAGGAGCTCATCGAAGGCTTCGAACGCAGCGGCGTGCACGCGGACAAGACCCTGGTGATCGCCGGCCGGGGCCCGCAGGCCGACGCATTTCGCGCCGCCGCCGCGGCATCCGGCGTCTCGTCGCGCATCCGCTTTCTCGATGACGTCGGAGACGCCGAGAAGCCGTATCTCATGAAGGGATGCGCCGCGTTCGTTCTGCCCAGCAAGCCTCGGCCCGAATTCGTCGAGACCTTCGGCATCGCCCTCGCAGAGAAGATGCTCGCGGGCGGTGGCCCTATCATCACGACGCTGACGGGTGGCATCGGCGAGGCGATCGGCGACCACGCGATCGTCGTTCCCGTCGAAGATCCGGATGCGATCGCTCGGGCTCTCGTGCGCGCCATCGTCGAGACCACGGCAGACGAGCGCAACGAGTGGGCCGCGCGCGCCCGGGAGTACGCCCTGCAATTCGATCGCAGAGTGGTCTTCGACCGCATGTTCGAGCCGGTGGTGCGTCGGGCGGTCGCCGTTCGCTAGGCGCGGTCAATGACCGCGACTCGGCTCGCGTGGGTGGATGCCGCGCGCGGCATCTGCGTGCTGTTGGTCGTTCTGCTGCACGTGCGCATCTTCGTGTACGAGCCGCTCGCGCCGCCGAGCAACGGTGTGGAGGCCTGGACGCAGCTGACGGAATTCTTCGGCGCGTTCAGGCTGCCGCTGCTCTTCGTCGTCTCTGGGTTGGTGGCATCGCGCCGGGTTCGGGCCGGGTGGAACGATCGGCGAACCGTGCTTCGGGCCGTGTCTCTGTATTGGCTCTACCTCGTCTGGCTCGCGGTGTACGCCGTGCTCTCGATCGTGGTCATCGACCCGGGTGTGCCGTTCCGGGTCATGACGCCCCTGCACTTTCTCGAGCAGTTGTTCGTTCCCGACTCGATGCTGTGGTTCATCTTCGCGCTCGCGGCCTACGTCGTGGTTCTCAGCAGTCTGAACCGGGTGCCGCCCGCCGCGGTAGTGGGCGTGCTCGCGGTGCTGTCCGTCGCATCCGGAGCCGTGCCCGTGACGCGCGACGAGGCGCTCTGGCTGCACGTCGTGTACTACGCGGTCTTCTTCGCTGTCGGGGTCTATGCGGCGCCGGCGCTGCGGGCGCTCGCGCGCATCCGCAGCGTATGGGCACCCGTTCTCGGCATCGTCTTCTTCGTCGTGTGCGAACTGGCCTGGCAACAGACCGCCGAGGGAACCGCGCTCGAGACAGGGTTGCGGCTGCTGCGGGACAGCGCCGCCGTGATGGTGTCGGTCGTCGTGATCTCGGTGCTGGTGCGCTGGCCGCCGTTCGAGAAGGCGGCGGCGGCGATCGGTCGCCGCACCCTGCCGATCTTCGTGCTGCAGCTTCCGTTGATCTGGCTGCTCTTCCTGCTTCCTCCGGTCGAGTGGTCATTGCAGTTTGCGCCCGTGCGGTATCTCGCTCCCGTCTTCGGAACCGTGCTGATCGTGTCGGTCGCACTCGGCATCCATCGCGTGCTCGTGCGCGGACGTGCGCGGGTGCTGTTCGAGCTGCCTGAGGTGTGGCGAAAAAGAATTCTGCGCCGAAACATGAGGGGTGTTCTTAAGTCGTGAACTCACGGTAATGTTTGCGCGTTCCCTGTGAGGAACACGTCCCCTAAACGATGGAGAGCAGCCTCATGACTACACCCGCATACACCCCGGCCCCCGCCGCTTCGAGCAAGAAGACCATGGCGATTCTGTCGCTGGTCTTCGGTGCCGTGAGCATCGTCTTCAGCTTGTTCCTGCCCATCCTGTGGATCCTCCTGGCGATCGCCGGCGTGATCCTCGGCTTCATGTCGCGCAAGCGCGAACCGCAGGCCCGCACTCTGTCGCTGGTCGGCATCATCCTGAGCTTCGTCGGCATCGCGGCGAACATCGTGTCGATGATTCTCGGCGCCATCGTCATGAGCTCGATGGTGCAGTACTGATTTACCCGCATTGTGAACGGGCCGTGCCCGCCGGATACCGGCGGTGTGCGGCCCGTTCTGTCTTTCACGGTTCGGCAGAGGTCAGGCCGGCGACGAGTGCCGCATGTGATGACGTCCGATCGGCAGCATCAGTGGCTGCCCCGAAGTGGGATCGATGATCACCCGGCTGTCGAGCCCGAAGACCGCACGCACTGTATCCTCGGTCAGCACGTCGCCAGGTGGCCCCGACGCGTGCACACCGCCGTTCGCCAGGGCGATCAGGTGGTCGGCATAGCGTGCAGCCAGGTTGAGGTCGTGCAGCACCATCACGATCGTGGTGCCCCGCGTGCGGTTGAGATCGGTCAGCAGATCGAGCACCTCGACCTGATGGCTCACATCGAGGAAGGTGGTGGGCTCGTCGAGCAGCAGCAGATCCGTCTGCTGCGCGAGCGCCATCGCGATCCACACCCGCTGGCGTTGACCGCCCGAGAGCTCGTCGACCGGTCGGTCAGACAGCGCTGCCGTCTCGGTGGCGTCGAGTGCGTCGGCGACGGCGATGTCGTCGGCGTGGCTCCAGCGCGAGAACATGCCCTGGTGGGGGTGGCGTCCCCGGCCGACCAGGTCGGATACCGTGATGCCCTCCGGCGCGATGGGCGACTGCGGAAGCAGGCCCAGAGTGCGCGCGAGCTGCTTGGCTGGAATGCGCTGCACGTCGTGTCCGTCGAGGAGCACGTGACCGGTGCGGGGCGCGAGAAGGCGCGACATCGATCGCAGGAGAGTCGACTTTCCGCACGCGTTCGCTCCCACGATGGCCGTGACCTGGCCCGGCGGTATGAGCAGGTCGAGGTTCTCGATCACGGCGCGATCGCCGTAGCCCAGCGTGAGCGTGTCGATGGTGAGCGAATGGGCTGTCGTCACAGCGAGCCTCCCGAGCGGTTGCTTCGAACGATCAAGTAGATGAGGTACGGCGCGCCGAGCACTCCGGTGACCACGCCGACGGGCAGACGGGTGCCCAGGGCGAACTGTCCGATGAAGTCGGCCACGAGTACGAGAAGGGCACCCACGAGTGCGGCGGGCACGAGCAGCGATGCCCCGGGCCCGACGATGCGCGCCGCGATAGGGCCCGAGAGGAACGCGACGAAGGCGATAGGGCCGGCGGCCGCGGTGGCGAATGCGATCAGCAACACGGCGGTGGCGATGACGATGAGTCGGGTGCGATCGACTCGCACCCCCAGGGCAGACGCGGCGTCGTCGCCGAGTTGGGTCACGGCGAGATTGCGCGACTGCCCGAGAAGCACGGGGCTGAGCACCACGACCGCGACGAGAACAGGAACGACCTGTGCCCATCCGGGGCCGTTCAGGCTGCCCGTGAGCCAACGCTGGGCAGCCTGCAGATCCCAGTCGGCGGCCTGAGACAGGATGTACGCCGTAACGCTGTCGAGCATCGCGGCGATGCCGATGCCGATCAGAATCAGGCGGGTGCCGGCGACGCCGCTCTTGAACGACAGAGTGTAGATCAGCAGAGCCACGGCCAGCCCGACGACGATCGCGAAGATCGATACCTGGGTCCCGCCGAGTCCCAGCGTCACGATGGCGAACGCGGCGGCGGCGCTGGCGCCGGAGCTGATGCCGATAATGTCGGGGCTCGCGAGCGGGTTGCGCAGCATCGTCTGGAATGTGACGCCGCCGAGGCCGAAGCAGAGCCCGGCAAGCACCGCGAGCGATGCGCGGGGCAGCCGGAGCCGACCGACGGTGAAGGTGGCTCCAGGAACGTTCTCGCCGAGGATCACGCGGAAGACCTCGCCGGGGGAGTAGATCGTCTGACCGACCAGGAGCGTTACGCATAACACGATCACGATGAGCGCCGCCAGCACGAGAACGACGGTGCGGCGGCGCGCGAATCGGCCGACGCGACCGCGAAGCACGGTCTGCGTCGTCGGGGTCGGCGGCGTCGTCGACGCCGTTCGCGCGGGCCGTTCCTGCTTCATGTCGGCGCTCACAGTGCGCGGATCTTCCGACGGCGCACGATGGCGATGAAGAACGGGGCTCCGATGAGTGCGGTCACGATGCCGACATCGACCTCTCCCGGCCGCGACGCGATGCGGCCGAGAATATCTGCGATGGTCAACAGGATCGCACCCGCGAGAGCAGAGAAGGGGATCAGCCAGCGATGATCGACGCCGACGATGAGGCGGCACGCGTGCGGCACGACGAGGCCGACGAAGGCGATGGGCCCGGTCACCGCGGTGGCGGCTCCACACAGCACGACGGCGCCGAGCGCAGCCGATCCGCGAGCCACGGCGACGCGCTCTCCGAGGCCGGCCGCGAGATCGTCGCCCAGCGCCAGCGAATTGAGGCCGCGGGCCGAGAGGAGGCACACGACGAACCCGATCGCGAGGAACGGGAGGACCTGTTCGATGCTCGCGAACGTCGAACCGCCGACTCCGCCGATCTGCCACGAGCGCACGGTTCCCGCGATGTCGTTGCGGCCGAGAACGACGGCGCTGATGAACGAGACGAGAGCGGCCGACGTCGCAGCACCGGCCAGTGCGAGCTTCAACGGAGTGGCGCCGCCACGACCGAGCGAGCCGACCGTGTAGACGAAGACGGCCGTCACCGCGGCGCCGGCAATAGCGACCCAGATCTGCAGACTGGGCGACGCGAGGCCGAAGAAGGCCAACCCCGCGACCACCGCGAGCGACGCACCCATGTTCACGCCCAGGATGCCGGGGTCGGCCAGCGGATTGCGTGTCACACCCTGCATGACCGCTCCCGAGACGCCCAGAGCTGCCCCGGCGAGCACCGCGAGCAGAGTGCGGGGAATGCGCTTGACGACAGCGGCCTGTTCGAAGCCGTCGGCCGATCCGCCGAACGCGGCGACGACATCCCCGAGCCCGACATCGCGCGAGCCGATCATGACCGACGCCACCATCACGGCCGCGAGAACGACGAGCGCGCCGAGGAGTCCGAGCGCGCGAATACGCCTCGAGCGCCGTATGAGAACGGCGCCCGAGATGCGGGGGGCGACTGTCGCGGTCACTCGGCCTTGTCGGCCGCTGCCGCCAGCAGCTGCAGGTAGTCGTCGAGCACCCACGAGATCGAGAGCGGGGTGGGGTTTGCGGCCGTGCCGAGCGGGCTGGTGCCGGGCAGATTCACGATGGCGCCGTTCGCGACCGCGGGCATCTGCGACAGCAGCGGGTCTCCGCTGAGAGCCGTGAGCATCTCGTCTCCTCCATAGGTGACGATGATGTCGACGTCATTGAACGCGTCGGCCTGCTCGGCGCTCTGGGTCAGCGAGAACTTGTCGGTCGTGGCGGAGGCCGAACCGATGCTCTCCGGCGTGGCCAGTCCGAGGTCGTCGAAGAACATCGCCCTGGTGTCGTGTGTCGTGTAGAAGCTGACCTCGCTCAGGTCGGAGGTGTCGACGTGGGTCAGGAAGGCAGCCGACACGCCCTCGAGCTGCGGGTACTTCGCGGCGGCGTCGCTGATCTCGGTCTCGAGCTCGGCGACTAGGGCCTTGCCCTCCTCGGCCATGCCCATGGCCTCGCTGTTGAGCTCGATCATGTCGCGCCACGACGTGCCCCACGCCGTCTCGGGGTACGCGACGACGGGTGCGATCTCACTCAGGGTGTCGTAATCCTCTTGGGTCAGACCGGAATACGCGGCGAGGATGACATCGGGCTGGGTGTCTGCGACGGCCTCGAAGTCGATTCCGTCAGTCTCATCGAAGAGCACGGGCGTCTCGGCGTCGAGCTCGGTGAGCTTCTCCTCGACCCAGGGCAGGATGCCGTCGCCGTTGTCGTCGCCGAAGTTCGCTGCGGCCATGCCGACGGGAACGACGCCGAGAGCGAGAGGTACTTCGTGGTTGGCCCAGTTGACCGTGGCGACGCGTTCGGGCTTGGTATCGATCGTCGTGGTGCCCAGGGCGTGCTTGATGGTGATCGGCGAGAATCCGTCGGCCGCCGATGTGTTGGCGGAGGGCGTGGAAGAGCACGCCGCGAGTCCCACGGCGAGCAGGCCTGCGGCGGAGAGAGCGAGGAGTCGGGACGCGCGGGGCATGGATGCCTTTCGGTTGTGGTGCGGTGCTTGCTCTGTCGACGTCGTCACGGGGCACCCGATCGCGGGCGCACTGGATGCGCCGAGCGCGGGCGGTGGCCGGCGCGACCGGCGACAGTCGAGCGTGTGATGGAGTGCGACCCGTCCGCGGCAGAGGTGGGGCGTATTTAGGATTGCCTAACCAAAGTTAGCCGCCCGACGGCGATGACGCAATCCAGCGGTTAAGACAGCGAATGGCGCGAAACGGACATCCATGACGACTCCTGCTCGCGGCTATTGCGAACGGAAACGACCGGGGGTCATGCCTGTGACCCGGCGAAATGCCGTTCCGAAGGAACTGGCCGATCGATAGCCCACCGCCGCAGCGACGTCGTCGATCTCGCGGCCCTCGCCGAGGAGGACGATCGCATGCTGCGCCCGCGCGGCGGCACTCCACCGTGTGAAGCCCATTCCGGTCTCGGCCGTGAACTGGCGGGTGATGGTTCGGGTGCTCACACCGAGCCGGGTCGACCACTCCACCAGCGTCGTCGCATCTGCCGGGTCTGTGCGCACCGCGTCGACGACCGGCTGCAGCATCGCGGATTCGGGGATGCGCAGGAGGAGTTCGTGTGCTGCTGGCTGGAGCACATCGATCACCATGGCCTCAGCCGTTTCTCGGGAGCGATCATCGAGCTCAGTGCTGTCAACGCGGTCGAGGAGGAGCTGGAGCAGGGGTGAGATATCGACCGCCACAGGTTCGGGTGAGATCGACGGCACGCGCCGAATGCCGAAGTGCGCTGCGCGCTGACGGGCACCGCCGGGCGACCAGCCCGAATGCGCGATGCCGGCCGGGATCCACAGACCGATCGACGGGGTGATCGTGTAGATGCGCGATCCGATCATCGCCCTCGAGGTTCCCACCTCGTTCCACAGGAGCTCGTGGGTGGGATGCGAATGCTCTTCCCAGTGCGTGTCCCGATCGATCAACTCGCTATGGCCCGCGATGACGAAGGGCACCTCGATCTCGCCGGCCTCGTAGAGAGGCAGTCGTCGGCTCTCGGGTCGGGTCACGCCTTCAGCGTAGGTGAACGCAAGGGGGATGCGCGTACGGTCGCGGGCTGTCAGGCTGAGAGTGCAACGGCGTGCGACGGGAGGGGCCGGTCATGGCATGGAATCCGTTCCGCCGCGCGTCGGGGTCGGACGAGACTCTGCAGCAGGCCGCGGCGCCCCAGCGACATTCCTCCGACGACGACGGTGCCGCACGCTGGCGCGAGCTCTCGCAGCTGCTCTCGCCGGACGTCGGGCTGACGGAGGTGGTGCTGCAGGCCTATTCGGCGCCATCCGCGTATCTCGAGCTGCACGCCGCCGAGGCCGAGAACCGAGGCCTCGAAGACGACGATGTCGACCCGTGGTTCGCCCTCGTCGACTGGCTTATCGAGAACGAGCTGGCACACGAGCTCGACTGGAAGGACAATGCCGCGGAGCTGGCATGGGCGCTGAGTCGCATGAGCGCGGTGCTCTCGAGCGGCGTCGACCTGCAGTCCGTCGACGACGCGGATGCGCACCTCACGTTCGGCATGCTGCGTGCGAACGCGCTGCTCGCCTCGGCCGGCCTCGAGCTTGTCGTCTTCGACATCGATTCGGACTCGTATCCGGTTGTTCTCGTCGAGAGCGCCAAGCGAGACCGCATCGTGGCGCTCGCGGCAGAGCTCGGTCACCGCGCCGACGTGATGACGCTCGAGCACGCGCGGCACTCGGGCGGACGCGACTACGGCGACGGCATTGAGCTCTAGAGAGCTGAGGCGTGCCGTCGCGCGACGACGACCTCGTAGTTCTCGGCGTCGAAGCGCGACAGGCGTCGTTGGAATGCATAGGCGAAGTCGGGCCAGAGCAGGGTCAGCCGTCTGCTGCGCTCATCGACGTACCAGCTGTCGCATCCACCGGTCAGCCACACGGTCGACGCAGCCTTGGCGTCGATCTCGTGAGTGTAGGCATCCTGTGCTTCGAGCGACGCGTCGAGGGCGTCGATACCCTCGGCGTCGCGGTGATCGAGGGCGGCGAGCACGTAGTCGATCTGCGCCTCGATCATGGCGACGGCACTGTTGTGGCCGAGGCTCGCATTGGGCCCGTCGAGAACGAACATGTTGGGAAAGCCGTGCACGGTCGTCGACGCGTGCGCGCGCATGCCGTCAGCCCATGCATCGGCGAGACGGATGCCGTCGGCCCCGTAGGTGCGTGCGGCGAACGGCGGGCGGGTCGACTCGAATCCGGTGGCGAACACGAGCACATCGAGCTCGAATCGGGAGCCGTCTTCCGAGGTTGCGACGTTCTTCGAGATCGAGTGCAGCGCCGACGGCTCGAGGATCACAGAGGGTGCGGCGAGCGCGGGGTAGTAGTCGTTCGAGATGATCACCCGCTTGCAGCCGATCTCGTAGTCGGGCGTGGCGGCAGCGCGCAGGGCGGGGTCCTCGAGTTGCGCTTCGAGGTGGCCGAGCGCGCGATCGCGCAGCCGATCGATGAAGCCGGGCACGCGCATCCGCTCGGCGAACGCCGTCTCTGCGCCCCAGAAGAGGTCGTCCCGCATGGCCTCGTGTGCAGACGGATCTGCCGCGAAGGCTCGTTGCTCGTCGACGGTGTACTCCCGGTCGGGGCGCGGTACGACATAGGGGGCGCTGCGCTGAAACACCACGACGCTCGCCGCGAGGTGCGCCAGTCGAGGAATCAGTTGCGCCGCGGACGCACCCGTACCGACGACTCCGACGCGTCGCCCCTGCAGCTCGACGGAGTCGTCCCACATCGACGAGTGCATGACCGGACCCGCGAAGGTGTCGAGACCGGGCACATCGGGCATGCGGGCATCCGACAGCCGCCCCGCGGCGACGATCAGCGTGCGAGAGAGGTACTCACCCGAGCTCGTCGTCACCCGCCAGCGCAGCTCGTCGGCGAGCCAGCGCATCTCGAGCACTTCCGAGTGCAGGCGCAGATGCGGTTCGAGGCCCTCCGAGCTCACAGCATTGCGCAGATAGTCGTGAATCTCGCGACCGCTCGCGAAGAAGCTCGACCAGTCGGGTTTCGGCAGAAATGAGAACGAGTACAGGTGCGAGGGAATGTCGCAGGCGACGCCGGGGTAGGTGTTGTCGCGCCAGGTGCCGCCCACGTCGCCCGCGCGCTCGAGGATCACGAACGACTCGTCGCCCCGTCGCGCAAGACGGATGCCCGCCCCCAGCCCCGCGAATCCCGCACCGACGATCACGGTGTCGACCTCGACTGCGCTGATTGAGTGCTCGCGCGAGGGACGGGCCGGCAGATCGACATCACTCACGGGTGGTCTCGATACGGCCGCGGGCGGCCTACTCGACCCGCGAGAGGGAGGTTTTGCGTCATCGAGGAAATCCTCGATCATGCTCAAGATGCGCGCGGGTTGTTCGCGCAGCGTGGCGCGCACATCGTCGAGCCCGCGCTCGCCCGAGGTGAGAACGAGCACGCGCAGACCGCCCATCTCGGGGGCCGCGCCATCGAACTCCGGATCGATGAGCACGAGTTGGGTGACGACTCCGCGGGAGTCGTGCGTCGCTCGCACGGCGTCCTCGGTGTGTGCCCCGACTGCGATCACGCAGCAGCCGTCGCCGACCTCGGCGAGCTCGTGCACCCACCCGTCAGAGCGCTGCCTCGAAGGCTCGGCCAGATCGACGATCACCACACGGCGATCGCGCGCCAGAGTCGGGCCGAGAAACGCGAAGTCCTCGTCGCTGCCTGGGCCGCGCAGCAGAACGACTGTCGAACGCCGCCGGGTCGAGGTCATGCGCGCGACGGCTGGAGCGAGCTGCGACGCTCAGAGATCGGAAGCTGCAGGCGCGTGGAGGGAGGCGCGTCTGACCGCCGGGCGAACGCGAGCTGCTCGGGCGTGGGCGAGCCGTAGCTCGTCGTGCGCTGCCGCACACCCCGCCCGATCTCCCCGGCCGTGCGCTCGAGGTCGGCGATGGTGAGCGAGCGATGCGCTTCGGCGCCGGCCTCGGGCTTGGCTGTTCCGTCGAGCAGGAGTCCGCCGAGGTCGTCGGCTCCGCCGCGCAGCACCGACTGGCTCTGGGCGAGTCCGAGCTTCGTCCACGCGGCCTGCACGTGGTCGATGCGCCCGTGCAGCAGCAGCCGCGCGACGGCGTGCACCGCGCGGGTCTGTCGCGCATCCGGCCCGGGGCCGGCCACGAGGGCGACGCTCGCCGGCGCGTCCAGCCGCACGTAGGGCATCGGAATGAACTCGGTGAAGCCGCCGGTCTCGTCGTGAATCCGCGCGAGCGCGCGCAGATGCGCGAGCTGTTGAGCCGGGCTCTCGACATGGCCGTAGATCATGGTCGAGGTCGAACGGAGCCCCGCCCGGTGAGCAGCCGTCATCGACGCGATCCACTCGGCGGCGGCGGGATCAGTGCCCTCGCTGAGAACGCGCCGCACGTCGTCGTCGAGGATGCGGGCGCCGGTTCCCGGCACACTGTCGACTCCTGCATCACGCAGTGCCTGCAGGTACTCGCCGAGGGCCAGCCCGAGGCGGCGCGCCCCGTCGGCGATCTCGGTCGGGCGGTAGGCGTGCACGTGCAGTCCTGGCTGCCGGGCGCTGATCGCGCGCACGATGTCGAGGTATGCCGTAGCGGGCATGTGAGCGCCGACGGCGCCCTGCACACACACCTCGGTCGCGCCCAGCGCCGCCGCCTCATCGGCGAGCTCACCGATCGTCTCGAGGGAGAGGCCGCCGTTCTCGGGGTCGACCCCATAGAGCGAGGAGTCGATGTTGCGGTTGATCACAAAGGTGACGTCGTCGCCCACGGCGTCAGAACGGATGTCGTCGGCCAGGGCCGTGAGCGCATCGAGTTCGGCGCCGGATGCCTGGAGAAGCTCGAGGTAGTGAGCGTCTGAGAGGGCGGCCGGGTTCTTGTCGGCTGCGATGAGGGCTTCGATTCCCTTCGACAGGCTCAGGGAACGGAGTGCTGGGCTCAGGGAACGGAGTGCCGGATTCAGCGAACGGGGGCTCGAGTGCGGGGCACGGGGCCACGGGCGACCGATGACCGGGGCGTCCTCCTCGGCGAGGCCCGACGGCGCGGCCAGGGCATCGACGTGCGGCCGGATGCGCGCATCGATCCACGCGTCGGGGTCGCGCACGAACTGCGGATGCGCGGTCAGCCGTTCGCGCAGCTCGAATCCGGCGTCTTTCGTCAGCGCCGCGAGGGCGTCGAGCTCGGGCCAGGGGCGCTCGGGGTTGACGTGGTCGGCGGTGAGCGGGCTGACTCCGCCCCAATCGTCGATGCCCGCGCGCAGCAGCAGATCCAACTCGTGCGCGTCGGTGAGGTTGGGTGGCGCTTGGATCGTCGCATCGGGGCCCATGACGACGCGGGCGACGGCGACGGCGGCGACGTACTCCTGCAGCGCGAGATCGACCTCGTTCTGCATGGCGGTCCGCGGCTTCGCGCGGAAGTTCTGAACGATGGTCTCTTGGATATGCCCGTGGCGTTCGTGCGAGGCGCGGATCTCGAAGAGCGCCTCGGCGCGCTCCGCGTTGTTTTCGCCGATGCCCAGCAGCACGCCCGTGGTGAAGGGGACCTTCGACCGACCTGCGTCGTCGAGAACGCGGAGCCTGAGGGCTGGATCCTTGTCGGGCGAGCCGTAGTGCACCCCTCCCTTCTCCGACCAGAGCCTCGTGGCGGTGGTCTCGAGCATCATGCCCATCGATGGCGCGACCGGCCGAAGGGCCTGTAGCTCACTCCACGACATCACCCCCGGGTTGAGGTGGGGGAGCAGCCCGGTCTCCTCGAGCACGAGAAGAGCCGTGGCCCGGATGTAGTCGATGGTCGAGGCATAGCCGTGGGCATCCAACCATTCGCGCGCGACGGGCCACCGGTTCTCGGGCCGGTCGCCCAGAGTGAACAGCGCCTCCTTGCAGCCGACGGCCGCGCCCGCACGTGCAACCTCGAGAATCTCCTCGGGCGACATGTAGATGGGTTTGCCCTTGGTGGCCAGCTTGTTCGGCGTCTCGACGAAAATGCAGTAGTGGCAGCGGTCCTGGCAGAGGTGCGTGACCGGTATGAACACCTTCTTGGAGTAGGTGATGATGCCCGACCGGCCCGAGCGGTCGAGTCCCTCGTCGCGCAGCTGTGTCGACACAGCGAGCAGTCGCTCGAGCTCGTCGCCGCGTGCGGAGAAGAGCAGTTCTGCGTCGAATTGCGACACGTGACGGTCGCGCTCGACGCGACCCAGCGCATCCTGGATCTCTGAGATCGCGGGAACGGGTGAAGCGTCTGTCATCAGCGTCTTTCTGCGGGGGGAAGGGTGGAACGAGCACTCGACGGAGTGCCGGTGGGCCCAAATCCAGGCCCGCGCGCTGATTACCTCCCACTATACGCGCGGGGCCGAGCGCCGACCCGCGACCGAGCCCGTCATGCGGCGTCACGGAATTTTCGAGGGGCCTCGAGCGCTGGCTACCCTGAACACCTCAGTCACACAGCAAAGGATCACCCGTGAAACGCTCCTCCTCTCTCGTCGCGCTCATCTCGCTCGCCGCCGCAGCAACTCTCGCCCTGGGCGCGTGCTCGAGCCCGTCGTCGACGTCTGACGGCGCAACGAGCGAGGGCAAGGTGAAGGCCAACTCGCTCGCCGCGATCCAGGAGTCCGGAGTTCTCACGGTCGGCACCGAAGGCACCTACCGGCCGTTCAGCTATCACGAGGGCGGAACCGGAGACATCACCGGCTACGACGTCGAGATCATCACCGCCGTCGCCGACAAGCTCGGAGTGAAGGCGAAGTTCGAGGAGACGCAGTGGGACGCGATCTTCGCCGGCCTCGAAGCCGGCCGCTTCGACGTGATCGCCAACCAGGTCTCGATCAATGACGAGCGTTCGGCGAAGTACGACTTCTCCGAGCCCTACACGGTGAGCCCCGGCGTCATCGTCGTGAAGAACGACAACTCCGACATCACGTCGTTCGCCGACCTCGCGGGCAAGACCACCGCGCAGTCGCTGACCAGCAATTGGTACGAACTGGCCCAGAAGAACGGCGCGAACGTCGAGGCCGTCGAGGGATGGGCGCAGGCCGTCGCACTGCTCGAGCAGGGGCGTGTCGACGCGACGGTGAACGACAACCTCACCTTCCTCGACTACCAGAAGCAGAAGGGCGACACCGGCCTCAAGATCGCCGCCGAGACCGACGACCCCTCGCTCAACGCGTTCGTCTTCGCCAAGGGAAACACCGAACTTCAGCAGGCCGTCGACAAGGCGCTCGACGACCTTCGCGCTGACGGAACGCTGGCCAAGATCTCCGACAAGTACTTCGGAAGCGACGTCACGCAGTAAGGCTGCGGCGAAAAGGGTCGATCGATGGCGCCCGGGTGCGGGAGGATTGACGAATGACCGAATCGCTGTGGGATCTGCTGCTGCGATCGCTCCTCCCCATCGTGGGAGGAGCGCTCACGGGCACCATCCCGCTGGCGCTGCTGTCGTTCGCGCTGGGTCTGGTGATCGCCCTCGGCGTCGCGCTGATGCGGCTGTCGCGCATCCGCGTCGTCTCGGGCATCGCCCGGGTGTACATCTCGATCATCAGGGGTACACCCCTGCTGGTGCAGTTGTTCGTCATCTTCTACGGGCTGCCATCGATCGGTGTTCTCGTCGATCCGTGGCCGAGCGCCATCATCGCCTTCTCGCTCAACGTCGGTGGCTACGCCGCCGAGGTGATCAGGGCGGCCATTCTCTCTGTGCCGAAGGGTCAGTGGGAGGCCGGCTACACGATCGGCATGTCGCGGGGGCAGACGCTGGTTCGGGTCATCCTTCCCCAGGCGGCTCGGGTGTCGGTGCCTCCGCTGTCGAACACGTTCATCAGCCTCGTCAAAGACACCTCGCTCGCGTCGCTGATCCTCGTGACCGAGCTGTTCAGGCAGGCGCAGCAGATCGCGGCGTTCAGCCAGGAGTTCATGGCGCTGTACATCGAAGCCGCCGTCGTCTACTGGGTGATCTGCCTCGTGCTCTCGAGCGCCCAGTCCGTGCTCGAGAAGAGGTTGGATCGCTATGTCGCCCACTGACCCCCTGGCTCCGGAGCCGGCCGACGCGATCATCGCCGCGCCTCTGTTGACGGCGCGCGGCATCCGCAAGAGTTTCGGCGACGTCGAGGTGTTGAAGTCCATCGATCTCACGGTGCCGCGCGGAAACGTCGTGGCCCTGATCGGCCCGTCGGGATCGGGCAAGACCACGGTGCTGCGATCGCTGAACGGCCTCGAGGTGCCCGAAGCGGGCACGGTCGAGTTCTCGGGCGGCGACGTCGTCGACTACTCGCGGAATCCGACGAAGAGGCAACTCGCATCGCTCCGCGATCGTTCCGCCATGGTCTTCCAGCAGTTCAACCTCTTTCCGCACCGCACGGTTCTCGAGAACGTGATCGAGGGCCCGGTGCAGGTACAGAAACGGCCGAAGGCCGAGGCGATATCGGATGCGCGTGCGCTGCTCGAGCGCGTCGGTCTCGGCGCGAAGGCCGATGCGTACCCGTTCGAGCTGTCGGGCGGTCAGCAGCAGAGGGTGGGCATCGTGCGTGCACTGGCCCTCAAGCCGCAGCTGCTGCTGTTCGACGAGCCCACTTCTGCGCTCGACCCCGAGCTCGTCGGAGACGTTCTCGACGTGATCCGAGAGCTCGCGACGGAGGGCTGGACGATGGTGCTCGTGACGCACGAGCTCACCTTCGCCTCGCACGTTGCCGACACGATCGTCTTTATGGACGGCGGGGTCGTGGTCGAGTCCGGGCCGCCGTCGGAGGTGCTGCAGAATCCCCGCGAGGCGCGCACGAAGCAGTTCCTGCACCGCCTGCTCGATCGGTAGTCAGGCGACGAGCGACTTCTTGCGCTGCTTGAACCAGAGCACGAGCATGAAGCTGAAGATCACCAGCACCATCCACGAGCCGATCTTGCTCGCGTGCACCAGGGTCCAACCGGCCTCCTGGCCGGGGTAGCTCCACGCCCCGAGGATCGTCGCGATGTTCTCGACGAACCAGATGAAGAAGCCGATGAGCAGGAACGAGACGAGCAGCGGCATCCGGTAGATCGTCTGGCGGACCCTGAAGCGCACCCATGTCTTGCGCATCAGCACCGCGACCACGATCAGCAGCGGCCAGCGGGCGTCGGGCAGCCAGTGATTCGTGAAGAAGTTCACGTAGAAGAGGATGGCCGTGATCATCGTCGGAACCATCGGCACGGAGTCGATATCGAGGTCGAATCGCCGCCACGCCTGGCAGATATAGCTCGCGATCGCCGCGTACATGAACCCGCTGTAGACGGGAACGTCGCCGATGCGGAGCACCCCCGCGTCGGGGTAGCTCCACGAACCGACGGCGACCTTGAAAACCTCGAGGGCGAGGCCGAGCACATGGAACATGCAGATGACGAGCAACTCGTCGCGTGTCTCGACCTTCGTCGCGAGCAGCACGATCTGCACGATGATGCACCAGACGAGCATCGCGTCGTAGCGGGCGAGCCCGAAGTCGACGAAGTGGGTGATCGCAAGGCCCACGACGATCGATACCGCGAAGAGGCACGACAGCGCCTGTTTGTAGCCGAAGTCGAGCAGATCGAGCAGACGGGAGCCTGCTCTCGCCGTCGTAGTGGTCATCGCCGGAGCATAGCGCGGGTGGGTGTCGTTCTCGCTGGCATCCCGGTCCAGCATGGCCAGTCATAATGGCTGCATGATCACCGTCGAACTCGCCCGATCACTGCGCGATGCCGGGCTGGTCTGGAAGCCGGCCTCGGGGGATCGCTTCTCGATCGATACCCCCGCCTTCGATCCCGAAGCCCTCGACGCCGAGGTCTTCACCGTCAGCGACATGACGATCGAGGCCCAGCATTACCCCACGGGAACCATTCTCGGTTTCAACGGCACGACCGAGTGGGCGCTCGACTCCGTCGAGTTGCACGAGGCTCTGTGGCTGCCGCGTGAAGACCAGCTCCGCGACATGCTCCGCGGCGCGTTCCGGTCTCTCGTGCGCCTTGAGACCTCGGAGGACGCGGCACCGGAATATCGCGTAGACATCGTCTTTCGGGGCACGCCATCGAGCCACACGGCCGCCGACCCGGCCGAAGCCTACGGGCGGGCCGTGCTCACGTTGGTGGCGGCATCCAGCGCCGCGCTCTGAAAGGGGTGGACGTGGGCCCTCCCGATCCGAGAAACTGAGGTCATCCGGAACTCTCTCCGGGATCGACAAAGGGGTTGGATTCCATGGCTGACACGTATCGTGCACTGCTGCAATCAGGCGGACTCTCGGAGGGTAAGGAAACGGTCGAGCACTTCGTCGACGGCAAGCCCCGCGAGACGATCGTCGAGGTCTTCGACGCCGAGGGCGAGGCCCAGGAGCGGGTATGGCGACTCGTCGTTCCCGTCACTCCCGAACCGGTCTCCTACGAGTTGGTGGGCGATACGCCGCAAGAGATCCCGAACTGATCGGCTGTCTCTAACGGATCGTCAGAGGCATCACAAGCCCCATCCGTCGGACGACCTCGGGGCGTACCGTGAAACGCATGCCGGAACCCACAAGGATTCCGGTCAGACGAAAGGTGGATGCCATGGGACTCGACGACAAAGTCAAGAACGCCGCAACCGACGTAGCAGGCAAGGCGAAAGAAGCCACGGGCAAGGTCACTGACAAC
>Ga0308163_10001948_pt1 | contig 20416 bp, 17 predicted proteins | sample PhyTR1_FD_201037 | JGI IMG/M metagenome (GOLD analysis project Ga0308163, IMG submission 201037) | Phyllosphere microbial communities from UC Gill Tract Community Farm, Albany, California, United States - DLSLT.R1 | ecosystem: Host-associated > Plants > Phyllosphere > Unclassified | place: USA...
AAGGTCTGGCTGGCAGCACCGATATCCGTAACCAGGGCACCGTGGTGTCGGTGACGGACGGTATCGTGCGCGTGCACGGCCTGTCGGACGTGATGCAAGGCGAAATGCTGGAATTCCCGGCAACCGCTGACGGTCAACCCTCGTACGGCCTAGCCCTGAACCTCGAGCGCGACTCCGTCGGCGCCGTGATTCTGGGTGAGTACACGCACATCTCCGAAGGCGACACCGTCAAGTGCACGGGCCGCATTCTGGAAGTGCCGGTCGGCCCCGAGCTGATCGGCCGCGTTGTGAACGCTCTGGGTCACCCCATTGACGGCAAGGGCCCGATCAATGCGAAGATGACCGACGTGATCGAAAAGGTCGCTCCGGGCGTTATCGCCCGTCAGTCCGTCGACCAGCCGCTGCAAACCGGCATCAAGTCGATCGACTCGATGGTTCCCGTCGGCCGTGGCCAGCGCGAACTGATCATTGGTGACCGTCAGACCGGCAAGACTGCCGTCGCCATCGACGCGATCATCAACCAGAAGGGCCAGGGCGTGACGTGTATCTACGTTGCCATCGGCCAGAAGGCTTCGTCGGTCAAGAACGTCGTGCGCGCTCTGGAACAAGCCGGCGCCATGGAATACACCATCGTGGTGGCTGCCACCGCTGCCGAATCGGCCGCGATGCAGTACGTGTCGGCCTACTCCGGCTGCACCATGGGTGAATACTTCCGCGACCGCGGCGAAGACGCACTGATCGTCTATGACGATCTGTCCAAGCAAGCCGTGGCCTACCGCCAGGTTTCGCTGCTGCTGCGCCGCCCACCAGGCCGTGAAGCCTTCCCCGGCGACGTGTTCTATCTCCACAGCCGTCTGCTCGAGCGCGCAGCCCGCGTGAACGCCAAGTACGTGGAAGATTTCACCAAGGGTGCAGTGACTGGCAAGACCGGTTCGCTGACGGCTCTGCCCATCATCGAAACCCAGGCGGGTGACGTGTCGGCTTTCGTGCCCACCAACGTGATTTCGATCACCGACGGTCAGATCTTCCTGGAAACCAGCCTGTTCAACGCCGGTATCCGTCCCGCGATCAACGCCGGTATCTCGGTGTCGCGCGTCGGTGGTGCTGCCCAGACCAAGTTCGTCAAGGGCCAGTCCGGCGGTATCCGTACCGATCTGGCACAGTACCGTGAACTGGCTGCGTTCGCGCAGTTCGCTTCCGACCTGGACGAATCCACCCGCAAGCAACTCGACCGCGGTGCCCGCGTGACCGAGCTGCTCAAGCAAGCCCAGTACAGCCCGCTGTCGGTGGCCTTGATGGGTGCTTCGCTGTTCGCAGTGAACAAGGGCTACATGGACGACATCGAAGTCAAGCAAGTGCTGCCCTTCGAAGCCGGCCTGCACCAATTCCTCAAGACCAGCCATGGCGCATTGATCGACAAGCTCAATGCCACCAAGGCCATGGACAAGGAATCCGAAGCTGAATTGACCGCCGCCATCGCTGCGTTCAAGAAGTCGTTCGCTTAATCCGGACGAGGAGCCATCATGGCAGCAGGTAAGGAAATTCGCGGCAAGATCAAATCGGTGGAAAACACCAAGAAGATCACGAAGGCCATGGAGATGGTCGCAGCTTCCAAAATGCGCAAGGCGCAGGAACGGATGCTGGCGGCTCGTCCCTATAGCGAGAAGATCCGCAACATTGCAGCCCATCTTGGCCAAGCCAATCCCGAGTACGTGCACCCGTTCATGCAAGTGAACGCGTCGCCGAAGGTCGGCGTCATCGTGGTGACGACCGACAAGGGATTGTGCGGCGGCATGAACACCAACGTGTTGCGTGTCGTCACGGCCAAGCTGCGTGAATTGCAGGACCAGGGTATCTCTGCGGAGGCCGTGGCCATTGGCAGCAAGGGTCTGGGCTTCTTGAACCGTGTCGGCGCCAAGGTGGTTTCGCATGTCACGGGTCTGGGCGACACGCCACATCTGGAAACCCTGATCGGCCCTGCAAAGGTGCTGCTGGACGCGTATGCCGAAGGCAAGATAAGCAAGGTGTACCTGAGCTACACCCGCTTCATCAACACCATGAAGCAGGAATCGGTCATGGAGCAGTTGCTGCCCCTGTCGTCCGCGCAAATGCAGGCTGATAAGACGTCTGGCTCCAGCTGGGACTACATCTACGAACCCGATGCGCAAACCGTCATTGACGAATTGCTGTTGCGTTACGTGGAGTCCCTGGTGTACCAGGCCGTTGCCGACAACATGGCGTCCGAGCAATCGGCGCGCATGGTGGCCATGAAGGCCGCTACCGACAACGCAGGCAACGTCATCAGTGAGTTGAAGCTGGTCTACAACAAGACGCGTCAAGCAGCGATCACGACCGAGTTGTCGGAAATCGTGGCCGGCGCCGCCGCTGTGTAAGCAGCTCAACCGACAAACTTATTGGAGCAAAAAATGGCTCAAACGCAAGGCAAGATTGTTCAATGTATTGGCGCTGTGGTGGACGTCGAGTTTCCACGCAACGCTATGCCCAAGGTGTACGACGCGCTCACGCTCGAAGGTTCGAGCCTGACGCTGGAAGTGCAGCAGCTGCTGGGTGACGGCATCGTGCGTACCATCGCCCTCGGTTCGTCCGACGGCCTGCGCCGCGGTCTGATGGTCAGCAACTCCGAAGCTCCCATCACCGTGCCCGTCGGCAAGGCAACGCTGGGCCGCATCATGGACGTGCTCGGCGCGCCCATCGACGAACGCGGTCCCGTGGATCAAGCGCTGACGGCTCCCATCCACCGCTCGGCTCCTGCGTACGACGAACTGTCGCCTTCGCAGGAACTGCTGGAAACCGGCATCAAGGTGATCGACCTGATCTCGCCTTTCGCCAAGGGCGGCAAGGTGGGTCTGTTCGGTGGCGCCGGCGTGGGCAAGACCGTGAACATGATGGAACTCATCAACAACATCGCGAAGGGCCACGGCGGTCTGTCGGTGTTTGCTGGTGTGGGCGAACGTACCCGTGAAGGCAATGACTTCTATCACGAAATGTCCGATGCGGGCGTCGTGAACCAGGAGAACCTGAACGAGTCCAAGGTGGCTATGGTCTACGGCCAGATGAACGAGCCGCCAGGCAACCGTCTGCGCGTTGCGCTGACCGGCCTGACGATGGCCGAAGCCTTCCGTGACGAAGGCAAGGACGTGCTGTTCTTCGTGGACAACATCTACCGTTACACGCTGGCCGGTACCGAAGTGTCCGCTCTGCTCGGTCGTATGCCTTCGGCTGTGGGCTATCAGCCTACGCTGGCCGAAGAAATGGGCCGTCTGCAAGAGCGCATCACGTCGACCAAGGTCGGTTCGATCACCTCCATCCAGGCCGTTTACGTGCCTGCCGATGACTTGACCGATCCTTCGCCTGCCACGACGTTTGCCCACTTGGATTCCACCGTGGTGCTGTCGCGTGACATCGCTTCGCTGGGTATCTACCCCGCGGTCGATCCCCTGGATTCGACCAGCCGCCAGCTGGACCCCCAAGTGGTGGGTGAAGAGCACTACCAAGTGGCCCGCGCCGTGCAAGGCACGCTGCAGCGCTACAAGGAACTGCGCGACATCATCGCCATTCTGGGCATGGACGAACTGGCGCCTGAAGACAAGCTGGCCGTGGCCCGCGCGCGCAAGATCCAACGTTTCCTGTCGCAGCCTTTCCACGTCGCCGAAGTGTTCACTGGCGCACCTGGCAAGTATGTGCCCCTGGCAGAAACCATCCGCGGCTTCAAGATGATTGTTGCCGGCGAGTGCGATCACCTGCCCGAGCAGGCGTTCTACATGGTTGGCACCATCGACGAAGCCTTCGAAAAGGCCAAGAAGCTGGCAGCTTGAGGTTCCGGGGCCCGCAAGGGCTCCTGTCCCCAAGCCCAGTCTTAACCTTTAGGAGCAAAGATGAACACCATCCACGTTGATGTGGTCAGTGCCGAAGAAGCCATCTTCTCGGGTGAAGCGCGTTTCGTCGCGCTGCCTGGCGAAGCCGGCGAACTGGGCATTTACCCGCGCCACACGCCGCTGATCACGCGCATCAAGCCCGGCTCGGTGCGCATCGAGATGGCGGACGGCAGCGAAGAATTCGTCTTCGTGGCCGGCGGCATCCTCGAAGTGCAACCCAACTGCGTCACGGTGCTGTCCGATACAGCCATCCGTGGCAAGGACCTCGACGACGAGAAGGCCAACAAGGCCAAGGCCGCCGCCGAGGAAGCACTGAAGAACGCCAAGGGCGAGCTGGACCTGGCCAAGGCCCAGTCCGAGCTGGCTGTCATGGCAGCGCAAATCGCTGCCCTGCGCAAGTTCCGCCAAAAACGCTGAGCTTTTAGCACAAGAAAAAAGCCGCTCCGAGGAGCGGCTTTTTTTCGTCTGGGCGCAGTGCTCAGGGGGCGTCACATTTCGCCTGGTAGACGTACACGACGGCATTGTCCTTGGGGTCGACGACGCGGCGCTTGTGCAGCTGGGCCTTTTCCGGGACCGGGCACAGGGCCTTGACCTGGGCTTCGCACTTGCGTGGATCGTCTTCCTTGAGCTTGCAGCTCAGCACATAGTCATAGGCCACGGGGGGCTGGTTGCTGTCGTGGCCCAGGCTGGCACAGCCGGCCAGGCCAAAAGCGGCGACAAAGGCGAGTGTTGTCAGAGACTTCATGGAATGCTTAGGTATGGTGGTTTGAAATGCCGTAACAGGCCAATGATATCCATGAATGCTTGCGCGTTACGAGCGCCGCGCTTGCAGACAGCCCAGCAACAGGCTGGCGACGGCAAAACCGCCCGCGACAAACAAGCCCACGTTTTCCGCCCTGCCATTCTGACCGGGCCAGATGACAAACAGCATGGCGATGCAGGCCGCGCCCAGCGACTGTCCTGTCAAGCGCGATGTACTCAGCATGGCGCTTCCAGACCCGCTGCGTTCCAATGGGGTGGCAGTGACGATCGAGTGATTGTTCGGCACATGGAACAAGGCAAACCCGGCTCCGCACAGAAATATGCGCCAGAACAAGCCCATGTCTGTGGGCTGTGCAGACATGAGTGCCAGTGAAAACACACCCACGGCAAATATCAGCAAGCCCATGCTGCTGATGGCTCCGTCCGAACAGCGGCCAACAAGCCGTCCGGCAAGAGGCGAAAATAAAATCATTGCCAGTGGCCAGGCCAGCAGCAAAGCACTTGCCTGATAGGCGTCGTAGAGGTAGGTGTGGAGCAGCGTAAATGGCAGTCCGATATGGACTATGGTCAACGCGAGATAAGCGCCGGTCGATGCGGCAATGGGAAGAGAGAAGTCGCGGATGCGCAGCAAATCCAGCGGAAACAGTGGCTGGGGTTGACGCAGTTGATGCCTGAAATACACGCCAGCCAACAATACGCCGATGACGATCATGATCCAGCCCGTGAGCAGGGCGTTCTCATGCAGATCGGATGTTAGAAGACTGAGGCCAATGAAGAAAAAGGAGAAAGTGGCGGTATTCAGCAAAAGGCTGGCACCGGAAAATGCAGGTGATTGGGAGTCATTGTGCGGAAAATTGCCGTATCCGGCGAGAATGGCGATGACTCCAATAGGCACTTTCAGCGCAAAAAGCCATTGCCAGGATGCGATGGACAAGATTACGGAGGCCAAGGCGGGGCCCGACACCGAAGCGATGGCCGCGGCCATTGAAATTGCGGCTAGTTTGCGGCCAAGCAGGGCTTCGGGAAACGACAATCGCAGCAGCGCGGCGTTGACGCTCATGATCCCGGCTGCACCCATGCCTTGCAATATACGTGCGGTCACCAATGCTTCCAGAGATTCGACCACGCTGCCGAGCAAAGACGCGATGGTGAAAAGTGCAAATCCGTACAGATGTACCTTGCTGTGGCCGATGCGCTCGCCAATCGCCGCAAGCGGCAGCAGCATGACCAATATGGAGATATGGTAGGCGTTTATTATCAAGATCGCGCTTGAAGTGCTCGCATTGAAATCATCTGCAATGGAGGGGAGCAGCAAATTGATGGCCGTGGCGTCCAGCACCGAAACAAATACACCAACGATAATTGAAAAATATGCTCCATGGCGCGGTCTCCAGTCTGAATGATTTAATGGGCGATATGCTTTGAACTGACGCCAGTTTTTCGGCATGAATTGCTGAATGACGCGCATGATGCTGGCCTTGTTTCAAGGATATGAAGTAGGCCTATGAATTGTTGCCTATCTTCTCAAGAAGTTCAGATAGTTGCTGCTTCAGGCTTTCCGGGCTTTCTGATATCGAGAAATTTCCCCGCAGCCCATGCGTTCCGGATTTTTTGTAATAGTTTGCCTGAATGAATGCATCTGCAAGTCCGTGCAAGTAGACATTGCGATCTGCCTGACCATCGCCGACCATGATGACTGGGCCTTTGATTTTTCCGGAAGCTTTCCATCTGCGGACAACCTCTACTTTCCCTTTTGCGCCGTTGAGTACCGATGGCATGATGCATAGCGCTTGATTCCCTGCCCAGAGGAGGCGATTGGCGGCTATATCCTCATTGGGAATCCCCAGATCGTTGATGAACGGCGAGATGATTTCCGTGTAACCACTCGATATCACGTGCGGCTTGATTCCGGCGGTCTTCAGGTCAACGATGAGATCGCTGAAGATGGGATTGATAGCAGTTCTGCAACTGTCCGCGAAATTTTTCAGGCTGGTCTTTTTTATTTTTGAAATTATGGATATATAGTTTTTAGCACTTGATATTTTCTTTTTCAGAGATTTTTGAGTGTCTTTGTATTCGTCGAGGAATCTTGTCAGATTTTCATCGCCATGAATGAGCGCTTTGATCAAGCTGACCGTGCTTTCTTCCGGAAAGAGCGTTAAATCAAAGTCAAAGATGACGTTGGCGCGTGCCTGTGCTGCTGCCATGGAAGAAGTCATGTGTCAGTGCTTTCTTGTGCTGAGTTCTTTGCGATACGCGTGTTTGTCGGCAGCCGTCCAGTCGGTTGCAGGAACTCCCAGTTTGTCGGCAATACTTTGCTGTACCCGTTTTGCAAAATCTTCCTTGCTTTCCCCCTCTGATTGGGTTTTTTTATCGAGATAGTACAAGTTGAATACTATGCTTGGCAGCATCAGCAATCGTAGCGCTATGGCCATGTGTGATGAGTTGACCGGGTTGATGTTCATGCCCATGGAATTTTTCACCGTGATGGCCAGAGGAACCACGGGAAGGTCGAAGCACATGAAAGCTGAATTGAATTTGAAAATTCCACGTTGGTTGCCAAGCGTCATTTCTGGCGTGGTGTACAAAGTGGTTCCGCTTTGATTTTTACGCCATTTTTGAATATTCTTGACAAGTCCTCGGCGATCCACGACATGCCATTGATTGACGCAAGAAAGCTTGATGGCCGATGTGTACAGCATTCTGGTGTAAACATCCAGTTGCTTGATGGGCTTGCCCATCATTATGGTGATGTTTGGCAGGCCTAGCGAAACAAGCGTATCGACGGTTGATATGTGATTTGAAGCAACCAGACAACCGTCTGTGAGGTTTTTTATCTCTTCGGTGCTTGCATTTTTATTTATATGAATTCCTAGTATTTTTACCTGAGTCTTGTAAAGACTTACCCTAAGACGTTGGGGTGTGATGAAAGATAGGAAGTAGATGATTGTCATTGCTGACAATCTGGATATAAGCAAAGCAATGCCTATGGGCATATATGCATAAAGGGCCAATGATCGTTCAGGCCATACGCAATGATCGCATAGCTTTGACACGGAGTCGATTGTTGCATTGGTTTCTTGCATGGCTGTGTTTTTTTGAAAATCATTTTCCATTTGCTGCATGCTTTTGGATTGGTGGGCAATGGTCAGATGTGTGCCGGATTCGGAAAGATTGTTTGTGGCTTAGGGAAATAAGGTGAAGATGTTTCCCTTTCATCTCTTTCTTTTTGAATGGACGGCTGTTTGTGCATTGATTTTCTATTGTTTTCCATTTGAGTGTTGATGTAATGTTCGTGAGTGATGTGGAACATCTTGTAAGCTGTCGAGTCGATCTCGCCATCGGCAGGCTCGATGCTGAATAGTTTCTTCAAGTATGAGACACAGCGAAAATGATTGTTTCTGGTGATTGCGCAAATGCTGGGAAATCCAACCTCGGTGAACCCATATTCCAGTGCAAGGCATGATGAAATATAGGTGCTTGGATGCCCCCAATAGGAGCGCAGGAATCGCATGCCAAAATCGATGCCGTAATCTTTTCTGGCAAAGCCGGTGTATCCCAGTAAAGGCCCCTCTGCGCCCATGCTTACGGCAAAGCGTGACCATCCCTGGCCATCGATTTCATTCTGGAACTTGCTTATTTCGCTTGCTGCGGTAGTGGCATCTCTTGTTTTGCCATTGCCTATATAACGCATCACATCTGGATCATTCACAAGCTCTGCATAGTCGAACGCGTCTGATTCTTTCCACCTGCGGATGCAGATGCCATTGAATTCCTTTAAGACCAAATTCATTCTTTCCTCCATGTCAGAATAATTTCTAAATTGGAAATTTCTATCAAACAAGGCGATTGTGAATATTCGTTTTATATGTATCTATTAGTTTGGATTTTGTGGAATTTTTTGTTTTTGTTGTTCCATTCCGTGTGAAGATGGAAGGCATGCCGGTTAACGATGCTTGGGCTGGGAATCTTTTCGATGCTCAGGGCAACCCAGATGGCGGCACACGACGGTCCATGCACCACATGGCAGATCACGCGGCGGTGACGCGGCCTGAGGTCAAGGCTTCAAGGGCAAGCAGGGGCGAGAAAATTGCGACGGCCTTGCCCGTGGCGTGGTGGCCTGGGGTGGCCTGGCGCGGTGCTGCTGCGGCACGCGCGGCCTGCCTTGGCCATGGGCGATAACGGGGGCTGCCCACCCGCCGCGGGCTGGAGGATTCAGGCAGGCTCTATGGCTGGACCGGCAAGGCCTGGGGTGTGCAGAGGGTGGGCCGTTGCAGCGGCTTGCTCAGCTGCCGCATATGTTCGGCATCGGCGCTGCCGATGCCTCAGTCGTCGCGGTCCATGGCTACGCGTACTGGCGCGTTCGGCAAACCGACGCCATTGCGCTGATACGTTGCTGATGGGTGTTCGCACAGCATTGCCGAGACTTGGGACAGGGCCAGGTTCAGGCCATTCTCGTAACGGCCTTCGCGGAAGTTCGTGGTCATTTCCTGTACCCACTTCTGCCACACATCGGCGCCGACGGCGTGTGTCAGGGCGCGATCGACAACGATCTCGACGGCGTGATCGGCGAGCAGCAGATAGATCAGCACGCCATTGTTGTGTTCGGTGTCCCAGACACGCAGTTTGCCAAACAGGGTCTGCGCGCGTTCGCGCGCCGAGGCGTCGCGCCAGATATAGGAAAAAGGCAGGCCGGCTTCAACGCAGATCCGGATCTCGCCCGAGTGGCTCTGCTCGCTCGCGGCCACGCGCTGCTCCAGGCGTTGCAGCAGGTCGCCGGGCAGCGCCGAATTCATCCGGCCTTCGGCCCAGCGGTGGCGCACCAGGCGCGCGCAACGTTCCATCCAGTTGCGCATGCTCACCACCTCCCGGAGGCGCCGCCGCCACCAAAACTGCCGCCACCGCCGGAACTGAAGCCCCCACCTCCGCCGCCGAAACCGCCGCCGCCGAAACCCCCACCACGGCCGCCGCCACCGCCGCCAATGTGCATGCCGCGGCCATTGGACAGCAGCGTGATCACCAGGGCCACGACGCCGGCGCCGCCGGCCAGCAGCAGGCTGGATGTGAGCCAGAAGGCCACGCCCCCCGTGCCAATGCCCATCAGCCCGGCGCCCAGCCGGTTGCCGAAGATGGCGCGCGCCAGCGGCCGCAGCATCATGACGCCGAAGAACAGAAACAGGGCCAGCGACTCCGGGTCGGATTGATTGCCGGATTGGCGCTGTGCGGGTGCGGGCAACTGTTCGCCCGAGATCAGCTTTTCGATCTGCGTGAGTCCCGCGCTCAGGCCGCCCGCATAGTCATTGGCGCGAAAGCGCGGCTGCAGCGTTTCATCGAGAATGCGCGCCGCGGTGATGTCGGGAATCGCGCCTTCAAGCCGGCGCGCGACTTCGATGCGCATGCGTCGGTCGTCCTTGGCCACCACCACCAGCAATCCGTCGCCGACATCGCGCCGGCCGATCTTCCAGTCGCTGGCCACGCGGTAGGCATAGGCGGCGATATCTTCGGGCGCCGTGGTGGCGACCATCAGCACCACCACCTGGGAACCATGCTGGCTCTCTATGGCGGCAAGCTGGGACTCGAGGGCGCTGCGATCGGCGGGCGTCAGTGTGCCGGTCTGATCGATCACGCGCGCCGTGAGTGTGGGAATGGGTTGCAGTGGCTGCGCCTGCAGCGGCGCGCAGGCGAGCAGCAGCAGGGACAGCAGCCAGCGCCAGGCCAGCGGGAATGTCATGCCGGGACCCGATCAGCGCGCAGGTGCCGGCGCGGGAGCCTGGCCCGGCTTGGAGAAGTCCACGCTCGGTGGCGTGGAGATCTGCGCCTCGTTCTGCACCGTGAAGTTCGCCTTGGGGTCATAGCCGAAGACCTTGGCCGTGAGGTTGCTGGGGAAGCTGCGCGCCAGCACGTTGTAGTTCTGCACGGTCTGGATGTATTGGTTGCGCGCAACGGTGATGCGGTTTTCCGTGCCTTCGAGCGTCACGCGCAGATCGCGAAAGCCCTGGTTGGCCTGCAGCTGCGGGTACTGTTCCGAGACCACCATCAGCCGCGACAGTGCGCTCGACAGCTCGCCCTGGGCCTGCTGGAACCTGGCAAAGGCCGCGGGGTCGTTGATCAGCTCGGGCGTGGCCTGGATCGAGGTGGCCTTGGAGCGGGCTTCGATCACGCGGGTCAGCGTGTCCTGCTCGAAGGCGGCCTCGCCCTTGACGGTGGCCACGATGTTCGGCACCAGGTCGGCACGGCGCTGGTACTGATTGAGCACTTCGCTCCAGGCGGCCTTGGATTGCTCGTCCAGGCGCTGGAAGTCGTTGTAGCCGCAGCCGGTGAGGGCCAGGGCCGTGAACAGCAGGGCAAGTAGTCGTTTCATAGTAGGCTTAGGCTGGCACCCGATAACGGGCAAGAGGGCAAGGGGGCGGGACGGGCCGCCGATGCTGAAGATTGTGCCGCATGTACCCCGGCAGGGGTAGGTAGGAGCAAGCCGCGAACCAAGGAGGCAATGATGGACGATATCGTGAAACAGGCCATGGCCAAGTGGCCCAATGTGCCGAACTGCTTTGGCTGGCTGGGCCTGGATGCCCGCGGACAATGGTTTCTGCGCGACGATGTGACGCAGGCCCAGGGGCCGTTCCCACAGAGCAAGGGCTCACTTGTGGAGCATGAAAAGCTGCTGGCTTTCATTGGCCGCAACTACGCCGTCGATGACATCGGCCGCTGGTTCTTCCAGAACGGTCCGCAGCGGGTCTATGTGGAGCTCGAGGCCGCGCCCTTCATCTGGCAGCTGCAAGCCGATGGCGCGGTGCAGGCGCATACCGGCGCAGCGACCACGGCCCAAGCCTGTCTTGTGGATGAACAGGGCCGGGTCTATCTCGTGACCGCGCTGGGCCTGGGCCTGGTGCACAGCCAGGATGTGGGCCTGGTGGCCGACGCGCTGGAGCAGGGGCGCTGGCCGCAGGAAGAGGTGCTGGCCAGCAGCCTGCCCGCGCGCTTTGGCTTTGTGCCCAGCCCGGCGCAACAGCAGGCTGCGGCATAGCACGTGAAAAGAGGCCCGAAGGCCTCTTGCTGGTCGCTGGTTATTGCGCCGGCGCTGCGGCCGGTGTTGCAGCCGGTGCTGCGGCCGGTGTTGCGCCGGCGTCCGCTGCGGGCGCGGCCGCCGGTGGCTGGGGCTCGTCGAACTTGCCGCCGCCGGCATTGGCCATGAAGGCCACGCCGCGCGCGATCTCGGTGTCGTTGAATTCGCCGCCGCCTTGCGGTGCCATCGCACCCTTGCCCTTGAGCGCGGCTTCGACCATGGCCTCGAAACCATGCGCCAGACGCGGTCCCCAGGCCGCGGCGTCGCCAAACTTCGGTGCGCCGGCTACGCCCGCCGCATGGCAGGCGGCGCACTGGCCGTTGTAGACGGCTTCACCGCCGCGCAGCGGACGGTTGGCGTCGCGGATCTCGATATGCCCCACCTTCTGCAGGCGCAGGGCCTTGGCCATTTCCGGGTTGGCCGCGCCCGGTCCGGGCTTGTTCTCGGAGGTGACGAAGGTCACCAGCCCGATGATGATCAAGACCGGAATCACAAAAGAGAGAAAGACGGCGAGCAGAAACTGCTTGGGGTTTCTGATCGGGCCTGTATGTGCTTCTTCGTGGGGGGTGGCACTCATGACGTCCTCAATGTTTTTAGGGGTATAGACCAGCAGGGAATTATATGGGGCACCTCGCATCTGGCTGCTGCGCGTTTCCCCGTGCGTGTGCACTACGGCAACGTAGCTGCATGGGACATGATCTGGCGCAAGAAAAAAGGCCATGACCCGGAGGTCATGGCCTTTGCAGCCGCCGGCATGGCGGCTGGCGCTGGCGGGTTTCAGCGTTGCGTGGCTGGCGCCTGCGCGGTGCTGGCCAGCGGCGTGACCGAAGTCACACCGCCGCCCAGCGCCTTGTACAGCAGCAACTGATTTTGCAGCTGGGCCAGGCGCACCTGTACCACCGATTGCTCCAGCGCGAACAATGTGCGCTGGGCATCGAGCAGATCGAGGTAGCTGGAGACGCCGTTGCTGTAACGCAGGTCGGCGAGTTTCAGGCGCACGGTCTCGGCTTCGAGCTGGGCGCGCTGGGCGCGGTCCTGCTCGGCCAGCGAACCCTGGCCGTCGAGTGCATCCGAGACTTCGCGGAAGGCGGTCTGGATGGTTTTCTCGTACTGGGCCACGGCAATCTGGCGGCTGATCTGGGCGGCATCGAGGTTGGCGCTGTTGCGGCCGGCGTCGAAGATCGGCAGCAAGGCCGACGGTGCGAGCGTGAAGCCCCAGGCGCCGCTCTTGAACAGTCCCGACAGTTCATTGCTGGCCGTGCCGACCTGCGCCGTCAGCGCGATGCGCGGGAAGAAGTTCGCGCGCGCCGCGCCGATGTTGGCATTGGCACCAATCAGTTGCTGCTCGGCCTGGCGAATGTCGGGCCGCTGGGTCAGCAGCTCCGAAGGCAGGCCCGCCGGCAGCGCGGGCAGTGCCGCGGCCTCGTTCAGGCGCGTGCCCGCGAGGCTGGCATTGATCTCGGCCGGCACCGGCTGGCCCAGCAGCAGGGCCAGTGCATTGGTGTCGAGCGCGCGCTGGCGCTGCTGCTGCGCCAGCGTGGCGCGGGCGGCTTCGGTCAGCGACACCGCCTGGCGGTAGTCCAGCTCAGACGCGGCGCCGCCTTCGAAGCGCAGGCGGCTCAGCTCCACCGAGGCTTCGCGGGTCTCGAGCGTGCGGCGCGAGATCGCCAGCAGTTCCTCGTCGGCGAGCAGCGTATACCAGGCGCTGGCCACCGACGACACCAGACTCACCTGGGTGGCACGCATGCCTTCTTCGGTGGCCAGGTACTGGGCCAGCGCCTGTTCCTTGAGCGCGCCGACGCGGCCAAAGAAGTCCAGCTCCCAGGCCGTGGTCTGCAGACCCACGTTGAAGGCATTGGCGTAGCCGCCGTTGACCGTATCGGGCGCGCGCGAAGCCGTGATGCCGCCGCTGATGGTCGGGAACTGGTCGGCGCGCGTGATCCGGTACTGGGCCCGGGCCTGCTCGATGTTCAGCACTGCGACCCGCAGGTCACGGTTGTTGGTGAGCGCCAGGCCGATCAGCTGCTGCAGCCGCGCGTCGGTGAAGTATTCCTGCCAGGGCAGGGCGGCCGCGGCCTGGGCTGAGGCTCCTTGCGGAGCGCTGCTGTAGGCGGCGGGCACGGGCGCCGCGGGGCGCTCGTAGGTGGGAATGAACGAGCAGCCGGCCATCAGCAGGGCCGCCGCCAGCGCTACGGGAGTGCAGCGGTTAATCATGGCGCAGGGCCTCCGGGTTGTGGGCAGGAGCCTGGGGCGTATCGACGTCCTCGGCGTGCTTCTTGCCCTTGAACAGCGTGCGCACGATCACAAAGAAGACGGGCACGAAGAACACCGCCAGCACCGTGCCGGTGATGATGCCGCCGAGCACGCCGGTACCGATCGCGCGCTGGCTGGCCGAGCTTGCGCCCGAGGACAGCACCAGCGGCACCACGCCCAGGCCGAAGGCCAGCGAGGTCATGATGATCGGGCGGAAACGCAGGTGGGCGGCTTCGATCGCGGCCGCGATCACCGACTTGCCCTGGGCCTGCAGGTCCTTGGCGAACTCGATGATCAGAATCGCGTTCTTTGCCGTCAGGCCGATGATGGTGATCAGCCCGACCTGGAAGTACACGTCGTTGGAGTAGCCACGCAGCAGCGTGCCCAGCACCACACCCAGCACACCCAGCGGCACGACCAGAATCACGGCCAGCGGAATGGTCCAGCTCTCGTACAGCGCGGCCAGGCACAGGAACACCGCCAGGATGGCGAAGCTGTACAGGATCAGCGACTGCGAACCGGCGAGTTTTTCCTCATACGACTGGCCAGTCCACTCGTAGCCAAAGCCTGCGGGCAGCTGGGCGACCAGGCGCTCGACTTCCGCCATCGCGTCACCCGTGCTGTAGCCGGCAGCGGGTATGCCCGTGATCTTCATCGCGGGGTAGCCGTTGTAGCGCAGCGTCTGCTGGGCACCGGTGACCCAGCGGGTCGAGGCAAAGGACGAGAACGGCACGGGCTGGCCCTGGGCGTTGGGCGCCGTGAGCTGCATCAGGTCTTCGGCCTGCATCCGTGCGGGCGCATCGGCCTGCACGATCACGCGCTGCAGACGACCCTTGTTCGGGAAGTCATTGACGTAGCTCGAACCCAGGGCGGTGGACAGCGTCGAGTTGATCGAACTGAACGCCACGCCCAGTGCGCTGGCCTTGTCGCGGTCGATGTCGATCTGCAGCTGCGGCGCGTCTTCCAGGCCTTCGGGGCGGACCTGGGTCAGCACCTTGCTTTGCGAGGCCATGCCCAGCAGTTGGTTGCGCGCATTGACCAGCGCGGTGTGGCCATTGCCGCCACGGTCCTGCAGGCGCAGCGTGAAGCCCGACGAGTTGCCGAGTTCGGGAATGGGCGGCGGGCTCAGCGCGAACACGAAGGCATCGCGCACGCCCGACATCGCACCCATGATGCGGCCGGCAATCGCGTCGGCGGAGTGTTCCGCGCCATGGCGTTCGCCCCAGTCCTTGAGCGTGATGAACGCCAGGCCGGCATTCTGGCCCTGGCCCGAGAAGCTGAAGCCCAGCACGCTGACCATGCTCGAGACTTCGGGCTGCTGGAGTGCGAACTTTTCCACTTCTTCCATCACCGCCTGGGTGCGTTGCAGTGTCGCGCCTGGGGGCAGCTGGACGTTGGCAATGACCGTGCCCTGGTCTTCACCGGGCAGGAAGGAGGTCGGCAGGTTCTTGAAGACCAGCGCCGCGGCACCCAGGATGGCGACGTAGATGATCAGATAGCGCGCGGCCTTCTTGAGCATGCGTGCGACCAGGCTTTCATAGCCCTTGGCGGTGCTGCTGAAGCGGCGGTTGAACCAGGTGAAGAACCGGTTCTTCTTGGCGTCGTGGTCCACGGGCTTGAGCAGCGTGGCGCACAGCGCGGGCGTCAGCGACAGCGCCATGAAGGCCGAGAAGGCGATCGAGGCAACCATCACGGTGGCGAACTGGCGGTAGATGTTGCCGGTGGAGCCGGCGAAGAACGCCAGCGGCACGAACACCGAGATCAGCACCACGGTCACGCCGATGATGGCGCCCGAGATCTGGCCCATGGCCTTGCGCGTTGCGGCGCGCGGCGGCAGCTTTTCCTCTTCCATGATGCGCTCGACGTTCTCGACCACCACGATGGCATCATCCACCACGATGCCGATCACCAGCACCATGCCGAACATGGTCAGCACATTGATCGAGAAGCCCAGGGCCAGCAGCGTGGCGAAGGTGCCCAGCAGCGCGATGGGCACGACGATGGTGGGGATGATGGTGTAGCGCCAGTTCTGCAGGAACAGGAACATCACCAGGAACACCAGCGCCACGGCTTCGACCAGGGTCATCGCCACTTGCTTGATGGAGATGCTCACGAAGTTGGAGCTATCGTAGGGAATCGACCACTCCACGCCTTCGGGGAAGAACTTCTGCAGCTCCTCGAGCTTGGCGCGCACATCCTTGGCGGCGGCCAGCGCATTGCCGGTAGGCGAGAGCTGGACGCCGATACCGACCGCGGGCTGGCCGTTCAGGCGCGCCGAGGTCGACAGGCTTTGCGAGCCGATCTCGATGCGTGCCACGTCCTTGAGACGCACGGTCGAGCCGTCGGCCTGGGCGCGCAGCACGATGTTGCCGAACTGCTCGGGCGTGGACAGCTGACCGCGCACCGTCACCGTGGCCGAGATCGACTGGCCGGTGATGTTGGGCAGCTCGCCGATCGCACCGGACGCCACCTGGGCGTTCTGCGACTGGATGGCGGCCGTGACTTCGGCCGACGACAGGTTGAAGCCCTGCAGCTTGGCGGGGTCGATCCAGATGCGCATGGCCTGCTCGGAGCCGAACAGCTGCACCTGGCCGATGCCGGTGACGCGCTGCAGCTCAGGCACCAGATTGCGCGTCGCGTAATCGCCTAGCGCCGTCGTATCCCATTCGGGGTTCTTCGACGCCAGCATGGCGAACAGCAGGAAGTTGGCCGACGACTTGTCGACCTTCACGCCCTGCTGGGTCACGGCGGCGGGCAGGCGCGGCGTGGCGCGCGACAGGCGGTTTTGCACGTCGACCTGGGCCAGCTCGGGGTTGGTGCCCTGGGCAAAGCTCACGGTGATCGAACCCGTGCCGTTGGCCTGGGCCACGGACTCCATATAGAGCAGTCCGGGCGAGCCGTTCATTTCGCGCTCGATCACGGACAGCACGCTGTCCTCGAGCACCTGGGCGGAAGCACCGGGGTAGGCGGTGCTGATGACGATGGCCGGAGGGGCCACGGGCGGATACTGCGCAATCGGCAGCTGGGTCAGCGAGACCGCGCCCATCACGATGACGAACAGGGCGATCACCCACGCAAAGATGGGGCGTTCAATAAAAAACTTGGCCATGACGAACGCCTTTTACTTGGCAGCGGCTGGAGCTGCGGCAGCCGGTGCTGCGGCAGCCGGAGCTGCGGCAGCCGGAGCTGCGGCAGCCGGTGCTGCGGCATCCGAAGCTGCGGCCGCGGGAGCGGCGCCTGCCGCAGCCGCGCCTGCGGGCGCAGCCGCCGGTGTGCTGCCCGGTGCCCGCCATGGCACGGGAGTGACGGGGGTGCCGGGCGGCAGCATCTGCAGTTTCTGGAAGCCGTCGACCATGACCTTCTCGCCGGCCTTGAGGCCGTCGAGCACCACCCATTGCTGGTTCTGCGCGGCGCTGACCTTGATGTTGCGCTGGGAGATCTTGCCGTCGTCACCGACCACCGAGACCACGTCGCCGTTCTCGCTGCGCGTCACGGCCTGCTGGGGCAGGGTGATGGCGTTCGACGCCTGGGCTTGCTCGACCTGCACGCGCACATAGAGACCCGGCAGCAGCATGCCCTTGGGATTGGGCACTTCGGCGCGCAGCGTGACCTGGCCGGTGGCGCTGTCGACCGACAGGTCGGTGAACAGCAGCTTGCCGTCGCGTTCATAGATGCTGCCGTCTTCCAGAATCACCTTGACGCTGGCGGCGTCGGCACCCGAAGCCTTCTTCAGCTTGCCTTCGGCCATGGCCTTGCGCAGCTTGAAGGCTTCGCTCGACGACTGGGTGAAGTTGATATAGACCGGATCGATCTGCTGGATCACGGCCAGCGGCGTGGCTTCGCCCTGGCCGACCAGCGCGCCTTCGGTGACCAGCGACTGGCCGATGCGGCCCGAGATGGGCGCCGTGACCTTGGCATAGCCCAGGCTGATATCGGCGGTGCGCACACTGGCCGTGCTCGCGGCGACATCGGCCAGCGCCTGTTTATAAGCGGCCTCGGCATTGACGAAGTCCTGCTTGCTGATGGCATTGGCTTCGACCAGGGGCTTGTAGCGTTCGAGCTGGGCCTGGGTCTGCGCCAGATTGGCTTGCGAGCGCGCCAGTGCGGCACGCGCGCTTTGCGCCGTGGCTTCATAGGAAGCGGCATCGATGCGGTACAGGGCCTGGCCGGCCTTGACGTCGCTGCCTTCGCGGTACAGGCGTTCGAGCAGGATGCCGGCGCTGCGGGCGCGCACCTGGGCAACGCGCGAAGCTTCGACGCGGCCTGGCAATTCGGTCACCAGACCGACATCGCCCGGCGTGGCAACCACTACACCAACTTCCACTTTGGGCGCCTGGCCAGCGGCCGCCGCAGGGGGCTGGCCCTCTGCCGGCTTGTCGCCACAGGCTGCCAGCGTGAGCGCCGCGGAAATGGCCAGCGCCAGGGATGCGTGGCGGTATAGGCGACGAGGAGGTTGTGCGTCGGGCGCGTTGCGCGTGCTGTGCATGGTTTTTTCCTAGGAATGATTCAGCGTCGGAGCATCGAAGACGTGAAGGTAACTGTTGGCAACAGCACGCACGCGCAATGCCCCTGAAAAGAGCTTGGCGATTGTACATACATTCATGAATGTATAATAAGACCCCTGCCTGAGCTGAGGACATTGTGACCTCAGTGCGCCCGCCGCGCATTCCTGTGAGCACGGCGCGCACTACCGATAACTGGAGACATGTCATGGCCCGTAGAACCAAAGAAGATGCGGTAGCGACGCGCAACGCCTTGCTGGACGCCGCCGAGCAGGTTTTTCTGGCGCAGGGCGTTTCGCAGTCCTCGCTGGCGGCCATTGCCAAGGAGGCAGGGGCCACGCGTGGCGCGGTCTATTGGCACTTCAAGGACAAGCTCGATCTCTTCAACGCGATGATCGATCGCGTGACCATGCCGCTCGATCAGGTGATGTATGGCGGCGTGGGCCAGCTCTCGGAGGCCGCGCCGCTGCCGCGCATGGGCCGCGTGATGTATCTGCTGCTCAACGGCCTGGTGACCGATGAGCGCATACGCCGCGTGTTCACCATACTGATGCATCGCATGGAATTTGTCGGCGAACTGGCGGCATTGCAGGTGCGCCATACCTCCTCGATGAACGAGTTCACGCGCCAGCTGGCGCTGGATTTCGCGGCCGTGGCCGAGCAGCAGCAGCTGCAGCTGAACGGGTCGCCGCAATTGCTGGCCATCGGTCTGCGCTCGCTGTTGGATGGATTGATGCATTCATGGCTGATGAGCGTCGAAGGCTTCGATCTCGAGAAGGACGGCCTTGCCGCCATCCAGGTCTATCTTGTCGGTGCGGGCCTGCCCCGGGCAGCCGTGGCGGCGGCGTTTGCCGAAGCCACGACCGTCCCCAACCCGCTGACCGGTGCAGCGCGCCTGCCCTGCGGCTATATAGAGAGCAGATAGCGCGATTGCGTGAATTCCAGGCAAAGTCGTGCGACAATGCCGCTTGCTTTGGACCTCGGTCCGGGGCGGCTGTAGCTCAGTGGATAGAGTATTGGCCTCCGAAGCCAAGGGTCGTGGGTTCGATCCCCGCCAGCCGCACCAGCTCTGCATGAAGAAAATGCGGAACAGGGCGAAAAAATAGCAGATTTGTTTTTGACGTCAAAAATGCTGCTACAATCGAATTCTTCGGAGGGGTGCCCGAGTGGCTAAAGGGGGCAGACTGTAAATCTGTTGGCTTACGCCTACACTGGTTCGAATCCAGTCCCCTCCACCAGTTTTTGGTTGATGAAGTTTGAAGGATGCTCTTACCGGCATCCGCGCACAGAGATGTGCGGGAGTAGTTCAATGGTAGAACCCTAGCCTTCCAAGCTAATGACGCGGGTTCGATTCCCGTCTCCCGCTCCAGAACTGTGTGTCAAGTGTATTTTTTTCGAGTTGCCGCAAGGTGATTTGAATGCCCATGTGGCTCAGTGGTAGAGCACTCCCTTGGTAAGGGAGAGGTCGCGGGTCCGATTCCCGCCATGGGCACCAGCTTTCTGGTGCTTCCGCTAGATGGTTGCGCCGAGTCCTGTAGTTATAGATTTTTTTCGGAGTCGGAAAAATGGCAAAAGGAAAATTCGAGCGCACCAAGCCCCACGTCAACGTGGGTACCATTGGTCACGTCGATCACGGCAAGACAACCCTGACGGCTGCCATCGCTACCGTTCTGTCGGCCAAGTTCGGCGGCGAAGCCAAGAAGTACGACGAAATCGACAAGGCGCCTGAAGAAAAGGCCCGCGGTATCACCATCAATACCTCGCACGTCGAATACGAAACCGCTGGCCGTCACTACGCTCACGTTGACTGCCCCGGCCACGCTGACTATGTGAAGAACATGATCACCGGTGCCGCTCAAATGGACGGCGCCATCCTGGTTTGCTCGGCCGCTGACGGCCCAATGCCCCAGACCCGCGAGCAAATCCTGCTGGCCCGTCAG
>Ga0308163_10001949_pt1 | contig 20411 bp, 17 predicted proteins | sample PhyTR1_FD_201037 | JGI IMG/M metagenome (GOLD analysis project Ga0308163, IMG submission 201037) | Phyllosphere microbial communities from UC Gill Tract Community Farm, Albany, California, United States - DLSLT.R1 | ecosystem: Host-associated > Plants > Phyllosphere > Unclassified | place: USA...
CCCGTGGGACCGAGCTCGTCGCCGTCGCGCTGCCCGCGCTCGCCCGGAGCTTCGGCGCGGACCTCCCGCCCGGGACCGTCGACGCCGCGTCGGCCGTCATGACCTACGGCGACCAGGTCGGGTACGTGGCGCCGGCCGAGGACGACAGCCCCGCGCTGACCTCTGCGGGCGAGACCGTCAGCACGGGCGAGCTCCTCGGGTGGGCGCTCGCGACCCAGGACGGCTGCGGACCAGACGGCGCGCGCGTCGAGGTGACGGCTGCTCCGGGGGCGGGGACAGGTTCCGGTACGGTCGAGCTGCTCGCCACGGCACTGGCCACCTGGGCCCGAGGCGGGTCGATCGTGGCGCTCTCCGCCGAGGTGGCGGCCGAGCTCGCAGCCGACCCCGCACGCGCCGAGAGGCTGCGCTCGAGCGAGCGCATCACGTGGGTCGCCCCGAGCACCGGGGGCAGCGCGCCCGGGACACCCGTCGGGCACGGTCCCCAGCAGGCATGACACGGACCTGTCAGGACGCCTGCGGCCGGCGTCTCGCCTCCCGACCGCGCCGGTAAACTCTGACCACCATGACTGACACCCAGCCCTCCCCGTCCAGCGCCGTCCTCGTGGTGTGCGTGGTCTTCAACCCTGGAGAGGAGCTGCGAGACTTCGGAAGGTCGCTCGCCTCGTCGACGTCGCGCGACATCCGTCTCGTCATCGTCAACAACGGCGACCCCTCCCCGGTGGCCCACGAGGTCGCTGAGGCGCTCGGTGGCCGGGTGCTCGACGGCAACGGCAACATCGGGTACGGCAGGGCGGCGAACCTGGGGGCGCGTGAGGCCTCCACCCCGTGGCTCGTGGTCGCGAACCCTGACCTGGTCTGGACCCCCGGGTCCCTGGACATGCTCCTCGACGTCGGGGAGAGCCTGCCGATGTCCGGGTCTCTCGGTCCGCGCCTCCTGAACACCGACGGCTCGACCTACGCGTCGGCCCGGGCGATCCCCTCGTTGCGCCAGGGAGTCGGGCATGCTGTCTTCGGCAAGGTCTGGCCTGCGAACCCGTGGTCCCGCGGCTACCAGCGGGCACACACGGCGACATCGGCAGAGCAGGTCCGCACGGGCTGGCTCTCCGGGGCATGCCTCCTGCTCCGGCGCGCGGCCTTCGACCAGGTGGGCGGTTTTGACGAGTCGTACTTCATGTTCTTCGAAGACCTCGACCTGGGAGAGCGGCTCCGTGACGCCGGCTGGCACAACGTCTACGTGCCGCAGGCGCGTGTCACCCACGTCCAGGGCGTCTCGTGGAAGGCGAAGCCTGAGCCGATGATCCGCGCGCACCACGCGAGCGCCCGTCAGTACCTGCTCCGACGGTACGACGCCTGGTACCAGGCCCCGGTCCGGCTCGCGGTGCGGGTCGGCCTCGCCTCTCGAGAGGCGGTCGAGGTGCGGCAGGCTCGCCGCAGCTCCTGACCGTCCCCTCGGCGGCAGCCGGGCGGTCCCGTCGGGGCGGCGAGACCGCCTGCACCTAGGTCATCTCTGCGGGGATGGGGCACACTGGACCACTATGCGCGGAATAATTCTTGCCGGCGGGTCCGGCACCCGACTCCACCCGATCACGCTCGGCGTCAGCAAGCAGCTGGTGCCGGTCTACGACAAGCCGATGATCTACTACCCCTTGTCGACGCTCATCGCGGCCGGCATCCGGGACGTGCTCATCATCACCACGCCGCACGACGCGGAGCAGTTCCACAGGCTCCTGGGCGACGGCAGCCAGTTCGGCATCTCGATCGAGTACACGGTGCAGGCTGAGCCCAACGGGCTCGCCCAGGCCTTCGTCCTCGGCGCCGACTTCATCGGGTCCGACAGCTCGGCACTCGTCCTCGGCGACAACATCTTCTACGGGCAGGGCCTCGGCTCGCAGCTCTCGCGGTTCCAGGACATCGACGGCGGTGCCGTGTTCGCGTACCGCGTCGCCGACCCGACCTCCTACGGCGTCGTCGAGTTCGACGACTCCGGCAAGGCGCTCTCCCTCGAGGAGAAGCCGACCGAGCCGAAGAGCAACTTCGCCGTACCGGGTCTGTACTTCTACGACAACGACGTGGTGCAGATCGCCAAGGACCTCGAGCCCTCGGCCCGCGGCGAGTACGAGATCACCGACGTCAACCGCGAGTACCTGCGCCAGGGTCGGCTCCAGGTCGAGGTCCTCCCCCGCGGCACCGCGTGGCTCGACACCGGGACCTTCGACTCCCTCGTCGAGGCCTCCGACTACGTCAAGACGATCGAGCACCGCCAGGGTCTCAAGGTCGGCGCACCCGAAGAGCTCGCGTGGCGCCAGGGCTTCCTGTCCGACGACGAGCTCCGCGCCCGCGCCGAGACCCTCATCAAGTCGGGCTACGGGACCTACCTGCTGAGCCTGCTCGACAACCCGTGACCCCGGTGGCCGCAGCCAGCCTGCCGCCACGGCTCGAATGATCGCCCCCCACGTAGAAGGAGCCTTCCTGTGCAGTACCGAGAACTGTCCGTGCCCGGAGCATGGGAGATCACCCCGCAGCAGCACGGCGACCCGCGCGGGGTCTTCCTCGAGTGGTTCAAGTCCGACAAGTTCGAGGAGGCGCTGGGCCACCAGCTCGACCTCCGGCAGGCGAACCTGTCGGTCTCGTCAGCAGGGGTCTTGCGGGGCATCCACTTCGCAGACACACCTCCGGGGCAGGCCAAGTACGTGACCTGTCCTCGCGGTGCCGTGCTGGACGTCGTGGTGGACGTCCGTGTCGGCTCACCGACCTTCGGGCAGTGGGACTCCGTCCTCCTCGACGACACGGACCGTCGCGCGATCTACCTCGGAGAGGGCCTCGGGCACGCGTTCATGTCGCTCGAGGACGACTCGACGGTGATGTACCTCTGCTCGACCGGGTACTCGCCCGGCCGGGAGCACGGCATCCACCCGCTCGACGCCGAGGTCGCGATCGAGTGGCCGACCTCCGCGCGTGACGGCTCACCGCTGTCTCCGCTGCTCTCCGAGAAGGACCTGGCAGCCCCCGGCCTCAGCGAGGCAGCAGCATCCGGCCTGCTGCCGACCGTCGAGCAGGTCGAAGAGCACCTCCGCAGCCTGCGGGCGCGCTGACCCAGTCGTCCTGGCGTCCGCGCCCCGCTCGCCCGGCCCTCGGCGTCTGCTCAGGAGACGCCGAGGGCCTGCTCGTACGCCTGGCGGTGAGATGCTGCAGCACGGGCCCAGGTGAAGGTCTCCGCCCTGAGCCGTGCAGCCTCCGCGAGACCCTCACGACGGACCGGGTCGTCGAGGAGCCTCTCGAGCTCTCGGGCGATCGAGATCTCGTCCGTCCCGCAGTACGCGACAGCGTCGCCGCCGACCTCCGGGAGCGAGAGCTCTCTCGTCGTGAGGACGGCGGTCCGGCAGGCCATCGCCTCGAGGACGGGCAGCCCGAAGCCTTCTCCCAGGCTCGGGTAGGCGAGGACCACGGCACCGCCGAGAAAACCCGGGAGGTCCTCGAGGGGGAGATATCCCGTCCTGCGCACCGTCAGGTGCGACGGGACGTCGGCCATGGTCAGGTCGATCTCCGAGTCCCACCCGCGTCCTCCTGCCAGGACCAGTGCTGGAGGGTCCTCCCTGTCGGCACAGGCGGCGACCCAGGCCCTGATCAGTGCCGGCACGTTCTTCCGGGGCTCGAGCGTCCCGAGAAAACCGACGTACTCGTCGGAGGGGATGTCGAGCGTCGCCCGGACCCGAGCCTGCTCCTGCACGCTGGTCGGGTGGAACATGTCGTGGTCCACGCCGTGATGAGCCACGACGAACCGCGCGGGGTCAGCACCCACGAGCCGGACCACCTCGTCGCGGGTGGCCTCGGACGGAGCGACGAGGCAGCGCGCTCTCCTGGCTGCGAGGCGGATGGCCGCCCGGAAGAACACCGCCTTCGACCGCAGGTGGACCTCGGGCTCGGTGAAGAACGTCGCGTCGTGGAGCGTGACCACCACGGGCACCCCGGCGAAGAACGGCAAGGTGTAGTGAGGGCTGTGCAGGACGTCTGCACCGACCTTCCGCACGAGGGCCGGCAGGCCTGTCTGCTCCCACAGCATGCGCAGAGGACGGCGCGAGGCGGACCGCGGGGCGGTGATCACCTCGGCTCCCGGCAGCAGGGCTCTGTAGTGGGCCTCGTCGCGCTGCTGGACCACGACCACCAGGTCGACCCCGGCGGCGACGAGCTCCGGGGCGAGCTCGTCCACGTACCGTCCGACGCCGCCTCGGTCTTCTGGCACGGCCGTGGCATCGAGCAGAACACGCATGAGCACCTCGCGATGTGGGAGAGGAGAGGAAGGCTGGTCACATCACCCAGAGGCGTGGCGCAGCCGGCACGACGGACCGGAGCCAGCCTACGCGCTCGGCAGATCCTCCTGCGGCCCCTCTGAGGACACGCACGGCCCTCTGCAGCCCGATGCCTGCTCGTGGAGCGAGCACCGCTAAGGTGGTCCGGTGACCAGTGCCCGCACCTCAGATCTTCTCGTCGTCGTCCCCGCGTGGAACGAGCAAGAAGCCCTCCCTGGAGTGCTCGACGAGCTCCACGACGCACTCCCCGGGGCTGACTTCCTCGTGGTCAACGACGGGTCGTCAGACCGCACCTCCGAAGTCGCCAGGCGTGGCCGGACCATGGTCCTGGACCTCCCCGTGAACCTGGGGGTCGGTGGAGCCATGCGGGCCGGCTACAAGTTCGCCGCACGCAAGGGGTACGGCGTCGTCGTGCAGGTCGACGGGGACGGCCAGCACGATCCCGCGGACGTCCCACGTGTCGTCGAGGCCCTGACGAGCGCAGAGGCCGACATCGTCATCGGGGCGCGTTTCGCCGACAAGGGCGCCTACGTCGCCCGAGGACCGCGCCGCTGGGCGATGAAGCTCTTGTCGTTCTCGCTCTCGAAGGTCGTCGGCACCCGGCTGACCGACACGACGTCCGGCTTCAAGGCCTCGAACAGGCGAGCGATCGAGCTCTTCGCCGTCGACTACCCGGCGGAGTACCTCGGGGACACGATCGAGTCGCTCGTGATCGCCTCTCGGGCCGGGCTCACGATCCGACAGATCGGTGTCGAGATGCGGCCACGAGCTGGCGGCACCCCCTCGCACAACCCTGCGAAGGCAGCGCTCTTCCTCGGTCGAGCCGTCTTGGCCCTGGTCATCGCCCTCTCGCGGCCCAGCCGCCAGCCGAACGGAGCCACGTCATGAGCGGCTACTACTTTGCCCTGGCGAGCTGTGTCGCGCTCGTCGTCTTCCTCGTCGTGCTGCTGCGCCGCAGACGGCTCCGCGAGAAGTACGCGACGACCTGGATCGTCCTGGCGCTCGGCGTCTGCGGGCTGGGCGCGTTCCCCCACCTCGTAGAGGCGATCGCCTCGGCGGTCGGGGTCGAGACACCCAGCAACCTCATCTTCGCCCTCGCGCTCATGGTGCTCCTCGGTGTGTGCATCCAGCTGAGCATCGAGATCACCGAGCTCGAGGAAGAGACGAGGACGCTCGCCGAGGAGATGGCGCTCCTCCGGTTCGACCTCGAGTCGCTCCGATCGACCGTCGACGCAGCGGGCGGCCCCACGGACACCGAGCCTCACACCTCTTCGCCCACCTGAGGCACCGGCGGGCGGCCGGCGGAGGAGGCACAGACGCCCCGCGAGGCACAGGCTGCTGGTGAGCGACACCTCTCACGGCCGCGTCCACGACGCCCCCTGCGCCCGGCACACGACGGAGCGGGGGCAGGCATGGTCTGAGACCATGCCTGCCCCCGCTCCGTCTGACGGTGTGCGGTGCGGCTAGGAGCCGAGGACCTCGCTCGCCGCAGCCTGCCAGCGGTCGCGCCAGTGGCCGATCGGGGCGAGGTCCACGTGACCGAGCGACTCGTGGCCGAGCACGGAGTAGGCCGGGCGCGGAGCCGGGCGCACGAACGCGCTGCTGGTGGTCGGTCGGACCGCACCACGGTCGAGCCCCGCAGAGACGACTGCCTCGGCCGCGAACTCGTACCAGCTGGCGCTTCCCTGCGAGGTCGCGTGGTAGATCCCGCCGGGGACCTCGGCGTCGACAGCGCGCAGGGCGAGGTCGGCGACGTCGACGGTCCACGTCGGCTGACCGAGCTGGTCGTCGACGACGTCGACGCTGCCCCGCTCCTGAGCCAGCCGGACGATCGTCCTGGGGAAGCACACGCCACCCGAGCCGTACAGGTAAGCCGTCCGCAGGACGATGTGCTGCGCTCCGTACGCGCGGACCGCCCACTCACCTGCGGCCTTCGTCCTGCCGTAGGCCGACGCCGGGTTCTGCGGGTCGTCGGCCTCGTAGGGCACCTGACCTGAGCCGTCGAAGACGTAGTCGGTCGAGATCTGCACCATCCGCCCCCCGCCCGCCGTGGTCGCACGGGCGAGGTTCGCAGCACCTGTCGCGTTGACCGAGAAGGCAGCAGCCTCGTCCTCCTCGGCCAGGTCGACCGCGGTGTAGGCGGCACAGTTCACCACGACGTCCGCGTCACGGAGCACGTCCGCGCACGCCTGGTAGTCCGTGATGTCGAGCTGGTCGCGGTCGAGCGCGCGGACAGACCTACCCTCGGCGGAGAGACGAGCTACGACGTCTTGCCCGAGCATCCCGGACGCGCCGACGACGAACCACTGCATGAAAAGACTCCTCGTCCCGGCACACGCCGGCGATAGGTGGGTGGGCCTCAGCCCTGACCGTTGAGCTGGTACTTCGCCTCGGTCGCCGCCTTGACAGGCCGCCACCACGCCTCGTTCTCGCGGTACCACGTCACCGTCGCCTCGAGCCCGGCACGGAAGTCCGTGTAGCGGGGCTCCCAGCCGAGCTCTGACCTCAGACGCGACGAGTCGATCGCGTAGCGCAGGTCGTGACCGGGACGGTCGTTGACGTGGTCGAAGTCGTCGGTCGGCCGGCCGAAGATCTCCAGGAGGGAGCGAACCACCCCGAGGTTGTCGACCTCTCCGTCGGCCCCGATGAGGTAGGTCTGACCGATCTGCCCACCGTCGATGATGGCCCACGTCGCCGAGTTGTGGTCCTCGACGTGGATCCAGTCGCGCACGTTGAGACCAGCACCGTAGAGCTTGGGGCGGACCCCGTCGATGAGGTTGGTGATCTGCCGCGGGATGAACTTCTCCACGTGCTGGTACGGACCGTAGTTGTTCGAGCAGTTGGAGATCGTCGCACGGACGCCGAAGGATCGTGCCCAGGCGCGGACGAGCATGTCGCTCGACGCCTTGGTCGAGGAGTACGGCGACGACGGGTTGTACGGGGTGCTCTCCGTGAAGCGCTCCGGGTCGTCCAGCTCCAGGTCTCCGTAGACCTCGTCTGTCGAGATGTGGTGGAAGCGCACGTCGTGCCGACGGACAGCCTCGAGCAAGGTGTAGGTCCCGATCACGTTCGTCTGCACGAAGGGCCACGGGTTCTCGAGCGAGTTGTCGTTGTGCGACTCGGCCGCGAAGTGCACGACCAGGTCGCTCTCACGCACCAGTCCGTCGACCAGTGCCGCGTCAGAGATGTCACCCTCGACGAGGGTCACCCTGTCGTGCACCGGAGCGAGGGATCGCCGGTCACCGGCGTACGTCAAGGCGTCGAGAACTGTCACCTGGACGTCTGGGCGCTCCCGGACGGTCTGGTGGACGAAGTTCGAGCCGATGAAGCCGGCTCCGCCGGTGACGAGCAGACGCATGGGTATACCTCCAGGACGTGGTCTTGGTCGCAAGCGTACAGAACCACGACGGCACAGCCGAGCCAGTCGTCGTCGTCGCCTCTCGAACGCATCCCGACGACGGCCCGGACCCCTCTCCCCCTCGATCTGCTCCCAGGGCCCTCCCGGATAGGATCTGATGTCTCCGATGAAAAGAGGAACACATGAGCGACAGTCCCGCCACTCCCCTCCGGGCGCTCGTCAGCAGCGCCCCAGGGGTCGCCGCGACGCTCGGCACGCATGCCGTCGCCTACGCCGACGGTGGCGAGGCACGGGTGCTCGAGGTGATCCGCAGCACCAGCGACCTGCGATCGACGAGCTCCGACCTCTTCTCCCACGCGCGGACCTGGTCTGAGCGGTACCACTTCTCGACAGCCCGGGCCAACGTCCTGCGTGCGCTCGAGCTCCGCAGCGACGCCACGGTCCTCGAGGTGGGAGCCGGGTGCGGTGCGATCAGCCGCTACCTCGGAGAGACCTGCGCCGTCGTCGACTCGATCGAGCCCATGCCGGACCGTGCGGAGGCCGCTGCGGCTCGCACACGTGACCTTCCCAACGTCCAGGTCGTCGTCACCACGATCGACGACGTCCCCGAGGAGCCTGTCTACGACTACGTCGTCGTCGTCGGGGTGCTCGAGTACGTCGGGTCCGGGCTGGCCGAGGACACTGCCTACGAGGAGTTCCTCAGCGCAGCACGTGCACGCCTGCGGCCCGGGGGCACCGTCATCGTCGCGATCGAGAACAAGCTCGGCGCAAAATATCTGGCGGGAGCCCCAGAGGACCACACAGCCCGACAGTTCGACTCTGTCGAGGGCTACCCGACCCCGCGCGGGGTGCGGACGTTCTCTCGTCAGGAGCTCGAGGCCCTCGCCGTCTCCGCCGGGCTCGAGCCGGCCACGCTGGTCGCCTTCCCCGACTACAAGCTGACCCGCGCGGTGCTGGACCCGCAGATCAGCCCTGAGCTCCGGGCTCTCCTGTGGGAGGTCCCCGAGTTCCCCAGCCCTGACTGGGACGTCCAGAGGCGGCGGGTCGCAGAGGAGGCGCTGGTCTGGCGTTCTCTCGTCGAGGCAGGGCTGGCGGCAGACACGGGCAACTCCTTCGTGTGCCTGGCCCACAAGCCCGGCGACGAGGAGGACCTGTGGCCGCAGTCCAGGCAAGGTCTCTACTTCTCGTCGGGCCGGCGCTCCGAGTACACCACGGTGACCGAGATGGTCCGCGCAGGGGAGACCCTCGACTTCGTGCGGAAGCCCCTCATCCCCGCCCCGGACGGCGAGGCTCCGTTCCGCATCGTCGCCTCGACAGAGCAGTTCGTCCCGGGGACCGACCTCGACCAGGTCATCGGCGCTCCGACGGACGACCCCAGGGCACGACAGCTGCTCGACGGGTGGGCGGAGCTCGTGCGGGAGCGCACGGAGGCGGGTTCTGTCCCCCTCGACCTGCTGCCGCACAACATCGTGCTGACCCCCGACGGCACCCTCGTCCCGGTGGACCAAGAATGGGTGGCTCGAGACGGAGGTGCAGACAGGGTCCTGGCTCGCGGGGCGCTGGTGACCGCGCTCCGCCTGCGGGGCGCCGCCCTCTCCGCCCGCACGTGGCCTCGGGGGACGACGGTGCGAGACGCGGCCATGTCGATCGGCACCACCGTCGGGCTGGCAGACGACGGCGCCTGGCTCGCACAGGCCGTCCTCGACGAGAGCACCTTCCTGTCGACGGTGATCCCGACCTACGCGGACCTGACCACGGGCGACCTCGACGCAGAGTGGCGTGCGGTGACCGACGCAGCTCTCGACGAGGCGCTCGTCAGCGAGGACGAGAACGCCGGCCCGGACGTGGCCCTGTCCACGGAGGCCGACCTGCTGCGCGAGCAGCTCCGCAGTCTCGGAGAGGTCGCGGCAGCGGCCCACCTGAGAGCGTCGGCCCTCGAACCAGAACGAGACCATCGCGAGATGCTCGAGGCCCAGCTCCTCACCAACGACGCCGAGATGGTCCGGATGGCGCACGAGCTGGACGTCGCACGGCGTGACGTGGCGCTCAAGGCCGCAGACGTCGCAGCGAGGTCTCAGGCGCTCGAGGCCGTGCGCAGGAGCACGAGCTGGCGCGTGACGGCACCTCTGCGCGCAGCCGCGAGTGCCGCACGCAGGCTGAGGCGCCGGGCGTAACCTCGCTGCCCTGCCCCAGGGCGAGTCGCGCCACGGCTGGCGGCGAGAGCACCTACGGGTGCCCTCGCCGCGAGCCCGGCGAGGTCAGGCCTGGGCCGAGAGGATCGTGCGGATCTTCGAGTCGTCGCCCCACACGGCGGGCGAGTCGTACGCCCGGTCGGGGAAGGCACCGTAGGCCAGGCTGATGTCGTAGCCGTGACGAGCGATGTAGGACTCGACCTGGTCGGCCAGCGAGACCGGACGCCCGGAGCAGCAGTTGATGATGCCTGTCACGGAGGTCTGGAGGGAGGCCGCGGCGATCTGTCGCGCGAGCTCGGAGACCTCGATGAAGTCGTACTCGTTCTTCCCGCTCGTGAAGGGGAACTCGTGCTGCCCGGCTGCGGCCGCGGCCGCGATCTTGCCGAAGATGGAGTTTCCCCTCTCGTCGTCCCCGTAGATGTAGAAGCACCGGAGCCACTGCAGCGTGACGTCCTTGCCGTCGGCGACGACCCCGAGGCTGCGACGCAGAGCATCCTTGGCGATGCCGTAGAGCGACCGCGGGCTGGTCGGCGTCGACTCGTCGATCGCCCCTTCGTGGTAACCGACCTCGTGCATGGTGCCGAGCGAGACGAGGTGCTTCACCCCAGCACGCATGGCCGCCTCGAAGAACCGGAGATGGTGGGGGAGCTTGTCGATGTGGACAGGGTCGTTGTGGACGAACCCCTTCTCCCACGCGAGGTGGAGGACCGTGTCGACAGAGCCCGCCCTGGCGAAGAGCGCATCGGCGTCGTCGAAGATGTCGCCCTGGACCTGCACGACGCCAGGGGGGTACACGGCAGCGCCTGCCGGGGCGCGGTCCACCGCGAGCACCGTCGCGCCGGCATCGAGCAGCGCCGCCACGACGTGTCGTCCGATGTAGCCGTTGGCTCCTGTCACAAGTATCCGAGTCACGGGCACCATTGTGCCGTACCCCCGAACGTGCTGTGACCGAGCGGACCGGGTTCTTCCGCCAGCGCGGCCCCGCGGTCCGTCATCTGCCCGGGGCGAAGAGGTCGCCGAGGGCTGCGAGCCTGCGTCGTGCTCCCCGGCCCGCAGCCCGTTGACGGCCGACCGCCCTGGAGGCGTCGACGAGCGCGCGTGCCCGCGCACGCACGAGGGTCGTGGGCTCGACCCTGCGCACCGCGTGCCAGAAGAGCGCTGCGGCCTGGCGGGCGAAACCGAGAGCGACGACAGGCACCGGCGCGTACCGGCTGAAGACGAGAAGAGCATTCCGGTTGTTGTGATACCTGAAGAGGGCGCTCGCGGAGTCCGAGCTCTTGGAGTGCTGGTGCCATGCCACCGCCGAGCGCTCGTAGCGGATCGTCCAGCCCCCGGCCCGCAGCCTCCACGAGAGGTCTGTGTCCTCGTAGTACAGGAACAGGGACTCGTCGAAGACCCCGACGTCGTCGAGTGCGGCGGTCCGCAGGACCGCGGCACCGCCGCAGAAGCCGAAGACCTCCGCGGGTGCGTCGAGCTCGTCGAGCGGCACCAGCCAGTCGCGGTCGGTCGCAGAGCAGGAACGTCTGACGACGTTGCCCGTCGAGTTCACGAGAGTCCGGTCGCCGGCCCGGTCGTCGTCGAGCAGGATCAGCGCCGTGACCGCTCCGACGTCAGAGGCACCGGGGCCCTCCAGCACGTCGACCATCCTGTGGAGCGCCTCGGGCTCGAGCCGGGCGTCGTTGTTGAGGAGTGCGACATAGGGCGCTGCCAGGTCGACGAGGCCCGCGTTGACCCCGCCCGCGAAGCCCTCGTTCCGGTGGTTCTGCACGACCTGCACCTGTGGGTAGTCCCGGCGCAGGAGCTCGACCGACCCGTCCTGGGAGTCGTTGTCCACCACCACGATCTCGAGCGCACCCTCGGGCAGGTCCTGCGCGACGAGCGAGTCGAGGCACGCCCCCAGGAACGTCTCACCGTTCCAGTTGACCACGACGGCCCGGACGAGGGGCGCGCTCATCGCGCCACCCGCTCGTACACCGTCGAGGTCGCCTCGACCGACGACTCCCAGGTGAACCGGGCGCTGTTCGTGAGCCCGGCGAGCGACAGCTCTCGATGCCGCTCCCCCGTCGCCACGACCAGCGCGTGGGCGAGAGCGTCGACGTCGTCGTGGTCGACGACGACCGCGCTCTCACCGCAGATCTCCTCCATCGAGGTACCTCGGGTCGTGACCACCGGTGTGCCGTGAGCCTGAGCCTCCAGCACCGGCAGACCGAACCCCTCCCACACCGACGGGAAGCAGAAGGTGCGCGCAGCCCTGTAGGCGGCACCGAGGTCTCGCTCGCTGAGCCGCCCGAGCACGCGGACCCGGTCCGCACCCAGCCGTTCGACAGCCGCTCGGACCTCCTCGGCCGTCTCGCCCCAGCCAGCAGGTCCGACGAGGACGAGGTCGAGGTCCACGCCGTCAGCCCGGAGCGAGGAGTACGCCTTCAGGAGCGCCCGGAGGTTCTTCCGAGGCTCCAGGGTGCCGACCCAGAGCACGAAAGGTCTGTCCAGACCGTGACGCCGCTCGAAGTCCAGCACCTCGGCCTCCGAGACCTGCTCTGTCGCGACCCCGTGCGGCACGACGGTGATCCGCTCGGACGAGATCCCGGCGCTCCGGCAGTCGCGCGCCGTCGCCTCAGACGGGACGATGACCGCAGCGGCCTCCGAGAGCGTGATCTCGAGGGCCCGCTCGAAGTACGCGACCCCGTGAGCCGTGAAGTGCTCCGGGTCGCGGAGGAAGGCCAGGTCGTGGACCGTCACCACGAGCGGCGCAGATGCCGGCGGGACAGCCCAGGTCGTGGCGTGGACCACGTCGACGTCACGCCATCCTGGGACCCGGGGCGACCGGGCCCGACGCCACGACTCGTAGAGCACCCGACGTGGGAGTGCCGACGCCCGGACCGGTACCCGTCGGTCGAGCCCGTGGAGCCCCGCCCTCGCTCCGCGCGCAGCGACCCCGACGGGCTCGACGCGGCTCCCTGCCTCGAGCCCGTTCACCAGCTCCCGCACGTACGTGCCGGAACCACCGGGCACCGGTTGCCACAGCTGCTCCACCACGAGGGCGACACGGGTCCGGGTGTGGTCGGCCAGGTCAGGCTCGCGCATCGACGCCGTCGTCTGAGGCGGCGGGCAGGAGAGGACGTGCCGGGAGGAGCCTCTCGAAGTGCGACCCGAAGACGACGTGCCCGCCCGACTCGGTGCGACCTGTCGGGACCACGGCGAAGGTGATGCCGCGCCTGTAGGCGTCGAACAGGTGCGAGGTACCGGGGCCCTGCAAGGAGGCAGAGACCGAGTAGGTGTCCGGGCGCAGCGGGAGGCTCGGGATGACGACGTCGATCGAGCCCTCGCCGGGCTCGATGCTCTCGGGGACGTAGCCCGAGTCCTTGCTGTGGTGTCCCCAGATCAGCCTGTCGTCGAGCGTCTGGACCGAGACCCCGAAGACCGGGCGCTCGATCCGGACCGACGACGTGTAGTGCAGGCGGACCCGGACAGCGTCTCCAGTCCGGCAGGTGTGCGCGTCCCGGCCGTCAGCATGCAGCCACTCGATCCGGTTGATCTGGGCCTCGCCCGACCCGACGCGCGTCCCGCCGCCCTCGACGGGCTTGGCGAGGTGCGCCACGTCGGAGTAGTCCTCGATGACACGAGCCACCGGGCCCGTCCCCATGAGCCGTCCGTGGGACAGCCAGGCCGCCTCGTCGCAGAAGCTCCGCATCTGCTCGAGCCCGTGGCTCACGACCACCACGGTGCGTCCCTCACGGCGGAAGTCCGCGAACTTGGACATGCACCGTTCCTGGAACTCTGCGTCGCCGACAGCGAGGATCTCGTCGACCAGCATGATGTCAGGTTCGACATGGATGGCGACCGCGAAGCCGAGCCGGACGTACATCCCTGAGGAGTAGTTCTTGACCGGCTGGTCGATGAACTCGCCGATCCCCGCGAAGTCGACGATGTCGGCGAACTTCCGGTCGACCTCCTGGCGGTTCATCCCCAAGATCGACCCGTTGAGGTAGACGTTCTCACGCCCGGTGAGCTCCGGGTGGAACCCGGAGCCGACCTCGAGCATCGCCGCCATGCGTCCACGGCTGACCACCCTGCCCTCGTTGGGGGTGAGAATCCGTGCGATGCACTTGAGCAGGGTGGACTTGCCCGAACCGTTGTTCCCGAGGAGCCCGAAGGTCTTCCCCTCGGGGATGTCGAGGACGACGTCACGCAGGGCCCAGAAGTCCTCGTGCTTGGTGCGGCGCCGTTCGACGAACAGAGACTTCAACGACTGGGTGCGGTCCGTGTACATGCGGAACGTCTTGGAGACGTTCTCGACGGAGATGGCCGGGGTGCTCACAGTGCCTCCACGATCCTCGAGCTGTGCTTGCGGAACACCAAGATCCCGATGGTCAGAGCGATCACGGCCCACGCGAGGCAGCCGATCCAGACGCCGATCGACGGCGAGTCGAAGCCGAACAAGATGCTCCTGTAGGCCTCGACGTAGAGCTGGGCGGGGTTGAGCCGGGCGATCTGGGCCAGCGGGATAGGTTCGCCCTGGACAGCCCACCCCTTGTCGAAGAGGTCGTTCTGCACAGTCACGAGCAACGTCAGGGGGAAGACGATCCCGGAGATGTAGAGCCACACCTGGTTGAAGATCCCCCAGAGGTGGGACAGGTCGCGGAAGTAGACCATCCCGACGGACAGGACCAGGCCGACGCCGGTCGCGAAGACGCCTGTCAGGAGCACCACCCCGATGAGCAGGGGCACGTACGGGAGGACCCCTGGACCTCCGACCATCATCGAGACGACGACGAGGATCCCGATCTCCGGGAGGTGGTTGACGGTGTTCGCGACCATCTCAGACACCAGCAGGACCCACCGCGGGAAGTACACCTTGGTCAGGAGCGCCGTGTTGGAGGTCAACGAGTTCATCCCCGACATGATCGAGCCGGAGAGGTAACCCCACGCGATCACCCCGATCGCGATCCACAGGGCGAAGGACGTGATCCCCGAGTTCCGACCAGGTTCGACACCGCCACGCAGCACCAGCCCGAAGACGAGCGAGTACACGGCGATCTGCGCCACAGGGTTGATCAGAGACCAGAGCCGCCCGAGCACGGTCCGCTTGTACTGCGAGCTGAGCTGGCGCCGCGCCAGGTTCCCGATGAGTCCCAACGTCTGCCGGAGCTCTTCGCTCCCGGTGGGAGTCTCGTCACGCCTATCGATGCCGCTCAAGACCATCTATCCAATCGCACAGTAGACCGATACCTCGTTCCACCGGCACGGCAGGACGCCATGCCAGCTCAGCCATCGCCTCGCGGACGTCTGCAACTCCCGACCGGACGTCACCATCCCGGAACTGCGAGGTCACGTGCGGCGGAGGTGCGCCGTAGCGCTCGGCGATGACGGAGGCCAGACGCATGATGCTGGTCCCCTGTCCCGACCCGATGTCGACAGGGGTGTCGGTGGACTCTCTCCGAGCCGCGCCGGCCACGACCGCCGATGCCACGTCGTCAATGTAGACGAAGTCCCTGATGATCTCGCCATCTTCGTAGACGGGGATGGACTCCCCGGCCTTGGCGATCCTCGCGAACAACGGGACGATCCCTGTGTAGGGGTTGGTCAGCGACTGCCCCGGCCCGTACACGTTCTGGAACCTGAAGATCACCGAGGCCACGCCCCGCGAACGGCACCACGCCGAGACCAGGTTCTCCTGGCACAGCTTCGTGGCTCCGTAGATGCTCGAGGGGGCCGGGTGGACGTCCCTCGAGCTGTGCGGGACGGGGACGAGACCGTCGAAGTCCCAGACATGCTCGAGCAGCATAGCGTTGGTGCGCTGGCCCGGATACTGGATGGTGCCGTCTGCGACGCTCCTCCACGCCCCCTCCCCATAGACCGCACGAGACGAGGCCAGCAGGATCGCCCGAGGGCGGATCCCACGTGCACCGAGGGCGTCGAGCATCCGGGTGGTCCCGACGACGTTGACCAGCCCGTGACGGGATCCCTCGGTGAGCGACTGGGCCGTCCCTGTCTCGGCAGCGAGGTGGATGACCACGTCAGGGACGACAGCGTCCAGGACGCGGTCCCAGTCCTGCGCCTGCGTCACGTCGGCCACCACGAGCTCCGCGCGCTCGTCGAGGGCCGCAGGGCGCTCCTGGGTCGCGTGCACCTGAGGGTGCATGTTGTCCATGACCACGACACGGGCGAACATGTCTGACAGCGCCCCGGAGACGGCGCAGCCGATGAACCCCGCGCCTCCCGTGACCAGGCAGGTGCCGACACCAGGGCGGGCGGGCGACCCGCTGCTGGCCCGGTAGTCCTCGACGCCTGCAGCGGAGGCCGTCACCGCTGCACCACCGGCGCGGGTGTGCTCAAGAAGCGCTCGGTGAGCTCGAGCACGACGAGGTCGGAGTCGTTCTGCCGAGCAGCGTCGAGGATGTTCGCCCGCTGCGACGGGTCGTCGAGGAGATGACGGATCTGGACGGTCGACGAGAAGGACTGCGCCCAGAGGGCGGACTGCGCCTTGCCCTGCGAGTCACCGGCGACCAGGACCCGCTTGTCGACGGCTCCCCCGGTCGTCGAGACAGGCAGCTCGGTCGGGTCGAGCCCTTCCGGCCAGGTCAGCTGCGACTGCGTCCCGTCGACGCCAGACCGCGTGACGGTCGCCGGCGCGGGGTCGACGACGGGGACGACCCAGTCTGCTCGTGGCGCTGCGAAGCCCCACTCCTCGAACTCGTTGGGCGGCATCTGGCCCTCCGTGCTGAGCACGTCGTGCGTCGCGAGCTGGTCGTACCCAGACTCGGGGTAGAGGGCGTCGAGGCACTCCGCGACGGCGTCCCACGCGACGAGCGCCCCGAAGGGGTTCCAGTGGCTGTTGACCGCGCTGTAGACCCAGTCACGCTCCGAGGCGTCCCTGAGCACTCCGCGCACGTCGACGATGGGGATGTCGCCGGAGACAGAGAGCAGCTGGTCGAGGTGCGTCAGCCCTCTGACCGGGTCCGTCCACCCCGGGAGCATCTGGGGGTAGACCGTGCCGGACGACGGTGCGACGACCACGACCAGCTCGGCACCCTCGCGCTCCAGAGCGTCCCGCAGCTCACGGAGGTAGTCACGCCATCCGTCCCGCTGCTCGTCCAGCCACGGGGCCCGCCCGAGCAGCTGCGAGAAGCTGTCCAGCTGGACGTCACCCCAGAACACAAAACCGTCCCGGCCGGGGACGGCCGGGGTGGTCAGCGCACCTGTCTCCGCGGCGTAGACCGCTTCGGACGCTGACGTCCTGTCACCGGTCCAGACAGACGGGTCGCCGGGCTCGATCCCCGAACGGCAGGCTGCCGGGGTGCTGGCAGGAGTCGCCGGAGGGGTCGATTCGAACCATCCACGAGTCGTCGCGAGCCCGACGCCAGCCATCACAGCGCTGACGAGCAGGAGCACGATGAGGCTCGCGTACGAACGCAGCCCCAGGGGCAGGGCTGCGGACCTCACGACAGGTGTGGGGGCCTCGGGCGCCTCGGCCTTGTCGAGGGGGCCAGGTGTGCTCCCCGGCCGCTGGGTCTCGCTCATGCCTCGCTCCTCTCGGCCTTCTGCGCGCGCAGCCTCCGGGCGAACGCGGTCGACGAGTAGTCGGGGTCGACCAGCTCCTCACGGAGATAGGTCGTCGCCGGGCGCGCGAAGGTGAAGATCTTCTCGACCCATCGCGGCGTCCAGTTCTTCAGGCTCATCGCCGGGCTCTCGATGAGGTGCCACGAGGCGTACGCGAGCAGGTGCGTGACGACGATGACCACGGCGTGGTACGCCACCCAGCCGTGCTCGTGGAGCCCGAAGAAGGCACCGAGAGTCATGACGGGCCAGGCGGTGATGTAGATGCCGTAGCTGAGATCGCCGTGCTTCTCCCAGTTGGTCACGCGTCCGCGGACGGCGAACCACATGAGGAAGTACAGGAAGCCGAACTGGCCGATGACGTTCCACCCACCGTAGGAGTACGTCAGCACGGCGAAGACGAGCGACCCCAGGGCGAGCCTGTCGTCGACCGGGATCTTGTCCCCGAAGAGCGTGAAGAGCATCCCGAAGCAGAAGGGCGCGAGGAACATCAGCAAGAAGGTGTCCTCGAACAGCGGGTTGATCGTCCAGAGGGCACCTGAGCCCGACCACTGCATCGCGTTGAGGAGGATCACCACCCCGCAGAAGATCCCGCCGACCATGCGGTTCGCGAGCACGCCGAAGAGGCCCAGGACCGCGACCACGATGTAGGCGATGAACTCGTACTGGAGCGTCCAGGCGGAGCCGTTCCAGTCGTACCCGCCGTGCAGCTGGGCGTAGGGAAGGTCCGATCCCATCCCCGCGATGTTCCGCTGGCCCAGCTCGAGCCACATGTTGTTGAAGAAGTAGGTGAGCGGCGACTCGTCCTTGACGCTCCAGTACCCGGACAACGAGCCCGTGGAGTGCCACCAGGCGAGCGGCGCGAAGACCAGCACCACGAGCAGCAGGGTCGCCCAGAACGCCGGGAAGATGCGCAAGGCTCGGCGCCACATGTAGCGCCAGATCGTCGACGAGCCCATCCGCGAGCGAGCGATGAGGAATCCGGAGAAGAAGAAGAAGCCGGCGACCGCGACTCCACCCAGCGACTGCTCCGAGCTGAGCTGGACCCCGAGGTCGTGCCCGCCGTAGAACCCGCCGACTGGTCCCGCATGGCTGAAGATCACCAGGAACGCCATCAACCAGCGGAGGAAGCCGATGCTGTTGGAGCGTGGGTCGAAAGCCGCGGCCAACGACCTCGGCCCGCCCGTCGACCGTGGGAGCTCGGTCACGTACGGCGCACCAGCGGTCACGCGACGACCTCGGTCGTCGGCGTGCCGGTCCGCTTCGCACCACGCTTCGCCCGGCTGAGGACCAGCCGTGGGAGACGGCTCACCTGGCGGAGCCCCCTGTAGGCAGGACGCAGGCGTGACGCTGCCCGCGGGTGCCGGAGCGCGACAGACTGCTTGAGCGCGACGAGGACGTTGGGGAGGCCGGTGATCGCCTGGAGGTGCACGTACTGCTGGGAGATCGTGCCGGGCAGGAGCGAGCTCAGCCGGCTCAGCTTGTACTCGAGGAAGCCGTAGTTGATCGCTGCGTTCTTCGTGTTCATGGCCGTGTGCACCATGTACTTCTCCGAGAACGCGGAATAGCTGAACAGCCGCTCGACCACGTGGGCGAGCGAGCCGTCGGCGTACTGCCCCTCCATCGGGAAGTCCACGTAGGAGAAGTCTGCCTCGACGAGGGGCCGCAGGGCGGCCGGGCGGAAGTAGAACATCGAGCCGTAGGGAGACACCGGCGTGTCCTTGTCGAACGTCACGTTGATCCCGAGACGCTTGGCCAGGACCTTCGCGGGCTCCTTGTTCGCGTACCAGGCCTTGCCCAGGGTCGGGTAGCCCACCTGCACCACCGGGGGGAACACCATGCCGACGGACTCGTCGTCCGCGAAGAGGTCCAGGACGTTCTCCACGTACCCCGGAGTGCTCAGCAGGTTCTCCATGAGGTGGCGCTTGAACCACTCCCCCGCGGCGAACCCGTCCTGGGCGGACTTCTTGGAGTGGACCTTCAGGATCACGTCGTACTTCGGGTCCATGATCACGTCGCGGCACCCGATGAGGAATGCCGTGATGTCGCGTCCTCGGTTGGACTCGAGCACCCGGACGTCGAACTGCTCGCGCCCGCGCGCCTCGAGCCGTCGCTCGATGTAGTCCTTCTTCGCTGCGTCGGTCGTCGTGACGTAGAGGTCGAAGGGAGACGAGATGTTCTCGACCGAGTCCATCATCTCGTCGATCATCGCCTCGTAGAAGACGTGCATGACGACGCCTACGGAGAGCGAGGCCCCGCTCCCCGTCCCGGTCGCGACGTCCGGGAAGACGTGGCTCAGCGTCACGTTCGTGGCTGCGACCCGGGGTTCTGCGGTGTGCGAGATGTTCTGCCAGACCAGGCGGAGCGGGTAGTCCGTCCCGCGGACGTGGTCGATGACGTCACGACCGATGATCGCGTGGTCGTTGAGATAGAGGGGGTCGTGGAAGAAGAGGCGACGCTTGAGGATCGGGCAGCGGTCCTGGAGGAGGAGGAGGGGTGCGTCGATCGCCGGGTGCCGGGTCGGGTAGTTGCGCTCGGGGAAGGCGACCTCGTAGTCGTAGCCCTGGGAGGCGAAGTGCCCGGTGAAACGCGCCTCGTGGTGCTCGACGGAGTCGTTGTAGGACTCGATGAGGGGCATCGTCTCCCAGTAGTCCCGGAAGGCGTCGGTGTCGAAGAGCGAGCGCCGCACGGCGATCCAGTGCGACTGGATGTGCGACTGCATCACGAGCTTGGCCGCGAAGGGGTGCGGTCGCACCTCGCCATGGTCCGTGAGTCCCCAGAAGTCGACGTTCCAGGCCTCAGACCTGGCGAAGACCTCGGCGAAGGGGTAGACCGGACCGAAGAACGTGTAGTTCGCGAGGATCAGCTCGTCGTACTCCCGGAGCCGCTCAGCACCGAACCGCGCGAGCGCGTCCTGGTAACCACCGACGTCGTAGCCGATGTTCTCCCGCTCGACGATCTCCGAGACGAGCGGAGCCAGCCGCTCGCGGGAGTCGT
>Ga0308163_10001950_pt1 | contig 20410 bp, 18 predicted proteins | sample PhyTR1_FD_201037 | JGI IMG/M metagenome (GOLD analysis project Ga0308163, IMG submission 201037) | Phyllosphere microbial communities from UC Gill Tract Community Farm, Albany, California, United States - DLSLT.R1 | ecosystem: Host-associated > Plants > Phyllosphere > Unclassified | place: USA...
GAACGAGAGCTGCCCCAGGAAGCGCGCGGGGCGGCTGCGCAGCCCCGCGGTGGAGCGTGGGCTCGCGACCGCCAGGCCTCCGACGATGATCGCCGCGAAGGTGATCGCGGCCCAGGCTCGTGGTGCTCCGGGTTCGAGTGCGATCGCCGCCACCACCAGGCCGGCGGCGCCTCCCGCAGCGACCCACGCCGCTCGTCGGGTGGCCGGGAGGGCCGCCGTCCACTCCGCCAGACAGATGCCGAGCGCGAAACAGCACAGCACCCGGACGGCCGGGGTCGCCATGCCGTTCATGGCCGACGGGGCGAGGGCGGCGGCGATCGTCGTCGCGCTGACGAGAACGATCGACAGGGTGACCACCGGGACCGGGCCGCGCACCCGGCCGCGGAAGGCGAGGGCGATCGCCGGGAACAGGATGAACGCGAGGAACTGAGCCGACAGCGACCAGGCGGGTGGGTTCCACCACAGTGCGTCGCCGAACCACGCGCGGGTGAGCGTGAGTTCGGCGAGGAGGCCGATGGGCGCGAACGCCCCGTCGTCCGTTGGGACACCGACCATCGCCCCGCCGACGCAGAGCAGTGCGAAGGCGAGGAGCACGGCCACGTGTGCCGGGTAGAGGCGCGCCACGCGGTTCCGGAGGAAGCGACCGTAGGCGGGCCAGGTCCAGCGTCGATCCAGGTAGGCCCGGGCGATCGTGTACCCGCTCAGGACGAAGAAGACGTCCACGGCGAGTCCGGTGTGGGCCATCGGCGCGAGCCACGAGAGCTCGGGGAGGACGGAGAACAGCCAGTCCGCGGAGTGTGAGAACACCACCCACCAGGCGGCGATGGCGCGGGCTCCGGCGAAGGCGGTGTGGTCGACGCGGGGTGGCGGTCGGCGGTTGCGTCGGGGGTTTCCGGTCGCGCGGTTCTCCGGTGACGGCATGGTGCTCCTGAATGATCGGACGGCGGTGATCACGCCGCACGCCAACTCTAGGATGCTTCTGTGCCTCATGCTTCTGTACTGTGTGGATTGTGGACAAGACATCATGGCGCGACGGAACAGCTCGGGGGCGGGGGACCGGAGCGGAACCCGAACCGATCCCGGAACCTGAACCGACGGCCCTCGATCCCGATCCCGAACCCGAGGCCCCGTCGTCACCACCCGACCCCGACCCCGCACCATCGGCACCGAGCGGGAGCGCGGACACCCAGGCCGCCCCGCCCGTCGGACTCGTGCTCGAGGGTCCCGGGATCGATCCGACCGGTGCCTCCGTCAGCACCGCCGCGGTCCTCGCCTGGTTCGCGGCCGTTCCGGCCGGCAGCACCGTGATCGTCCGCGGCGGCGACGTCATCGCTGTGGACGCGACGATCAGGATCGACCGTCGCGTCCATCTCCGCGGGCGCGGCGAGCTGCGGTTCGTCGGAGGTGTCGAGGCGGCCCCGGCGCTGAAACTCATCGTGTCGGGCAGCTCGGTGACCGGTGTCCGGGTCAGCTACGCGGGCCCGCCGGCATCGAGCACGGGTGAGCGCAACACCGGGATCAGCATCTGGGCGAGCGACGTCCTGATCGACGGCGTCACCGTCGACGGGTTCCAGAACGGCATCGCCGTGCAACCGTCAGGCGAGTTCGAGGGCGTCGTCATCTCCGCGTGCCATGTCCTGAACGTCGTCGGCTCGGGCGGAGGGCGAGGCTCCGCCTCGTCCGCGGGGGAGGACCGCGGCGACGGCATCACCGTCTGGGGTGCGCGTTCGGCGGTCATCGGCAACATCGTCTCGGCTGCCCCCGGCACCGACGCACGGGTCGGCATCCATGCCGAGAACCTGCCCGACTACGCGGCCGATCCCGGGTCCTGGGCCGACTCGATGGTCACGATCGAGGGCAACGTCCTCACCGGGCCGTTCCGCCGATCCATCGCCGTGGAGGGCATGGCCCACACCGTCGTGACCGGCAACACCGTGTCCGACGCGACCTGGTGGGGACTCGCCGCCATCGATACCCGATCGGTCGCCCTGGTCGCGAACACGGTGCGCTGGACGCGGACGGCCGACGACGACCAGGGGTCGGCCTGGGGGCCGAAGCGCTGCCCGGTCATGATCTACCGCGACGCGCAGGGAACCGTGGTCTCCGGGAACGTCATCGAGATCCGCGGCGTCGCGGCCGCGGGCATCATGGCCCAGGCGGCGACACCGCCCCGAGGTTCGACCACCGTCATCGGCGCCGTCGACGCGCTCATCACCGACAACGTGGTCCGCATCGCCGGCGGTACCTGCCCGATCGGGATCGCGCTCGATCGGACCAGACAACCCGTCGTCTCGGGCAACCGGGTCGCCGTCACGCTCGCATCCGGCTCGGTGGGCGGTGTCGTGTCGTACCTCGCCGAGGATGCGGTGGTCTCCGACAACTCCATCACCGGGGCGGCGACTTCCAACGGGTTCGGGGTGCTCCACCAGGGTGCCGGCTCGATCGTGGTCATGGGGAACCGCATCGACCGCATCCGGGTGGCGGTCGCCGTGAGCAACTGCACCGGTGGTGCGACGATCATCGGCAACACCGCGCGCGAGTGCGAGTACGGCCTCGACACCTTCGGCACGACCGGGCATTCGGTGGTGCAGGGCAACCGCTGGGAGTCGAGCAACACGGCGCACGCGAACGCGCAGCCGAACACGAGCTACCTCTCCACGCGGCACATGGGGCTCGCGCGGCCGTACGGCGGCCGCTCCGGCGACATCCTCGTCGGGAACGGACGACTGTGGGTGAACGATCAGGGCACCTGGCGGTCGACCACCCTCAGCTGAACCGACGGGCGGGCGCTCGGGAATCGAGCGCCCGCCTGTCGTGGCGTCGGTGTCGGATCAGCTGCGCGGTGCGTGCGCCGTATCGGACCCGCTGGCGACGGCTGCCTCGTCGATCGCCGACTGCTCCTCGCCACCGCGGAACTGCGTGCGGTAAAGCTCGGCGTACGCGCCGTCGACCTCGAGGAGCTGCGCGTGCGAGCCCTGCTCCACGATCCGGCCGTTCTCCATCACGAGGATCGTGTCCGCGTCGCGGATGGTCGACAAGCGGTGGGCGATGACGAACGAGGTGCGGTCGGACCGCAGCGCCGCCATCGCGTGCTGCACCAGCAGCTCGGTCCGCGTGTCGACGGAGGACGTCGCCTCGTCGAGGATGAGCAGCTTCGGCTTCGCGATGAACGCGCGGGCGATCGTGATCAGCTGGCGCTCACCGGCCGAGACGCTGCCGCCGTCCGCGTCGAGGACGGTGTCGTACCCGTCGGGCAGCTGCCGCACGAAGCGGTCGACCATCGTCGCCTCAGCGGCCTCGATGACCTCCGCATCGCTCGCGTCGAGTCGGCCGTATCGGATGTTCTCGCGGATCGTCCCCTCGAACAACCAGGCGTCCTGCAGCACCATCCCGACCTGCGACCGCAGCTCGGCACGCGTCAGCGCCGTGACGTCGACCCCGTCGAGGAGGATGCGTCCGCCGGTGAGCTCGTAGAACCGCATGACGAGATTCACGAGGGTCGTCTTCCCCGCCCCGGTCGGGCCGACGATCGCGACGGTCTGACCCGGCTGCGCGGAGAAGGAGAGGTCCTCGATGAGTGGCTTCTCGGGGTCGTAGCTGAAGGAGACGCCGTCGAACTCGACGTGGCCGTCGGTGTGCTCGGGCAGGTGCGCCGTCGCCGTCTCCGGGTCCTGCTCCTCGGCGTCGAGCAGCTCGAAGGTGCGCTCGGCGGACGCGACACCCGACTGCAACTGGTTGGCCATGCCGGCGATCTGACCGAGCGGCTGCGAGAATTCGCGGGAGTACTGGATGAACGCCGTCGCGTCGCCGAGGGTCATCTGCCCGGAGGCGACCCGGAGGCCGCCCACGACGGCGATGAGCACGTAGGACAGATAGGAGACGAAGGTCATCGCCGGCATGATCATGCCGGACACGAACTGCGCGCCGAACGCCGCCGTGTAGAGCTTCTCGTTCCGCTCGTCGAACTCGGCGAGCATCTCCTTGTCGCGACCGAAGACCCGCACCAGCTCGAGGCCCGAGAACGACTCCTCGATGTGCCCGTTGAGCGAGCCGGTGTTCTTCCACTGCGCGGTGAAGAGCTTCTGCGAGCGGGAGCCGATGACCCCGGCGATCAGCGCGGACAGCGGCAACGCGATCAGCGCGATGAGTGCGAGCTGCCACGACACGATGAACATCATCGCCGTGATGCCGAGCACCGTGAGGGCGGACTGCACGAGTTGTGAGAACGCCTGCTGGAGGGCGGTCTGGATGTTGTCGACGTCGTTCGTGACCCGGGACATGAGGTCGCCGCGCTGGCGGGTGTCGAAGTAGCTGAGCGGGAGGCGGTTGAGCTTCCGTTCGATGTCCTGGCGCAGGTTGTAGACCACGCGCATGACGAGTCCGTTGAGGATGTACCCCTGCGCCCAGTTGAGGATCGACGCGACGATGTACATGCCGAGCACGATGATGATCAGGCGGCCGAGCAGGGTGAAGTCGATGCCCTGGCCGGGCGTGATGTCGGACTTCACGAGCATGTCGGCGTACTGGTCGTTGCCGGAGGCCCGTGCTTCGTCGACGATCCGGTCGAGCGGGACGCCCGCCGGGAGTTGCGAGCCGATGACGCCGTTGAAGATCGCGTCCATCGCGAGCCCGAGGATCTTCGGGGCGATGACCGTGAGGACGACGGAGAGCACGACGAGCCCGACGACGAGGCTCATCTTCACCTTCTCGGGTGCGAGCAGACCGACGAGCCGCTTGGCGGACGGCCAGAACTGCTCGGCCTTCTTCGAGGGCGTGCCGCCGAACATGTCGCCGTCGGACTCTCCCGGGGTGAACTCCGGCTCGAGGACGTCTGCCTCGATCGCGTTCAGCTCGGGAGCCTGGGCGGTGTCCTTCGAGGTGCGCGAGGGACGCTTGTCACGTGGTGAACGGGCCATGGTCACGCCACCCCTTCCACAGCGAGCTGCGATTGGACGATCTCGCGATACGTCTCGTTGGATTCCAGGAGTTCGTCGTGGGTGCCGCGGCCGACGATGCCGCCGTCGTTCATGACGATGATGTGGTCGGCCTCGCGGATCGTCGCGATGCGCTGCGCGACGATGATGACGGTCGCGTCGGCGGTGCTGTCGCCGAGGGCTGCGCGGAGTCGGGCGTCGGTGGCGACGTCGAGCGCCGAGAACGAGTCGTCGAAGAGGTAGACCAAGGGCTTCGCGACGAGGGCCCTGGCGATGCACAGGCGCTGACGCTGGCCGCCGGACACGTTCGTGCCACCCTGGGCGACGCCGTCGTTCAGCATCTTCGGCTTCGCGCGGACGAAGTCCTCAGCCTGCGCGACGTCGAGGGCGCTCCACAGCTCGTCGTCGGTGGCGTCGGGACGTCCGAACCGGAGGTTCGAGGCGATCGTGCCCGAGAACAGGTACGGCTTCTGCGGCACGATCCCGACGACCCCGGCGATCTGCTGCCGGGTGAGCTGCGAGACGGGGACGCCGTCGATGGTGACGTGGCCCTGCTGCGGGTCGTAGAGGCGCGGGATGAGCGAGAGGAGCGTCGTCTTGCCGGAGCCGGTCGAGCCGACGATCGCGGTGGTCTTGCCGGGCTCCGCCGTGAACGTCACGTCCGACAGGACCGGTCGCTCCGCGCCGGGGTAGCCGAAGGTGACGCCGGTGAACTCGACGCGACCGACGGACGGCACGCGGATGTCGGTGCTGGTCGGCACCGTGAGGCTCGGCTCGGTGTCGAGGACGCTCTGGATGCGTTCGGCGCACACGACCGCGCGAGGGATCATCATGACCATGAAGACGCCCATCATCACCGAGGTGAGGATCTGGAGCAGGTACTGGAGGAACGCGGTGAGGGAACCGACCTGCATCTGTCCGGCGTCCACCCGCTGACCGCCGAACCAGAGGACGGCGGCGGTCGCGAGGTGCAGGACCATCATGATGACGGGGAACATGAGGACGAAGATGTTGCCGACCTTGATCGAGACGCGCGTGAGCGCCTCGTTCGCACGGTTGTAGCGCTCCGACTCGAACGGCTCGCGGACGAAGGCGCGTACGACGCGGATGCCGATGATCTGCTCGCGCAGCACGCTGTTGATGCCGTCGATGCGGTCCTGCATCTGCCGGAACAGCGGCATGAGCAGGTAGACCAGGAACCCGACGATGATGAAGAGCACCGGCACGGACACCCACACCAGCCAGGACAGCCCCGCGTCCTCACGGAGGGCCATGATGATGCCGCCGACGCACATGATCGGTGCGGACACCATGAAGTTGAGGGTCATGAGGATCAGCATCTGGACCTGCTGGACGTCGTTCGTGCCGCGCGTGATGAGCGTCGCGCTGCCGAAGCCGCCGATCTCGAGGGCACCGAGCGAGTCGACCTTCCGGTAGAACTCCCGGCGCAGGTCGCGGCCGATGGCCATGGCGGTGCGGGCGCCGAAGTAGACCCCGCCGATGGCTGCGGCCACCTGGACGAGGCAGACGAGCAGCATCGTCATGCCGGTGGACCAGATGAAGTCCGTGTCGCCGCGGGAGACACCCTGGTCGATGATCTGGGCGTTCAGGCTGGGGAGGTAGAGGGCCGCGATCGTCGAGACGAGCTGCAGCACGAACACCGCGACCACCCAGGCCGCGTACGGCTTGGCGTGTCGGAGGGCGAGGGCGAGGAGGGCCACGTGAGGTCCTTAGACGGTTCGTGTCCGGCGCGGGGCATCGCGCGGACGGGTGACGAGGTGGAGCGGGCCTGGCGCGAGACCAGTGCTCCGGTCGGCGGCGCAGCCGGACAGGAGCGTGAGGGACGTGCCCGAGTGACGATACTCCGCACCGGTGACACGGTGGTGTCCCGGTTCGGAATCGTGATGATCTCGGGTCAGTCGACGCCGACGGAGATGGTGTGCCAGCCCTCCGCGCCGTCGGGGACGACGTCGACGGGGGTCTCGCTCTGCGTCTTGCCCGCGGCGTCGGTCGCGCGAACGGCGATGGTGTGGTCGCCGGCCGGGGCGTCCCACTGGAGGACCCACTGCACCCAGGTGTCGTCGGAGATGGCGGTCGCGAGCGTCGTGTCGAGCCAGTCGCCGTCGTCGATCCGGACCTGGACCCGGTTCACGCCCGTGTGCTGCGCCCAGGCGACGCCGGCGATCGCGACGTTCCCCGCCGCGACACGTCCACCATTGCGCGGTACGTCGATGCGCGACTCCGTCTTGATGGGCCCGCGCTCCGACCAGCCGCGGTCGGTCCAGTAGGCCCGGGCGTCCGCGTAGCGGGTCACCTCCAGCTCGACGACCCACTTCGTGGCGGAGACGTACCCGTACAGGCCCGGGACGACCATGCGCACCGGGAAGCCGTGCTGCAGCGGGAGCGGTTGCCCGTTCATCCCGACGGCGAGGAGGCTGTCGCGATCCTCGTCCTGCAGGACCTCGAGCGGAGTGCCGGCGGTGAACCCGTCGATGCTTCGCGACAGGACCATGTCGGCTCCGGCCTTGGGCTTCGCGCGGGCGAGCAACTCGCGGATCGGGTACCCGAGCCAGAGCGCGTTGCCGATGAGGTCGCCGCCGACGGGGTTCGATACGCAGGTCAGCGTGATGATCGACTCCTGGAGCGGGAGGGCGAGGAGTTCCTCGAACCCGATCTCGACCTCCTGCTCGACCATGCCGGTGATCTTGAGGCTCCAGGTCGAGGGGTCGATGTTCGGCACCTGGAGGGCGGTGTCGATCCGGTAGAAGGAGTCGTTCGCCGACACGACCGGGGTGAGTCCGTCGATACCGAGTTCGGCTCCGGCGGGGACCGGCGGTGCGGCGACGGCGGCCGTCGGGAGCTTGAGCGCCTTCCGGATGGTCTCCACGGCGACCGCTCCGGCCGAGGCGACGCGCGCGCCGACGCCGACGACGAGTGCGCCGACCGCGGTGCCGCCGAGCAGGACGAGGAAGGAGCGCCGGGGGAGTTCGGCCCGGGAGGCGCCGACGACCGGCCGGGCTTCATCCGCGACCGTGGCGTCGTCCCAGGTGCGGAGCCGGGTGACGAGCAGTCGCAGGACGAGGATGCCGACCGCGGTACCGACGACGCTCGGGAACGCCCAGTCGAGGCCCGCGTCCGCGCGGGTGATCGCGGCGACGACCGCGACGACACCGACGAGCGCGAGCGCGATGCTGCCGACCACCGGGCGACGCTCCTCGAGGATCCCGATCCCGACGGCGAGGGCCGCGACCAGGACGCCGAGCACGATGAGCAGCACGAGCTTGTCGTTGGTGCCGAACAGGGCGATGACGAGGTCCTTCACCCAACCGGGCACGAGGTCGATCACGAGGGAACCCACAGCGAGCAGCGGCGAGCTCGCGGGGGCGACGAAGGCTGCGACGGCCTCGGCCGACCCGAGGGTGGCGACGGCTGCGACGACGCCGGACGCACCGGCGAGCAGGGTGCGGCGGCGGGGCTCCATGTCCGTCATGCTACGCGCGCCCGCTGGGCGTTCCTCCCCGAAGCGGCTCTAGAGGGGCAAGTCGGCCGTCCATCCCCGTACCCTGGGGGGATGACCACAGTCGGGCTCGGAATCCCACGCATCGGGTCGCCGCTCAGGCACATCCCGGACGCTGCCGGGCGCCCCGACGTCGACGGCCTCATCGACCGCTTCGGCAGGGTCGCCCGCGACCTCCGGGTGTCGATCACGGAGAAGTGCTCGCTGCGCTGCACGTACTGCATGCCCGAGCAGGGTCTCCCCCCGATCGCCCGCGACGACCTGCTGACGCCCACCGAGATCGGCCGCCTCGTCGAGATCGCCGTCCGCGACCTCGGGGTGCACGACATCCGCTTCACGGGCGGAGAGCCGCTCATGCGCCCCGACCTCGCGGAGATCATCTCCAGGAGTTCCGCGGTCGCCGGCGACGCCTCGATCTCCATGACGACGAACGGTATCGGACTCGACAAGCGCGTCGACGAGCTCGTGGCCGCCGGGCTCACCCGCGTGAACATCTCCCTCGACACCGTCGACCGCGACCACTTCGCGCGACTCACGCGTCGCGACCGACTCCCCGCCGTCCTGGCCGGCATCGAGGCCGCCAAGCGCGCCGGGCTGACGCCGCTCAAGATCAACGCCGTCCTCATGCGCGACACGCTCGACGGCGCGGTCGCCCTGCTCTCCTGGGCGATCGAGAACGGTTGCCGTCTCCGCTTCATCGAGCAGATGCCGCTCGACGCCGACGAGGCGTGGGTGCGGGAGAACATGGTCGACGCGGCCGAGTTGCTCGACGTCCTCGGCTCCCGCTTCACGCTCACTGCCCCGCATCGCGAGGACCCCTCCGCCCCCGCAGAGGAGTGGCTCGTCGACGGCGGCCCGGCGACGGTCGGCATCATCGCCTCGGTCACGCGCTCGTTCTGCGACGACTGCGACCGCACGCGGCTCACTGCCGAGGGGACGATCCGCTCCTGCCTCTTCGGCGACGACGAGACCGACCTTCGGGGCATGTTGCGTTCGGGCGTCGAGGACGTCGAGATCGCGGATCGCTGGCGCGCGGCGATGTGGCACAAGCAGGCCGGGCACCGCATCGCGTCACCCGACTTCGTCCGTCCGGAGCGGAGCATGGGAGCGATCGGTGGCTGAGACGACGACCCTGCAGGTGCTCGTGCGCTACTTCGCCGCTGCCGAGGAGGCCGCCGGCGTCCCCGAGGAGTCCTTGCCGGCGGTCGCGACGGTCGGCGAGCTGAAGTCGGTGCTGCTCGAGCGCTACGGCGACGCGATGGCGAAGGTCCTCGCGTCAGGCTCGTTCCTGGTCGACGGCGTCGTCAGTCGCGACGACACCCGTCCGCTCGGCGCCCGGGTCGACGTCCTTCCACCCTTCGCCGGCGGCTAGGACGGGGACGTCGCTGAGCGACCACGCTCGGCGAGGGCGCGGGTCGCGCGGTGTTGGAACCATCGCAGGAGGTCCAGGATGCGATGGCGCCGTGCATCCGATTCGTCCTCGTGCGACGCGCGGTAGCCGGGGATCGAATCAGCCGGGTAGTCGTCGAGGTTCTCGCACCGCATGGTCCAGTCCGGGAACCGCCGGTAGTCGATCTCCTCTTCGACCAGGACCCGCAGCTCGCTGTGTCGGGTGTCCTCGCGCAACCGCTGCAGCACGTGGCGCACGGCCGCAGGAGGCCCTTCGATCACCTGGAAGAAGTCGTCGCCGCGCACGGCGAGCATGCCGGTGAGGCCGGAGCGTCCGTTGTTGTCGCGGGACTGCCGGAGGATCGCTTCGAGGGCGGTCTGGGTCAGCGGCGCAGCGGAGGTGCTCACGTAGGTCACGGAGAGGAACGCGGATTCGGGCTGCGTCATACTCCGTGACCTTACACGTCAGGTGTCGGATAGGGGCTCATCGCGAAGCCTGCCAGGCGCGACGGGCAACCCCGGCCGACCGGAACATCAGGATGAGCGAGCAGATCGCTCCGACGACGGTCGCCAGGAACGCCACGAGCGCGAGCATCTGGAGCAGTTCGCCGACCGATGACGACCGGCCGACGTACGGCGGGATCTCGTCGGACACGGTGTTCCCGACGCCGAAGCCGGCGACGAACATGGCCAGGAGACCGAGCCAGACGAGCATGGATCCGAGTGTCGCGACGTGGACCCAGTGTGTGCCGAGCCGGCCGCGCCATCCGAAGTGGGTGAACACCAGAATGGCTGTGAGGCCGAGCAGGAACGCGATCGCGACACCGACGAGGCCGACGGTCAGGGTGGTGGGCGCGAACACCCCGTAGATCGCCTCGAGGCCGTAGGAGTCGTCCGTCATCGCGAGCGGCGCCCAGATGAGTTCCTCGATGGGAGCCAGCACCAGCATCGACGTCGCGGCGACCGCCCAGACGACGACGGCGATGCGCTGAGCGCGGAGGTCACGGCGTGCATCGGTCGTCTGCATGGACTCCACGCTAGGCGCTCGGCGAAGGCGGGGCGTCATCCCGCCGACGCCTCCTCCGGTGACGGTGCCGCTCCGAGCAACGCCAGTCGCTTCGACAGGTAGGGCGCGGTGCGGCTGTCTGGGTCTGCGGCGACGGTGTCCGGCGTGCCCGCGGACACGATGCGTCCACCAGCGTCGCCGCCGGACGGTCCGAGGTCGATCACCCAGTCGGCCGCCGCGACGACGTCCATCTCGTGCTCGACCACGACGACCGTGTCGCCGGAGTCGACGAGCGCGTTCAGCTGCGCCAGCAGACGACGGACGTCGGCCGGGTGGAGACCGGTCGTCGGCTCGTCGAGGAGGTAGAGGGTGTGACCGCGTCGCACCCGCTGGAGTTCCGTCGCGAGCTTGATGCGCTGCGCCTCTCCGCCCGACAGCTCCGTGGCCGGCTGGCCGAGCCGCAGGTACCCCAGGCCGACCTCGAGCAGGGTGCGGAGGCTGCGTGCCGCCGCCGGGACGGCCGTGAGGAACTCGGCCGCCTGCTCGACGGTGAGTGCGAGGACGTCTGCGATCGACTTCCCGTCGTAGGTGATCTCGAGGGTCTCGGCGTTGTACCGAGCGCCGTCACAGGTCGGGCACTTCCCGTAGCTGCCGGGGAGGAACAGCAGCTCGACCGACACGAAGCCCTCACCGAGGCAGGTCTCGCAGCGACCTCCCGCGACGTTGAACGAGAAGCGGCCGGCCGTGTAGCCGCGTTCGCGGGCGAGGTCCGTGGCGGCGAAGGCCGCGCGGACGGCGTCGAAGAGGCCGGTGTAGGTCGCGAGGTTCGACCGCGGCGTTCGACCGATGGGCTTCTGGTCGACCCGGACGAGGCGGTCGACGTGCTCGAGCCCTCGGACGCGGCGGACGGTGAGCGTGTCGGCATGTCCGTCCGGCACCGTCGCCTCCGCCAGGCCGGAACCCTCCGTCGCATCGGTCTCGGTGGGCACCTCGTCGTCATCGTCTGCGACGTCGTCCGTCGTCCGGCCGTCCGCGCGCAGGTGGTCGCGCACGACGTCGCGGAGGACGCGGCTCACGAGGGTCGATTTGCCGGAACCGGAGACACCGGTGACGGCGACGAACGTCCCGAGTGGGATCGAGGCGTCGACGCCGGCGAGGTTGTGGAGCGTGATGCCCTCCACCTCGAGCCAGTCGCGCGCCTCACGGAGTGCTCGTCGCTCGGGAGCCGGACCGTGCTGGTCGGGGAAGAGGAACGGACGGGTCGCCGACGCCTCGACGTCGGCGAGACCCTCGACGGCGCCGCTGTAGAGCACGTCCCCGCCACCCTCACCCGCGCCGGGGCCGACGTCGACGATCCAGTCCGCGTTCCGGACGACGTCCATGTTGTGCTCGACGACGTAGACCGAGTTGCCGGAGCGCTTCAGCTGCTCCAGCACCTCGAGGAGGGGCTCCGCGTCGGCCGGGTGCAGACCCGCTGACGGTTCGTCGAGCACGTAGACCACGCCGAAGAGCCCGGAGCGCAGCTGGGTCGCGAGCCGGAGCCGCTGCATCTCGCCGGGGGAGAGCGTCGTGGTCACGCGTCCGAGGCCGAGGTAGCCGAGTCCGAGGTCGGTGAGCACGCGGATGCGCGCGAGGAGGTCGGTCGTGATGGCGACGGCGACGTCGGTGCGCTCGCCGGACAGCGTCGTCGGGAGTGCGGGCGCCGCGTCGGTCAGCTCCGTGGTGGGGCGGATGACCTCGGCGAGCTCCGTCATCGGCAGGGCGTTGAGCTCGGCGATCGTGCGGCCGGCGAAGGTGACCGCCAGCGCCTCGCGGCGGAGTCCCGTGCCGTGGCAGAGCGGGCACGGACCCGAGCGCACGAACTGCAGCACCTTGTTCCGCATCATCTGGCTCTTCGAGTCGGAGAGGGTGTGGAAGACGTACTGCTTGGCGCTCCAGAACATGCCGTTGTACGGCTTCGCGACGCGGTCGCGCTGCGGCGTGATCTGCACGACCGGCTGCTCCTCGGTGAAGAGGATCCAGTCGCGGTCCTCCTGGTCGAGCTCCCGCCAGGGGCGGTCGACGTCGTATCCGAGGGCGATGGTGATGTCGCGGAGGTTCTTCGCCTGCCAGGCTCCCGGCCAGGCGGCGATCGCGCCCTCGCGGATGCTCAGCGACGGATCGGGCACGAGGGAGTCCTCGGTGACCGTGTGCGCGACGCCGATGCCGTGGCACTCTGGGCAGGCGCCGACGGCGGTGTTGGGGGAGAAGGCGTCCGAGTCGAGTCGGGTCGTGAACCCCTCGGGGAAGGTGCCGGCGCGCGAGAAGAGCATGCGGAGTGAGTTCGAGAGGGTCGTCACCGTACCGACGCTGGAGCGCGAGCTGGGAGCGCCGCGTCGCTGCTGCAGGGCGACCGCCGGTGGCAGGCCGGAGATCGAGTCGACGTGCGGGTCGTGACCCTGCTGGATCAACCGCCTGGCGTAGGGCGCGACGGACTCGAGGTACCGGCGCTGCGCCTCCGTGAAGATGGTGCCGAACGCGAGCGACGACTTGCCCGACCCGGAGACCCCCGTGAAGGCGACGATCGCATCGCGCGGTACGTCGACGTCAACGTTGCGGAGGTTGTTCTCGTTGGCTCCCCGGACGCGGACGAACGGGTCGGATGCTTCGGGGGCGTGTTCGGGCATCAGATCACCCTACGTCGCTCGCTACCGCGATGCGGAGTGGTTGACGCGCCCCGCAGGTGTGCGGGCGGCGATCGACTTGCGCTCAGCCGACGAGGGTCGCCCGCGCGTCAGAGACCAACAGGTACAGGGCGCGACTCGAACCGGGAAATCGTTCGAAGCCGAATCGCTCGTAGAACGGGATGACGTCGTCGGTCAGGGAGTGGACCAGGATCGCTCGCATCCCGATGATCTCCGCCGCGCTGATCGCTTGGAGGACGGCATGCTGCAGGAGGGCGGTTCCGAGGCCGAGGCCGGTGAACTCCTGATCGATGGCGAGCCGGCCGATCAGGACGACGGGAATCGGATCGGGTGCCCGGTGCGCGAGCCGCTGCGGCGCATCTTCTCGAACGAGCGAACTCGCGGAGAGGCAGTAGTAACCCGCGACGCGACCCTCGGTCGTCACCGAGACCATCGTCTTCGACCCACCACTGCGGTCGTTGTTCCGTGCGTATCCACGGAGCCAGCTGTCGAGGACGTCGACGCCGCAGCGGAAGTCCGACAGGACGTCTCCAGTGGCGAGCGGCCGTGGAGTCCGGAACTCAGTCAACGAAGATCGTGGGTCGGTTCAGGAGGTCGCGGAGTCCGTCGATCGAGCGCGCTGGGCGTTCCAGGATCGCTTCGAACTGTTCGAAGGCTGCCGCATCCACGCGGATGTCGCGCTCACGGCGGATGACATCAGCCGCCCGTTCCGTAGCGGCGGACGTGGTGAAATCGGTGATGGACCGACCTTCGATCGCGGCGGCGGCGGCGATCGCGTCCTTCTGTGCGCTGGTGACGCGGACCTCGATGCGCTTGTCTTTCAATGGAGATGCCATGCCGCCATTGTACGGCAATCTTCCGTACGAAGTCGATGTCGGAGGTTGGAGGCAGGATCGTCCTCATGACTCGTGAACGTTCCTGGCACGGCAGTGTCTTCATCGGCGTGAGCCTTGACGGTTACATCGCAAAGCCCGACGGCGACCTCGGCTGGCTCACGGAGCTCGAGCCGCGGGAGCATGCCGCGGATGCGCCGGGGGAGCACCCGGCGCTCGACTGGGATTCGTTCTTCCCGACGATCGACACCCTCGTGATGGGACGCACCACCTATGACACCGTCCTCGGCTTCGGCGAGTGGCCGTTCGAGGGCAAGCGGGTCGTCGTGCTGAGCACCACGCTCGAGGCAGGGGACGACCGCATCACGGTCGCCGGGTCGGTCGACGAAGCGGCCGCCCTGCTCGACGAGGCCGGGGCCGGCCGCGTCTACATCGACGGCGGCAGGACCATCCAGGCGTTCCTCGGTGCTGGCCTCGTCGACGAGATCACCGTGTCGGTCGCGCCGGTGCTCATCGGCTCGGGCGCCCGCCTCTTCGGCGACCTCGACGCCGACGTCCGCCTGCGACTCCGCGGCACCCATGCGACGCCCGAGGACGGGCTCGTGCGCATCACCTACGACGTGCTGCCGCGCTGACAGCTCGATTCGCCCCGAATGGTCGGCCACGCTTCGTGCGTGCGACCATTCGGGGCGAATCGAGGACGGGCCGCTACAGGCCGACCCACTCCGTCTCACCGTCGGCCAAGTGCTGGCGCTTCCAGATGGGGACGGTGCGCTTGATCTCCTCGACCAGGCGCTCGCAGGCGGCGAAAGCCTCGGCACGGTGCGCGGCGGCGACGGCGGCCACGAGGGCCAGGTCGCCGACGACGAGCGACCCGACGCGATGCGCTGCCGCCACTCGGAGGCCGGTCTCCGCGGCGACCGTCCGGCAGCAGTCCTCCAGGAACCGTTGGGCGTCGGGATGGGCCCGGTAGTCGAGGGCGTCGACCGCCTCGCCGTGGTCGTGGTCGCGCACGATCCCTCGGAAGGCGACGAGGGCGCCGTTGGCGGGCGCCGCGACGAAGTCCTCGATCGCATGCGCGTCGAGGGGCGACTCAGAGATGAGTGCGAGGACCTCGGGAACCGTCGACTCACTCATGCGCGCCACCTCCGCTGATCTGGGCGACGAGGTGGTCGAGCAGGCCGTCGAGGACCGCGAGTCCGTCCTTCACGCCGCCGGTCGACCCGGGCAGGTTCACGACGACGGTGCCGCCGGAGACCCCCGCGAGCCCGCGACTGAGCGCCGCGGTCGGGGTCTTGGTCGACCCGAGGGCGCGGATCGCCTCCGCGATGCCGGGCAGCTCGCGGTCGAGGTGGGGCCGCGTCGCCTCCGGGGTGCGGTCGCTCGGCGAGAGGCCGGTGCCGCCCGTCGTGATGAGCACTGCGGGCGCGGCGTCCAGGGCTGCCGTGATCGCGAGGTGCACGTCGGCGTCGGACACGACCGTCACCGCGTCGACCGCGTAGCCGTGTTCGGACAGCCAGGCGGAGATGCGCGGCCCGGTGAGATCCTCGCGCGTGCCCGCCGCACCGGCGGTGGAGGCGACGATGACGGCCGCGGTGCCCGGACGGACGACTCGCTCCGTCGGCGCCGCGACGGCGACGGGGTCCTGCGCGTCGGGCGTCCAGTTCCCGCGTTTGCCGCCGGACTTCTCCACCAGGCGGATGTCTCCGAGCACCGAGGCCGGATCGACGGCCTTCGTCATGTCGTGGAGGGTCAGACCGGCGATTGAGGCTGCGGTGAGCGCTTCCATCTCGACGCCCGTCTGACCGGTGGTCTTCGCGGTCGCCGTGATCACGATCGAATTCTCGGTGAACGCGAAGTCGAGATTCACGGACGACAGCGCGAGCTGGTGGCACAGCGGGATGAGCTCGCTCGTCCGCTTGGCCCCCGCGATCCCCGCGATGCGAGCGGTCGCGATGACATCCGCCTTCGGCAGGCCGTCCGCCTGGACGAGTGCGATCACGTCTGGTCGGGTGGTGAAGGTCGCGGTCGCCGTCGCGACCCGCTTCGTCGTGGCCTTGTCGCCGACGTCGACCATGCGTGCGCGGCCGTCGTCGTCGAGGTGTGTGAGCCCGGTCATAGTGCCCATGCTTCCACAGCGTCACCGGCGTCGAGCTCGAGCGTGTCCTCCGGGATCACGATCAGCACGTCGGAGGCCGCGAGCCCGGCGACCAGGTGCGAGCCGGGGCCGGCGACCGGTTCGACCCGGCCGTCGTCTCGTCGGCGTCCGCGGAGGAACTGGCGCTTCCCCGGCACCGACTGCACGGCGACGGCGAGTGCCGCCGGTTCCCGCGTCGCTTGCGGCAGCCGCGCGACCCGGCGGAGGACCGGCGCGACGAAGACCTCGAAGGACAGCTGGGTGCTGACGGGGTTCCCGGGGAACGCGATGATCGGGACGCCACGGTACGTGCCGAGTGCCTGCGGCCCGCCGGGTTGCATCGCGACCGAGCCGATCCAGCCACCGAGTGGGCCGAGCACGTCGCGGACCACCTCGTGGTCACCCATCGAGATGCCGCCGGAGGTGAGGATGACGTCGGACGTGCCGTGGATGTCGTCGAGCAGCGCGACGAGGGCTGTGGCGTCGTCGACGACCCGCACGCGATCGCTCACCGTGGCCCCTGCGGCGGTCACTGCGGCGGCGAGGGCGGTGCCGTTCGAGTCGAAAGTCTGCCCGAGCGTCGGCGCCTGGCCGGGTTCGACGAGCTCCGCGCCGGTCGTGACGATCGCGACCCGGACGCGGCGGTGCACCTCGACGGTCGTGATCCCCGCGGCGGCCAGCACCGCGAGATGCCGGGAGGCGAGACGCACACCGGCGGGGAGGATCTCGTCACCGGAGCGCACGTCACTCCCGCGCTCGCGGACGTAGAGGCCGACGGGCCGGTCGCCGCCGCTCCGAGGTGCGCCGAGGACGACCGTCTCGACACCGTGCTCATCCGTCTCGATCCGGCTCTCCTCGACGGGCACCACGACGTCGGCGCCCTCCGGCACCACCGCACCGGTCATGATCCGGACGGACGTCCCGGGGTGCAGCGGGTCCGGTTCGATCGGGCGCGCCGCGATCTCACCGACGACCCGCAGGCGCGTCTCGCCGACGCCGAGGTCGGCTGCCCGCACGGCGAACCCGTCCATCTGCGAGTTGCGGAACAACGGCAGGTCGACCGGCGACGGCACCGCACTGGACGTGACCCGACCGGCGGCCTCGTCGATCGGCACCAGCGCGGTGCCGGTGTCGGTGACGGGGGCGAGTAGTGCGGCGACGTCGGCGACGTGATCGTCGACGCGCTTCCGGCTCGAGGGCGCTGGCGTCGTCATGTTGGTCCTGTCGTCGAGGTCGGTCGGTGGTGCTGCACGGGGTGTTCGGAGCCGTCGTCAGTAGCGGGGGACGGACGGGTCCACGAGCCGCGACCACGCGTCGATGCCGCCCTCGAGATGGCTGGCCGAGTACCCGCGCTCGAGGAGCAGCCGGAGCGCCGACTCGGACCGGATGCCGTGGTGGCAGTAGACGACGACGGGGACGTCCGGGTCGAGCAGGCTCAGGGCCTCCGGGAGGGAGCCGAGCGGCATGAGGGTCGAGCCGGGGAGCCTCGCGATCTCGGCCTCCCAGGGCTCGCGGACGTCGAGCAGCACGGCTTCGTGGGCGCTCGCCGCGAGCTCCTGCGCGGTGACCGTCCGGCCGGCGTGGCGCGGCTCGTGGTGGGTGGCGGTGGCGTTCGCCGCATCGGATCCCGGCGTGCGGTGCAGGTGCTCGTCGAGCGACACCTGACGCGCGCCGTCCGGATCGCGTTCGTAGCGGAGTTCGCGGAAGCCGCCGCTCAGGCCGTCGAACATCGTGACCCGCCCGAGCGAGAGGGTCCCGACGCCGGTGAGGACCTTGATCGCCTCCGTGGCCATGATCGACCCGATGACGCCGACCGTCGTGGGGAGGACGCCTCCGGCCTCGCAGGACAGGATGGACCCGTCGGTCGGCGGGTGGGGGAAGAGGTCGCGGTAGCGCGGGCCGCGAGACGACCAGCTGAGTCCAGCCTGCCCGCCGTACTGCGAGACCGCACCCCAGACGAGTGGGACGTCGGCGAGCGTCGCGGCGTCGTCGACCAGGTAACGGGTCTCGAAGTTGTCGCTGCCGTCGATGACGAGGTCGATCTCCGCGTCGGCCAGGAGGCCCATGATCTCGCCGGGTCCGAGGCGGAGGCGGTGCCTGAGGATCGTCGCATCGGTGTTGACGGCGAGGGCGCGATCGGCGGCGGAGTCGACCTTCGACCGGCCGACGTCCGCGGTGCTGTGGACGGTCTGCCGATGCAGGTTGCTGAGCTCGACCGTGTCGTCGTCCACCAGGTGGATCGCGCCGTCACCGGAACCGACACCGGCAGCGGCAAGCGCCGGGATGACGATGCTGCCGAGGCCGCCGGCGCCGACGATCAGCACCCGCGCATCGGCGAGACGCTGTTGCGCCGCTGGTCCGAACCCGGGGAGGGCGAGCTGCCTGGCGTACCGCGCGGTCGAGGACATGCGCCGATTATCCCACCGGCACCGTGCCCGCCGGCCCTCAGACCGCATCCGCTCGCGTCCGCAGGAGGCAGCAGGCGCCGCCACGGGAAACCGACAGGAGTGGTGAAGTGGCACGACGCGTCGATCGATGCTGGGATGGACGCATGGATGACCACCTCCCCATCGTCGAGTTCGCGTTCCCCGGCCCGCTGCGGGACAGGCTGGTGGCGGCGATCGAGTCCGGCGAGAAGGTCGCGACGAGTTCCCTGGCGCACGAGTACGAGGTGGCAGGCGAGGAGTTGCCGGCGGTCGGGCAGCGCGGAATCGTCGTCGATTCCGATGGCGCTCAACGCTTCGTCATCGAGACGGTGGGTGTCGAGGTGGTACCGCTGGACGAGGTACCACTGGCTCACGCTCTGGCGGAGGGCGAAGGCTACGCCTCGGTCGCCGACTGGCGTGCCGGTCACGAGCGGTTCTGGACCTCACCGGAGATGCAGGCCGAACTCGGCGCCGACTTCCGCCTCGACGACACGACGCTCGTCGTCCTCGAACGGTTCGCCCTCATCGCCCGGGACTGACGCCGATCAGACCGGCTTGACGGGCGTGCGCAGGAGGCAGAAGGCGTTGCCCTCGGGATCGGCGAGGACGTGCCACGACTCGTCGCCCGTCTGCCCGATGTCCGTCGGGCGCGCTCCGAGGGCCAACAGGCGCTCGAGTTCGGCGTCCTGGTCGCCGTCGGTCGGGCTGACGTCGATGTGGAGCTTCGACTTCGGCTGCGGCGGGTCGTCGCTGCGGCTGAGGATGATGGTCGGTTGCGACCCACCGAAGCCGTCCCGCGCTCCGATCTCCACCCCGTCCTCGTCTCGGTCGAGCACGACGAAGTCGAGGACCTCGCACCAGAAGCGGGCGAGCGCTTCCGGATCGCGGCAGTCCAGGACGAGTTCACTGATGCGGCATGACATGAGGGCACGCTACCCCGCACGCGTCGTGCAGCGGAACCCGTTGCAGATCGGCTAGGACTCGTCCCCAGCGGTCTCGGCCCAACGGGTCAGCGTGATCACGAAGCCACGGACGAGGCGGTCGAAGCTCCGGTCGAGGTCGCGGTCGAGGCCGAAGGAGCCTGCCGCCTCAAGCGAGACGAAGCCGTGCAGGGTGGAGCGGAACGCGCGGATCGCGTCGATGGCGTCGTCGCCGCGGAGCTCGTAGGCCGTGAGGACGTCGCTGATGACCTGGATGGCGCCGAGCGATGCCGCCGCGTCCTCCTCATCCTCCGGCCCGGCGATCCACTGCGCGGCCGTATAGCGTGCCGGGTGCTCCAGGGCCCACTCCCGGTATGCGCCGGCCATCACCGTGATCGCATCCGCGCCCGAACGGCCGACGGCGGCGCGCAGCAGGATGTCGCCGAGCTCGCCCTTCGCTTGGAGGGAGATGCTCCGGCGGAGTCCGGCGAGCGAGTCGAGGTGCTTGTAGAGCGAGGGCTGCCGGACGCCGAGCCGTTCGGCGAGGGCGGCGAGGGTCAGCCC
>Ga0308163_10001957_pt1 | contig 20337 bp, 5 predicted proteins | sample PhyTR1_FD_201037 | JGI IMG/M metagenome (GOLD analysis project Ga0308163, IMG submission 201037) | Phyllosphere microbial communities from UC Gill Tract Community Farm, Albany, California, United States - DLSLT.R1 | ecosystem: Host-associated > Plants > Phyllosphere > Unclassified | place: USA...
GGCAGGGATACGTGAGATCCTGATTATCTCGACGCCGGAAGATCTGCCGTCTTTCCGCAAGCTGCTGGGTGACGGCAGCCAATACGGCATCGCGTTGACCTACGCCGAGCAACCTAGCCCGGACGGCCTGGCTCAAGCGTTTATCATCGGTGAATCATTCATCGGTAACGATCCCTGCTGTCTGATCCTGGGAGATAACATTTTCTACGGCCAACACTTCTCGGACAAATTGCGCTCCGCCAGCCAGCAGGCTTTGGGCGCGACAGTGTTCGGCTATCACGTCTCTGATCCTGAGCGCTTTGGCGTGGTTGAGTTCGATGAAAGCGGGCGCGCGCTGAGCATCGAAGAAAAGCCGGCAGAACCTAAGTCCAGCTATGCGGTGACGGGTCTGTATTTCTACGACAACCAGGTCGTCGAAATCGCGAAGAGCATCAAACCGTCCGAACGTGGGGAGCTGGAAATCACAGACGTCAACCGCGCTTACCTCGAGCAGAAAACGCTGAATGTGGAAATGCTGGGCCGTGGATTTGCCTGGCTCGACACGGGCACCCACGAGTCCTTGCTCGAGGCGAGCCACTTCGTTCACACCATCGAGCAACGTCAGGGCTGGAAAGTGGCGTGCCTGGAAGAGATCGCCTACACCAACGGCTGGATCACCGCCGATCAGGTGGCTGCTCAGGCTGAAAAGCTCAAGAAAACCGGATATGGTCAATATCTGCTGGGACTGCTGAAACCGACGCAGCACGGGTAACGCCCAGGCGTGGGGATCGGCGTGCACGTGCCGATCCCTTTTTGCGTTTCAGTCGAATGTTTCAGCCACTTCAAAGCTGACGGCTTTCTGGTCCTTTGCCGAGAGCACCGGCTGCTGTTCCACCGGCCAGTTGATGCCAACGGTGGCGTCATCCCATGCCAGGCTTCGTTCGTGCTCCGGCGCCCAATAGTCGGTGGTTTTGTAAAGAAATTCTGCGTTCTCTGAAAGCACCACGAATCCATGAGCGAAGCCTTCTGGAATCCACAGCTGTTTTTTATTCTCTGCGCTGAGAAGCAAGCCTACCCATTGGCCGAACGTCGCTGAGCTTTTACGGAGGTCGACTGCGACGTCGAACACTTCTCCGTGAGTGACGCGCACCAGCTTTCCTTGCGGCTGCTTGATCTGATAATGCAGGCCGCGCAACACGCCTTTCGCAGAGCGGGAGTGGTTGTCCTGGACAAACTGTACGGGCCGTCCGACGACTTCTTCGAAGACCCTGTGGTTGAAGCTCTCGAAGAAAAATCCACGGTCGTCGCCGAAGACTCGGGGTTCAAACACAATCACGTCCGGGATGGCGAGGGGGGTTGCCTGCATGTGGGTTATCTCTGAAATTAAAAAGGGCGCTGCCGGAAAAGGGCATCCTGTGCCGTTAAACTTCGGCGCGCCGGATTCAAGCGGAACTGGGCCGTACTTTAACGGTGAATGTTGTACGCGTCAGCCCTCACGGCCGGTCGACGGTCTTATGATCTCATCACGCCATTGTCTTTCCCCTTCCAACCCGTCACCATCGCTTTCCGGTTATCCGTTTGCCTGATGGACTAGACGAATTGGCAGTACGTTCAGCTCACAAGCGCCCTGGTTTTTGGTTGCTTCTGGCGCTTGCACTGACGTGCACGGCGTGTGCGAGCTATCTGAATGCCGATTGGGACTTTTCCCTGATCAGTCGTCGGGCCGAGGCGTTGTATGGGCCGTTGGGTGCTGGGAAGCAGCGCATTGATGCGTGGCAGAATCTGCTTTCGACCGAGAAGCAGATCAGCGAGCTGGACAAGCTGACGGTGGTGAACCAATTCTTCAACAAGCAGATGCGCTATGAGGAAGACATCGACCTGTGGCACGAGGTCGATTATTGGGCGACGCCAATCGAATCGCTGATCAAGGGCGCAGGCGATTGTGAAGACTACGCCATCGCCAAGTATTTCAGCCTGCGACGTCTGGGCGTTCCCAGCGAGAAGCTGCTGATCACGTACGTCAAGGCACTGCGCCTGAACCGGGCGCACATGGTGCTGACCTATTATTCGAGCCCGAACGCGATGCCGTTGGTCCTCGACAGCCTTATCAACGAAATCAAGCCCGCCAGCGAGCGACAGGATCTGTTGCCGGTGTATGCCTTCAACGCTGAAGGCCTGTGGTTGCCGGGTGCGCAAGGCAATAAAAAAGTGGGCGATACCAAGCGTCTGTCCCGGTGGCTGGACGTGCTGAAAAAAATGAACGCCGAAGGCTTCCCGGCCGAGCCTGCGAATTAGGAGTACTGATGTCTCTGTTCAAACAGCTGTTGATCGCTATCTGTCTGTTTCTGGTGGTCGCGTTTGCGGGCAGCTTCGTTGTCAGCCTGGAGAGTTCGCGTGCGCAGTACGTGAACCAGTTGCGCTCCCATGCCCAGGATGCTGCGACGTCGCTGGCGTTGTCGCTGACCGCCAATATCGACGACCCGGCGATGGTCGAGCTGATGGTGACGTCGATTTTCGACAGCGGTTACTACGCCAGCATCCGCGTGGTGGACCTGGCCTCCGATGCGGTGATCGTGGAGCGCAGTGCGACGCCGGATAATCAGGGCGTGCCGCAGTGGTTCATCAACGCGATCGGCCTGGAGCCGGCGGGCGGCGAGGCGATTGTGAGCAAGGGCTGGCAGCAGACCGCGCGGGTCGAGGTGGTGAGCCACCCGATGTTCGCGCTGGCGAAGTTGTGGCAGAGCGCGCTGGGCAGTCTTGGCTGGTTGCTGGCGTGTGGCGTGGCGAGTGCGGTCCTGGGCGCCTTGCTGCTCAAGCGTCGGTTGCAGCCGCTCGATGACATGGTGGCGCAGTCTCATGCCATCGGTCGCCGGGAGTTCACCAGCATTACCGAGCTGCCACGCACGCCGGAGCTGCGACGGGTCGTTCAGGCGATGAACCAGATGGTCGAGAAGCTCAAGGCGTTGTTTCAGGAAAGCACGGAGCGCAGCGAGAAGTTGCGTCGTGATTCGTACCACGACAGCCTGACCGGGTTGTCCAACCGCCGTTATTTCGACATGCAGCTCAAGGCGCATGTCAGCAATCAGGAAGAGGAGCGTGCCGGTTATCTGCTGCTTTTGCGCGTGCAGGACCTCGCGGGGTTGAACCTGCGTCTGGGGGGCAAGCGCACCGATGCATTGTTGATCGCGGTCGCGCAGCTGCTGCTCAAGCACTGCGATAAATACCCTGAAACCCGCAACCTCATCAGTCGCTCACGCGGTGGTGAGTTCGCGGTGCTGGCGCCGGGATTGGATCGGGATGAAGCGCTCGAGCTGGCACGCGATCTGGAACTGGCGCTGCGTGCATTGGGCGAAACGGGGGCTTGCGATGTGTCACCTGTCGCTCACATGGGCCTGGCGCCTTACGCCCCCGGCGATGCGCCGCTGAGCTTGCTGGGCCTCGCGGATCAGGCGCTTTCCCTGGCCGAAACGCAAGGCGAGCAGACCTGGAGTTGTGTCGAGGATGGCGCGGTCAAGAGCACCGGTGATGATGAACACACTTGGCGTCGGGTGCTTGATCATGCGCTGACCACCGGTGGCTTCGAGCTGTTCTTCCAGCCGGTGGTCGAAACAGGCAATCCCGGACGGGTGATGCATTACAAGGTGTTGTCGCGACTGGTCAACGAGCAGGGCGAGGCTATTGTGGCGGGGCGCTTTCTGCGCTGGATCGAGCGCTTTGGCTGGTCGAGCCGGCTGGATCTGCTGATGCTCAAACAGGTATTGGCGCACCTGCAGACCCACGACCAATCGCTGGCCTTCAACCTGTCCGCGGCGACGCTGAACGATGCAACCGCGCTGAATCAGGTGTTCGACGCCCTGCGTCAGCATCCGAAGCTGGCGGGTCGTTTGACCTTCGAAATCGGTGAGGAACAGTTGCCTGAGCAGGCGGTCCTGGAAAGGTTGACCCGTCGTTTGCAAGAAGCTGGCTTTACGCTGGCGCTGCAACGGTTCGGCGGGCGTTTCAGCATGATCGGCAACCTGGCGCATCTGGGTCTGGCTTACCTGAAAATCGACGGCAGCTATATCCGCGCCATCGACGAAGAAAGCCACAAGCGTCTGTTCATCGAAGCGGTGCAGCGTGCGGCGCACAGTATCGACCTGCCACTGATCGCCGAACGTGTGGAAACCGAGGGCGAACGTCAGGTGATTGCCGAGATGGGCATTGAAGGGGTGCAGGGGCAGTTGATCGGCGAGCCGGCGCCGTGGAAGTCATCAGCAATCCGCTAAAGCTGTAGGAGCGTGGCTCGTCCCGCGATCTGACGCGAAGCGGCAGTAAATCTGGTGAGTGCGGTTCACCTGATACTGCCAAGGCGCATGGTTTTACTGCTGCTGCGCAGCAGATCGCGGGACGAGCCACGCTCCTACAGGGTGACGTGTCTTGATCGTTGCCGCGCTCCGCGTGGTAACGCGGTAATTGACGCTCCGCGTCATTGTGGACGCAGAGCGTCTTGCCAGGCATTCCCACGCGGAGCGTTGGAACGATCAACGTCCAGACGCCGCGTTGCATCAGGTAAACCGCATTCTCCGGTTTTGCTGCCGGTTCCCGGCAGATCGCGGGCAAGCGCGCTCCTACATCTGTTGATCGTTCCCGCGATCTGACGCGAAGCGGCAGTAGATCTGGTGAGTGCGGTTCACCTGATACTGCCAAGGCGCATGGTTTTACTGCTGCTGCGCAGCAGATCGCGGGACGAGCCACGCTCCTACAGGGTGACGTGTCTTGATCGTTCCCGCGCTCCGCGTGGTAACGCAGTAATTGACACTCCGCGTCATTGTGGACGCAGAGCGTCTTGCCAGGCATTCCCACGCGGAGCGTTGGAACGATCAAAGTCCAAACGTTGCGTTGTATCAGGCATACCGCGTTCGCGGGTTTTGCTGCCGGTTCCCGGCAGATCGCGGGCAAGCGCGCTCCTACACCTTGCGGGTAAATGCCTCCGAGGGGCGCACAGGTGGCGCAATGAATACAGTTGCTGCCTTGCGGGCAGAAGCCGGATTGCGGCCCGCCCCACGGCCTGCGGCAGAAGCAGAACAGTGACATGCCGCGGGGCTTTTGATTCTGCCGAAGGCGTAGGAGCGCGCTTGCCCGCGATCTGGCGCGCAGCGGCAGCAAATCCAGGCGCCGCGCTGTATCAGGCATACCGCGTTCTCCGGTTTTGCTGCCGGTTCCCGGCAGATCGCGGGCAAGCGCGCTCCTACATCTGTTGATCGTTCAAACGAGCGATTGACGCTCCGCGTCACTGTGGACGCAGAGCGTCCTGCGAGGCATTCCCCCGCGGAGCGTGGGAACGATCAAATTCTGTCTGGACGTCGTGTGAAGGGGCTAAATCAGGCTTAAATCAGCCGCGTTTCATCGTCGTTGATCAGGTCGCTCAGGCCGCCCAGTGTTTCACGGGCCTGATTACGGTCCATCAACTTTGCCTGCGCGGCGGCAGGCAGATCGGTGACGTTGAGGATGCCTTTGCTGGTCAGCACCTGAATCAAGTCGTCGAGTACACGGATCATCTCCATGTCGCTCAACTTCAGTTGATTCAGACTCTTTTCCACCACTTCGTTGGCAAACCAGGCCTGGATTTCATGATCGTCGGCGGGTAGTTGTCCGGTCGCTTCGGCAAACGACGTCGCCTCTACCCGAACAAGCACTCCACCTGCATCGCGCTGAACGTAAAACATGGCTCATTCCTCAATGAATGCAAAGGCTGGCAGCCGTCGGTGACGGCTGCCAGCACAGTACATCAGCTCTCGCGACTCAGCTATCAGTGGTGATCGACCTTGATGGTCGGATCAGCACCGTTCACCAGCGAGTTGATCATGGAGTTGTTCCACTGCACGCCTTCCACCTTGATATGTACATCGGCCGTGTTGGCCGCTGCTGTAGCCGAGGGGTTGGTCGCGAACTGGCCGGTGCTGCTGACCTGAATGGTGGTGTCTTTGCCATCGTTGGTGATCTGCAGGTACTTGGTCAGATCCGTCACGTTGTTACCATTCTCGCCTTGCAGCAAGTCGCTCAGATCAAGCTTGTCGCCTTCGCTCGAGTTGAAGTCCTTGATCACGTCAAAACTGCCGCTGTTGGTGTCGCCTGCTTTCCAGGCGAAGGTATCGGCGCCGGCGCCCCCGATGAGGGTGTCGTTGCCTTTACCACCGATCAGCAAGTCGTTGCCGTTACCGCCGTTGAGGAGGTCGTTGCCGCCCTGACCGAACAGGATGTCATCGCCATTGCCGCCCAGCAGCGAGTCGCCGCCATCCTGCAGCAGGGTGTACTTGGCTTCATACGTGTTCGACGCATTGGCCAGGTGGGCGACGTCATCAACGTGGGTGCTGACGAACTGATGCAGCGCTTTGTCATCGATGGTCGAGACGTTGACGTTCAACGTTGCGGCCGCGAATGCCTTCAGCGCGGCGGTGCCTTCCAGCGTGCCGTAGTTGATCATGTCGCCGAACAGGATGTCGTTGCCGTCACCGCCGTTTACGTTGTCAGCGCCTGGACCGACGAGCGTTTCGTTGCTCAGGATTGCATCCTTGAGCTTGCTGACATCGATGACGGTCTGCGAATGGTTGTTGGTGTCGTACTGATCCAGCGAGGTGGTGGTCTTGATACCGATCGCTTCAATCGCCGTTTTGCTTGCCAGATCGTTGTAGGCTGCAATGGTTTCGGTTGGCGCCGCACCGCTCACCGGCTTGCCATTGGCGTTGTCGTGGTAGGTCGGCTCACCGTCGGTGATGAAGTACGTCAGCATCTGTGCGCCCGGGTTGCTGGCCGCAGAGCTGGAGAACCACGCGCTGGTCTGGTTGAACACCGACTCATAGTTGGTGTTGCCGGAAGCCTGCAGGTTGGTCAGGTACTTGTTCAGCGTATCGAGCGCTGCTTGCCCGCCGTGAGTCAGGTCAACCGTGATGCCTGTATGAGCACTGGTGTCGAAGTTGGTCAGGTAGATCTTGACTGTGCCCGAGCCCGTGCCTTGAGCGGCGGCTGACAGCGTTGAGAACACCGACTTCATCTGCGCAATCATGGTGCTGAGGCTGCCGGACATGCTGCCCGACGTGTCGACCATGAACGCGATGTCGTAGTTCTGGCCGGGGACCAGCTTCATTGCCGACACATCGGCCACGACCACGTCGTTAGCGGCAGTGCCGGTGACAACGCTGTTGCCCGCGGTGCCTTCAGTGGACTTGTAAACACCCGCGTCGACCTTCACCACGATGTCCTGGCTGGCAGACGCCGTCGGAACCGCCGCTGGATTGCCAGTGAGGATCGCCTCGGTCGCTGTCGCGGTGACATGCAGCGTGAAGTTGCCGCTGTAGTACTCAGGTGTCTTGATGACCAGGCTGGTCAGGTCAAGCGCGCTGACATCTGCCGGCGTGTTGGTGCCGGTGATGGTCACGCTGTGGCCTGCCGCGTCTGTCAGTACGGAACCCGCAGGGGCGCCGGTGACGGTCACGGTGTGAGTTTCGGAACCGTCCGTGCTGTCGCCGAACTGCGTCGTGATGCCGCTCAGTTTGATCGGGTTGTTTTCGGTGCCGTGGTTCAACTCGTAGGCGGTGTAGTAACCCTCGCCTGTGCCGGTGCCGTTTTCATGCAGCGTGACACCGTTCAGACCCGACATTTTCAGATCGTCGACCGTTGCGAAGATCGGCGTGTGGGCGCTGTCCAGCGCGACCGTGGTCACAGCGTTGGTGCTGTTGTTCTTGTCGCTCAGGCCGATGCTGTAGCTGCCCGGGCCCGATTGGTTGTAGTGGTAGATATCCAGCGTGTAGTAACCGGACGCCGTTGGCGTGAAGCCCGAACCGACGTTGGTCACTGCCGCACCCGCACCCCAGGTAGCGCTGGCAACCTGATTACCACCGAGGGTGATCAACAGGCTGTCATCCGCAGAACCGGTGAAGTTATAGGTGTGGCCCGCTTCCAGGTAGATCAGGCCGGACAGCTTGGTACCCGTACCTTGCACCACATCGGATTCCGAAGCAGCGTTGGCGGTGGTGTGAGTGGTCGCTGGCGTCGTGGTGTTGAAGCCCGACTTGATGGTCGCCGCGTCAGCGCCGTTACCACCGTTGCCCATGCCGGTCAGCGTGCCTACCCATACATCTTTGACCAGGCCGGTTGAATGCACTTGGGCGCCAGTCAGGTTGACGATTGGCGTATCGGCCACCGGTGCGACTTTGATGGTGCCCGTTGCACTGCCCGCGCTCGCCAGGCCTTTATCATCGACCGAGGTGTAGGTGAACGCGGTGCTGCCGCTCCAGTCTGCATCCGGTTTGAAGTACAGGGTCGCCGTGTTGCTGGTGGCCGCGATGTTGCTCAGGTCCGCCGCGTGCAGGCCTTCTGCATCGGTAAAGAAGCTGCCGTGCATGGTCGCCGAAGGCGTCAGGATGAAGTGATTCACCGTGCCATCGACATCGGCGCCGGACAGATTGACGGTGATCAACGTGTCTTCGTTGCCGGCGCCCGAGGCCGTGTTGACGGTCGGCGCATCGTTGGTGCCGGTGACCGTGATGGTGAGGTTCGAGGTGCTGGTCAGACCGGCCTTGTCCGTGACGGTAAACGGCACGCTCAGGGTGGCGGTCTCGCCCGCGGCCAGATGCTGATAGGCCGCGTTGCCGGCGTCCATGGTCCATTTGCCGGAAGCGTCGACGGTGAAGCCGGCTGGCTTGTCGGCATCCTTGACGGTAAACGTCAAGGCATCGTTGCTGTCGATATCGCTTGCCTGCAGTTGACCGGTCGCGACGGTGTCTTCCGTGACGGCTTTGCTGGTCGCAGAAGTCACCGGTGCATCGTTGGTGCCTGTGACGGTCAAGGTCAGGTGGCCGGTGTTGCTGACGACGCCTGCCTTGTCGGTGGCATTGAACGCAACGTCGAAGGTGATCGACTGACCCACGCCCAGCTTCTGATAAACGTCACTGCTGGTGTCGATGGCCCACTTGCCAGTGGCCGGGTCGAGCACGAAGCCGGTCGGTGCATTGCCGGTGATGGCGCCGCTGGTGGTCGATGTTGTCCCGGTCAATGCGTAGGTGAGCGCGTCGCCCGTATCGACGTCCGTTGCTACCAGTTGGCCTGCGTTGTTCGGCGCTGTCGCATCTTCTGCGACGCTCTGAGCGTTGTTGCCAGCGACAGGCGCGTCGTTGACCGGCGTCACGTTGACGGTGACGGTTGCCGTGTTGGAGTTGGCGTGGCCATCGGTCACGGTGTAGCTGAAGGTCACCTGGCCGTTGACGTCTTTGGCCGGGGTGAACACCACGTTGCCGTTAGCGTCCATGACCACGGTCCCGACCTTGTGATTTGCGCTGTCGAAAACGTCCGCAGGTGTGGTCAGTGTCGACTTGCCTTGCAAGGTGTTGATGGTCAGCTTGTCGCCGTCGACATCGCTGTCGTTGGCCAGCAGGGTCGCGGCCTTGATGACCAGTGGCTGGTCTTCGAGGGTGGTCAGGGTGTCGTGGCCCAGCGCAATGGCGTTGCTGGTGCCCAACACGCTGTATGCGCCAACGGTGCCATTTGGGCTGACCGAGGCCACTTCCACCTTCAGCTGAGCGTAGCCGCCCTGATCCCAATAAACGATCTGGATATCGTGCGGGCCGTTGCCGGTTACTGTGAAATTGGTGATGTTGGTGGCGGAGGACTGGTTGGCGTCAACGGCGGCCACTTGCTTGCCGTCGATGAGGATGATGTAACCATCGTCCGCCGTCACTTTCAGCGAGTAGGTGCCAGCGGCCATGGAGACCTTGCCCGCCAGCTCGACGATGGCGTCGGAGGTGGTGGTCTGCGTGCTGCTGCCATTGGTGTAGGTCAGCGATTTGTTGTCTCCACCCAGGAACGAGCCCAGGTTGCCAGACTGGCCCAGATCGTTGCTGAACGCGCTGCCGCCGTAGTTGATGGCTTTGGCGTCGAACGTGGCATCAGCCTTGTGCGCTGCGATGAAATCCAGCGCCTGCTTGATGGTGCTGAGGTTGCCGCCATCGGTGCCTTGTTTGTAGCCGTAGTAGTTGCCTTGCAGCGTGCCCACGACTGGGCTGCCCACGTCGTTGCCGGCCACAGGGGCGTCGTTGGTACCGGTGACGGTGATGGTCAGGTTCGAAGTGCTGGTGAGACCGGCCTTGTCCGTGACAGTGAACGGCACGGTGATGGTCGTTGTTTCACCAACTGCCAGGTGCTGATAAGCCGGGTCGGTGGCATCCAGCGTCCACTTGCCCGAGGCATCGACAGTGAAACCAGCCGGCTTGTCGGCATCTTTAACGGTGTAGGTCAGTGCATCGTTGTCGTCGATGTCGGAAGCCTGAAGCTGACCAGTGGCCTTGGCATCTTCGACGGCCGCGCCGGTGCTGACTGCGGCGACTGGCGCATCGTTTGTACCTGTGACGGTGATGGTCAAGGTCGAGGTGCTGGTCAGACCGGCCTTGTCAGTAACGGTGAACGGTACGTCCAGCGTGGTCGTCTGACCGGCACCCAGGTGCTGATAAGCCGGATTGCCGGCGTCCAGCGTCCACTTGCCGGAAGCATCGACACTGAAGCCTGCCGGTTTGTCGGCATCTTTAACGGTGTACGACAGCACGTCGTTGTCGTCGATGTCGGTCGCCTGGAGTTGACCAGTGGCCTTGGCATCTTCGACGGCCGTGCCGGTGCTGACTGCGGCGACCGGCGCGTCGTTGGTGCCGGTAACGGTGATGGTCAGGGTCGACGTGCTGGTCAAGCCTGCTTTGTCCGTAACGGTGAACGGTACGTCCAGCGTGGTCGTCTGGCCGGCACCCAGGTGCTGATAAGCCGGATTGCCAGCATCCAGCGTCCATTTGCCCGAGGCATCGACAGTGAAACCAGCCGGCTTGTCGGCATCTTTAACGGCGTAGGTCAGTGCATCGTTGTCGTCGATGTCGGAAGCCTGGAGCTGACCAGTGGCCTTGGCATCTTCGACGGCCGTGCCAGTGCTGACTGCTGCGACAGGTGCGTCGTTGGTGCCGGTGACAGTGATGGTCAAGGTTGAAGTGCTGGTCAGACCCGCCTTGTCGGTGACGGTAAACGGCACGCTGAGGGTGGTCGTCTGGCCTGCTGCCAAGTGCTGATAAGCCGAGTTGCTGGCGTCCAGCGTCCATTTGCCCGAGGCATCAACACTGAAGCCTGCCGGTTTGTCGACATTCTTGACGGTGTAGGTCAGGGCGTCGCCATTGTCGACGTCGGACGCCTGGAGCTGGCCGGTGGCCTTGGCGTCTTCGACGGCCGCGCCTGTGCTGACTGTTGCCACAGGCGCGTCATTGGTGCCGGTCACAGTGATGGTCAACGTGCTGTTGCCAGTGGCGCCATGCTCGTCGGTCGCTGTGTACGGGATGGTGATGGTCTTGATTTCGCCCGCTGCCAGGCTGTCATAGGCCGGGTTGCTGCTGTCGAAGGTCCAGCTGCCGTCGGATTTCAGGTTGAAACCGTCAACGGCCGCACTGCCGGTTTTCAGGCCGTAGGTCAGGTGCGAACCATCGTCCACATCGGTGGCGACCAGTTGGCCGGTCACCAGCAACGGCTTGTTGATCAGGTCGCTGATTTGCTGGGCTGTGGCGCCCTCGGCGGTCAGCGTCCAGTTGCCGTTGTTCTCGACAGCGGTGCCGTTGGCGACCAACGTATCGACGGATACACCGGTCAGGTTGCTGACAGTCAGGACGGAGTCGTTCGTGCTGTCCGAAACGTTAGCCACGCCGATGACGATCTGATAAGTGCCAGGCGTCGAGAACGTGTACGTGTAGGTATGCGTGCCCGACGTCCCGTAGTTGCCCACGGCTGACACATCAGACAGCACAGCCACCTGCTGGCCGTTGATCTGAACGAACGCGAAGTCGTTGAACGGCGAGTAATCCTTGGCGGTGAAATTCCAGTCGAAGGAAATCGTCTGGTTGGCCGAGGTGGTGGTGAAGGTGGCAACCAGTGCCGAGCCATCGACCGCTGCGCTGTTATTGATACCGCTGGTGACGTGTTGCGCCTCGACAGCCGAAGCAGTCGCCGCTTGGGCAACCGGGGCATCGTTGGTACCTGTAACAATAATGCTCAGGTTCGAGGTGCTGCTCAGACCGGCTTTGTCGGTGACGGTGAACGGTACGGTGATTGTCGTCGTTTCGCCTTCGGCCAAGTGCTGGTAAGCCGCGTTGCCGGCGTCCAGGGTCCACTTGCCTGAAGCGTCGACGCTGAATCCCGCCGGTTTGTCGGCATCGTTGACGGTGTAGGTCAGAACATCGCCATTATCTGCGTCGGCGGCCTGCAGTTGACCGGTACTTGTCGTGTCTTCAGCCCCAGTACCCGTGCTGACTTTGGCAACAGGCGCATCGTTGGTGCCGGTCACGGTGATGGTCAGGTTCGAGGTGCTGGTGAGGCCTGCTTTGTCAGTGACCGTGAATGGCACGGTGAGCGTCGTTGTTTCGCCTGCGCCCAGGTGCTGATAAGCCGGATCGCTGGCTTCCAGGGTCCACTTGCCCGAGGCATCGACGGTGAAACCTGCCGGTTTGTCGGCATCGTTGACGGTGTAGGTCAGGACGTCTTTGTCGTCGATGTCGGACGCCTGGAGTTGGCCGGTGGCCTTGGCGTCTTCGACAGCCGTGCCGGTGCTGACTGCGGCGACAGGCGCGTCGTTGGTGCCGGTGACGGTGAGGATCAGGTTGGAGGTGCTGCTCAGGCCCGCTTTGTCAGTGACGGTAAACGGTACGGTAAAGGTGGTCGTCTGACCGGCACCCAAATGTTGGTAAGCCGCGTTGCTGGCGTCCAGTGTCCACTTGCCCGAGGCATCGACACTGAAGCCTGCCGGCTTGTCGGCGTCGTTGACGGCGTAGGTCAGAACGTCGTTATCGTCGACGTCCGAGGCCTGGAGCTGACCTGTGGTCGTGGTGTCTTCAACGCCCGCGCCGGTGCTGACGGTGGCAACTGGCGCATCGTTAGTGCCCGTGACGGTGATGGTCAGGTTCGAAGTGCTGGTCAGACCCCCTTTGTCCGTGACGGTAAATGGCACGGTGAGGGCGATCGTATCGCCTGCCGCCAAGTGCTGATAAGCCGTGTTGCTGGCGTCCAGTGTCCATTTGCCAGAAGCGTCCACACTGAAGCCGGCCGGTTTGTCTTCGTCGTTGACCGAGTAGGTGAGCACCTCGTTGTCGTCAACATCCGAGGCCTGCAGTTGGCCCGTCGTGACGGTGTCCTCAATACCGGTGCCGTTGCTCGCAGCGGCAACCGGTGCATCGTTGACCGGCGTGACGTCGATCTTGATCGTCGTACTGTCGGTCAGGCCGGTGGAGCCCGTCGGCAGTGCGCCGGTGTTGCCCAGGTCGTTGACCGAAATCGACAAGCCAGCGGTGCCGGTGGTGTTGTTCGAGTCCTGCGTCGGGGTGAACTTGGCGCCTTCCAGTGCTGCGTTGATTTCTTTCAGCGTACCGGTCAGCGACACGGCACCGTTGTGCGCGGCACTGCTGTTGCCGTTGGCCAGCACCAGCGTACCGCCCGTGACGTTGACATAGATGCGCAACTGGCTGCTGCCGGCATCGGCGTCGGTCACGGTGATGGCGTTGCCGTTGGCCGACGAGAAGGTCAGCACGGTGTCTTCCGCGATGCTCTGTGCATCAGTCGGCGCGTGGATGACCGGTGCGTCGTCGACCGGGATGACTTTGATCACGGCTTGCGCAGGCGCGGAGTCAACGACGCCGTCGTTGACGGTCACGTTAATGACACGGTTATCGCCTGATGGATTGTCACTGTTGTTGATGAAGCGCAGCGATTTCAGCAGGTCGTTGTATTCAGCCTGAGTGGCTTCGCCGGTCAGGGTGAATACCTGCTTGCCATCGACGAGGGTCGAGGTGACGGTGATCTTCGCGTTGGTGCTGGCGAAATACAGGCTGTCACCGTCTTGCGGGTTGGTGAAGGTGAGCGTGGCGCCTTTCAGCGTCGGGCTGTCCGGGTCGGTGATGGTCATGTACGGCATGACTTTCAGCGCGGTGCCGTTTTCGGTGAACGTCGTGGTGCTGCCGCTGCCACCGGCCGGGCCGTTGAGGTCCAGAACCGGTGCGTCGTTGACCGCGGTGACCTTGATGGTGCTGGTCGCCACGTTCGACAGGTTGTTCTGAGCCGAGCCGTCATTCACCTGAACGGTGATGGTGCGGTCAATCGTGCTCGGGTCATCGCTGGTGTTCTTGTACGTGACCGATTCGATCATCGCCTGGTACTGAGCCAGCGTGGCTTCGCCGGTCAGGGTGACCGTGATCTTGCCATCGGTGGTGCGGGTGTCGTTAACCACGGCGTGAATGCCGAACTGGTCGGCAGCCGCCAGCACGTCACCGGCCTGAGCGTTGGTCAGGGTGATGGTTGCGCCTTTGAGCGTGCCGTTGTCCGGATCGACAATGCCGACGTTGGCGCTGGAGATGCTGATCGGGGCGCCATTCTCGGTGTAACCGACGCTGTAACCTGTGCCGGTCGCCGCCGGGCTGTTGTCCAGGTCCAGGACCGGTGCATCGTTGACCGGAACGACCTTGATCACGGCCTGAGCCGGTGCGGAGTCGACTACGCCGTCATTGACGGTCACGTTGATGACGCGGTTCAGGGACGACGGGTCGTCACTGGTGTTGATGAAACGCAGCGATTTCAGCAGGTCGTTGTATTCGGCCTGAGTCGCCTCGCCGGTCAGGGTGAACACCAGCTTGCCGTCGACGGTGGCCGAGGTGACGGTAATCTTCGCGTTGGTGCTGGCGAAGTACAGGCTGTCGCCGTCCTGCGGATTGGTGAAGCTGACCGTCGCGCCTATGAGCGTCGGGCTGTCCGGGTCGGTGATGGTCATGTACGGCATGACTTTCAGCGCGCTGCCGTTCTCGGTGAACGACGTGGTGCTGGCGGTGCCGCCGGCCGGGCCGTTGAGGTCGAGAACCGGAGCGTCATTGACGGCAATCACAGTGACCTGATCAGCGTGAGTCACGATCACGGGCTGGTTGTCGGTGCCATGGGCATCGGCGTCAGTGACGGCAATGGTCACGCCGCGTGGCGCGGTGCTCGGGTTGTCGCTGTTGTTCTGGTAGGTCAGCGAGTTGATCAGGGTTTCGTAGTTGGCGATCGACGATTTGCCGCTCAACTCGATGACGACGTTGCCCTTAGCATCGGTGCTCAGCTTGTAGGCGATGCCCTGCTCGGTGACACCCTCGGTGCCGTTCTTGTAGTACTTGGACACGATCAGGTCTTCAGCCTGAACGCCGGTCAGGGTGATCTTCACGCCGCTCAGCTGGCCGCTGTCGACGTCAGTGATGTGCAGGTCTTTGACCAACTGGATCGGCGCGCCGTTTTCGGTGTACGAAACGCTGCTGAAGCTGACTTCAGGGGCGTCGTTGACCGCCACGACGGTGATCTTGCCGTCCACCAGAACCGAGGTCTCGGTACCGACGTTGTCACCCTTGAGGCCGGTGTCGGTGACGCTGATCTGCACGTCACGGTCGCCCGGCGTCGGGTTGTTGCCGGACGCGACGAACTGGATCGACTGGATCAGCGCCTGATAGTTGGCGACGCTGGCGTTGCCGGTCAGGGTGATGGTCAGGGTGCCGTTGGCGTCCGGACCGGACACGCTGTAGTCGATGCCCAGATCGGTCTTGCCGCCGCCCAGATCGTGGCCGGAGCCGATCAGGTCTTCAGGCGACATGTGGGTCAGGGTGATGACCGCTTTGCTCAACGTGGAGTTGTCCACGTCCTTGATTACCAGGCCATTGGCGATGGACACCGCGTCGTGGTTTTCCACGTAGGTGTTGTCGCCGACGACAACCACCGGCTTGTCGTTGACGGCCGTCACGTTGATCGTGGTGGTAGTGGTGTTCGACTGGCTGTTCAGGACCTCGCCATCGTTGACGCTGATGGTGATCTTGCGGGGTGTGGTGTCCGGGTTTTCGCTGGTGCTGCTGTAGGTGATCGACTGGATCATCTTCTGGTACGAAGCCAGGTCAGCGGAGCCGCTCAGGATCACGGTGATCTTGCCGTTCAGGACACGGGTGTCCAGTACGGTGGCGTGGATGCCGAACTGATCCAGCGCCGACAGTACGTCGCCGGCCTTGGCGTTGGTCAGGGTGATGACCGCGCCTTTCATGGTGGTGTTGTCGACGTCGCCGATCTTGACGTTGGAGCCGGCAATGCTGACGCCTGGCGCGTTTTCGGTGTACGCGGTGGTGAAACCGGTGCCCGAGGCGTTCGGGTCCAGATCCAGTGTCGGTGCGTCGTTCACCGGAATCACAGTGACGTTAGCGGTCGCGACGTTGGAAGTGTCCTGGCCATCGTTGACCTGAACGGTGATCGCGCGGTTGCCGCCGACCGGGTCTTCGCCTTCGCTGACGAAGGCCACGGATTTCAGCACGGCCGCGTATTCAGCCTGGCTTGCCGCACCTTTGAGGGTGTAGACCAACTGACCGTTGACGGTTTCCGAGGTGATGGTGATCTTGCTGTTGGTGGTGTCGAACACCAGCTTGTCGCCGGCCTGCGCGTCCTTGATGGTCACGGTGGCGCTTTGCAGGTTCGGGCTGTCCGGGTCGCTCAGGGTCAGCAGCGGCATCAGTTTGACCGGCGCTGCGTTCTCGACGTACGGCAGGGTGACGGTGTTGTTACCCGGCAGGAACGGACCGTTCAGGTCGACAACCGGTGCGTCGTTGACGGCGGTCACGCTGATGGTGGTGGTCGCGACGTTGGACAGGTTGTGCTCGGACTGGCCATCGTTGACCTGCACGTTGAGGGTGCGGTCAGCGGTGCTTGGGTTGTCACTGGTGTTCTTGTAAGTGATCGACTGAATGATCTTCTCGTAAGACGCCTTGCTCGCCTCACCGCTCAGGGTGATGGTGATCTGGCCGTTCACGATGCCGCTGACAGTGGCTTTGATGCCGAACTGGCTGCTGATGGCCAGAACGTCGCCGGCCTGGGCATTGGTCAGGGTAACGGTAGCGCCTTTGAGCGTTGCGTTGTCCACGTCAGTGATCGACACGTTACCGGCGATGCTCAGTGGCTTGCCGTTCTCGACGTAGGTCAGGGCGTAGCCGGTCTGATCTGCGCCGTCGGCAGTGTTCAGGTCCAGAACCGGTGCGTCGTTGACCGGGGTCACGGTCACGGTCAGCGGCTTGGTGGTCGTGGCCGACTGTCCGGTGGTCTCGGTCGACGTGACGCTGACCTGCAGGGTGAACTGACCGTTGAAATCCTTCGGCGGTGTGATCGTCAGTGTGCTCAGATCCCAGCCGTCGATGATGACGGCACCGTCGCCGGTCTTGATGGAGGTGTAGCTGTTGACGCCATCGGTCAACGTGGCGCCCAGCGGAATGTTGGACACGGTCAAGTGGTTCAGCGACTCGGAGCCGTCAGTGTCGACCAGCGCGGTGCCGATGTTCAGGTGAATCTGCGAATCTTCAGCGCCCAGTGCGGTCGTGGTGGTGACGGTTGGGGCGTCAGCCACGGCGATGACATGCACGTTGAAGTTCAGGTCTTTGCTGACCGGTGCGGCCGCGCCGTCCTGTGCCGTGGCGGTCACGGTCAGTTGAATATCGCCGCTGAGGTTGGACGGCGGCGTGAATTTGAGCGCGCTCAGGTTCCAGCCTGTGATGTCGGTCGCCGTGTTGCCAGCGGTGGCAGTGAACGTGTGAACGCCATCGGTCAGGGTCGAACCGGCCGGAAGGCCCTTCAGATTCAGGGTCAGGGTTTCCGAGCCGTCGACGTCGGTGGTGTTGGCTTTGATGGTCGACAACAGAATGGCGTTGTCTTCAAGTCCGGTGTTCAGGTGCTCGGTGACGCTGATGTTGTTGATTACGCCGCCGAGGGAGTTGCTGTCCCCGGCTTTGAATTCCAGTTTGGCATTGCCGTCTGCCGTGACCGGCACGTCGAACGTGTACGTCTTGATGCCCGTGACGGCGTTGTTCAGCGTGCCGACCAGCGTACCACCCCAGTAAACGTTGATCAGGGAGTTGCCTTCTGCACCTGCACGCACGGAGTAATCGACCGAAATCGTGTAGGTCGCACCCGCCTTGGCATCGATGTTGGTGTACAGGTTGCTCGGGTCGCCCGGGTTGCGCTCAAGCTCGATAACGGCGGTGTTTTGCGCGTTGCCTGCGACGCCGTACGTGCCCGGCTGGCTGATTTCAACGACGTCGCCGCTGTTATCGGTGTGCCATGCGCCGCCTGAGATGTCGCCGATCGAACCGGTGGTGTGGCCGTTGACATTGAGAGAGGCAACGGTCTTGTCGCCGACCAGTACCAGATCAGGCATGTCGGTGACAGGCGCAACGGTGATGGTTCCGGCGGCTGGCTGGACGGCGCCCAGGTTCTGGTTGTCGACGGCGGTGTAGGTGAAGTCGGTTTTGCCGCTCCAGTCTTTGTCCGGCTTGAAGTAGATGGTGGCGCTGTTGTTGGCGGCCGCGATGTCGCTGGCGCTGGTCAGCTCTTGAGTGCCGGCCGCGTCGGCGTAGAACGTGCCGTGTTCCGCCATGTCGACCAGGTTGAAATGGTCAATCTTGCCGTCAACGTCTGCGCCGCCGAGCACGATTTTGATCATGCCGTCTTCGTCGCCGTTGCCCGAAGCAGCAGCCACGGTCGGTGCATCGTTGACCGGCGTGATGTCGATTTGGCCCGTGTGGCTGCCGGGCTGGTTGCTGGTGCCGTGCGCGTCGACGTCAGTGACTTCGATTTTCACGCCGCGTGGCGTGGCCGACGGGTCGTCACTGTTGTTGGCGTAGGTGATCGAGTTGATCAACTTGGTGTAGTCGGCAATCGAGGCATTGCCGCTCAAGGTGATGATGATGCTGCCGTTCGGGCCATTGCTCAGTGTGTAGCTGATGCCCAGGCCGGTATCGCCTCCAGTGCCGCCCTTGTAGTAATCGGAAGCGATCAGGTCTTGTGCCTGAATACCGGTCAGGGTGATCTTCGCGCCGCTCAGGGTGTCGCCATCGACGTCCTTGATCTGCAGGTTGTTGACCAGCGATTGAGCTGCGCCGTTTTCGACGTAGGTCGTGTTATCGAAGGTGATGGTCGGCGCGTCGTTGACAGCGACTACGTGAACGGTGCTGCTCACCGGCACGGAGTCGTTCTGGCCGTCGTTGACGGTCACCGTGATGTTGCGGTCAGCCACGCTCGGGTTGTTGCTGTCGTTGTGGAAGGTGATCGATTTGATCACAGCTTCGTAGTCGGCAGCGGTCGCGGTGCCGGTCAGCGTCAGAACGATCTGGCCATTGACGGTCGTCGTGGTGACCGTGATGTTCGGGTTCGGGCTGCCGACGACCAGGCTGTCAGCATCCTGGGCGTTGGTCAGGGTGACCTTGGCGCCTTGCAGGTTAGGGCTGTCGACGTCGCTGACCTTGATGTCCGCGGCGATCGGAACACCGGCATTGGTGCCTTCGGTGAAGGTGGTTTCGCCATTGATGCCATTTGCGGACCCGTTCAGGTCAACCACGGGCAGCGCATCGTTATCGACGATGGTGGTGGTGACGCTGCCGTTCGTGCCGCTGACCACAACGTTTTCAAAGTTGCCGCCGGTGATGCCACCGATCGAGACCGTGACGTTTTCAACGCCTTCCGGAATCGTGTCGTTGAGCGTTGCCAGATCGAACGTGGCGCTGCTGGCGCCGGCCGGAATCTTGACGCTGACGACTTTGGTGTAGTCGCTGCCATCGGCCGCGGTGCCGCTGTAGGTCAGGTTAACGGTGACCTCGGTCTGCGCCGGGTTGCTCAGGCTGATGGTGTACGTTGCCGTCTGGCCTTCGGTGACCTGCGTGCTGCCGGTGATGGTGGCAACGGTGGTGTCGATGGTGTCAGTGATCTGCACCACAGCTGGCGTCGGACTGGTCGCCAGGTTTTCGAAGTTGCCGCCGGTTGCACCGGTGATGGTGGTGCTGACCGTGGTGTTGGTGTTGTAAACGTCGTTGGCCGGAGCAGGGACGACGACAGAGCCAGAGGATTCACCGGCTTTGATGGTGATGGTCGAGCCGTCGGACAAGGTCACGGTGACCGGCGTCTGCGCCGGATTGGTCAGCGTGGCGGTGTAGGTGATCGACGTGCCTTCGGCGGACGTTGCAGCGCCGGCGGTCAGGCTGACGGTGGTGGTGTCCGGGGTGTCAGTGATCTGAACAACAGCTGGCGTCGGGTTGGTTGCCAGGTTTTCGAAGTTGCCGCCGGTTGCGCCAGTGATCGTGGTGCTGATGGTGGTGTTGGTGTTGTAAACGTCGTTGGCCGGAGCAGGAACGACGACAGAGCCAGAGGATTCACCAGCTTTGATGGTGATGGTCGAGCCGTCGGACAAGGTCACGGTGACCGGCGTCTGCGCCGGATTGGTCAGCGTGGCGGTGTAGGTGATCGACGTGCCTTCGGCGGACGTTGCAGCACCGGCGGTCA
>Ga0308163_10001961_pt1 | contig 20320 bp, 10 predicted proteins | sample PhyTR1_FD_201037 | JGI IMG/M metagenome (GOLD analysis project Ga0308163, IMG submission 201037) | Phyllosphere microbial communities from UC Gill Tract Community Farm, Albany, California, United States - DLSLT.R1 | ecosystem: Host-associated > Plants > Phyllosphere > Unclassified | place: USA...
CAATCGAAAAACCAGACTTTGTATTTTGAGTCCAGCCCACGCAACTTGAGATCCAGCATTTTTAGGATGGAGCTCTTGCCTGAGCCGAACTCGCCATCAAGGCCAATGACTCGTGAGTTTTGTTCATCGGCAACGTAATCGCAGATGGCAGTCGCGACCTTTTCATGGCTTCCGCCAGGAAATACATCCAATTCGGACGGTTGTTCGCTCTGGAACGAGATACGTGACATCAGAAATCCCTTTGAGGTAAATCACGCCAAAAGATAGCAGAATACCATCATCCCAAATAAGGCATATGCTGGGGGACTGCTCCTGATTGATTCAGGACATGCCAAATGCAAACGACCTCAGGTAAGCGCGCTTTTTTCAATAGCAACGCATAGCCCAATGATCACAAGCAGATTGAGGGCAGCCCACCTAGACTCTATACGAAATCCCGAGAAACCCAATCGACGCGCTTCTTCTGCTGAGTTTTTGTAGAGTCCCCGCCATCTACGGAAAGGAATCCTGTGATGGCAAAGCGTAAAGAGAACCGCCTGATCGTGACACGCTTCGACAAGTTTGCGAAAAGCTATGCCGCCATGGTCTCGCTGGCGTGTTCCATGCGGTGTTTGCGACATCTCTTTTCGTACAGAACCTAGTGATCGAGCTGCTTCGATATGGCTGTATCCCCGATCGAGCACCGGCTAGCGGCTTCGCGCTTGAACTTGGGCGTAAAGGTACGGCGTTGCTTGGTCATCAGACACCTCTCTATGGCGAGCATTCTCGCCTAAATGGGTGTCCGGAAGCATTAGACCACTACATCCTGGCGCGGGTTTATACGGTAGATCTCTTACAAAACGACCCGACCAGTCACGCAGGGGGTGCGACTGGCCGGATGACTAAGCTCCTAAACTCAGACGAATCTCCTACGATTTGAAAAGCGCTTGAACTTTCAACTGGGCGTTCGCTAGGTCTGAGCGTAGCAGGTACTCGTTGAGCCCGATTACCGCGTGAACTCCTGATATGCCGGCGCTGGGTACCTGGCGCTCAAGGTTATCTATAAGCCCTGGGTAGCAGCCCACCGCAACCGTTTTACCCTGTCGTTCAACCAACAAAGGCGCAGACGGAATCGTGCCGCCCCTACAGGCATATCCCGCCAGCTCAAGGCTGGCTTGAAGCTGAGCAAGTTTCACTAACTGGCCGGTGGCCGATGAACAAGCCGGAACCTCACCACGTACCGCGTAACGCAAGAGCATTGCCGCCAAATGCCGATCAAGGCGGTGCTGAAGGTGTTGGTTATGGAAGTGGTTGAGGCATTCTGTGCAGGAAGTCTCGCATGTGCAGCTTTCCAGCATCTCAAGCGTCGCGTCCAAAATCTCGACCATGTGCCGCGCTACGATCTCTGCATACCCTGCCCCCCCTGATAGGGTGTCGTACAAAAAGATATCCAGGATACGGACATCATCCTGCAGCGCTGGCTCAATCCTGAAGCCAGAGCCGAACTCGGCAGGGTCCAAATCCAGTTGCCGGTGCCGACTCGCCGCTAGCCGCAGAGCCTCAGCAAACGAATGCAAAGCATCTTCGAGAATATGCAGCACCACCCTGTCTACGGTATCGGTCACAATGGGTTCTGAGATTTTGAGACGTAATAGAAGGAGATCCGTATTGAAGTGATGGCCCAGCAACACACGTGCGAACTGGCCAGAACACTTCTCCGGAGTGCCTTTGGGACCGAGTTGCCTGTAGGGGCGATCATGTGCTCCCGCTTTCACCTCTTGATCAAAAACCGAGGCATGGCCACAGTCCATGCAGACTGAAAAGCCCCCTTCCCCCGTACCCTCTTTGCCTCGGTTGACAGAGACAAGCGTGCGGTCAACCGCATGGGTGAAGCTTGCAAACGGTCCGCAGCCCAAAAAGCTGAATATCTCTGGGTCCACGGGTTGAGGTAACTGGGCCATCGTCGCATAGGTTATTTCCTGCTCGCGGTCATTTTCCGGCAAATCGGCAGCGCCCTCCGGCCCGAAAACCTGAGGCACGATCATCTGTTCAGTCACCAACTGTTGGCCACAGACGGGACAGGTCATCTGATCTTTAGCTGAGCGATTAGGGTCACGCACGAAGGAACAGGCTTTGCAATGGGTGTGCGGTTTTTTATTCTCGAAGAGAGGGCCTGCACGATTTACAACACCCGCTGGTAGATCTGCAAAGACACCGCCTGAGCGATAGGTCTTCTTGTCGATAACGATCAGACGCCCCGGGGCATACTCGCTTAAGGCCTTGATGATGGACTGTTGAGGTCGTTGCACCGTGCGTACCTCCCATCGATTCCGCGTGTTCTTACTGAATTTTTCTACGAGGAAACTGCAAAGGCTGGTCGGGAACGCATAGCTGGGCAGCAAACCATGGAAAAACAAGAATTCCAGAAGCTCCGCTTGTTCGATACTCGGTCGGGGATCTTCGCCATCCTCGATCTCTTGTTCAGCAAGAACGCCAGGCTGCATAGTCGCTTCGACGGTAGTGCCCAGTTGCTTGAGCTCCACCAGCAGCGCCTGGCTGGTCTCAGCTAGCCAGTCCATCAATAAAAGCCCGCGGGTATCCAACCCCGGCGGCAGCCAGGCGACAATGGACTCGCGCAGATCGCCATCACTGGCCAGCACCCGGCGAGTTACCCAAGCCTCGAAACTGTTCAATGTGGGCCCGGTTCGCTCGATGTCGCAGAAAAAATCCTCGGTCGGTCCCAGCGCTTTTAGCAGCGACGAGGTTTTCTCGGTCAGCGGACCGGTGCGTTGCGCCATGATTTCATGAAAAAAGGTCTGGATCAGGTAAGCGTGAATATGCCGGCGGGCAATTTTCGCATTATCGATCTTCACCTCCGGTGTTCGAGGTGGACCGGCCACGATACGCTCTGGGTTCAAAAAGTAGTGGCTGTCATGCGGGCCATTCTGGGAGTAGGTGACTACAGTTGAAACCGAGGAACCGCGCCGCCCTGCCCGACCAGCGCGCTGCTGATAGTTTTCCCGCTGAGGGGGGACGTTCCGCAGCGCAACGGCAACCAACGAACCGATGTCGACTCCTACCTCCATGGTCGTTGTGCAACTGAGGACATCGATCGGGCGGTCTCGATCTTCAATCAGCACGTCTTGGAACCGCATTTCATAGAGTTCTGTGGTCGCATGCACCCGGCTACTGTCACGATTCGACAGTTGTGCGGTATGTTCTTCTACGCTCATGTTGGACAGCTCTGCGCCCGGCATTAGGGCCCTGGCCACTGGAAGCCGCCAGAAGTCTTTACGCGCCGTAACATAATCGCTGTTCTTCGGATCGAGGGGAGACGCTGCATCGCTGCCGCACGCTAGGCATACCTTTCCCGCCAAGGCGAAGGGTGTCAGCGCAGTACAATCAGCGCATTGCGCCCAGCAATGGGCTAAGTCGACGACCACAGCTAAGGAATCAGGCACGAGGAACCAGCCACCTTCGGACTCTTCCGCCAATTGATCGCGGAAGATCGCTTCCACACGCTGCAGCGCTTCACTTGACCAGCCGAAGTGGTTGGCCAGGCTCTCCTTCAAAGCTCTTCCAAACTGACCGCTACTGCCCCAGGCCGAATTGGCATATCCGGCAGCTTTCCAGCGGTAGACCGACTCAATGGATTTGTCGAAGGCATATTCCTGCAGCATCGAGTCAATCCATCCTACCGCCAATTCACGGAGGTTCGTTTCTCCGATAGTGAGCCCGGCTGTCGACAAGTGCTGGCCGAGTTTTCGAAGTTTTTGGGGAGTAGGCTCAACGAAGCCGACCATTGTCCCCGTCAACGAGTAATAGCTGCCACAAAGCAGTTTGAGGAGGGCAATCTGGTAGCGCGCCGGGATTTCATGGGGCGTAAAATTTTCCTCAATAGCTTCGACCAAGTCGGAGTCGTAATTATCATCAAATAATTTGCGCGCATTCTCGACCCTTCTCGAATCCCCTCCATCGAACATCGGTAGGTCGTGGTCGGTCAAGACGCTAAGGAAGGCCAAATAGAGTAAGGCCGTGGGTTTGGCGGGTTTTCCTAATCCCCTAAGCTTGTTACAAGCCAAGGCGACAGCCTGTCGAAACACGTCGAGTTCAATGTCACGTGGAATATCACGTGCTAGCCGAGCAGCCTTTTGTCGACCGTCTGAGAAAATCAGGACTTTGCGACCGGCGTTCGGGTGCCGCTTATCCTTGGCTCGACTGGCAGGTTGTTTTGCCATTTGCGTCCGCACGAGCGCAGTAAACGGCGCCTCACCCTTGGTGAGGTGATCCATGATTTTTGATGGGGCGTTTGTGGCATTTTTTAGCTTGCGGGTACAGACCGGGCAATGGTCAAACGTCATGTCGCCCGCGTCCGCCGGCTTCTCCGGCACGCGGACTTTGCGGAACCCGCTTTCGTCACTCGGCTGTTCATACGAGAGCTTGCCAGTGGCCATGTGTAGCCACTTCTCGATGTGTCGACTGCGAGGATGGACGGTGTCCTCCACGCACAACTCGATCGGCATCAGCGTAGAAACCGTACCGTCGGATAACGGTCCACTGGGCTGATGCCAAACGAAGTCCACGTCCTCGTTTACAAAGCCTCGGAGAAAAGCTGCTCCGCAATCACGATGAGTGAGCAGTTCATACACGCGGCCATTGGCCTCGCAGCCACACTGGGTTGACGGCTTCGTATGCAGTCGGCCCAGGATGGTGGGTCCATCATGCTGAGCTAAGCGCTTGGAGCAGCCAGGGTTCACGCAAGCGAAGAGGCCTGGCAACCCGCGATGAAAGAGGTGAAGGCGCGTCGGCAGTAATACCCGCCCATCCGTGCTCCGTTGTGCGTAGCTGCCCATAGCCAGGAGCGCGTCGGTGGCTTTTTCCGCATTGACCGATGGATGATTGCCAAACAGCCGGTCACTCAAGTCGTCGAGACGGATCGCACGTCCTGAAACCGCGGCAATCAAGTTCTCCAGCGGTTCAAATCCCGTCAACTGTTCGAACAGCCAGTTGCGCAATGCAACTTGATCCCCGCGCGGCGGCTGGCTCCAGCCGAGCCGATGGGCGAGGTGCGCCGCTGCTTCAGTTGCAGCATTGAGATCTTCGGCCGAGCGTTGAAAATCAGCCAGTTTAAAATCTGCCAGTGCCTCAAGCTGTGTCGCTGGCGCTGCTTGTGCGACACCACGTTGCTCCGGAGTCCCCTGAATGACCCTGACGATTCTCGGCGATGTGTCGGCCAGCCCCGTCAGATCCCGTGCAAAACGCTCACCATCTACTGCGGCAGTGTCTGCGGGGCCCAGGCTCGCACTGGTCATGATGCATCGCATGCGTTCTCGGGGAATGTCCAGTCGCGCGCAGAGACGCCGGATCAACAATGCCACCTCCGCTCCCCCTGCCCCCCTGTACATGTGGGCTTCATCCAGAACCAGGATGAATTCGTTGCGCGAGTCCGATTTGAGCCAAGCCTTCGTCTGTTCGAACATATCGCGCTCGATCGGTCGCATGAGCATGTATTCGAGCATGGAGTAGTTGGTAATCAGTAGCTCAGGACAGCGCGCCTGCATTTCATGGCGCGTCATCATCTCGCGATCAGTGGGCTGGGTCTGAAGTCGGCCGGCCCAATGCTTTTTGGTGAAATTATCACCCTGTTTCTTCCCTGAGGAGTAGGTCTTGGTCTCAATGGCCGAGGCACCATAGAACCCTTCCAGGTCCTTGCTCGGCCAGCGTCCGATTCTGACCAATTCATCTTTCACCGCGGGCTTAGTGGCCACTTTGTTATAGAACTCTTCAAACAACGGCTCTATGAAGCGCACGTCGCGTTTATCGGAGCGCTCTCCTGGATACGGGGTGCGCCCGGTATAGCTACCGAAACGGATCGGTTGGGAGCGGCTTTGCGTCAAAATCGACGATGCCAGAGTATTGCCTAGGAGGCGTCGAATCCGGGCTAGTTGATCATTGACCAACGCGTTCATGGGGTAGAGCAACAAGGCCCGACAACCAGGTAATTGCGCTGACTGGGGGCGCTCCTGACCCTCGATCGCCAGTTGACCAATGATAGGCATGAGGAAGCTTTCGGTTTTGCCGGAGCCCGTACCGGTTGCTACCACTAGATCTGCTGCCTCGGCACCTAAAAATGCGGTGAGCGCCTGTGATTGGTGCTCGTAGGGGCGAGGAAACAGCCCGAGCCCCATGAGCGACAATTGAGTGAGCGTATCGGAGGCTACCTGCGGAATGGCGAGTTGATCAAACGGATCGCCTATTTTGTATACGGCCGTCGCTTCTACATAGGGTGTCTGGGCGATAGTTTCAGGCTGCCGTAGCAAAGCATGACGCTCTCTGACGAGCCCTTCATCACGAATGTGATACTGCGCTTCGATATATTGTCGAAGACTCTCAGCCAAGCTTTTTGCTGTCTCGTGAACACCCAATGCTTCATTCATCGAAATCCCTCCCATTATGGTCTCCTCTCGGCAAGCTCACGCTCAGTCAGGACCACGCTCAGACCTGTAAGCGCTTGACGCACAATCGGAAACATCTCACGCGGTATCACATAGCTTTTAGCGGTTGCGCCGCCACGCTCAGGCTGCGGTAACTGCCAGCCCAGCAATAGCGCGCGTGCCTCTTCCCGCGGCAGATGGCGGTTCAGACGCAGTCGAACCTCTGATTGCGACACATCTATTCGAACTTTCAGGGGATGACCGGCTTCTGCGTCGAGGTAAAACTGTAAGCGTTTAGACTCTTCCCGTCGCAATTCCTTCATCTGACGCAGATGCCCTTGCGACACTTGGACCACGCTGTATTCAAACCGTGGACCTGTGCGGCATTGGGCAAGGAACAGCCCCTCGGCAGTCGCGCAGGCAGACAGTGCCACCCACTTGCCACCGCAGCGGATTGATACATCCGTTAGCTCACTCGATGCGGGTCTCAGTTGTGCTTTGGCATTCGTCAATAACTGGCTAGACCATTTCTGCAATCCCTCGAGGGGCGCGCCAATCCATTCCCTTGGTTCCCAGAGGTCGATGTATCCTGCGCATGTATCGACGTCGATCAGTCTTAGCCGCCCCGCCCCACGCAACGTTATTGGCCAGGGAAAGGTTTGCGCAGGCCCACCGCCGGTGATCACGGCCAACCTGCCTCCGGTGCTAATTGCCTGAGGCGGAGGGGTTAGCCACCGTCCGCCTTCGAGTCGCACTAGATCCCCTAGCTCTCCGAGGTTCTCCAGAATCGCTTTCACACCCGGTTCAGATGCTTGTTCATCGTCAAGCGTCGGCCACAAGGGGAGCAAGCGTCGTCGAACCAGGCTCGTCAAACTGAGCGTGGTCGCCGGGACCCAAGCTTCCCGATCCGTACTCGGGGCAGAACACAGATAGGATGCGGCCCGAAGGCACTCAGCTACCGCCGCAATCCTCAGTCCTTCACCGTCGTCTCTACAGACCAAACCATCAGCCAGGATTTTACGAGCAGAATCGCGATCGCTCCCTAGCCACTTCACTCAACACGCTCCGCCTGAACCGCCTGCGCGTCGACTTCACCCAAGAGTTCGGTAGCGTTGCGCGTTAGTGCCTCGACCGGCCCCCCGAGGGATTGCGCCCATGGCAGTGCCCATTGCTTCAGCACCGCGTGAAGCGTTCGTTCCGCAGGACTTGGTGATAGCAGTCGTAATTGGGCGTACGCCCGGTCTGCGACTCGTAGCCATAGCTTTCCGGGAACAAAGTTCACCTGTGCAAGGCGCTCCCTCAACGTGCTTGGTAAAGCTAATCGGGTGTTTTCAGTTGGATCGTGCAGGGCTATCCAGTCTTCCACAACCCGGTGGCCAAACTGCATGAGTGGTACTTGAGCGGATAATCCCCGCATATCGAACTCATCCGTATCAAAGACGGGCCCGAGCTCAGACAACGTACCGCCGTCTGGAAATGCCGCTGGGCCGTGCGTCCAAGACGCAATCAGAACCAGACGCGTATCGGCCGTCAGGTTGAATTGACGACGCGCTACAAGATCGCGGAGGGGGCTGCCATACACTTCAAACGCAGACCGGTTAGCACCCTTGAGCAGAAGGCAGCCTGACGACTCGCGCACCACTTCGAGGCAGTCGGTCGCAGCATCCTCCGACAGTAGACCGACGGGGACCCGCCACTCATGGAAAATTGCCCCACCTATGGCAGCCGCCACGGCATCTGCGATTAAGTCCGCCGTCGATCCTTTGAACTGAATCAACTGGCCGGAAATGACTGCTGCAAGAATGTGCTGTGCGTAACGATTGGCGTCGTTCTTCACGACACCGCATGCCTGCAAGTTGTTGGCGATCACTTTCCAGGCAACATCTACGGAACTGATCTCAGTGAACGGGCCGGTCGCTTCATTCTCGATCAGGCGGACACGTGCTTGATCACTGTTATCGTGCCACGGCCTACTGCCTCGCGAATCATAGTCATCGAGGCGTTCTTGCAATGCCGTCATGGTGCTTGCCGTGACCTCCCAGTCGGGCATGCGTGCTCTGAGGGTGTCCAGTGCTTCCTCGAACGTTTGAACCTGTGCGCGCTCAACCACCAGGTTGGCGACCTGAACCGCAAGAGAGTCCACTACCGCCGAGATGTGCTCGTTGTGGAGCTCTGAACGCGCCAATACTTGCGATAGCTCATGCTCGGCTCCGGCCGTTGCCTGCGCCAGTTCGCTCATTTGCTGCAAGCGTTCAGTCGTACTTTGCATAGCTGTACGCAAGTCTTCGACATGATGGGCAACACCAGCGAAACTGCTCGTCAGTTGCTTAACCGCTTTGCTCGTTGCAGTCGTAGTCGTTTCCAGTTGGTCGATGCGCTCAGCAGTTTCCTCTGCCGCCGTTTCGGCCAGTTCAAAATAGCCCTCAATTTTATCCAATCGCCCAGGTAAGCCATTAATCATCCGATCCCTAGCTAGTGTGGATGCGGGATGGAAGCTGTTCAGGACCGCCTGCATCGCTAGTTCATTGGCAAAACCGCTGTATATGGCCAGCCGCTCTACGGTTTCCCGAGGGGCCTCTGGGTACAGATCGGCTAATCGTTTGAAAAAAACAGCGCCTGCGTCCGCAGTTTGTGGGGGCGTGTCTGGAACGGGAAACGCGCTGTCCAAGCGGCTCCTTGCCCAAGCAACCCATAGGCTACCAAAAACTTTCCAATCGGCCTCACCCTTCTGCCCCGGCTGGGGATGCACTAGGTGCCCGATCAACCGGCGTTGTTTTTCCTTGAACTCTGGCGGGGATCCGCGCCTGAACCCAGGGACTGAGGCCAGACGGTCGAAGATCGGTTTGCGAATGGTATGGGGTACCTCTTCGATGAACTCAATAATCATAGCGACCCCGAGCGCCGAAATCCGTTCTCGTGCCTGTTGGCTATACAGGTAGCTCATCGCGAGACCCCTTCTCTTGAATATCGAATGTCATATCCACAGGCGCGCACATCAGCCGCCAGTTGACGATAATGTGGGAGCAATTCCGGCCGAGGCGCGGACGCGCTAAACGCACTGACAAGTACCTGATCACTGCCAGAGAGTGTGGTTACCCCACCGACATGAAGCTGGGATAAAAAGCTCTGTATACGCAGGCGCAAGGAACGCCCGAGCGACAGGAACGCGGATGCAGGATTGGCCAGCGGCTGCATAGCACCGATAGCCAGCCGGCCTAACCCGCCAAAATCCAAATACATTTGGAACTGCGGATTAGTGAGGTATTGTTTGAGCAGCTTATTCATTGCCGGCGGCAATTCGCATACTTGTTGAGCATGGTCAACTGTCACATCGCTAGACACCAGTCGGCGGTATATCTTATGCCCACTGGCTGAAACGACCTCTAGCCTGCCTGTGGCTCCTCTCGGCATTCTGAGGCAGTCAAAATGCAGTTCCCGCGCTCGCGTAGCCATCACATAGGATTGGCTTTGCCTTTGATGTAAGGAGGCAACTAGACGTTCGTCACGCTCGTTGATGAAGATTAGATCCACTGTCGGGTGTTGAAAGCTTCGTCCCAGTGACGAGCTCCTGGAATAAAACCTGTCGATATCCGGGTGACTGCTCTTGCCGACCCTGAATTCATCGGTTCCAGCGCGAATTAGGGTAAAGAGCGCGGGTGATTGATCGGGGGCGTTTGCGGAGATGCGATCATGTTGATTCACAACTTGCAAGGTTGGCCCACCGTCGTGTGAGCCGCCTGGTATCCTATGAGCGGCCAGGATGATCGCGTCGACCTCAATGTACTCGACCGTATTGATGCTGCCGTTACGGCTCAGGAATGGCCAGATGGTGGTGATTGCTGGTACCGCCGGCATCACGCTTAGTTGGGTGAAGGCTTCCAGCCAACTTATGCAGGTGTCTGAGGGGGCTTCCGGCACAGTGACTAAGGCCAAACTCCAGCCTTGGCGCGGCTTGAGTCTGTCTACTAACAGTTCTTCAGGAAATTCCGGGGCCACAGGTGACGACCATAATAGGGCATAGGTTTCGCAACGATTCAGCGCTTGGGCGCGGGGAAAACCGATTTCGGTACCTCGACCGATGGCGGTGAATGCGGCAGCGCCATGTGAGGGTAGACCCTGGCATGACTGCGCAACACTCGCGACGAACAAAGGGTCTGGTTTGCCTTCGTATGACAGAATCCTGTAGTCGTTCGCGGTTGGCTCGGCCATAACTCTGAAACCTGACCCCATCCCGCGCATGTCGAGCTTCTGTATCCGGCCGCCGACATCGATCTTGAGGTAGGCATGACACGCCCGAGAGGGGGGCAGGACCAACTCAAGCCGCCACGTGCCGGCGTTCTCAGCTTTTTTGATCAGTAGGCGCAAGTCTATCTGGCGGGTTGGCGGGAGTTGAACCTTGTTTTGAATGCCATGGCTCAGTGATCCTGACATGAAATAGGTGCAGGAACTGGATGACACCCCAGGCCAATGGGCGAAGTAGTTTTTCCGCGATAGCCCCGAACGAAGCCCGACCCGCCTGCGGCAGTAAGAACAAATATAGTAGCCCGTGCGTAACGCGATATCGGCAGTTACTGATTTATTGGTGACAGGGTCTATGGCGCAATCCATTGCTCATCCCCTTCTCAGTTAACCGCGCAAACTGAAAATGCAGCGCGACGTCGTGGCAACATCACTGGGCGTTGAAAAATGGCTCGCCTGGTTGCCGTACAGGTGAATGAGATCCGTCGGCTTCCAATCGCGAAACTCGGGCCTATTCCTTGAGCGTGGAATCATCCAACGAGTGAGTGCCAACTCACCGATCTCACGCACAGACAACAGCGATTGTGTGTCCGGTTTTCCACTACCGCCCTGGAGGAGCTTCGCGGCGTTGCCGGCCAGTTGGCAGATAAAGACTTCGCGCTGAATGCCGTGACGCATAAGATCGTCCTTGAAGCCCAGCGCCTTCAGCGCTGCGCGCGTGGTGCGCAACCGCCAATTTGGTCCTTGGCCGAAGGCATGCTGGTCCGCATATTGATGGTCAAGATCGCGAAGATAGTCGCGTAGTTCAATGAACAACCAGTCGGGTATATGGAAATGTCCCCAGCCACCGGTAAAGCCGATGGACTTGAGGTACTCCGTACCATCCATCTTCAATCGGTTATAGACTGCAGAGCGCCCCATGGACGAGGTCGTGACGACAGCCAGCAGGCGCGCATTTTTTTCGGCTTGGGAAATGATGCCCGTAGAACCGCCGTAGACGGTGGCGAAATCATCATAAATATCCCGGCTGCGAAGCAGGCAAGCGACTAATTTACCGCCCAGCAAAGCGTTGTAAGGAGGGACCGCCCCCAGGACATAGGCATCCATCAAGTTGACCAGTCGGGCTGCCCTGTCCGCGGTGTCCCAGCCAATGAATTTGTCTCTGACGCCAAGGTTGAAAACCGGATCACCGATGGCAATTAACCCTATCAACTTGCCATTTGCCTGGTCCCAGACGAGATAACGTAAGCGCCTGCCAAAGCCATTGGACACAGGAACCGACCAGGACAGTGACGCCAACCGAAAGAGGTCACTTTGCCATGTGCCGGACGACACGCGTTCAAGCACCGGGGAAATTTTCTCCGGTACAACCTCGCCGCCACTGGCAAAATATGGCATCAATTTGGCGGTGCTGCGCGCGATAAAGCGATCGCTGGCGCTGAGCCGTTCTTCGCGTTGGGCGCCATGCAAGGCACGGATCGCGTCCTTGCCATGGCCAGGCGGACACAGGGCCCCTTCCTGGCTCCTCGTGAAACCTAGCTGGTGCAAATGCTCTCGCACTTTTCGCTTGAGATTTGCTTCTCTCGGATTGACTCCAATAATAATCGCGCTGCCGGTTGGCATCTTTCTGCATCCCTGCTTGGAGTTCACTACAACGAGGTAGGCGAAATGCAGGCCTTGCTGCTTCGCTTTTGAGGCCCCCAAAGTGTACATAGGCCGTCAAAAGCTTCACACATCACGGACATGCGGAGGCACCCATATCGAGCTCGATCCTACACTGCCCTCCTAATTTTATGAAGTGCCTAGCCAGCAAAATGGCATCACCGCTCAATCGTACACTCAAGTGCCTAAAAGAGCGGCTTGTTTCTGGCTCAACACCATGAGCGTCAGTCTGGCTAAAAGAGTCGAACAGGCCTAGTGGCCCCCAGCATCCATTAGCCTCTGAATCGTGACCGTCAGAGGCGGGGCGACGAGGCTTAGACGATGGAAAAACTGGGTCTATGAACATTTATCGGTGAACATGTGTGTTCGTCTCAGGAGCACCGAGCCATTGATTGAAAGCGTTCGAGGCCTTTATGAACATTCGACATCGCCCACTTGTAAAATCAAGTATTACGCTACGCGCCCTAGCACCAACACCTATCTCTATCTCGAAAATTCACCCAGCACTTTATAGATCTCAGAAACCACCTGCATCGTCGCGTCCTCAATCGTTCCCTCATTACGGCATAGAACCCAGCCGTGCTCCTTAACCGCGTGCTCGAACATCTCCGTACACGCGACATGCTCTGGGTGCTTCTGGATCACTGTGCCGCCCAATCCTCGCGATCGCGCCGTAGCCCTTGCCCATGAAATATCCGGATCGGTGACGACGCCGACATGCAGGTCCGGCAGTCGCACGCCTCGATCTATGTTCAACTGCAGAATCTCGGCAAACGGGATGGTTTGGCGAAACGCGGCATCAGACGGATACCAGCGATCAATCAAGATAATGCTGTCCAGCGGCTGCTTCGTCAGTACGTTATGGGAGATCCAACTGCGGCTATCAGCAAGTCGCTGACACACAGCCCATTCCAGATCCCGGGAAGGATTTCTGGCCAGCGTATTAACCAGGGCCATGGTTTCTCCCCTGAAAGGATCGCTTTTTCTCTCGCATAGCCGGATGACTTTCTGGTTGCCCGCCCTCAGTACTTGCGTAACGGCCTCCAACAGTGTGGTTTTGCCGGTGCCTTTGGGCCCATCCAGAGAAACGAACAGCGGACGATTCATTGTTCACGCAACAATCAAGACATTGATGAACACTCTAACCTCATTTCCGGCATTCCATTAGCGCATCCCTGCCCCTTGCTGATACTCCCGAGGCGTACAACCAAACTCCCGCCGAAACACCGTGTGCAGATACTGCGCAGATTTGAACCCACAGCTGCGCGCAACGTCGGCAATCACTGAGTCGGTATTTTTCAGACCGCGAGTGGCCGCTGCCAGTTTGAAACGCAGGATCTCGTCATGCACGCTGCAGCTTCGCTCGGCGCGGAAATGCGCTTCGAGTGATGAGCGCGACACGCCGACATAAGCCGCCACTTGCGCCGTTTTGATGCCTTGGCAGGCGTATTGGCGGATGAACAGCAGCGCTTGCATGACATAGGGATTGCCCAAAGGCTGGTGCAAGCTCGACACCTGCACGTTGACCGCATCGGGAGGAATCAGGATTTGTGTGCCGGTGGATGGCATGCCGTGGAGCATCTGGTGGAGCAATTGCGCGGCGGTACGCCCCATGGTTTCCGTGCCCTGGATGACCGAACTCAGGGGCACTCGGGTCAGGCTGCGGGTCAGCGGGTCGTTGTCGATGCCGATCAATGCCACTTGCTCCGGCACGGCGATGCCGGCGGTCAGGCAGGCTTGCAGCAACTGTCGCGCGCGGGCGTCGCTGACGGCGATGATGCCGATGGGTTTGGGCAGGCTTTGCAGCCAGGCGATCAGTTGTTCGACGGCGCTGTCCCACAGCGGTGCGCTGGTGCCCATGCCGCGATAGATTTCGGCGTGCAAGCCGTCGCGCCGCATCAGTCTGCGAAAGGCTTTTTCCCGCTCCTGCGCCCATCGATTGGCCTGCGCTTCAGGCAGGCTAAAGCAGGCAAAACGCTGCAGTCCCGCTTCGATCAAATGCGAGTAAGCCAAGTTGATCAGTGCATTGTTATCGGTGGCGACGTACGGGATCGCTTTCGGATAAGCGCGCTTGTCCTCGTACGACCCCCCTACTGCTACCACCGGCATCTGAATGTCGGCCAGCGCTTCGCCAATCAGCGGATCGTCAAAGTCGGCAATGATCCCGTCACCCTGCCAGCGCTCTATCCCTTTCAAACGACAGAGAAAATCCTCTTCCAGAAACAGGTCCCAGGAGGCGCGAGTGCTGCTCAGGTAGTTGCCGATGCCGCTGATGATCCCACGGTCATAGATCTTGCTACCGTTGAACAACAGCGCGATGCGGTGAACAGGCGGTACGGTTTTCATTGTTTTTATGCTTGTTCTGAGCCCCTTGTCACAGAGGCGATTGGCACAGACTAGGCGCCTCACCGAAGAAGCTCAATACGCAAAATCGCACCCGGTGTTGGTGCTTTTCATAATCAGCAGGCACAGGGCCGTTGCTAGTATCGAGACACCGCCAAGAACAACAAGGACAAGGTCCATGCAGTATTTCCCCGATGTCGAGCCGATTCGGTTCGAAGGCCCAAACAGCGATTCTCCCCTCTCCTTTCGTCACTACGACGCCGACAAACTCATCCTCGGCAAACCCATGCGCGAACACCTGCGCATGGCCGCCTGTTACTGGCACACGTTCGTCTGGCCGGGTTCCGATGTGTTCGGCGCGGGGACGTTCAAGCGCCCATGGCAACACGCCGGCGACCCGATGGAGCTGGCCATAGGCAAGGCAGCCGCGGCCTTCGAATTTTTCTCCAAACTGGGTATCGACTATTACTGCTTTCATGACACGGATGTCGCCCCGGAAGGCCAGTCTCTCAAGGAGTACCGCAACCACTTCGCGCAAATGGTCGATCACCTGGAGCGACATCAGGAACAAAGCGGGATAAAGCTGTTGTGGGGCACCGCCAATTGCTTCAGCAACCCGCGTTTCGCTGCCGGTGCCGCGAGCAATCCGGATCCGGAAGTGTTCGCCTGCGCCGCTGCCCAGGTGTTCAGCGCGATGAACGCGACCCATCGTCTGAAAGGCGCCAACTACGTGTTGTGGGGCGGCCGCGAGGGCTACGAAACTCTGCTCAACACGGACTTGAAGCGTGAACGCGAACAACTGGGCCGCTTCATGCGCATGGTGGTCGAGCACAAGCACAAGATCGGTTTCACCGGCGACCTGCTGATCGAACCCAAGCCGCAGGAGCCGACCAAGCATCAATACGATTACGACAGCGCCACTGTGTTCGGCTTTCTCCAGCAGTACGGACTGGAGCACGAAATCAAGGTCAACATCGAGGCTAACCACGCGACGCTGGCCGGGCATAGCTTCCATCACGAGATTGCGACGGCCGTCTCGCTGGGGATTTTTGGCAGCATCGACGCCAACCGTGGCGATCCGCAAAACGGCTGGGACACCGACCAATTCCCCAACAGCGTTGAAGAGATGACCCTGGCCACCTATGAAATCCTCAAGGCTGGGGGGTTCAAGAATGGCGGATTCAACTTTGACTCCAAGGTGCGTCGGCAAAGCCTTGATCAGATCGATCTGTTCCATGGTCACGTCGGTGCCATGGATGTTCTCGCCCTGTCTCTGGAACGGGCAGCGGCCATGGTGCAGAACGACGAACTACAACGGCTGAAGGATCAACGCTACGCCGGTTGGCAGCAGCCGTTCGGGCAGGCGGTGATGGCCGGTGACTTCAATCTTGAGTCCTTGGCCGAGCATGCGTTCACCAACGAGTTGAATCCGCAAGCCGTCAGCGGCCGGCAGGAAATGCTCGAGAACATCGTTAACCGGTTTATCTATCGCTGAATGCTACGAGACTCTGCCGGCGCAACGACGCGGTGACAATTGCACGACAAATCTGTGCCTGCGGCGTCTGCGGATTCTCTACAGTTTTACCAGCCCGATACTCATCGTCAGGCCGTGTCTTTCCAACAACAATAAAAGGACGCCCCACCATGAAGAACGTAAAACGCACGCTATTGGCCACTGCCTTGGCATTGCTGTCACTGCCAGTGATGGCTGACGCTGCCCACCCGAAAATCGGTTTCTCCATTGATGATTTGCGCCTGGAGCGCTGGTCGCGTGACCGCGACTATTTCGTCGCTGCGGCAGAAAAAATGGACGCCAAGGTCTTCGTGCAGTCGGCCGATGCCAACGAGCAAAAGCAGATTTCCCAGATCGAAAACCTTATTTCCCGAGGCGTCGACGTCATTGTCATCGTGCCGTTCAACGCCACGGTACTGACCAACGCGGTGGCTGAAGCGAAGAAAGCCGGGATCAAAGTCGTGTCCTACGATCGCCTGATCCTCAATGCCGATGTTGACGCCTATATTTCCTTCGATAACGAGAAAGTCGGCGAGATGCAGGCCAGCGGCGTGCTGAAAGCTGCGCCCAAGGGCAATTACTTTTTGCTCGGTGGTGCGCCCACCGACAACAACGCAAAAATACTGCGCGAGGGTCAGATGAAAGTGCTGCAGCCGGCCATCGACAAGGGCGATATCAAGATCGTCGGCCAGCAGTGGGTGAAGGAATGGAACCCGACCGAGGCGCTGAGCATTGTTGAAAACGCCCTGACCCGCAACGACAACAAAATCGACGGCATTGTCGCCTCCAACGACGCCACGGCGGGCGGTGCCATTCAGGCACTGGCGGCGCAGCAACTGGCTGGCAAGGTACCGATTTCCGGGCAGGACGCTGACCTCGCCGCGGTCAAGCGCGTGATCGCCGGCACGCAAACCATGACCGTGTACAAGCCGCTCAAACTGATTGCCTCAGAAGCAGCCAAGCTCTCGGTGCAACTGGCGCGCAACGAAAAACCCGCCTTCAGCTCGCAGTACGACAACGGCAGCAAAAAAGTCGACACCATCCTGCTCACGCCAACCCCGCTGACCAAGGACAACATCGACCTGCTCGAACAGGACGGCTTCTACACTAAGGCGCAAATCGCCGGGAAGTGATCACATCACAAACTCCGGTTATGCGAAAACCCTTGTGGGAGCGAGCTTGCTCGCGAATGCGCTGCGTCAGCCAACGAAGCTTTGTCTGAACTGACGCTTTCGCGAGCAAGCTCGCTCCCACACAGGTTCAGTGGTGTGTGAGTCTTTGATATACGAGCCCTCTCCATGTCCGACTATCTGCTGCAAATGAACGGCATCGTCAAAACCTTCGGTGGTGTCAAAGCGCTCAACGGCATCGACATCAAGGTCAAACCGGGTGAATGCGTTGGCTTGTGCGGCGAGAATGGCGCCGGCAAGTCCACGCTGATGAAGATCCTTTCGGCGGTTTACCCGCACGGCACCTGGGACGGTGAAATCCTCTGGGACGGGCAACCGCTCAGAGCGCAATCGATCAGCGAAACGGAAGCCGCCGGCATCGTCATCATTCACCAGGAACTGACGCTGGTGCCCGACCTGTCGGTGGCTGAAAACATTTTCATGGGCCATGAACTGACGCTGCCCGGCGGACGCATGAATTACCCGGCGATGATCCACCGCGCCGAAGCCCTGATGCGCGAATTGAAAGTGCCGGACATGAACGTATCGCTGCCGGTGTCGCAGTACGGCGGTGGCTATCAGCAACTGGTGGAAATCGCCAAGGCCCTGAACAAAAAGGCCCGCCTGCTGATCCTCGACGAGCCCTCATCGGCTTTGAGCCGTTCGGAAATCGAGGTGTTGCTGGACATCATCCGCGACCTCAAAGCCAAAGGCGTCGCCTGCGTCTATATCTCGCACAAGCTCGATGAAGTGGCCGCCGTGTGCGACACCATTTCAGTGATCCGCGATGGCAAACATATCGCCACCACCGCGATGGCCGATATGGATATTGCGCAGATCATCACCCAGATGGTCGGGCGGGAAATGAGCAACCTCTACCCCACCGAGCCACACGCCATCGGCGAAGTGATTTTCGAGGCCCGTCATATCACCTGCTACGACGTCGACAACCCCAGACGCAAACGGGTCGACGATATTTCCTTCGTCCTCAAACGCGGCGAAATCCTCGGTATCGCCGGGCTGGTCGGTGCCGGCCGTACCGAACTGGTAACCGCACTGTTCGGCGCTTACCCCGGCCGCCACGAGGGCGAAGTCTGGCTGGACGGACAACCCATCGACACGCGCACGCCGCTCAAATCAATCCGTGCCGGCCTGTGCCTGGTGCCGGAGGACCGCAAGCGCCAAGGCATCATTCCAGACCTGGGCGTCGGCCAGAACATCACCCTCGCCGTGCTGGACAACTACTCGAAACTGACCCGTATCGATGCCGAAGCCGAACTGGGCTGCATCGATCAGGAAATCTCGCGCCTGCACCTCAAGACCGCAAGTCCGTTCCTGCCGATCACCAGTCTGTCGGGGGGCAATCAACAAAAAGCCGTCCTGGCGAAGATGCTGCTGGCCCAACCGCGGGTGCTGATTCTCGATGAGCCGACCCGAGGCGTGGACGTCGGCGCCAAATACGAAATCTACAAATTGATGGGCGCGCTGGCTGCCGCAGGCGTGTCGATCATCATGGTGTCGTCGGAGCTGGCCGAAGTGCTCGGCGTTTCCGACCGCGTGCTGGTGATCGGCGAAGGCCAGTTGCGTGGCGACTTCATCAACCAAGACCTCACCCAGGAACAGGTGCTCGCCGCCGCCCTCAGCCAGCCTGGCAGCCATAACAATAATGATCGGAAATCCGCGTAAATGAATCAGGTCAAACAACTGTTCACCCGCTACAAAATGCTCGCGCTGGTGTTTGCCGTGGTGCTGATCTGGCTGTTTTTCAGCTGGCAGACCGAAGGCGGATTCCTGACCCCGCGCAACCTCTCCAATCTGCTGCGTCAGATGTCGATTACCGGCATTCTCGCTTGCGGCATGGTGCTGGTGATCATCAGCGGCGAGATCGATTTGTCGGTCGGCTCTTTGCTCGGCCTGCTCGGTGGCCTCGCGGCCATTCTCGATGTGGTTTACCACATTCCTCTGTTAGCTAACCTGAGCCTGGTCGCGCTGTGCGGACTGCTGATCGGCCTTGCCAACGGCTACATGGCGGCTTACCTGCGCATCCCCTCATTCATTGTCGGGCTGGGCGGCATGTTGGCTTTTCGCGGGATTCTGCTGGGGATTACCGGCGGCACGACCATCGCGCCGGTATCGCCGGAACTCGTCTATATCGGCCAGGGCTACCTGCCCCATGCGATCGGCACTGGGCTGGGCGTTGTGCTGTTCGCGCTGACGGTGTTCCTCACTTGGAAACAACGGCGCAATCGCGCCCTTCACGGCCTCGCGGCGCATTCATTGGTGCGTGACGTCATCCGCGTGTTAGTGATCGGCGCCGTGCTGGCCGGCTTCGTGCAGACGCTCAACAGCTACGATGGCATTCCCGTACCGGTCTTGCTGCTGCTGATTCTGTTGGGCGTGTTCAGTTACGTGACCAGTCAGACCGTGTTCGGGCGGCGCGTGTACGCCGTGGGCAGCAACATGGAAGCGACGCGCCTGTCCGGTATCAATGTGCAGGCTGTGAAGCTGTGGATTTTCGGGATCATGGGCGTGATGTGCGCCCTCGCCGGCGTGGTCAACACCGCGCGCCTCGCCGCCGGCTCGCCTTCGGCCGGCAGCATGGGCGAACTCGACGCCATCGCCGCCTGCTTCATCGGCGGCACCTCCATGCGCGGTGGCTCCGGCACGGTGTACGGCGCCCTGCTCGGTGCGCTGGTCATCACCAGCCTGGACAACGGCATGTCCATGCTCGATGTCGACAGCTATTGGCAGATGATCGTCAAGGGCAGCATTCTGGTGTTGGCCGTTTGGGTGGATGTGAGTACGCGGACCGGGCGCCGTTGAGCCACAGAGGGCTGTCTCAGGTACGTGCTTCGGTGCGCAGCCTGTTGACCATTTTCATCGTGTTCAGCAGCGTCAATCTGGCAGGGTTTTATCGCGGGTGATCGTCCTGCTGCCGTTGTCCTCGACGCTGCTCGCGGTGAGGTTGTTTCTGCTCGGCG
>Ga0308163_10001962_pt1 | contig 20313 bp, 16 predicted proteins | sample PhyTR1_FD_201037 | JGI IMG/M metagenome (GOLD analysis project Ga0308163, IMG submission 201037) | Phyllosphere microbial communities from UC Gill Tract Community Farm, Albany, California, United States - DLSLT.R1 | ecosystem: Host-associated > Plants > Phyllosphere > Unclassified | place: USA...
TTGTTTATAATTATATTTTCTATTTTTTACAAAGGCTGTGCCATTAACAATAATATCTTATGAAAATTAGATTCTGCGGTTGATATGAGAATAAAAATGATTGTGAAAAATGAAAAATTATTTCACTAATATTCCTAAAATGAAAAAGCCAATCTTATTCAGATTGGCTTTGATTTGATTATTTAATTCAATAAATCTATAGAATTATTTTTTTGGTTGTAATTCCTTTTTCAGAAGTAATCTTCACAATGTAAACTCCTTTTACAAACCCAACTGTGCTTAGTTTAACTTGTTTGGAGTTATTTCCAGAAAGTGAAGTGATTAATTTTCCTGATGTATCAAAAACATCCACGCTATTAATAATATCTCTCGTATCAATAACTACAATTTCAAATTCATCTTTTATGACATTAACTGTTCCTGCAACTTTACTTGCCTTTTCAAAAGATGATAAATCTTGGTAAATCAATTCAAACCTTGATTCATCTATTCCTTTAGTAGCGGCAAATTTGTAAGAGCCTTCTTCTGTCAAATTAATAACTTTATCTAATTTTTTATCTTTCAAATATATAGCTTGATTATCATTAAACAAGCCTTCCTTCTCTGACAAAATGATTGAGTACTCTCCTGTTTCAAAATATTTAGCTCCTAGATTTACAACATCATTATTATTTAACGGATATCTTCTTCCTTGGATTGCCAGCTTAGAGGCGCCATTAATTGAATAGAAGGCATCTGAACCAACTACTAAAAGATCAGCATCATATAATCTTTCATAATTATCTGTTGCTCCTGGAACGTAAGAAAGCAATATTGTATTATTAATATTAGATGGTGACTTAAGATTTAACCAAAATCTATCTTTTGAAGTTTTTTGTTTATTAAAGAAAATACTAGCTGGACTATAACTTCTCATCTCATTATTAAACTGCAATGGTTGATTATTTGATCCAGCCATACTTTGCACTAAGAAACCTTGCCCTACTTTAATGTACTGCGTAGGAACAGGAGAAGATACTCCGTCTTGGAATGTAGATGGCACACCTCCACTTCTGTTATAAATAGCATAGTTAGATCCAGCATAATCAGAACCTTGCTGACCTGGAATAAATTGCTGATTTGTCCAGAAAAATGCAGTACCATAAATCAATGAACTATTTGCATCATATAGAGCGTCGAAATCTAAATTAGAAGGATAAGGATTTCCTACTAAATTGAACCCGTGATCTGCATTTGTCCATTTTAAATATTGAAAAGCTAAACTTCCGTTGTTTGGTACACCAGTAAAAGTAAATGTATAAGGTGACGGACTATTGTAATCTGCACTATAACTATCTTTTCCTCTGATAGCGTAGCCTTGCCCAGTTCTGAACGAGTAAGCATCATTGAGGCCTGTGGTTACAAAAAAGTCATTAGATTCATTATACGCATAGATTCTATTCTTAGGCGTTCCACCTACTAAGCCTCCATCTGAGAATGAATATAAATTTTGGTTAGCAACCGGTGAACTCCAGAAAGTGTAATGCATTTTAGCCAAATTTGAAATTCGTCTTACGCTAACATCACCCGTATTTGAAAGTTCGGAACTTTGCATTAAGTTACCATCGCTTTCAACTATAAAATTCTCTCCACCGATATTATTGTTATATTGGTCTGCGGTAATCACAGTATTTGGACTTACTGTCAATAATCCATTATTGTCAATTGTTAAGCCCTTAGTTACAAATGAACCTTGATTTGCGGTTATATAAGGTTCAAAAATGTATGTGTTAAGGTTTACATTTGGAGTACCATTAGACCAGGCTGTAACATTATCTTTGTTTCGCCAAATCGTTTTATTAACTAAAACAGATGCCAGACCTACATTAGTGCCATCACAAACCGCATCTGACACAGAGGTTAAAGTATAATTAGTATTAATTTCAGGAGAAACTGACAAAATATATGGTGAGCTAGTAATTCCTGTTATCGTCTGTGGATCTGTTCCATTAGCTGCGTATGTAATACTCCATGGTGCGGTTCCTGTAAGTGCTACCTGGAGATTTACAGATTCTGGTTCTGTATCAATTGTCCCTCCACCAGTAAGTGTTGCTGTAGGAGCTGTTTTCATTCCTACAGTGATTGTTTTGGTATCTGTAACAGTTCCAAATGCTGTGGTGTAAGTTCCTGTAGCAGTATATGTAGCAGCTTGGCTTGGGTTAGCTGTGACAGAAGCACCTGTCGTTTGGACTAAATTACCGCCTGTTGTGCTTGTCCAAGTGTAGTTAAAAGGGGCAGAGTCCTCAGCTGTTAAAACCACAGGACTATCTTTACATACTGTAGTATTATCAGAAGAAAGCACGAAAGAATGACGAACATTAATAAGATCTACTAGAACAGTATTGTACATGCTTGTACTTACTAATCTAATTTGCACATTATCTCTGAAATCATTTATTGGAAAAGAGTAATTTGTGGGTGTTGTTGTATTAACTCTTATAATACCCAAACTCACCCAAGTATTCCCATCAGCACTTGTTTGAACATCCAATACTCCACTATAGGGTACCGCAACATCTGATCTTAGAAGAACTGATAAATCTACTGAAGAAGCACCACCTTTTGGAATAATAGGTGTTAGTAAAATTCCTCCTTGTGATTCTGTTGATAATCTCTTATTAATTTCTACTAATCCAGAGACAGGCAAACCACCAGTACTTGTTCTGTAAACTCTAGAGTTAATAATTTGCCAAGTTCCAGCTGGTGTTACTTGAGAATAATTCCCGTTAGCATTTCGTTGTGTCCAAGTTGTAAACCCATCTGACACTTGGCTAAACATTTGTGAAATTAAAAAAAGCCCAAAAAAAGTGGCTGCTTTTTTAACTATGCGTAGATATTTTTCCATAATCCAATACTTTTTGCAAAGATATAAAATAATAAAATCACTGTTAAAGATAATGTTGTTAATGCCTAATACTCTTGTAACAATTATTAAACCAGTTGAAATACTGACTCATTACAGTAAATATTCTTTTTTCAATGACTCCCAAATCAATAACTGCTGATATCTTTCGATAATCATTGGTCTTGCATCCTTAGTCATAGTTTGATATAAATTATGATTTGTCATGATATGCTGCATTGCAGTTTTTAAGCTAATTTCATCTTTTGCAGGTATTACAATTCCATTTCTATTTTCTATGATAATCTCATTGCATCCATTAATATCTGAAACGATAGCAGGAATCCCCATTGCACCAGCCTGCATTACGACGTTGGGAAATCCTTCTCTATAACTCGGAAAAGTAAGTACATTACTTAAGGATAGATAATGCCTTATGTCTTTTTGGTATCCTACAGAGATAATATCCGGATTAGATGTGATTTCTTTCAATGTTTCTGGCAATAAAGGATTTAAATCCTCTTCTAACGGACCGACCAATAAGAGTTTGGAAGCCGTTACGTCAGAGAACTGTTTAGTTTCTAAAACGAGATGCTTAAAGGCTGAAACCAATTCATTTATACCTTTATCTTTTACCAATCTTCCTACAAATACAAATACAAAATCTTCTTGATTTATTCCCAATTTTATTCTTAAATCCTGTATCTTATTCTCAGTAAATAAATTCGGATCAAAATAATCTGTATTAATTCCATTTGTGCTTCCATTACCAACCACTTTCAATTTTCGTGAAGAGCATAACTTCTCATTTACAATGAAATCCCGAAGGCCATATGAGTTGGGATAAACCTTTGCAGCACAATAATAAGTTAGTTTTTCTATATTATTTAATAATATACGTTTAGCTCCGGAAGTTTCCATCAGAGGTAACCCAGCCACTGTATGTAATCTCGTCTTAATCCCAGCCATTTTAGCCGCCAGCATTCCTATCAATCCTGCTTTTGGCGTATGTGTGTGTACTATATCTGGTCTTTCTTTTTTGAAATAACGGTACATCAGCCAGAGAGATTTAATATCCTGAAAAGGTGTTATCTTTCGGGTCATTTCAATTGCATAAGTTTTGACTTTCAGCTCTTTTCCAATTCGTATTAATTCTTCCTCATCAGATGAAATAGCTGTGACATCAAAAAACTGATTCATATAGGTCAATTGGTTTCCTAGAAGCTTTTCTACAGAAATAGGCACAGTTGTGACTCTAAAAAGTTTCGCCATTTTGAAAATTGGGTAATATTATTATTTCTTAAAATCGCCCATGTTTTTTGATGGGAAAGTATATTTTTGATTAAGAGACCTATGATATCCCAAAATCTCTTTCAATTGAGCTAAATTCTCTTTTGGGAAACTACCAAAATTGTGCGGATGCCACCATAAATGATAATGCTCCTTATTTATTGCAGCATTATACATTTCAGACTTGATTCTTTTTATTTTTATATTCTGAATTACTTTTTCTTTTTCTGTATAAGGCCTCAAGAAACGACTAGCAGGCAACTTTACTAATCCATTTTCTGAAATAATTTCTTTATCCGAAAAACTCAGTCTTTTACTTATAGAAAATAGTGTATCTAGTGCTCGCGCTAAAAAAATCAGCTTATTTTTTGATTTCCAAAACCAGACCTTAGGGTTGGTTCTTATAACACTATAACCATTTTCTTTTATAACTGATAAGTATGTTTCATTAAACTGATTTCTAGGAAATACTAAAGACTTAAGTTTCTTATTAAATAAATGAACTGAAATATCTTGAGTTGCTTTGAGATCCAGATCAAATTGTTCTTTAGTTTGCCCATCTTCATTACAATAATAATGGCAAAATGTATGACTCGCTAACTCTTGTCCTTTTATTTTTATAATTTCATTAAGTAATGAATTGGCAAAATGAAAAGGATCATCTGTCTCATTAACACCAACTTGTTTTCCTTCAAATAGCTTGTAATAATTTAATTCCTGATTTTCATACATAGGCTGTTGAGAAGGGAAAAAACTTTTAAGCTCTTCTAAACTTGGAGAAAAAAGAAATCCTACAGTGGCCCAAGTTACCCTAATATTATATTCGTCAAAAAGTTTCAAAAGCTCTAAAACAACTTTTCTGGTGTTAAGAAAATAATCTTTTTTTTGAATTAAGTCCCACTTTTCTGCTCCGCCCCAATGCAGCTCAAAGTCCAATGAAATAATAAAACTACCATCCATAAATCTATACTGTATCAGAATCAGAATAGCTTAAAAACCAATTTTCTCTTTTATAAATTGTATTTTCTAGAGTGCTATCAAAAGTTGTTGCTCCAAAATGCAATTCAATAGGTCTTAGTTTTTGTGGTAAATTATAGAATCCTGTTTTCTTATACGCTTGATAGTTAGTTGAGTGTTCTAAACACCAAGATAAAATGCAATCAGCTTTCTCAGCAATTATATTGTTAACAGCTTTTTTCAGGAGATTTTGAGCTAGAGTTTGAAACTTAGGATCATAAATAAACTCCATGATATAAGCTATTTTGCCTCCATGTTTTCCCTTCACACAATAAACAATAAATCCAATATATTGACCATTTGATGTATAAGAATGTAAAATTTTGTAATCTTCTTTTGGTTTTTTTAGATACCTCCAAGTTAGATATTCTTTATTTCTTTCGACAGTAACCTTTATATCTTTCGAGAAAACATCCCAAATATTATCCACATCATCCGGAAAATCAAATTCTTCTTTAATCGTCACTTGCTTAGATATAGATGATTTAAAACCAATTTTAATATTTGGGAACCAAGAAAGTTGCTTTATTTTTTTTGTAAAGTAACTAGAATATAGTGGTTTGATAAGAAATGGAACAGGGTCCAAAACTTGCCAATCTAATTTTTTGCTAAATCCTTGAATAGAATTTCCATTAGGGAAACCATACACCAATTTCACATTCTCTTCAGATGCCTTCTTATATACGCTTTTCGCCAAATTAATAAAAAGCCCTTTTCCTCTGTAGTCCATATCTGTAATAGTATCTAAAGATTGTGAACCTATTAAGAATTGCTGATTAATCCGAAATTGAACAGGCGAAATAGCATATATTGCTGCCACTTTATTCTTCTCCTCATCAATTGCAATATCTACAAACTTTTTATTAATTGGTGTCTGCAGAAATTGCCAACGAATTTTTTCTTCAGACTTAGGGGATCCATTTATATCGAAACAATTTTTGTATGCATCGATTGTCGTTTCTGAAATATTTTGTATTTTATACATTAGATTTTTTTTATAATTTTTCCTGGATTACCAGCAATGATCGAATTACTCTCAACAGATTTATTAACAATTGTTCCAGCCGCAACAACGACTCTTTCCTGTATGGTAACACCTGATAAAACAACACAATTACAGCCAAGCCACACGTCGTTTTCTACATAAATCCTTTTAGTATATAATGGGTTTTCTCTAATTGTCAATTCTAAATTATCCCAAGTATGGTTATAGGAGTGAAATGCTGTAGTATGAGCGATTGACACATTGTTACCAATTGTAATTTCTCCAGCAAGATAACAATTGGGATTAATGGATACATTGTCTCCTATATCCATCATCTGAGGTGCATCAAAAATAACCCCTTCATATACAATTACATTATCACCAAATTTTCGACATAAGTTCTTAAGAATGACATATCTAATTAAGACTCCTATTCGAAAAGGTACATTTCTAAAAATTACTAACAACATTTTATTAATACTGTTTGGTAATATTTTATTTATAAGAATCAAAATATTTATAATTGGCTTAATCTTTTGAAAAGAACTTCCGTTAGCCATTTTTTTTCATTTTTAATTTTAGGTGTAAATAAAGTACTAATCCAACAGGTGATACAATTAAACTTAAAAATTTTGCAGGATTATTTTTAAAAATATTGTATTCTTTCGCTATAATGGATTCTTTTATCAAATGTGCTGTTTGAATAATTTTTTCCTGAAAATTTGCAGCATATTTAATTGTATAATATCTACTATGTCTAAACCCTTTCGGGCTTCGGAAATATTGTTTGTAAATAGTATTGCTAGAGCCATCTATCATATATTCTACAATACAAATTACTTCATTAAAAAAAAGCATATCATAGTCTTGGTCAATAATTCTATACTTATATCCCAAAGGAGTTAAACGTTCTCCTTCAAAGACGGGATAGTGTGGATATTTTTTTATGATTTCAGTTCTGTAAACAAACTTAACATCACCTTCAAGTCCGTATAATTTTTTCAACAAATAGTATTTTCCACTTTTTATATTGTTGGGAAACATCTTACCAGAAACAATATTTCCATTTTCAAATGCATCTAATCCTAATATACCTGCATACTTATCATTTTTATTAATTTGCCAAAATTCTAACAATTTAGCGATTGCTCCATTCGGTATATAATCATCAGAATCAATACACATATTAAGTTCTGTGACAATAAGTTCTAATGCCAAATTATGAGCGGTATGCATTCCTCCATTTGTTTTATAATGGTATTCTATCTGGATTATGTTATCTTGTTTCCAATTTTGGACAATTTCTCTTGTATTGTCATCAGATCCATCGTCTATAATCATCCAAATAAAATCTGTACAAGATTGGCCGCACAGGCTTTTATACAACCTATCCAAGAGATAGGCTCTATTGTAAGTAGGTGTAAAAATGGTTAATGTCTTCATTTATTTCACATTCATCACAAAAGTAAACATAAAATACAGAAACATTACTACAGCAAATGTTTTATACTGATCTTTCCAAATTTTATATCTTAACATAGGATATGCTATTACTACAGGCATGAGAAACCAAGACAGATATGCAAACCTATTGCTGAATGCAGCAGTAATTACCAAAATCCAAAAAGCATTTGCGATACAAAATATTCCAAATAAATGAATATAAAATGTATCTATTATTTTTTTCTTAAATATAAAATATGCTCCTGCCAAAACTGCTGTAGCACTATATAATAAGAAATCCCACCTGAATCCTGTTTTAGAAAACTGCTTCATATTTTCATCAGAATTAGTTAAGTACCCTGCGGTTCTGTCTTCAAATCCCAGATTGCCAAAGAAATTAGTCCAAGAACTCCCTCCTAAAATAGACAAAGGAATGGCAATTAACCATATATATATATATTTTCTAGGATCTTTATAGCTGCCAGAAACTAAATATGCAAAAATTGTAATTATTAATGAAGCGTGCATGAAATAAGAAAGAATAAACAACATATACATTATTAATTTTCTATTATAGAAACAAAGTGCTAAAATAAAAAAAGATGTACCTAAACCATTACGTAAACCATTAGTTCCTGAAGCCCATGTTAAAAAAGATCCTATAAACAAGAAAAACACAAAAAACCAATACTTACCAAAATATCTTTTAGAAAAGAAAAACATGGGTAAAATAAAAAGTATGTCTAGCGCAAGAAAAAAAGTATGAACATCTATTATTTTACTACAAAATGCCATGAAATAATTGAACATAAAATCTTTTTCAATTTTTACATCTTTGCCTTCTTGCAATAATTTATATGCCTGAGCATAAGTAGAGGTATCGCCAAAATATTTACCACTAATTGGGCGTAAGCCTATATATAAAACATATAATATTAAAACTAAATACCCAAAAAAATTAAAAAACTGAATACTTTTATCATCATCTATTTTATAAATAAATGAATGTAAAAGTATAATTATTGCAATTAACAATAATACATAGTATTGTAAATTAGTATATGATTCTAATGGAACAAAATCAAACATTTGGTAAATTTAGTAAAGATTGCCATTTTTTCATTACTTCTGCAATTGTAAATCGAGAAACATTTTTTTTAGCATTATTGCCCATCATCATTCTTAAATTATCATTCTCTATCAATTTTTTTAAATTTTCTGCAAAAGATTTGATATTCTGATTCTCTGTTAATAATCCGTCATTATTATTTATAATAATATTTCTTGGCCCATTGGGGCAATCATATGAAACAATAGGCAACCCTACTGAAAGAGCCTCTAATAATACCATAGGAAAACACTCTGTCACAGAAGTCATTGCATAAATAGAGTATTCTATCATTTTTTTTGGTAAATCATCTATGCTTCCCTTAAAATGAACAACATTCTCTAATTGTAGATACTTAACTAAACACTGTAATTCTTTTTGAGTCTCCAAATAATCTTCTCCGTAGATATCCAATTGCCAATCTGGAAAAACTTGATTTACAATATCCCAAGATTTAATAAGATGATCGAAGGCTTTTACAGGAGAAATTCGACCAGCAGCTATTACTTTTTTATTAATTAAATCTGCTGTTATTGTTTGAGGCCTAATTGGGTTTGGAATTACAAAGGCATTACCAGACTTAACATAGTTTTTTTCATCTTCATTTAGGACTACAATAGTGTCGTATTTAGAATCTAACCAATCATTAAGTTTAAATCTTAATTTATTAAATAAAGATTTATTTTTCCTCATTTCAACTTCTTTATATCTAGAGTTGTGTCTTTCTTTAATAACACGAGAGTTTCCTTTTATAAATGGAAGCCAATAATGATCAAAATTTAAATTAGGTGAAATTATTACATCAGGTTTTAAATCTCTGAAGAGTTTCTTTTGCATTTTCAAATGTAAGACTCCTTTTTTTAGATTTTCTTTTGAGAAATAAGATTTCGATCTATTGTAATTAACTCCCAAATCGATCAATATCACTTTCTCATCCAATGGATAACAAGACTCTTTATCAAACTGTTCTGTAGTGACAATATAAACAGTAACATCTTGGGTATTCGACCAGTAATTAGCCTTAGTTGTCATTACCTTTTCTATGCCCCCATGCAAATAAATCTGGTCTGTATTAAAAACTATCTTCAAATCAAAGGTTTTTAAATAATGAATCCCATTGAGATGCTATAACATCTATTTTATATTTTTTCACATTGAGTTTTGCAAAATAACCAAATTGCTTGCGTAAATCTATATCTTCTATCAATTTCATTATTTTTTCTGCTAATAAATCAATATTATTTTTCTGTACAAGAAAACCATCCTCATTATCTGAAATAATATCTGACGGTCCATAATCGCAATCAAAAGAAACACAGGGAACTCCACAAGCCATGGCCTCTATTAGAACCATTCCAAAACCTTCAAAACGGGAGGACAAAATATAAACTGAGCTTTTCAAATATTTTTCTTCTATCTCTTTAACCGGAGGAAAATGGAAAACATTATATCCTAAATGATCCGTATCTAAAATATCCAAATTTTCTTTTCCATATAAATGCAATTGCCAATCTGGGTGTTTTTTATATACTTTTTTCCAAGCTTCAACTAATAAATCCTGACCTTTCTGATAAGAAATTTTTCCTACACAAATAACCGTTTTGTTCTCTACTGTTGATGTCTCAAAAGGGTAAAAAGAAAGCGGGTTGGAAATAACCTCTATATTTTTAAGAGAGATCCATTCTTTTTTATTCCCTTCTGTCAATACAATAAATTTTGAAAATTTCTGACCTAATTTTTCCATCAGTGCCCACTTGCTCCTGATTAATGTTTTTTTTAAAAAAGTCTGTCCATCCTTAGCTTCTATCAATTTGGAGACATGTCGTTCATATATCAATTTAGCCTTAGTTATTAGAAACTGAGGAATAAAAAAAGCTTTCAAGCCATCATCACAGACTGAAATTACATCAGGCTGGATATTACTTACAGTTTTTTGTATCCCTTTCTTATAAGAATTCAAATATTTTAAAGGATTGCCTCCAACTGTTATAGAATGGAATTTAATTTTGTTGCTAAACTCGTAGAATCCATTCTGATCCATTTTATTAAGTACGAGTATATGAACTTCATAATCATATTGTTCGGCCATATATGATGCTTTTACAGACAATACTCTTTCCAAACCACCTGCTCCGTTGGTACCATTTGTTATATAAAGAAGTTTCATATATTTCTTTTCATTTTATGATAAATAAAATTAACTACGTATAACTTATGAATACAATCTCATTTTAAAAATTAGTTTTAGAATAATTGTTAAAACTAATATTTAAAATTGTTGATTAAAATTCAGCAAAAATTGTAATTAAATTGATTGATTTTTGCAACTTCATTTACATACATTAATCAAACAAGTCATAAATATTTTTCAAAGTTAATTCTTTACCATTATCAACCTGATTTTCTAAGTTCCTGATTATTTGGTGTCTCAAATCTACTTCTTCCACCAGTCTGGAAATACCATCAGCGATAGAATCAGCATCCATTTCTGTAATAATCCCGGTTTCATCTGGTCTAAGAATCCCATAAGCAGTAGGAAAATTGGTGGTTACAATTGGTTTACACAGAATAGATGCTTCTATCAAAGTTCTTCCTAAACCTTCAAAAGCAGAGCTTTGGACATATAAGTCTGCATTTTTTATATATGGATATGGATTATCTCTAAATCCTAGAAGAATAAAATTATCCCTCAAATCGTATTGTACAATTAAAGACTCTAAATATTCTCTTTCAGCACCTTCACCTATTACATACCATCTAAACTGAATATTTTTCTGCTTTAATTTCTTAGCTGCTTTAACTGAATTTTCAAAAGCTTTTTGTTTTGCTAGACGTCCAATAGATACTATATTAGTAAACTGAGCATCAAATTTTTCTGAAATTTTTTCTTCCGCTCTTTTTGTTACATCAGTTATGTCAATAATATTCCTGATAGAAATAACTTTATCCTTCGGAATAAACTTTTGCATACTTTCTTTCACAAAGTCAGAAACGCCAACAATCTTATCAAATTGATTATAGATGTCGATATCGTGTTCTTTCATATATCCTGCTTTTTCATAATCAATATTAACCCATGCTAATTTTCTTGTTGCATTGATTTTTGTTGCAGTATAATAAGTTGCAAAACCCTGTCCCCAAGCTATTGCCAAATCATAGTCAGTTTTATATTCTGAAATATTTCCTTCAAAAGCTTTCCAAAAAAACTGAGCCTTGTGTCTTGGCTTAAGAAATCTTTGAAATAGCTTGAATTTTATCTTTCCTAAAAATCCAAACTTCGTGTCCGTACTTCTATAGTTCACATAGTCTGGAATAAATTTTTCAAATTCCCCCCCCTTATTGATTACTAATAAATCAATGTTATATTTGGTATGGTCTAGATTGGCAAGCAAACTCAGCAAACTTCTCTCTGCGCCTCCGCAGTGCATAGATTCTACAAAAAAAACAATATTTTTCATTGCGCAAGTGCATTAATTAAAAATTCCTTTGATCTTTTTATGTGATAATTTTTATTTCCGATTACCCCATCATAATTTATGTCTTCCAAATTGTCAAACTCTTCTTTTGTAGAAATTAATCTTTTGTTGAGTCCAAATAGTGAGAGTAAATCCCGCATTCTTGTATTGATTTTTTCTGTACGGTTAATGACTACTAATTGCTTTTCAAAAATCAGAGAAAATGCAGCCGCATGGAAAGAATTGGTAATATTAAATTTTGAATTAAAAATCAAAGATAAAAACATTTCAGGCCCTTCTAAGAAGAAATTTTTATCCGCATAATCTATATTCCGATTCACTGTGAAAATCTGATATCCTTTTTCTTTTTTTATATCCAATGCTATTTTTTTTATAAACGGATTGGAATCAAAATCATAAATAAAAAGATAATCTCCATGTATTGGTTTCACAAAAGTTGTTTTCCAAAAATCAGCTTCTAATAAAAATACAGGATCTAGTACTTGCACTGCATTATTGATTCCTAAGTTTTGTAAAATTTTTTGTCCAGAAGTTTCTCTAACACCTATGGCATCGAATGTAGAAATATTTTCCTTAACCAAATGTTTTGCCTCTTCTTCTAGTTGATCAATAGCAAAAGAAGCTGCATAAGAAATTTTAAGCTTATTATCCGGAACAAAATTCAGATAAAAAGCAGGATCTTTTCCGTTTTGAAAATAGGAATTCCATATTTGATCACTTCCACAGATGAAAGCATCTGCTTTTGGCAAATTATTTTTCAAATCCTCATTATTTTTATATAAAGTAGAATATGTTGGAATATATTTTTTGGCAAAATCGTCAAAAGCTTTTTTTCTTTTAAGAGATTTTAAACGTGCAGGAAGCTTCATAAGTAAATACAACTGTTTAATTATGGGAAAATTAAATTTTGGGTTGCTTACTGCTTTTAAGTTAAAATGTTGTGATAAATAATCTGGTTTATAATGTAATGTTTCCGCTTGAAAACCATTTTGATTTAAGAACTTAAGAAGTGCAAATTCTTGCAAAGATGCCCCGTGATTATATACTTCGTGGCAAGTAATGGTTTTAATACTAAGCATTCTATTAATTTAATATTTCATTGATTTTTTTGCAAAACATATCAACATTGTAGTTTGCATAAATCTCGTTAAATTTTGATATATTGTTGCGAGCGTCTTCATCTGTAAGAAATAAATTTCCATCATTATAATCTTCCTCAAACTGTTCTATAGAAAAAATTTTTAACCCATTTTTTTCTAACCATGATTTAATTGGATTTTTACTACTTAAATAAATTTTACAATTATTTTGGATAGCAATAAAAATATTACCCAAAGCCATTTGTCTATACGCATTCATGACTAATGCCGAAGATTTTTCATAGATATTAGTAAAATCTTGTGAAGTCATAAAATCTGTAATCTTATCTATATAAGGGATTTCAGCAATTTCATTTGAGAGATTCTGATAATAATTTTTCTCTGGTCCATAGCTTAAAAACATTTTGATATTAAAACCAGCATCTTTCTTCTTTACAATATCTATCAAATTCAAATGATTGTTAAAAATACTTCTGCTATTGCCTAAAATAAAATTATTTTCTTTAACCAAAAATTTATATTCTAAACCATTATAAAGAGGAAGTCGCAAAAATTTCGGAATAAAAGACCAGTGCTTGTTCAAAAATTCATATTCTTCTGAAGAAAACAAAAGTATGTAATCAATTTTACGATGATATTTATAAGATTTTAAAAAAAATATTAGTTTAGTCCATAGACTATTGACAACTTTTTTAATTCCTGTAGACTCTAAACCATAATCGTTTTTAGATGCTTTGATAGAAGTATCGCTAAGCATTAAATCTAAACGAGTAGAATAGAGTTCGTATCCAAAAAAACGCCAAAATATTTTGACTTTTTTAGGAATCTTCAAAACAAGTTTTTTATTAAAGGGAGTCAAATTAGCTATTACTACAGCATCAAAATTTGAAATAAAGTTAATAATGATTTCAATATCTTCATTTATTGGATCAAAAATAGTTACCGGGATGTTTATGTTTTTAACATTAATATCTTTTCCTAACACAATTATTTCATTTTCGAATAACTTGTTTTGATATGAAGATACATCATAAAAAAATTTAGGATCAGTATGTAGGTGTACAATTTTCTTCATCGAAAACCATCTTGATATTTTACAATTACAAAAATCTTATTTTAGATTAATTATTTTGGACTCTCAATAATAACCTACATATATGATCTACTTCTTCTAATGATAAGTCATAATATAAAGGTAAACACAATACGCGATTTGCAATATCATCTGCTATGGACAGATTTTTTTTATCCACATAAGGCAATTGAGCCAGACTTGGATAAAAATACCTTCTTGTCCCTATTTCATTTAGATTAAGATAGCTCATACATTTCAGTAATAACTCTTCAGATTCAAAAACAATAGGATAATAGGAGCCATTATTTTGAGAAGCCTGATGCCAAATAGGCCGAACCGCTTTAAGGTTTCTTAGATTATGATTATATCTTTCTGTCAAAAGAAGTCTTTTCTTTATAATGTTGTCAGCAAAATTTAAATTAGCCAAACCCATAGCAGCGTGGAATTCTGAGTTTTTACCATTAATTCCTAATTCAGCAAAAGAATCAAAACCTGCAATACCAAAATTTCTAATCAGTGCTAACTTTTTAAGCAATTCTGGATCTTTCGTAATAATTAATCCACCTTCAACTGAATGATACAGTTTGGTAGCGTGTAAACTGCAGGTAGTGATATCACCATATTCAAATATTGATTTATCATTAATTTTCACTCCAAAAGCATGAGCACCATCATAAATAACTTTCAAGTTATGTTTTTTGGCAATTGAATCGATAGTTTCTACATCACAAGGATTACCATACACATGAGTTGCTAAAATTGCAGAGGTATGTTCTGTAATTGCCTCTTCGATCTTTTTCGGATCAATATTTAATGACTTTTGATCTATATCTACAAAGACTGGCTTGCAAGATTCCCAAACAATCGTACTGGCTGTAGCCACAAAAGAAAAAGGAGTTGTTATAATTTCCCCCTTTAAATCTAACGCCTTAATAGCCATTTGTAAAGCCACAGTACCGTTTGTAACAAATAGTAAATGTTTTAGCTTTAGATAATCTTTTAGTTTAAGTTCCAAATCACTAGCCAGCGGCCCCATATTAGTAAGCCATTGTCTTTTCCAGATGCTTTCAACATATTCTTGATACACGTGTTGAGGTGGTAAGAATGGTTTTGTAACAAGTATCATTTTTTTATTAATTGTTTTAAATGACTTAATTCTTTAAATTTTAAGATGTAGGAAAGCCCTAAATATAGCAATGTATAAATTATACTCAATCCAAATAATCTATATATATTATCCAAATTAAAAAATAAATACTTATCAATTAAATACACACACACTCCAACCAGACTTGCAAGAATAATACTTGGCAAAAGATCTATGGTTTGATTCAAAGCAGTATATTTTAGTATTTTTCCAGAATAATGAGTATTAATAAAGAAAGATAAGCAAGATGTGATTACTTGCCCCCATAATAAACCATAAATTCCAAAATATAGTGATAGGCCTAATATGACTACAGTTAAAATCTTTTTATAAATTTCCAATTTTAAAAATAAATCTGAGCGCCCTTTTATTTGCAAAATATTAAGATTATATGCATGAATTGGATATAATATTCCTGCAATTGATAAAATCTGAAAATATGGAACCGCCGGGAGCCACTTATCCGTCATAAGTACAGAAATGAGCGGCTGTGCTACTATTACCATTAATAATAAAACTGGTGCAATAATAAAGATCACCACCTTCATTAATTTTTGATAAACTTCTTTCAGTTTAGCATTATCATGACTAATTTTCGCAAATAAGGGAAAGGTAACTTTATTAAGTGCAGTAGACAGATTAGTTACTGGTAATTGTTTAAGAGAATCTGCTCTATTATAAAATCCTAATTGTTGGATAGAATATACTTTTCCTATAATGATTGTATATATATTATTAAATATAATGCTAAGTAATGCTGATAATGTCATCTTATAACCGAATCCAAAATGGTATTTAAATTTAGTTTTATTAAAAACTAATTTGGGTCTCCAAGAACTATAGAACCAATGTTGTAGCATAAAAACAATGCTTTGTAATATAGCAGAGTAAACCAGAGACCATACTCCAAAACCTAAATAAGCAAAAATAACTCCAGAAATACCACCTACAAATAGTGAAGGTAATTGTATCTTAAAAGCTGTTTTAAAATTCAGTTCTTTAACGAAATGCATCTTTTGGACCGTTACAAAAGCATTAATAATTAATATTGTGCAATATACTCTTATAATGCCTTTTAAATCCTGAATCTTATAGAAATCAGCGATGTAAGGAGCAAAAAAATAAATTAGTATATACAGAAGAACACTTACAATTATGTTAAATATAAAAACAGTAGACAGATCATCATCATCTATATCTTTCGTACGAATAAGACTGCTAGCCATTCCTCCATCTATCATACTCATTGCAACTCCCATAACAATGCCAAAAAGTGCTATAGTACCAAAATCTGATGGCTGTAGCAATCTTGCTAGTATTATGCTGATTACAAAACTTATAAGCCTAGTTCCAAATTGCTCTGCAAACGTCCAAACCATTCCAGAAACCGCCTGCTTTTTCAGTGACATTACTTACTAAATAATTTACTAAGGATTGATGATTTCCGAGTTACATCACTATAATAGCCATAACCATACTTGTACTCATATCTAGCATATTCCGGTTTGACATTATTAAGTGTAAAAACCAAATTATGAACATTGTTTTCTCGTCTAAATTGATCTGCAAATATTAACATTTCATTTTCTGTAAAATCAGATTTCACTGTATATAAAACCATATCTGAAACATCTACCAGATGAAGCGAATCGCTTACCAACATCACCGGTGCAGAATCTAATATAATATAATCATATTTTTCTCTAAGATCTAAAATTAATTTATCAAACTTTTGCATGTCTAATAAATCATTAGGATTAGGCGCTTTACTTCCACTAAATAGAATATCCAAATTATCATTTAGCTTAGACTTAAAAGTATAATTTTCTATAATATCTGATTCAGATATTAAATAATCTGTCAATCCTTCATTGCTGTATGGCCCATATTTATGTAACTGAGGATTTCTAATATCTGCACCGATTAATAATACTTTTCCGCTACCTGCTAAAGTTAGAGAAGTATTCATAGATACTGTAGTCTTACCCTCTCCTTTTACAGAAGATGTAATCAAAATTACTCCTCCTTTATAAATTTGTTTGGCTCTAAGAATAAATTTGATATTCGAAGTCAGAATTCTGAAAGATTCAGCAAATATTGTAAAATCGTTGTTTTTAATCATTGGAAGATCATCATCATTATAAGGAATTTCTCCAATGATAGGAACGTCTGGAACTACATTCTGAATATCTTCTTTAGTTCTTACTTTAGTATCTAATATTTTAATAATAAAAATAACTAAAAGGGGTAATAATAGACCCAAAACAATGGCAGCAATTTTTATTTGCTTATAGTTAGGCCTTACTGCACCAGTAGTATAAGCAGGATTTACAACCCGAGCTTTTGGTGTAGTTACGGCCAAAGTAATAGCATTTTCTTCTCTTTTTTGTAATAAGTATAAATAAATAGATTCTTTGAGATTTCTTTGTCTTTCTATATTACGAAATACTTTTTCTTGAGTCGGATATTTATTAATTGTAGACTTGTCTTGTCCAATTTCCTGGTTAGTTTGACTAATCTTTTTTTGCAACTGAGCTCTTGTTTCCTGTAAGTTATTTTTTACTGAAAATAATAAATCACTCAATTGTTTATCATAACTTTTAATAGTTGGATTAATATCTGTTGCTTGCTTTAAGGTCCTTTTTTTTGTCAAAAGTAATTCATTGTATTGTGATAGAAGGCCTTCCGTAGTCGTATTGAGACCCAAACCTGTAGGAAACAGCTGCTCCTTACCAGATATAGCTTTTTCATATAATGCATTTACAACTTCTAACTGTGCTGATTCATTAAAAATATTTTCAACATTACCCGTCAACCGTGTTACAGCTACATTCGCCTGGATATCCAAATCTGTCAGCTGGTTAGCTTTTTTAAAATTTTCCTTATCTCTTTCGACACTTCCTAAATCTTTGGTAATCAAATCTAATCTTTCATTGATGAAGTTATGAGTGTTTTCAGCTTCAGCGTTTTTATCATTAAGCCCATCAATATTATATTGTTTAATTATCTCGTTAAGAACATCTTCAGATTTTTTAGGAGTAGTTCCAATTAATGTTAAATCCATTAAAAGCCCACCTGGCAATTGTGTTAAAACACCAGTTTCTAATTGCTTAACTATATTATTTGAATTATTAAAAACTACAAAATTTTTATACGGCTTATATCCTTCGTAATTTCTTTCAATTTTTATAGTTCCCCAAGGCAGTCTCACTATATCTCCATAATTGAAGGTTGATTTATTGTTCAAAGGCCCCTCTGATAATCTATAAGAAGAGGCATTAACTGGCTCTATATAATAAGAAACATTAACAAAATCTTTAGTATTAGAAAGAATTTCTCCTTTGTATGGTGCTAAATTATACAGCTCTATTTCTCTAATTTTCCCTTTAGCAAAAAAGCTAACATCCAAATTTAAATTTTTAACTACTTTTTGAAGAATTGGTTTTGAAACGATGACTGCAGCTTCACCTTGTAGTTCTGCATCATCACTAATTCCCATTCCTAGATTTTTCAAATCATTTAGAGCTGTTTTATTAGGATTGGATTGTTGAAATAATAATGTTGTTTTAGAATAATATTGTGGTTGTGTATATTTTAAGTAAAAATAAGCAGCAATATAGAATATGAAAATACTAAGTAATAACCACGGCCAATATTTAAGAAATTTAAAAAACTCTTTTTTGAAATTAATTTTTTTAGAATTTGAGGTAATATTAGGGTCTAACAATTCCATTTATTAACGTGTAAATCTTATTATTAATGCAGTAGCGCTAATAACAACCGTTAGCAATTGCCAAAACATTGCTTTGTTTGGATTCGTACTATTAGCAGCAATCTGTTTATTTTTATCCGGTTCTATATACAGAATATCATTTTGCTGTAAATAATAGTAAGGAGAATTAACAATGTTTGCTTCTGAGAAGTCCAGATTAATAACTGAATCTTTTTTTGTTTGCTCAGAATATCTTAATAACTTAACTTGAGTTCTGTTGGCTGCAGGAGTCATATCGCCAGCCAAGGCTAGTGCTTGAAATAAATTTATTCTTTCATTAGGTGACGTTTTCACACCAGGACTAACCACTTCTCCTAAAACAGAAATATTAAGATTAACTAATTTTATCTCCACTAGAGGATCAGTAAGATAGGATTTTAGTCGGTATTCGAAATCTTCATTCAATTGCTGTTTTGTCATACCTAAACAAAACATTTTTCCTAAAACAGGAAAATTAATATAACCTTCTGGAGAAACTATATAATGATTAGGTTTTGAAATTACAGAATTATCTCCTAAAACATTAGTAGAATTGATAGTGGAGAGATTAAAGGGTTTAACAGCATTTTCATCAAATGCCGAAACATTGATTTCCAACACGTCTCCCACCTTAATCTTAAGGCCTATATATCTTGCTTGTGCAGTTTCTTGTTCGAAATTATGATTGCTCATGTAAATCATATTTTCTTTGGGTTTACAAGATGCTACCAAAAAAAATACAATTAAAAGAAATATGTGGTTTTTCATTTTACAAATCCACAAAAACAAGAGAGCTTGTGTGGTATAAATATGTGGTATTAATGTTAATAAGTTTCTCCTATGTAATAACTAACGCCAATTCCTAAGAATCTATTGTATGTAGCATTTTTCGTGTAATCCGGATAAATTTTCGCAAAACCGCGATCAAACCTGATAAAAGCTTCCAATTTATCATTTACTTTTGCTCCCACTTTAACTGAAAGACCATAGCTAAACCTATCCATTTTTTGTTCTAAACCAAATTTCTTTGGATCATAACC
>Ga0308163_10001963_pt1 | contig 20308 bp, 25 predicted proteins | sample PhyTR1_FD_201037 | JGI IMG/M metagenome (GOLD analysis project Ga0308163, IMG submission 201037) | Phyllosphere microbial communities from UC Gill Tract Community Farm, Albany, California, United States - DLSLT.R1 | ecosystem: Host-associated > Plants > Phyllosphere > Unclassified | place: USA...
CGTTTCAGCCTTTGGCGGTTTTGCGGTCCGCGATGTATAACTATCCCCTAGGCTTGGAGCGCGACCGCTCCCAGAACGCGCACGATCGTTTCTGGCGCTCGTCGTATCGGTTTGGGTCGGTCCATCACGGCGCCCCGCGCCTGCAAATGTAAACCGGCCGTCCGCCGGATCATGCCATGGATTGATTTGAGTTCGAGACCGTCAGGACCTAGCGCCGATGGCACCATGCCCGTCCGTAGCCACCGTGAAAATGCGGTCCGCTTACGGATGCCTGATGTCTGGACCATGCCATCCCCCGCCTATTGCTGCGGTGAGAACATCTGAGCAACATTATCCTACGAGTCAGCGCGCAACGCGAGCAAATCTTGAAATTCGCCCTGCTCAACCGCGCTTCTGTAGTATGGTGCCGCTTACAGGACTCGAACCTGTGACCCCCGCATTACGAACGAAAACGATAGTACGGTTTTCCAACGTTTTCGCTCAAATTAGGCATCTAGACCGAGGCGTAGGATCCGCAGAAAACCGTTGCTAAGAACGGGCTGCACCGAAAACGCACCGAAAACCAAGTGACATCGAGCCCCGCAATTCCGGCGCGCTTGTGCCGGCCAATTGCCTGCCATCGACTTCCTTCGGGAGCCGACACGATGTCGAATTCACTGCCCGCCGCCACGTCCGCCCGCACATCACCCTGCACTAGCAATATCGCCCGCTCGTTTAGCGAGATCACAACAGGCGTCCGCGACCGTGCGCGCTCAAACTCGCACGTTCGCCGTCACAGTAAGAACGCTGGTGGAGCCGAGGTTTCGCTGTGGCGCACGCACAACACGTTTCCAAAGACCGAACATAACGCGCGCATGCGCGCGGCCGAGGCGTTCGAGCATGAAACCAAGCTGCCAGGCAAGCGCAACGGTGCCCTGGGGGGCATTGGCCTCGACGTCCTACGCTGCCTGCTTCGCCTGCGCGGCAGGAAGGACGGCCGACTTGATCCGACCTATCAGTGGATCGCCGACAAGATACACAAGTCCCGTAGTGCTGTGGTGGAAGCCGCAGTCCGGCTAAAGGCGTGCGGCTTCCTCGACTGGATTCGCCGCTGCGTGCCGATCGAGAATGCCGAACCTGACGAACAGCAGAGCGAGCAGATCTCGAACGCATTTATCCTGCTACAGCCCCCCACGGTGCGTGAGTGTGCCCGCCGCATGCTCCGCAAGCCCAGCGAGTTCGTTCGCGCTGTGGCCGAGAAGCTCGCACGCCAGAAAAAGCTGGACACGGCAACGATCGACGACGTGATTGCCGAGGCGCAGAGCCCCGAGTTGCGCGCCGTCCTCGCCAGCCTCCGCCTTAGTGTTGATAGTGCAAATCCGCCGAGCGGTCACACAAAGGCCCTGTAAGATCTAAATATAGGAGGAACGCCTATGGCGTGCGCAGTTTGATGCTTCACCAAGCCCCCAAGGGCCCGAACCCGACGGGTTCAACATCCAGCGACCGCGGGTGAGCGTGCCGGCTTGCGCCGTCCCGTGCATTCTGGGGAGGATGCGCAAATCTGGTGCCATTTATGCAATTTCCCGCACCCTCGTTTGAGGGACGAAAAGTGCACCAAAGTGCACCGGAGAATGGGCCCATTTAAGCGGCGTCCGGCCTAGGACCTGGGCCGGTTTTTGGCAGTTTCAGAACTGCACCAAAATCGACACAAGAAGTACGCGGGCGAGGCGGGGAGTTAAGCGCGTTTATTGGGGTCGCAAAGGCCGGGGGCAGCGCCGACGGATCGATCGACCATGTACATTCGTCCGCGCCGTCCCGTACAACGCCGCCACCCCGACGAGCGTTGCTGCTCTTTATATGTTCCAGCATGGTCCGGGCATGGAACACGCACCCGAGTCGATACGCAACGGTGCACAGCCCTTCAGCCAGACGCACAATCTGATCGCTGAAATCCTACCAGACATTCGCCCATGCGAGATGCAAACGATCTACTTCCAGGCGATGGAAGACGGGCCCGACACATTGCTGGCGCCGATCGAGGCGGAGTCGCGCGCCGTGGCCTGTCACCGTACGCGACATATCCAACCGACTGCGTCTGATGGGCGGCATGATCACCGCGGAGCGCATAGCTTCGCTCATCGACGACGCACCCGCCTGGGCGTTGATCGGGCTTACAGCGCTGGGCGAGCGGCTGCGTGCGGCCGCGCAGCGTGAAGTCGCGCAGCATGTTTATACCGGTCTTTTCCAGCCGATGAGCGCCGAAGCCATACAGATGCCGCTACCTTGGTGAACGATGGGCAACGCGCGTTTCAGGACGCTGCGCGACTTTGCAAAGCATGATGCCAATGTCGGCGCGGTGTGTGGCCATTGCGGACGCAAGGGCGTCGTGCATCGCGACGTCCTGGCCGCTGGTGCTGTCTCAATCGGGTCAACAGTGCGGTAGATAATCTGCCTCGAAACCTGTGATGCTCGAAGTGCGGAGGCCGGCCGAACCGGATCGTAACTACGCCCCTGCCGCCATCGTTCCCGACGTATGGATGTGACGAGCGTCAGTGGAAACGGTCTGCGCGAAAGCTTCGTAGGTAGACGAAAAGTCAGTCATCGACCTCGTATCTGTCAATGAACGCTTCAGCTGCGCCACTAATAAGTCCACCGGCAATTGCCATAGCAAATCCAGCACCGCAAACAACTGCAGCAGCAGCAAGCGACTTGATGAACGCCAGTACGAGGCCAATGACGATTGTCAATGCGCCTGCTAAACCTATCAAATTGCCGAGCCACATAATCGGTATCGCGATGAAGTTCAGTATTAGCGTCAAAAAAGGCTGCATTAATTTCCCTTAATGGCCAGCCAAAATTCAATATATCGCTACCATACCATCTCGTATATGCTCGGCTAACCTAGCGGTGAGCTTCCTTGTGAGCAGTTTCGAGCTCAGCAAGCGAATTTTTTGCAGCCACGACTGTTCGAGCTTGGGTCGTTGTGATCTTGCTGCACATACCTCTAAATCCAGCCGGATCAGCGACGCGTGCGCTGTTGACGAGTGAGTTTTTCAGCGCATAGTCCGCCGCAATTGGCTTTCCTAGATACGTGTGTGTCTTCACCCAAGCGGCATGGCGTTGTGGAATATTACCAAACGCCGACATCGAAAGCCCGCACATCTGATAGGTCGTTAAAATCATATTCAAGTGTCCACCAAATTTGTTTTCATCGATGCTTACCTCTGCAGCGTCGGCGACCCCGGCAATTGGCAACAGGGCGGCGATTGCAAAATATTTCCAACGACTGAACATTTCGGTCCCCCATGAGAGACTACCGCCTAGAAGCTGCCGGCTTAAAAAAATTGGAAATTTACTGGTTAACCGGAGGAACGGGCGCTTACCAAAATGAAAATTCGGTCCGAGCCTGCCGACCGATACGCATATGGCGCTCCAACCCGTATAATGCAGCCGCGCCGTTTCGCGGAACGTGGATAGGTATTGGTATGGAACTCTGCAGAATGTCCAGAATGGTGAGGTTGGCGGATTGAACCACCCCGGGTCTGCCGGAGGCCTTTGTTTGTGAGTCATGCTGACATATCGATGTTGTCCGCGGCAGCATAATATTGATCTTCGGCTTCGGCAGGCGGGATGTTTCCGATGGGCTCCAGCAGCCGACGATGGTTGAACCAGTCGACCCATTCGAGTGTGGCGTACTCGACAGGTCCGAAGCTGCGCCAGGGTCCGCGCCGGTGGATCACCTCGGCTTTGTAAAGTCCGTTGATCGTCTCGGCCAAAGCGTTGTCGTAGCTGTCGCCGACACTGCCGACCGACGGCTCGATGCCGGCCTCCGCTAGGCGCTCGGTGTACTTGATAGACACATATTGCGACCCACGGTCGCTATGATGGATCAGGCCGCCCCGATGGGTCGGACGGCGATCGTGGAGCGCCTGTTCGAGCGCATCGAGGACAAAGCTGGCGTGCGCCGTCCTGCTGACGCGCCAGCCTACGATCCGTCTGGCGTAGGGATCGATGACGAAGGCGACGTAGACGAACCCTGCCCAGGTCGCGACATAGGTGAAGTCCGACAGCCAAAGCCTGTTCGGCGCTGGCGCAAAGAACTGGCGATTGACGTGATCGCGCGGGCATGGTGCCGCTTTATCGCTGATGGTCGTGCGCACCGGCTTGCCGCGGATTACCCCTGCCAGGCCCATCTCGCGCATCAGCCGTTCCACGGCACAGCGCGACCGCAAAGCCCTCCCGCATCATCTGCCGCCAGACCTTGCGCACGCCGTAGACCGCGAAGTTCTCCGCGAACACGCGAGCGATCTCGGGCTTGAGGATCAGATCCTCACGTACCCGTGCCGACAGACGCGATGGATCCCGTCGCTGCGCGACGCGCTCGTAGTAGGTGGATGGGCCGATCGGCAGGACACGGCAGATCGGCTCGACCCCATAGGCATCGCGGTGATCGCCAATGAAGGCGATCATCTCCGGAACGGGCGGTCGAGCTCCGCCTGCGCGAAATATGCCGACGCCTTGCGCAGGATCTCGTTGGCTTGCCGCAGTTCGCGGACCTCGCGCTCCAGCGCCTTCACTTTGTCAGCCACCTCGGTCGGAACACCGCCGCGCTTGCCGCTGTCGACCTCGGCCTTCTTCTCCCACTCATGCAGCGCCTGCGCAACGCAGCCGATCTTCTCGGCAATCGATACCACGGTCGCCCATCTGGACGGGTGATCCCGCTCGTGATCGAAAACCATCCGTACCGCTCGCTCGCGGACTTCGGGCGCAAACTTGTTCGTCGTCTTGCTCGTCATGGCTCCACCTTCTCAGGAGTTAAAGCCTCCGACAAACCCGGGGCGATTCAGGGAGCACGTCATGACTTAGCCCGCTACCGCAAGGGCTCGCTGCATAGGCCAAAGTAAAAGATCGGTTTTGGACCTTTAACCTTAGTTAGTATGTAAATCGTTTATGTGAACCTGCGCCTTGTATCCGCCATCCAACCGGAGGGAAATCGGGATGTCATTATTTTTCATAACTCTTTTCTGCCTGTATTTCGTACCGTCGATTGTTGCTTGGACGCGAGGACATAACAACCGGGTTGCCATTACAGCTTTAAACGTCCTCCTTGGCTGGTCCGTGATCGGGTGGGTCGTGGCCATGGTCTGGTCGCTGATGGCATCTCAGAATTCATCGCAGCGAGTTGAGACACCACGCATATCTGAGCATGAGCTAAAATAAGCCTGTTATGACCGCTCTCGACCAGACCAAAGTTTAGATTGCGATTTAAGTTCTTGTTGATGAGTCCTAAGTATATTCTGAAAGGTAAGTTGTGACAAAAGAGATATTCGCTATTATCGCCTTACTATCAGTCACTGAACCGGCAGTAGCGCAAACGATGCTCGACAAGTTCATCGGTAAATTGACTAAACGAGGGAGTGGTCAGCCAGCTCTACAAGGAGGCGGTTCTAACTTAGCCGGCATGACGACCGCGCAGGGTGCAGAGATTAACAGGCTCCTCGCCCAGCCGATGCAGAATGCGAACCTTACTGCAGACCGTCAGGTCGCAATGCCAGTGATCCGGACGATGGTGGCAACCGCCGCTTGCGCCTCCGCGGGCGAGGCATGGAACACGCGCAACCGCCTTATGATGCGGCCTCAGACGTTCCGCGGCTACGTGCCGGCAATCACGCCCATGCTGCGGACGCAGTATCACGATAAGTCGAAGTGTATGGACGTGGTGCGGATCGGGGATTGGTCGAAACCGGCCGCGAACGCACTGAAGTTCCGTGCATACTTCGTAGCGGGGGACTCCGGCGAGGCCGCAAATGTCACGTTCGAATTGCAACGGTCGTCTGAAGGCGAATGGCTGGTACGAGACTTCGGCGGGTTGCCGATCTGATGCGCGCCTACTTCTCTACGCTGCGAATAGCGCAAAGGATCATACCAGTGTTGTCGAGCAATTCCGCTTGTCAAAAAGGGCTTCTGGCGATCGCGCTTGTTGGCTGCTTATCAGGGAGTGTTGATGCCCGCCCGACAACGAAGCGTACTCTTCTGCTGCCGCTGGAGACGATGACCTACAAGGACGCTGAGCAGGCGGGAGCTACAGGCACTGGTTGTACATGGCTCGGCGGCCCTGGGCGAACAGGTAGGATATCGATGGCTGACGATCGGGCGGCCGTCAAACGGAATGGTAAGATAGTTGCGCTCAAAAAAGTAGCAGGTGCGAAGGAGGTCTTCCCGTTTACTTATCATGACTGGACGGGTGGCGGCATGACAATCGCGATCCGCGACACACAGAAGGTGAGCAAGAGGGGCAATGAGTATGTCGAAACCGTTGCTTGGCTAGATCTCACAGAGAATGGCCGGAAGCGGTCTTGGCAGGGACGCCTGAACTGTGGCTCCTAAAGGCCACGCTGCAACGCGTCAGTGGCGTACGCCGGGCTAACGGCGTACCGACCAACTGCAGACCCGGCGCTCGATGAGCGCGGTCCGCCAGCTACCGCAGGTTCTGCTGGAAGCTGAAAGCGTGGTGGCGACCGCAAGATGCGACGCACCCTTCTGCGCTTCGCCACGTCGATGGGCCTGCCTGCTGGGCTATGCGCGGCTATGGGCCTCATCCTGCTTCGCCAGCAGTGCGGAGCCTGGGCGAGGCAGGCGGGTCGCCCCTGCCGCAACTACGCGGGGCCAAACGGGCGCTGCCGTTTCCACGGCGGGCGGTCGCGTCCCCCACGTGGCAACAAGAACGGACAGAAGCATGGCCGTTACTCCATTGAGACGAGGCGAACGCGGATTGCCGAACAAGAGCAGGGGAAACAGCGATAATTGCAAAAGTATCTCGCATATATTGCCGGCTCCACGTCAAAGCGGAGTAGAACAATGGACCCAACCACCTCCACGTAGAGGGCGATTCTTCCTCACTCGCTGGTTACCGTCGTGGGGGCAACATTGGGTCCCTTCGTGCTCCTATCGGATAATCCAGGCCGAGCTGCGGCTGTTGCGTTTCAACTCAAATCACGTCCCTTCTGCCAAGGTAACATAAAGTTAATGCATCGTCGGCGATCAACCGTGATCGCACAGGGGGTTAAATATGGCATTGTTTGATCGCGGAGCAGGAACAGTTGACGGATTACCGTCGCTGACGTCAGCGCAGGCGGCATCGCAGATACTACGTCCCGGTTTGTTGTGGACCACTACCGGGTCGACTACGACGGTAACCTACGCCTTTCGCGCAACACCGGCCGGTTATCCAATCGGTGGATGGGCAGACGAGTTCGTGCGCGCCGACGCGGGACACATTACCCCGACCGAGCAAGCATTTGGCGTTTGGGGTGAGCTAACGAACCTCCGCTTCGAGCGGGTTGGAACCGGACTGGTCGGAGAGGCTGCGTATTCGGACAATGCCGCCATTCTGATCCAGTCGTACACGACATCAGTCGGGACGGGCCAGTCAAGTGCCGCTTATCCAGGCAGTAGCGACCCTAGCGATTATGCCGGCGACATCCAGTTAGCGCCCTCTTACAACAGCTTTATATACGACCATGTTCTCCATGAGATCGGTCACGCGCTTGGGTTGGCTCACCCATCCGACAGTTATCAATTTAATGCGTCGGGCGTTTATTCAGGGTCATACGCCGAGGACAATACGCGCTTTTCCATCATGAGTTACGTATATCCGAGCGTTAAAGACGGATTCTTTAGAGCGCCCAACTCGACGCCGATGGTTGATGATATCAGCGCGAGCCAGCGTGCGTACGGTGCTAACATGACAACCCGCGCCGGAGATACTGTTTACGGGTTTGGCAGCAATGCGGGTAGTATTTACTCGAATGCCGATTTTCGTTCGTTTGCGATCTGGGATGCCGGAGGCAACGACACGATCGACTTGTCAGGTTATACGCGTAACCAGCAGATTGATCTGCGAGAGGGCGCGATTAGCTACACCGGTGGCGGTCAGATCGAGCAACAACGGCAAGAGATCAGCGTCGCCTATGGCGCGGTGATCGAAAACGCCATTGGTGGAACCGGCGCAGACCTTCTCACTGGTAATAGTGCAGACAACAGGATGGAAGGTCGGGCCGGCGCGGATACGCTGCTTGGTGGTTTGGGTGCGGACACCTTGATAGGTGGCGTCGGTAGCGACGTGCTACAGGGCGGCTTGGACGATGACCTGTACGTCGTCGACGACAACGACGACGTGCTAATCGAAGTCGCCGGCGAAGGCATCGATACCGTCGAGGTAACGGCCGCCGCAGGAAGTTTCCAGCTAGCAGGCGGGGTGTCGGTAGAGACGTTGCGTGCGAGTGTCGGATCAGCCCCAATTAACATTGCCGGCAATTGGTTCTCGCAGGTAATCAACGGCAATGACGGTAACAACATTCTGTCGACTGGCAGCGGCTTGCCTGACACCATGAATGGGGGGCTAGGCGATGATATCTATCGCGTTTTCTCCACTGGGGATGTCATAAACGACACGGGCGGCTTTGATACCGTATATGCGTCCGGAACAAGCTATTTCCTGTACTCAACGGCAGCGGCAGAGTATCTGTCCACGTCAGAGCAGGCAGGTACTGAGAACTTTTACATGGTCGGCAATGGCGCCAGTCAGCTCATCGTCGGCAATTACGGCGACAACACTATCAACGGCAGAGGTGGTGACGGAGTCGCACTACCTGACACACTAGCCGGCCTTTATGGCAATGACACATATGCGGTGTTCTCCCAAGGTGACGTGGTGCGCGAGCGCGCTGGTGAAGGCAATGACACTATCTACACCAATGCTGACTATCAAATACGCGATGGCGCTGAAATCGAAACACTCTCGGCGGTTGACCATTTGGCAAGCGATACGGGATCATCGTATACGCTGCGCGGCAATGAATTTGCCCAGACGGTAGTCGGAAACAGCGCCAATAATGTGCTTGATGGGCGCGGCGGCAACGACACCCTCATTGGACTGGGCGGAGCGGACACCTTTGCGTTCACTACCACCTTAGAAGGTACTACTAATGTCGATACGGTCGTTGGCTTTACCAGCGGTACGGACCGTATAGGGCTGGCAGGTGACGTGTTCGCCGGGGTTACTAGCGGAGGTATCCAGGCGAACGAGTTCGTAGTTGGCGTTGCCGCCGGGGATGCGGACGACCGACTGATTTACGATCAAGCTACTGGCAGTATCTTCTATGATGCCGACGGCAACGGCGGTGGCGCAGCGGTACTGTTTGCGCGAGTTGCTGCAATGACAACGCTGGCGGCGAATGACTTCATCGAGCTGCCGCCCACAGCAAGTTTAGTAGCGGCATGAGGTGGCGGGCGGGCAGAAATGCCCGCCGCAGCCCTATCTTCCCCTAACAGCGTACCGACCAGCTACGGATCAGACGCTCGATGAGCCAGGGTCCACCAGCTACCGCAAGTTCTGCTGGAAGCATGGTAACGACCGCAGGGTGGGACGCACGTTTCTGTGCTTCGCCAGGTCAACGGGCTCACCTGCTGGACTATGCGCGGCTACCCGAGCGTTCGTCAGCGTGTCTGCCTCGCACAGTAGCGGTAGTGCCGACCCAGCTCCGGACGTTGGGGCGGGCCTACCACTTTCCCAAAACCGGACATCTGTTCATCGCGGCCGAGTATGGCAGCTAAATCAACCGCGAAAAACGCTCAAACTACCGGGGTTGCACCGCTCCACTCTGCTCCTACAATCCATCCCATCGTACGCAGCCACGGAGCTGTCGTATGATATCTGGCCACGACACGGCATCTAGATTTGAGGCTTAATATAAGTGGCTGCGCCGCCGCACATAGGTTGGATCAAGAACACGGGTGAACGTCGACAGACGGCATGCGGGCAAGAAATCCAAATCTGGGAACTCGATCCCGTCGACGACCACGCCGTTCTCTCGGCATGGGCGGCACATTTCCGACATCATTACTGCGCCGACGCAGATCTTCCGGCACTCGTGAACGGCACCGGCAAGAGCAAGGCCGACTTTCTAAACACGATATTGTTTCCCGATGCGAAGGTCGCACCCGGCCCGAGCCTTCGGTCGGGTGACTTTGGCGAGATACTGGTCGCCGACTTTATCGAGTTCATATTGGGATATTGGTGCCCTCGGGAACTTCGGTATCAGGATCGCTGGAATCGACAGGACTCCACCAAAGGCTGCGACATCGTTGGCTTTAAGTTCGTAAATAACCAAGGCGAAAACGCGAACGACGAGCTTTACATTTTCGAGTCAAAGTCCGGGCTGTCAGCGACAAAAAGCAATCGGCTTCAAGACGCGGTCACGGACTCGATGAAGGACCACCTTCGCGAAGCCATGACGCTGAATGCGATGAAGCAGCGCCTTCTGGTACGCGGGGAGACCGCGCAGGTCGAGGCAGTCCAGCGATTCCAGAACGAAACCGAGCGGCCCTTCTGTCGTATCAACGGGGCAGCCGCAGTGTTGGACATTGATGTCCTTGCAAAAACGAAGCTGGAGGAGACTAACGCGACGGGTCACAAAAACGCGGCAAATCTGCGGCTGCTCGTCATCACGGGACCCTCCCTGATGCAACTTGTCCAAGCCCTTTACGAAAGGGCGGCTAATGAAGCCTAGAGCAACCGCGACCAGGGTGCTTTCCACAACGCGGGCGCGAGCAAAAATGCACGAGTTCCGCGTCGCCCCCGAGGATTTTATTGATCTATACCGGGACCCATCGACGCTATTCGATCTGGCGGTTGGCATCCTCGGCGACGTAGCCGCCGTCACCGCAGATCAGTTCCGCGAAGCCGACGATTTGGAAGGGTTTGATCCTAATGTCGAGCCGGTAAGCTGGGATGGCGAAGAGCTTTCCGTATCGGAAGGTCTTCGCTTCGCTTCAACCTTCTTCGACGCGTACCTGAACGCCAAGTTCGACGAGACCATTTCGGCCGAATTCTCGCTGCTTTGCGCAAGCGCCTATTACCTCAACAACAGCGTCGGCAACGCGACTGTCATCGTCAAAAAGATGGATGCACCACCACCGGACTTTGCCGCCGGGCTGGCTCGCCTGGTCTATAAGATTTTGCTCAACGACTTTTCGCCGATCGAAGCGGGCTCCGAGCGGGTGAATGCCGTCCTTGCCGGCATGAACGGTTTCATGACCTTCGCATCAGGCGTACCAGAGCTGTCTGCCGCCTGCGACGCGCTTCGGAAAGTCGCTTATCTAAACGGCTCGCCCCGCGAGCTGCTCTACGCGGATTTGGCAGCCGCAGCTTGTGCGACCAAGCTCCGAAACGCGTCGCGCACGATCCTTCCCGGAGCGTCTGGTCTTGATGCTGCCGCGTGGCAACCCGCGCTAGGGAAATCTCATTTCCCGATCGAACTGTGGCCTGCTCAACAACGAATAGCATCCGCTGGCCTGCTGAAAGGCCGCTCCGCCGTCATTCAAATGCCGACAAGCGCGGGTAAAACCCGCGCAACAGAATTGATTATCCGGTCGGCCTTTTTGTCGCAACGGGCGTCGTTGGCCGTGATCGTCGCCCCCTATCGCTCGCTTTGTCACGACATCAGAGGCGATCTCGTAACGGCATTCGCCGGAGAACCCATCCGTCTGGACGAGGCTTCGGACTCTTTTCAATTCGATATCCAGCTAGAGCAAATTCTTGCGGTGAACACGGTCCTGATCGTGACGCCGGAGAAGCTGCTTTACATGCTGCGCCGCGCGCCGGAGCTGGTCGATAGCATCGGCCTCGTCATCTACGACGAAGGCCATCAATTTGATGGTCTCACGCGCGGGCCGACGTATGAGCTTCTCCTGACGTCCCTGAAATTGACCCTTCCTCAGGCTACGCAGGTCATTTTGATTTCAGCGGTGATCGGGAACGCCAGCACGGTTGCGGAATGGCTGGTTGGAGACCCGGAAGCCGTCATCGATGGCGCAGGCCTGCTCCCCACGTCAAAAAGCGTAGCATTCGCGAGCTGGCAGGATGTCAGAGGACGCCTCGAATACGTAAGCCCGGCTGACCCCGAAGAAGGCGAATTCTGGGTTCCTCGCATCATTGACGACTTTCCCCTGAACCTTCGCGGGCGCGAACGGAATGTTCAACGGTTTCCTGCCAAAACGAAGGGCGGCGAAGTCGGCTTGTTCCTCGGGCTCTACGTTGTGGGCAACGGGAGCGTCGCGGTCTTTTGCGGCAAGAAAGACAGCGTGACGACCGTCTGTCGGCGTGCTGTCGACATCTTCGATCGTGGCGCAAATTTGCCGAAGCCCGTCGATGTGTCAGACGCAGCGGAGGTCGAAAAGATTAGAGGTCTATCCGAAGCACATCTGGGGCCCGATGCGGTGGCAACGAAAGCGGCGCTATTAGGGATATTCGCTCATCACGCGGATACACCTCAAGGTCTTCGGCTATCGATCGAGCATGCGATGAAGGTGGGCCTGGCCAAGTTTGTGGTCTGCACCTCTACGCTCGCACAGGGCGTCAATTTCCCTCTAAAATATCTGATCGTGACCTCCACGCGCCAAAGCGCGGAACGCATCATGGTACGCGACTTCCAAAACCTGATGGGTCGCGCGGGCAGGGCCGGAATGCACACCGAGGGAAGTGTGATCTTCGCAAACCCGTCGATATTCGATCAACGAAATGAGTTCAGAAACAGGTGGCGTTGGGAGGAGGCAAAGGAGCTGCTAGACGCTTCGAAGTCAGAGCCGACGAAGAGCAGCATCCTCAACCTGTTCGACAATTACGAGCAGCGGCAGAAAGACGCGCCGCCGGTAGTCCAACCTATGCAACCCCAATGGCTCGACCTCGCTTTTGCGGACCAGGCCCGGATTGAAGCGGTGGTGCAGGAAGCGCTCAACATACAGCCGCTCATCAGCGCGGCTGAGTTTCGGAAATTTATCGAACGCCGGGGACGGGCGATCCAGGCTATCGCGGCTTTTCTCGTCGCGAATATGACGTTCCTGGAAGAAGAAGGTCAGGATCGAGTTTCCGACCTCGCGTCGCATACGCTGGCTTATCATCTGGCACCAGAGGGCGTTCGCACTGCTCTCGTCGATGTCTTCAAAATGATTGCTGCCGCTATCGCCGCGAACACGGATGGCGACCAGCGGGATGTGATCCGGAAGTCGCCGCTCCCGCCAGCGATCATCGCCGAGCTACAGGCATGGCTTGCCGAGAATGCGGCGCAACTTCGGGCGGCGATCGAGGCCGACCAGCTACTGCAAGCGGCGGGCGAGAAGATCATGTTGTGGAACTCGGCCCCCTCCATCCGATCGTTGTCGGACACTGGCTTTTTGCCCGAGGCACTGGCCGACTGGACCGCGGGCCGCCCGTTCCACCATATCCATGCGAAGATGGCAGCGCTGGGCATCCGGGTTAGCGGCGATCATGCAACGGTCGAGGACGCCGTCGCTATTTGCGAGGGAGCCTTTGCTTATGACTTGGCCATGATCACCGCTTCCATCTCCGACCTTGCCGAGACGATGGACGAAACGTTGTTCAACGGCTTTTCCAGGCTCCAGAAGCAGATCAAATACGGGCACAGCGATCCAGCCGCTATTGCTTTTATAGAGTCGGGTTTCGCCGACCGCGTGGTGGCAAACTTCCTCTCGTTTTTGTGGAACAATGTGAGTGATCGAGACGGGGTGCGCACAGCCTGTCGGCATGAAGCAATGCTTCCAGCACTGGCGGCCTATCCGTCGTATTTCTCATCGGTCGCGGCCGAGATTGCTGCGTAGGGTTTCTGGCCTGCCGTCCCATGAATCTGCCTCTCAATGCGCCAAACTGTATGTGCCGAAAGATATTCGAGCTTGGCCGGGATTGGGGCAGCAGACGACATCTTCATAAGGTTACCACGCCGTTGGCGGACAAGACCGCATTCGGCCAAACTTCGGTCCTGGTCGAGTGGCCTGCAACAATGTCCGGTCTTGCGGTCTGCCGGTCCGATAGCGGTCCGTCTGCTGCCGGCCCAGTAGCGGCCATCTTAGCGGCTAAGTCCCTGAACCGGCCGGAATCGGGCCGTATTCTGCCTGACGGGTTTCACTCGGGTAGAATTGAAAAGCTGACCCTCAGATGTCGCAGATCCTTCGTGAATCGCTATCGATGCCGCTGGCATTTCGGGTTTGGCAGAAAGGACAGGTGGGATCTTGGGCGACTGCATCATCGGCCATCGTTAGATTGCGAAATGATATACTCGTCATCACGGGTCGCTCCGCTGGTATCCAGTGCGGATTGCCCGATGCGAGCAGCCGGGCAAATGTCATAATCGCCGCTGCCATTGAAACGAACGACACCGAAAATTCGCGAGGCGACGCGGACGCGAGCGCGCCGAGAATACGCTCGCCAGCCGTTCCGCAGCCTGGAGCGTCGCGGATAAAAGCCATCACGGCGTCAATCTCATCGTCGGTTGAGCCGCATTCGCGCAAATGTATGCGTGCAGCCTCGGGCGCGAGATCGCGAATGCGTTGCTCCAACCCGCGAAGCTTGGCGCCATCTTCCTCTCGAGCGTTGTTGCAAGCTAGGCACGGACGGCCGTCATGTTCCTCGAACGTCATGGCTTTCGCTGTTAGGCCGTCGGTGCTGCCACCAATCGCCACGCGCGGTTGCAAGCCCTGGATGTCCCAGCGCGAGGTGTTTCGGTCAACTGCGGATACGACAGTGTGGAATTGATCGCTTTCCTGCGCATCCCGGAGCGCGGCGGGCATCGACGCGAGTGGCCCGTTTCGCACGAAATCCTGAAGCGTCCCGCGATATTCCGTACCGCTCAGGCCGCTGACTTGACGCGCGCGAGCAATCGCCACGACTTTTTCCTGACCGACGTCATCGATCCCCGCAACGAAGCAGCGGTTGAGATTTGTGGAATCGTGACTGTCGTCATCGATGGTGACGACGAATGTCAAGACGCCTGATGTGGCCAGAACTGCGATAAGGCACTGTCCGACGGCCCCGGCGCCAACGAGGAAAAAGGGCGGAAGCGAGCATCCGGCCAGCGATGGACCATCGCGAAGCTGCGCCAGCGAACCCGATCCTCCGTTCCACAGCGAAAACCCCTCATCGCGGGCGAACCGGCCGCGGACGAGACCCCGCGCGTGCTTGAATACCTCGCCCGCCGCGAGGCACGCTGCAAAATATGGTCCGATCGGATTAGCGTCGGCCAATTGACTAGTAACCGCGGGTACACCGCTTCCGACCCAAGCAATCCACCCATGACCATGGACATAGATATCTCCAACGGCGTGCTCCGGTCGACCAAGACACAGCGTCAGCCGTTGACCAGGGCCCGCGTCTCGCACGACCGGTATGTGATTGCCGACCGCCCATTCCGCGAGTTCGGCCATGGCGTCGAAAGCGGTCGCGTTGCCGGTGCCATGCGGCATTACAACCGACATGCGTGTTTGGGGCACCTCGAGTTCGATCGCGGCAACCGAACCTGCCATGCGGCATAGCAAGTTGACGAGGCAGGTAAGGAGATGCTGGCTTGCCGGTGTATCGATGCGATCCGCAACGATACGGACGACGAGCGCTTCACCACCCATATTCAGACCCGCCACAGCGCGGGCGTGGCGGTCACCTATATCGGCTAGGCTGATCATCGTAGATCCCTGACATCGACCGCGCCGGCAACGATGGCCAGGCGCCGACGGGCCACCAGCGGCGGCAAAAGGTGCCAGTAATCATCCTGCCATTCATGGACGCCGATATGCTCGTGCCAATCGGCGAGGCTGATCCGGCGACCATAGAGTGGAAACACCAGCGACAAGGTGCGACGGCTGGCAACCATCATATCGTCATAACCCGAATGCTCGACGCTGATGCCGGGGTGACTGTGGATCTGGGCGAGCGGGCGCAAAGCGTCGGCAATGGTATCCGCCATGGCACTGCGCGCTCGTTCGTCGACGTGATAGTTGAAGCGCGTAATCTGCTGTGCAGGCGCGCGAACGACGGTGACGCGCCCGTCGCGCTCGGTTCGTTCGCCATACCAGAATACGCACGATTCATTGCTGCCAGCGGCCTGGAGAAGCTGGAACGTGGCTTCGAACGCTGCCGCGGGGACTTGCAGCAACGTTGCGCCAGGCGCGAAGGGTCGAATGGGGGGTGGGCGATCGGTGATGTCGCGCTCAGACATTGGCGGGAAACCTTCCGACATAATGTGGTGAGGCCATCGCGCGGCCAATGGCGGCAAGCGTGACAAGGAATGTGTCGGTGTTTCGCCAGAGGATCGCATCGTCACCACCGTGCAGCACGTCATAATATTCGAAGACGGCTGAGCAGCAGATTAGCTGGATCATCCCGCCCGTAGGCGATTGATAGGCGGGATGCATATGAACTTCGGGCGACTGAAGGTTGGGCAGGTGATGCTGATCACCGCCGACAACATACTCTTGCGTTGCAGGATCGACGAACCGCGCACTCGGTGGCGAGTCACGACCCGTCAAAAAGTCGAGCCGCAACAGATATGCGTCGGTGATGCCGGAATGGATGCCGGCAAATGGTACGAGAAGCGACCGCGCCCCATGGCGGACCCAACCAAGGTCAGTAGGGTCGGTTGCGCCATGAAGCGCTAGGGCTCGCGGCAGATCTTCCTCAAGAATGAGGCGACCTGCCGCGAGGTCCAGCGTCGGCCGGGTCTGATGCGATGCCATCGGTTCAGGCACCCCCGGTGCGGGCGGCAATTTCGAAGGTGCGATCGCACAGCTCGCGGCGGCGGGCTTCTTCAAGGCTCAGCGCGAGATGTTCCATCAGACTGACCGGATTGCCGCCGGGTTTTGGCTCCTGGAGGACGTCGCGCTCGTCGCGATGGACTTCGAGTTCGACATAGGCGCGATCCCAGATCACCTGCAGCGTCTCGTCGTCATCGACTTCGAAGTGAATAGCCTCATGCTCCGCGAGATGGCGAAAGCGCACCTTCACATCGTCGTCATCATCACATTCGCAATGATCGTGCTTCGCCTTTTCGAGGTCGCGCTCGGCCTTCTGATCGTCCTGATCGGCCTTGGCATCGAGTGCATCCGCCTCTGCGCGCAACGCGCGCGCCTTGGCCCGCCGCTCCTCGGCATCTTCAAGGTGATCAAGCGCTTCCTCGATCAAATCATTACCATCTCGTTCCTTGGGCATTTTAATCTCCATTATCTCGTTCAACGAACCCATTGAACCACACTGAGAAAAATATCAGCCTATGCGTCGATACAAAAATTCAACGCCGCCGCTGTCGGCTGCACTCTCATTCCGCATCAAGAAACCCTGTTCCCAAAGCTGCTTGAACTTCGTGCTCGCATTTGCAATCGAGAAACCAAATTTCTCGGCGAACTCGGCTGCCCGGGCGAGCGGACGCTCCAACGCAAACTGGAGCGCTTCGCGATTGCCCTGGCTCGGCTGCCCACCGATCATTTCGATTGACCCGTCGATCCAAACCGGAACCGGAACGTCGACGCGCGCCGCCGCCAGATCCAGGTTGAACAATATCTCGCGGTCAGTCACGTCAACGAGGCAAATGCCTTTGGACCCACGATAACGACGCAGGACCGCGATGATCGCTTCCGAAGCGAAAGATGCATCGATTTGCTTAACTCCTTCCATCGACAATCTGAACACCTGCTGCCGGGGCCGATCCTCAATGAACGACACGATGCGATCTTGGACGACACGCCCTTGCGGTCGACCCCAGCCCATGTCTCCACCAATGAATTCTTGTAACCTAATAAGCCACCCGATTCCCGTTCAGCGTGGCCATTTAATGAGAAGGTGGTGGGGTTGTCAAGTGAGCTTGAGCGCAAAGCTCAGGTGCGTCCCCCAGAGGAGGGGCAACCCAGCAGTCGAGTAGGCCATGTTTTGGGCGTAATAATCATTCGCTGGCTTGAGAAATGTGCGCTGGCGCGGTAGCCGGATATCAAGGTCGGCTTGGAATCGGATAGCGTGAGCAGCGCTACACATCAGGCCGTTCCCGCGATCCTGATCGTCGAGTCGTGAAATGCCACGGCGAAGCATCTCGATCAACAGATCGACGTCATTGAGGGTTGCGGCCGGTTCAGATTTGGCGATCAGCGCTGGACGCAGGCTGTCGATGATGCCGACCCCACTGTCCGAAACGGCGACCCGTACTTCATTGCCGCGCTCGTAACGCTGAAGTGCGGCATAACCGTCGAGTGGCGACCGGCTGTGCTCGGCAACGTTGCCGATCAGTTCGCTGAAAATGCTCGAGACGGAATGGGAGATTTGCGCGACATCAGTTCGCGTGGCGCAGCTACGCTGTGCAGCGGCACCAAGTCGCGCGATGAGGCTCTACTCAGCCGGTACCGTACCGCTGAACTTTTCAATCTCGACCAGTGTCGCGTTACCACCGCGGTGGACAGCTGCCCGCGAGAACAACGGCCGCGGCGGCGATACTTCGACTGCGCGCTGCAGATTCTCGAAGAAGCCCATGCGGTCGAGATAGCCCATGTCACTCTGACCGCCCTCGAACACGAGCAGCATGCGCTTCGTCATCGCCACGACCTGATTGCAGAAGCTGAGTACGCGCAGGATCACGTCGATCGTCATCTTGCTGCCGGCGGCAATGCGCACGACCACGGTGGTAAAGGATGAACCAAGCGCGTCGCCGCATAACTGCAACGCCGCTTCGAACTTGCGCGGATTGACCCACCCGGTTGGAAGAACAAGTGTGCATTCCGACGCCTGCAGCACCGTGGCCATCACGCAATCTCCGCGCATTTTTCGGACATTGAGACTTTTTTGATCGTCGGTTCGGGTGAACCCGCCCAGGTCATGCGATAGACACCCCCTTGGGCGACCGACTGCACGGCGTGTGGAAACAGCGCCGCGATGCACGTCCCCCCGGCATGACGTACTGAAGGGTAGATGACGCCGTTCAACCCCCGGGCACGCGCCGCATCGGCCAGCGCATTGCCTTCCGGGTATCCACTGCCCTTCTCGGGATTGAGTGCTGGATGATCGGGATGATCGCGCAGGTCGAGAAACTCCCCGGCAAAGCTTGCGAACATCTCCGCGTAATCAACCTGTGCTTCATAAACGCCAGTAGCGGCTAGGAACTTGGTCAGATGATGCCGGACCTCAGCGATGCAGGTTTCCAGATCGAGCGCAGCATACCAGGCGCCACGGTCAGCGCCGTTGAACCGGTTAGGCTCGCGTGGCTTGGCGTAGGAGAAGGCGGCGTTGATGAAGCTGGCATGCGGCACCCCGTAGACCAGCTCGTAAGACTGAACTTCGCCTGCACCCCGGGCTTGCGCAACGAGCCGATTGCTGGTCGCCCCCTCTATCTCGGCCAATGCCATGAGATCATCGGCACCGACCAGATCGAGCAGGACCGAATCCCGCAGCCGCGCGGTTGTGACGAGCCGCGTCGTCCGCTCCAGCGCGTGGCGCGAAATCGTCAGCCCGTCGAGCATCTACATGCCCCCTCGCACGGCATCGACGTAGCGGCGCGTCTCAAGCATCAGCGGGATGCCGCCTTCGATCATCGCGTCGACAGGACTTCTGCGCTGAAATACCGGCCCGCGGTTCGGCAATTTGGGCCAACGATCCGCCATGGCGTCCGCAAACAGCAGGTGCAGACCCTTATATACGCCAATTGCTGCCGAAGCGCGCGTCAGCTGGTCCTGCGACAATGCTTGATCCCATACCCCGCGCTTGATCCGGTCCCAAGTACTGTCGCTGACACCGAGCAACGCGGCCGCTTCACTATTTGACAGATCCCATCGACAGACGACCTCGCGGAACGCCTTTAGTGCGACAGCGGACAGACGATCACGGTCTTCGCCGCGCGCAAAGGTCTGAACGTCGATTGGCGTCAAAGGCGCACCAGTCCCGAATTTGATGACTTCAGCCATGAAACACCTCCTTCCTCCCCACCGTCACATACTCGATAGCAATCATTTGACGCGACATCAACCGTCAAATGATGAAGATCGAATTAGGGGAACAAGGACTGGAGGACTTAGGTGCAAGGGCGCGCGATTCATGCCGCTCACCACCGCGGCGGTGGTGATGTCCTCGGTCCCGCAATAACTTTGCGACGTCTTAAATAAAGGTCCGCTTTGTAACCTTTCGGTTCGCTGAGCTGAATGACCGATTATGAGGCGCGACGCTGCCGTCGCGGTATCGATGAACGAGCGTCGGCTTACGCCACGTAATTGCTCCAAACCGGCCAGTCCGTTTTCCGCTAGGAACCGGCCCTTCGCCACCCTGCCCCACCTCCTGAACGAACGTCCGTTTACGTGGATTGCTGCCCGATAGCGGACAGGCCGCTTTCCTGAAGAGTTTCGGATGCCGGCAGGCGTACGAAAGTCTTGGAAGCCCGAACCCGCGGGCCACAAGCGGCGCGCTATGGGTTTTTCGGTCTCCGGCGGGCTGCGGTGGCCAGCGACACGGCAGACG
>Ga0308163_10001964_pt1 | contig 20288 bp, 14 predicted proteins | sample PhyTR1_FD_201037 | JGI IMG/M metagenome (GOLD analysis project Ga0308163, IMG submission 201037) | Phyllosphere microbial communities from UC Gill Tract Community Farm, Albany, California, United States - DLSLT.R1 | ecosystem: Host-associated > Plants > Phyllosphere > Unclassified | place: USA...
TTCACGCTCGAGGACGTGGCGGCCGCGGTGGAAGCCAACAACCAGAACGTGGGTGCCGGCTATATCGAGCGCAACGGGCAGCAGTTCCTGGTGCGCATACCCGGCCAGGTGGCCAACCTGGAAGAGATCGGCAACATCGTGCTGGACCGCCGCGAAGGGGTGCCGATCCACGTGCACGATGTGGCCGAGGTGGTCGAAGGGGCGCAGCTGCGCAGCGGCGCGGCCACCCAGGATGGTCATGAAGTGGTGATGGGCACGGTGGTGATGCTGGTCGGCGCCAACAGCCGCGAGGTGGCCCAGGCTGCGGCAGCGAAACTGGCGCAGGCACAGCGCAGCCTGCCCGAAGGAGTCACCGCCACTGCCAGCTACGACCGCACCGCGCTGGTGGACCGCACCATCACCACCGTGGCCAGGAACCTGCTGGAGGGTGCGCTGCTGGTGGTCGTGGTCCTGTTCCTGCTGCTGGGCAACGTGCGTGCCGCGCTGATCACCGCGGCGGTGATCCCGTTGGCGATGCTGTTCACCCTGACCGGCATGGCACGCGGCGGCGTGTCGGCCAACCTGATGAGCCTGGGTGCGCTGGATTTCGGCCTGATCGTCGATGGCGCGGTGATCATCATCGAGAACTGCCTGCGCCGCTTCGGTGAGCGCCAGCATGCGCTGGGTCGCGACATGAGTGCTGCCGAACGCTTCGCCGAAACCGCCAGCGCGACCGCCGAAGTGATCCGTCCGAGCCTGTTCGGCCTGGGCATCATCACCGCGGTCTACCTGCCGATCTTCGCGTTGACCGGGGTGGAAGGAAAGATGTTCCACCCGATGGCGATCACCGTGGTGCTGGCGCTGACCGGCGCGATGCTGCTGTGCCTGACCTTCGTGCCGGCCGCCATCGCGCTGTTCCTGGGTGGACGGGTGCAGGAAAAGGAAAACCGCGTGATGGCCTGGCTGCGCCAGCGCTACCAGCCGCTGCTGGGCTTGGTGCTGCAGCGTGGGCGCTGGGCAGTGGCCGCCGCGCTGGTTCTGGTGGTGGGCTGCGGCGTGCTGGCCAGCCGCCTCGGCAGCGAGTTCGTTCCCAGCCTGGACGAGGGTGACGTGGCGATGCATGCCATGCGCATTCCCGGCACCAGCCTGGGCCAGTCGGTACGGATGCAGGTGCAGATCGAAACGCGTCTGCTGCAGGTGCCCGAGGTGGCCAAGGTGTTCTCCAAGATCGGCACGCCGGAAGTGGCGTCGGACCCGATGCCGCCCTCGGTGGCCGACACCTTCGTGATGATGAAGGACCGCCGCGACTGGCCCGATCCGCGCAAGCCCCGCAGCCTGCTGCTGGCCGAACTGGAAGCGGCGGTGGAGCAGCTGCCGGGCAACAACTACGAGTTCACCCAGCCGATCCAGATGCGCATGAACGAACTGATCTCCGGTGTGCGCGCGGATGTGGCGGTGGTGGTGTATGGCGATGACCTGGACATGCTGGCGCAGCTTGGCCGGCGCGTGGAGCAGGTGGTTTCCGGCGTGCCCGGCGCCGCCGACGTGCGCCTGGAGGAAACCAGCGGCCTGCCGCTGCTGACGGTGCGGCCCGATCGCCAGGCATTGGCGGGCTACGGGCTCAATCCGGGCCAGGTGCAGTCGACCGTGGCCACCGCCGTCGGCGGCACGGTGGCGGGGCAGCTGTTCGAAGGTGATCGCCGCTTCGATATCGTGGTGCGCCTGCCCGAAGCCCTGCGCCAGGACCCGGCGGCGTTGGCGGACCTGCCGGTGTCGCTGGAAACGGCGCTTGCCAACGGCGACGCCGACGAGCTGAGCCGTGGCGACAGCGCGGCCAGTGGGGGCCCGCGCACGGTGCCGCTGCGCGAACTGGCCCGCATTGAAACCAGCGAAGGGCCGAACCAGGTGAACCGTGAAAACGGCAAGCGGCGCATCGTGGTCACCGCCAACGTGCGTGACCGTGACCTCGGCGGGTTCGTTGCTGAGCTGCAGTCAGCGGTGGGCACGCAGGTCGTGGTCCCCAGCGGCTACTGGATCGACTACGGCGGCAGCTTCGAGCAGCTGATTTCCGCCAGCGAGCGGCTGGCGGTAGTGGTGCCGGTCACCCTGGTGCTGATCTTCGCGCTGCTGTTCTGGGCCTTCGGTTCCGGTCGCGATGCGCTGGTGGTATTCAGTGGTGTGCCGCTGGCGTTGACCGGTGGCGTGCTGGCGCTGGCGCTGCGTGGCATGCCGCTGTCGATCTCCGCCGGAGTGGGTTTCATCGCGCTGTCCGGCGTTGCGGTGCTCAACGGGCTGGTGATGATCAGCTTCATCCGCCAGCTGCGCGGGCAGGGACTGGCCTTGCCGGACGCGGTGCGCGACGGTGCGCTCGGCCGGCTGCGGCCGGTGCTGATGACCGCGCTGGTGGCCTCGCTGGGCTTCGTGCCGATGGCGTTCAATGTCGGTGCGGGTTCGGAAGTGCAGCGGCCGCTGGCAACGGTGGTGATTGGCGGCATCGTGTCGTCCACGCTGTTGACCCTGCTGCTGTTGCCGGTGCTGTACCGCTGGCTGCACCGCCGCGAACACTGAACAAAGGCCCTGGTGGCGATGACCTGCGCTGGTGGCTGACGACCCGCTCTGGTGGGTAACGGGCCGCTCTGGTGGCTGACGAACCGCTCTGGTGGGTGACGAGCCGCCCTGGTGGGTGACGACCGTTGGTCGTCACCGCTTCTGCTTTCCCATGGCTGCTGGAAGAGCGTGACGACCAACGGTCGTCACCCACCCACCGGGTAGGGTCGTCACCCATCCACTTACGCCGGCAACTTGGCGATCACCTTGATCTCGAATTGGAATCCATACAGCCAGGTCACGCCGATGCCGGTCAGGGTGGGGTGGGGCGCCTCACCCCAGTACTCCGGCACGATCGCCCAGGCCTTCTCGAAGTTCTTCTCCGGGTCGACGATGAACACCGTCACGTCGACCACGTCGTCGAAGCTGCAGCCGGCCGCGGCCAGTACCGCGTTGAGGTTGTCGAAGGCGCGCCGGACCTGCGCTTCCAGCTCGGGCTCGGGTGAGCCGTCTTCGCGACTGCCGACCTGGCCGGATACGAACAGCAGGCCGTTGGCGCGCACCGCCGGGGAGTAGCGGTTGCGCTCATACAAGGCCTGCCGGCCAGCGGGAAACACGACGTCACGGGTCATGGGATTACTCCATCAGGGGGCGCGGCAGGTTGCCGCAGCACGAGCTGCATGCTGGACCGGCTGGCCTGCTGGATAAACCGACAGAAGCCGCCTAGATTGTTCGACAGAACCGACAGATGAGGCCCGGCATGGACCGCTTCGACGCAATGCGCGCGTTCGCGCGGGTGGTGGAAACCGGCAGCTTCACCCGTGCGGCGCAGACCCTGCAGCTGGGCCGGACCGGGGTGACCGAACGGGTGCAGCAGCTGGAAGCGCACCTGCGCGTACGCCTGCTCAACCGCACCACCCGACAGGTCAACCTGACCGCGGAAGGGGAGCTGTACTACGCGCGCGTGGTGCGCCTGCTGGCCGAGCTGGACGATGCCGAAGCCAGCCTTTCCACCGCCACCGCCGCCCTGCGTGGCCGCCTGCGCATCGACGTGCCCAGCCCGTTCGCACGCCTGCTGCTGGTGCCGGCGCTGCCGGACTTCCATGCGCGCTACCCGGACATCGAGCTGCAGATCGGCGTCAGCGACCGCGAGGTCGACCTCATCGGGGACAGCGTGGACTGCGTGATCCGCGGCGGTGCGCCGGTCGAACAGTCGCTGGTGGCGCGCCATATCGGTGACCTCGGCTTCGGCATCCATGCATCGCCTGATTACCTGCGGTGCCATGGCAGGCCCACCCATCCCGGCGAACTGGAAGGGCCGCATCAGCTCACGGTCGGTTTCCTGCGACCGCGCACCGGCCGCACGCGCCGCTTCGTGATGCAGCGTGGCGCAGAGCAGATCGACCTGCAGGGACGCCACGTGATCGCCATCGACGATGGCGACGCCTATCTCGCCGCTGGCCTGGCCGGACTCGGCATTGTCTGCGTGCCGGACTACATGGCCGCCGCACCTGTTGCGCGCGGCGAACTGGTGCCGTTGTTCGACGACTGGCAGATCGAGCCGATGCCGATGTACCTGATGTTTTCCCCCGGCCGGCACGTGAACCAGCGCCTGCGGGTGTTCATCGACTGGGTGAGCGCGCTGATGAAGGCATGAACCGACCTGGCCGCCTCTGGTGGCGGCCCCTCCCGGTGAGGCCGCCCGGTTCGATATGGACGGCATCCTGCTTCCGTTCGAAGGCTTGTCCGACGGCTACCAGGCGTATGTGGGCGGGATCGGCGACCTGCACGCTTCATGGGTCTGATCGGGAACGCGCGGACGCGCTCGGCGCCATGGCATTGCGGTTGGTGGCCGGCTGACCGAGCAGCTGCCCCACGGCCGCCACACCGATGGCCACACCGTCTTCCGTCGCCATCCGCCGACCCAGCGCCGTCGCACGCGCACGCACGTCTGGATGTTCGGCAACGGCCAGTGCCGCGGACAATCGCTGGCTGTCCAGCCGCCGCGGCGAAAGGGCCGGCGGCGCCACGCCGAGCCGATGCAGGCGGTCGGCCCAGAAGAACTGATCGGCCGCGAACGGCATCACCATCGAGGGCACGCCGGCGCGGCAGGCCGAGTGCGTGGTGCCGCTGCCGCCATGGTGGATGACCAGCGAGGTAAGCGGGAACAAGGCTTCATGCGGCACCGCCCCCACCACATGCACGTTGCCGGGAAGGGCCAATGCCGGCGTGCCGGACCATCCGGGCGACAACAGCACGCGGCGTCCTTCGAGCATGCGCAGCAGGGCCGACAGCACGGCGTCACGGTCGAATCCGGTCATGCTGCCGAAGCCAACATAGACCGGTGGCGGGCCGGCATCCAGGAACGCCTGCAGTGCGGGCGCTGGCGACCAGCCAGTGCTGTCGGGCAGTCGCCACTGGCCGCACACCCGATGGTCGGCCGGCCAGTCCGCGGGCGTGGCGACCAGGCTTGGCGACACGCCGTACAACATCGGCGCATCGATCCACGGCGTGGTGGCCGGTGGCAGGCCCAGCACGGCGCGCCGGGCCTGGTTGATCGGCGCGCGGAACTGTTGCCAGATCAATCGGGTCACCACCCGGTGGCTGAGCCGGTTCAGGGGTGGCGGCGTCCAGCCGGGCGGCAGGAACGGCGAGGGGAAGGCGCGGGTCGGGGTGATCGGGATCATGCCGGTACCGATCACCGGAATGCCGTGGCGCTCGGCCACGCTGAGGCCGACGAAGGCGGCCAGCCCGCCGGCCAGCACCGCCTCGCAGCCTGACGCCGCCTGGTCGGCCTGGCGCATCCAGTCGGCCACATGCCGCCGTGCCATCCGTGCCAGCCCGCTGCTGGCGGCGCGTGGGCTGTTGCCGCGCGACAACAGTGCCACCACTTCTTCGTGGATGTCGCCCTGCAGGGCGGCGTGCGGCACGTCCAGCGCCCGCGCGCTGCCCAGCGTGCCGCCATCGGCCAACAGCAGCACCTGGTGCCCGGCGTCGATCAGCCCGCGGCAGAGCAGGGTCAGCGGGCGGGTGTCGCCTTCGGTGCCGTAGGTAAGGGCGAGCAGTCTCATGTGCCCTGTGTAGCAGGGACCGGGCGAGGGCTCCGTAAACCGGCTCATGCCGCCGGGCAGGCTTGCAGGTTTCCCCGGTTCGCGGCATAATTCGCGGCTCGCTGTGTCCGGTCAACCCCGGATGGCGGTACCGGGAATACGTCCTCCGGTGCGCCTAGGACAGCGTAACCCTTTGATTCTCTTGACGTGTGGTGGGCAACCATCGAGGCCGCCGTCGCCCGGGCTACGGGCTGACAACATGTGCGGATCCTTCCGCAGAAGCTCGGCCTTCCCTGGCCGGACTTTCAATACAAACTTATCGAGGTGCGCAATGTCCCGCGTATGCCAAGTTTCCGGCAAGCGAGTGCAGACGGGTAACAACGTCTCGCACGCAAACAACAAGACCCGTCGTCGTTTCCTGCCCAACCTGCATGAGCGCCGCTTCTGGGTCGCCAGCGAAAACCGCTGGGTCAAGCTTCGTGTTTCCGCGCATGCACTGCGCACCATCGACAAGAACGGCATCGACTCCGTTCTGGCTGAGCTGCGTTCGCGCGGCGAAAAGGTCTGAGGAGTAAATCATGGCAGGCAAGCGCGACAAGATCCGTCTGATTTCGACGGCCGGTACCGGCCACTTCTACACGACGGACAAGAACAAGAAGAACACCCCCGGGAAGATGGAATTCCTGAAGTACGATCCGGTCGTGCGCAAGCATGTCCCGTACAAGGAAGGCAAGATCAAGTAATCCGCCAGGATGCTTGAGCTTCCCGAATGAAGAAACCCGCCGCGAGGCGGGTTTTTTTTGGCCGTGGCCCAGCCCGTGGCAGAATGCGGCTTCCTCCGGGCGGGTGGCGCGATGCTCTTCGAGTGGATGCTGGGCTCATGGCTGCTGCTGCTGGACTGGCTGATCCGGCTGGCCGCGCTGTTGTGGATCCCCACCCGCACCACGCCCGGGGCTGCACGCAGCTGGCTGTTGCTGGTCGGCTTCGTGCCCCTGCTGGGCCTGCCGCTGTACCTGCTGTTCGGCCATCCATGGCTGTCGGCCGAGCGCCTGCGCCGCCAGGCCGAAGCCTCGCAGGTGATCCGCGAAGAACAAGCGCTGCAGGCGGCCCTGCGCTGGCAGCCGGACGCGGACACCACCGTCGCCGAAATGGTGCCACTGGTGGAGCGGCAGGGCGATTTCATGCCCGTGCACGGCAATGCACTGGACCTGCTGACCGGTTACGACGACTCGCTGGCCCACCTGATCGCCGACATCGACCAGGCCGAAGAGCGCGTCCACCTTCTGTATTACCTGATGTTCGACGATGCGGTGGGCGAGGCCATCGTGGAGGCGCTGCAGCGTGCCGCCGCGCGCGGCGTGCACTGCCGCCTGCTGCTGGATGCTGTAGGCGCAAAGCGTGGACTGCGGGCCTACCGCAAGCGCCTGCTGGCGCGCGATATCGATGTCCGCGCGATGCTGCCCGGTGGATTGCGCTGGCGCCGCAGTGGGCGCATGGACCTGCGCAACCACCGCAAGATCGCCGTCATCGACAACAAGGTCGGCTATATCGGCTCGCAGAACCTGGCCGATGCCGGCTTCGTGCGCGGCCGGCCGAACCGCGAGCTGGTGGCGCGGGTGCGCGGCCCCGCCGTGGCCCACCTGGAAGCGGTGTTCGCCAGCGACTGGTACATGGAAACCGGCCAGCGGCTGGAGGTGATGGCCGATGTGCCGGTGTGCAGCGAAGACGTGGCCACCCAGCTGCTGCCCAGTGGCCCGGCCTACCCCTTCAGCAACGCGCGCGATGCGGTCAATGCGTTGATCCACCTGGCGCGCCGGCGCATCGTGCTGGTCACCCCGTACTTCGTGCCCGACGAAGCCACCCTGAGCGCGCTGCGCATTGCTGCCCTGTCCGGGGTGGATGTGCAGCTGATCGTATCGGCCACCAGCAATGCTCGGCTGACCGCGTGGGCGCAGGAAGCCTACTACGATGAACTGCTGCGCAGCGGCGTGCGCATCGCGCTGTACGAGCCCCATTTCCTGCACGCCAAACACCTCAGCGTGGACGAGGACATCGCCCTGTTGGGATCGATCAACCTGGACATCCGTTCGTTCGCGCTGAATGCCGAGGTCGGCCTGCTCTGCTATGACCGGAAGATCGTGCGCCAGTTGCTGGACATCGAGGACGATTACCTGCGCAACTCGCGGCCGTTGGAGCTTTCACAGTGGCGCAAGCGCGCCACCTGGCGGCGCAGCCGCGAAGGCATCGCGCGGCTGGCCGATGCGCTGATGTAAGGCGCTGGCCGACGCATCGCCTACAATCAACGCATGAACGATACAGCGACTCCGCACCGCATCGACCTGGCCATCATCGGCGGCGGCGCCGCCGGTGCGCTGACCGCCCTGCACCTGCTGCGCCACGCAACGACCCCGCTGAAGGTCCAGCTGTTCGAGCCGGCCTCGACCCTGGCCGAGGGCATCGCTTATGCCACGCCGGCACCGCAGCATCTGCTCAACGTGCCGGCCGGGCGGATGAGCGCGCTGCCCGACCAGCCCGCCGATTTCACCGCCTACCTGCGCCAGGTCGATGCCTGTCCGCAGGATGATGATGCGACGTTGGCGGGCCGCTTCGTGCCGCGTCGGCATTATGCGGCGTATCTGCGCCAGCGCCTGGCCGAAGCGGAGCAGGCCAGCAGCGCGCAGCTGCAGGTGGTCGCGCAGGCGGTGCTGTCGCTGCGCCAGGAGGACGACATGGCACGGTTGGAACTGGCCGACGGCACCGTCGTCGATGCCCGCCAGGTGGTGCTGGCCTGCGGCAACAGCGTGCGCCCGATTCCGCTGGCTGGCGCCGATGCCCTGCCGCACGAGTCGATCGCCGAGGCCTGGGATTACGATGGGGTACGCCTGCTGGCGGGTGACCAGGCGATCGGCATCATCGGCTCCGGGCTGAGCATGGTGGACAGCGTGGTGGCATTGTTCGCGGCGGGCCAGACCGGCGTGCTGCACGTGTTTTCGCGTCACGCACTGATGCCGTTGCCGCATGCCCACGGCGCGCCCGCCACGTATGATCCCCAACCGCTGCTGGCGATGGGCTTGCGCGCGCGCCTGCGCACGCTGCGTCGGCATGCCCGTGAGGCGGCTACGCACGGCATTCCCTGGCAGAGCGTGATGGAGCGAATCCGCCCGCTGGGCAAGGCACTGTGGCAGACCCTCGATGAGGCTGACCAGCGGCGCTTCCTGCGCCACGTGGTACGGCACTGGGATGTACACCGGCACCGTATCGCTGAAGAGGTTCATGTGCAGCTGCGCGATGCGCTGGCCGATGGTCGCCTGCAGTTGCATCGTGTGCGCCTGCAGGGTGTCGTGGAAACGGACACGGGCCTGCGCCTGACCGCTTTGTCGCACGGCGCAGCGGTGCAGTGGGACCTTGGCGCACTGGTCAACGCCACCGGCGTGGAGACGCGTGCGGAGGGCCTGCGCAATCCCTTGCTGAGACAACTGCTGGCTGAAGGCATCGCGCGCCCGGGGCCGCATGGCCTCGGCCTGGACAGCGAGGCAGCAGGTGACCGGCTGATCGATGCCGACGGCACCGCGCATGGCGCCATCGGCGTGCTGGGCAGCCTGCGCATCGGCACGCTGTGGGAGAGCCTGGCCGTGCCTGAACTGCGTCAGCAGGCCGAAGATGCGGCGCGCCACGCGGTGCGGGAGCTGGAAGCAGCGATGCCGTAAAATGGGGGCATGGATGTCTCCCACCTGCTTGATGGCCTGAACCCGGCCCAGCGCGATGCCGTGTCCGCCCCCCCTGGCCACCACCTGGTGCTGGCCGGCGCGGGCTCCGGCAAGACCCGCGTACTGACCCACCGCATCGCCTGGCTGCACGAAGTGTTCGGCGTGCCGACCCATGGCATTTTCGCGGTGACCTTCACCAACAAGGCGGCCGGCGAGATGCGCCACCGGATCGACGCGCAGCTGCCCAATGGCAGCCGTGGCGCCTGGATCGGCACCTTCCACGGGCTGGCCAACCGGCTGCTGCGGCTGCACTGGGCCGAAGCCAGGCTGCCCGATTCCTTCCAGGTGATGGATTCGGATGACCAGCTGCGGCTGGTCAAGCGCGTAGTGCAGGCCCTGGAGCTGGATGACGGCAAGTACCCGCCCAAGCAGATCGCCTGGTGGATCAACGAACAGAAGGACGAGGGTCGCCGGCCGCAGCACATCCAGCCCGAGCCGAATGACGCCTGGCTGGACACCATGCGCCAGGCCTACACCGAGTACCAGGCGCGCTGCGACCGCGCCGGCCTGGTCGACTTCGCCGAACTGCTGCTGCGCGCGCATGAACTGCTGCGCGACAACCCGGCCCTGCTGGCGCATTACCGCGCCCGCTTCCGCGAGATCCTGGTCGACGAATTCCAGGACACCAACTCCATCCAGTACGCCTTCGTGCGCGTGCTGGCCGGCGACACCGGGCATGTGTTCGTGGTCGGCGACGATGACCAGGCCATCTATGGCTGGCGCGGTGCGAAGGTGGAAAACGTGCAGGGCTTCCTGCGTGATTTCCCCGGCGCGCAGACCATCCGCCTGGAACAGAACTACCGTTCCAGCGCCAACATCCTCGGCGCGGCCAACGCGGTCATTTCGCACAATCCGGACCGCATCGGCAAGGAGCTGTGGACCGACAGCGGCGAGGGCGATCCGATCGACCTGTACGCGGCCTACAACGAGATGGACGAGGCGCGTTACATCGTTGAACGTGCCCGCCAGTGGGTGCGCGACGGCGGCAGCCATGGCGAAGTGGCGGTGCTCTACCGCAGCAACGCGCAGTCGCGCGCGCTGGAAGAAGTGCTGCTGAGCGAGCAGGTACCGTATCGCGTGTACGGCGGCATGCGCTTCTTCGAACGCGCCGAAATCAAGGATGCGCTGGCTTATCTGCGGCTGCTGTCCAACCGCAACGACGATGCGGCCTTCGAGCGTGCGGTCAATACCCCCACCCGTGGCATTGGCGACCGCACCCTGGACGAGGTGCGCCGCGAGGCGCGCGCGCAGGGCATTTCGCTGTGGGAAGCCACCATGCTGGTTACCCAGGGCAACGCGCTGGCGGCACGCGCGCGCAATGCGCTGGCCGGCTTCCTGGTGCTGGTCAATGAACTGCAGGCGCAGACCGTGCACATGACCCTGGCCGAGCGCATCGACCACGTGCTGGCGCGCTCGCTGCTGCGCGAGCACTGGAGCAAGGAAAGCCGCAACGCGCTGGACTCCGAATCGCGCACCGACAACCTCGACGAACTGGTGTCGGTTGCCTCGCGCTTCGTGCGCCGCACCGACGATGTCGAAGAATTGGAGGACATGGACGAGCTGGTCGCCTTCCTCGCCTATGCCGCGCTGGAAGCGGGCGAAGGACAGGCGCAGGCCAACGAAGACGGCGTGCAGTTGATGACCCTGCATTCGGCCAAGGGCCTGGAGTTCCCGCTGGTGTTCCTGGCCGGCATGGAAGACGGCCTGTTCCCGAGCGCTCGTTCGCTGGAAGAAAGCGGGCGGCTGGAGGAAGAACGCCGACTGGCCTACGTCGGCATCACCCGCGCGCGGCAGAAGCTGGTGCTGTGCTACGCCGAATCGCGGCGCATCCATGGCCAGGACAACTATGGGGTGCCATCGCGCTTCCTGCGCGAGATCCCGCGCGAGCTGCTGCATGAAGTGCGGCCGAAGGTACAGGTGTCGCGGCCGGCATCGCTGGGCGCCAGCCGCGGCGGCGGGCATGCCGCGCTGGAGGCACCGCCGCTGAAGCTCGGCACGATGGTCACCCATCCCAAGTTCGGCGAAGGCATGGTCACCGACTACGAAGGCAGCGGTGCGCATGCACGCGTGCAGGTGGAGTTCGCCGATGCCGGCAGCAAGTGGCTGGTGATGGCCTACGCCAACCTGACCGCGCTGTAACGTCAGCAGCGCACGCCATGTCCCGCCACGTGCTGTTCCTGTGCAGCCAGAACCGCCTGCGCAGCCCGACGGCCGAGCAGGTGTTCGCCGACTGGCCTGGCATTGAAACCGCGTCGGCCGGGTTGCTGGCCGATGCGGATGAACTGCCAGGGCCTGAGCTGCTGGAATGGGCCGATCTGGTGTTCGTGATGGAGCGTGCGCACCGCACGCGGCTGTCGGCACGCTTCGCCCCTTGGTTGAACGGCAAGCGCGTGGTGTGCCTGGATATCCCGGATGACTACGACTACATGGACCCGGTGCTGGTCGAGCTGCTCAAGCGCAAGGTCAGTCCGCACCTGCGCTGAGTGGCCGGCGTGGGCGTACGGCATCGCGGTCCAGCTGGCGGATGACGGTGTCATGCTGGCCAGTGCCGTATTTATGAAAGCCCGCGACTATGGCTGAAAGCAGTATTTCCTTCTTGTTCAATGAAGGAAGGCGCATGCCCGTTGCTGGCTCCTCGTCGCAGACAACGCCCGCACTGATCCGCGGCCGGCATCCATCCGGCCCTGTGCAGGGACGCGCCACAGCGTCCACCCTCGGCAGCCTGCTGGTCGGCAACACCGCCCCGTTGCGCGTGCGCCGTCTCTCTGCGCCCTCGGGCCCGCGGCGGGTGTCAGCGGAGAACCTGTTCCAGCGCGGTGGGCGCGGCGGTCTGCGCGACAGCCCGTTCTTCCAGTCCACGCCATCACGGGCGCACTCGCTGGAATCGCTGAGCCGGGATGCCCCGGTCACCTGCACGCGAGAAATCGGTGGCCTGCGACGCGTGCAGGGAAACCTGCTGCTTGCCGGGATCCAGAACGAGTATGTAGCTGCTGTCGCCGGGTCGGGCCCTTCGCTGTCCAGCATCCAGCGCGGTGCGCTGCTGCCGCAGCTTTCCGGAGAAGCCGTGCAGGGCGTCGACCAGCGGGTCCACCTGTTCCATCCCGATGCAGATTCCGATGCGGAAGGTGACGGCCAGGGCCCGGAAGCGGCCCGCGCATGGACCGGCGCCGGCAGTCGACCCGCCGCGCTGGTCTGCCTCGATGACGCCGACTGGAGGGTGAAGGAAACCGGGGACACCGGGCTCAGTGCGATGGAGGCCAGCCTGTCCCGCGTGTTCCAGCTCACCGGCCTGGCCGCGCCGGACGCGCGCGTGATGGCAGCCGACGCCTCGCTGCCGGGCGACAGCCAGCGCTTTGCTTCGCGCTACGAACCCAGCTTCAAGGACCTTGGCAGCTTCCTTGCCACGCCGGCTGCCGAAGCCTTGGCCGCCGCAGGCGATGAAGAGGCCAGGATGCGCTACGCCCAGCTGCGCAGCGACCATGCAGCGGCTGTTTCGACCTGCGATGCGGTGCTGCAGCGCGCCGGGGTCGCGCACTTCTGGCAGGTGCAGGACGCTGGACTGCAGGCCGAACACGCAGCGGCCGACAGGCAGCGATTCGATGCGCTGGAGGCGATGAACCGCTTGCTGCCGACCGCGGTGCGCAGCGACCAGGTCCGCCATTTCATCGCCTCGCGATGGCTCGGCAACTGGGATCATCTCAACTTCCGGATGGAGAATTTCGGCTACGCCGAGCGCGATGGACAGCCCGTGGCGATGACCGTTGATTTCGGTTCGTGCGGGCCGCTTGGATTCGCCACGCTCGATGCGCGCAGGGTGATGCTGCCCAAGCAGGCCAGTGGCGATATCGCCATGCTGCAGCGGCCCGCCTCGCTGTTCCCGATACCCGATGCCTTCGTTGAGAACGCTGCGGAGTTCGATGCCATGGGGGCAGATCCCGGCCGGCTGCATGACACGCTGGGCTGGCCCTATGGATTCCAGTCGGAGAGCGTTGCCGAGCTCATGCGTGCGCCCGCCGCGCCCGACCCGGCCATTGCCGATGCGATGGCTGAAATGGGGTATCGGCTCGCGCTGGTTCCTGCAATGACGGTGCATGCCGTCGTCGGCGCAGGATGGCAGGTTCCCGCTGGCGCGCCGCAAGGCCACTGGCCGGACGCCGCACGGATGGCCGGCACCCTGGTGCAGCGCCGGCAGGCCCTGCTGGCGCAGTATGCGCCAGCGCAGATCCGCGACTGGATCAGCGCCGACCCCGAGCGCGCCGCGCGGGTCCGGCAGCAGATGCTGGACGGCATCGGCGCTGCCCTGGGCGGTGATGCCGACCCCACCGTCCTGCAGGAACACTTCAACGCCCTGCACGCCGGGCATCAGATGCTGCTGGACGGCGACCTTGCCGCTGTGATGGGTGACGCCACGGCGCACGCCCCCAATGCCACCACGGCACGGATCAGGACGCTGCAGCAGCTGCATGACTGCAATCGAAGGCTGGCGGCCGCGCTGGACACCGACGAGGAAACGGACATCCGTGCGATCGGCGAAGAACTGTTGTCCCCATTGGTGTTCGGGCAGCTGTTGAGGGACCTGGAACTGGGTCCGGGCTCGGATGTCCTCGGGCACGCCAGCTTCGAGGCAAACCGCGATTGGCTGTTGCTGGTGACCCGCCTGGTGGACGCAGGTCACCTCGATGCCACGCGGGTCACGCGCTGCCTGTTGGAGCCGGTCGAGGGATCCGCCTATCCGCCCAACGTCGGCGCGCACGCCCATCGTGACCCCGCGCTCGGGATGGCGTTCATCGAACTGCTGGAGACCCTGATCGCCAGATCGGCGGAGATCACCCCGACGATGCTGCGCGAGGGCCTGCTGACGGCGAAGGAGAAGGGCTATCCCAACTATTACGCCGCGTTGGCGGCATCAGGCGCATCGACCGCCTGGGACCGTCGCCTGCAACTGGCCGAGCTGTTGCCGGGCAACGCGGAGTACATCCGATTGCGGTCGTGGCGCAGCTGGGCGGCGAAGAAGCTGTCCTACGCGCCGCGCCGCGGTGACGAACCGATCAGGATCGCAGCAGACGCAGGACAACGCTCTGCGTTGCCGCTGCGCGCCCTCGTGCAGCATGTCGAAGGCGCATATGGTGTCCGCCGCATCATCGAACTGGAGCTGCAAGTCATACGCGCAAACCTGCACATGAAGCTGACCAGCCATGCCGAGGACGAGGCGCTGCAGGCGCTTGTGCAGGACAGCGTGGAAGGCGCCTGGAAGGAGGCCCTGGCAAAACACCGGCTTCCACGCAACGCCCCCGTGCCGCCCGGAATGATCGAAACGCTCAAGGGCGAAGCACTGGACGACTACCGGATTCGAATGAGGAACCTGCGCAAAGCCGACGCCGAGCTACGGGTCCAGGCCGGTGAGCGGCGCTACACGGACGCGGTGCTGGCGCAGCCGGGACTGTCGCTGCCGGACCGGCGTCGGTTGCTCAAACAGTGCGCCGCGGAGATCGAAGTCGACATCCGCAACATGGTGCGTGACGCGGGCGGCACCGGCAATGAGGCCTTGCATGCAGTGGGCATCGGCCAACGCGCGCAGCAGCACGCGGCTGCCACCGCAGGCGACATGGCAGCCCGTGCAGCAGCCCAGGCGCAGCGGGATGCGCAGGCACACGCCGAACAGCAGACGCGCAGCAAGGCCGGGGAATCCGCTCAGCGGGCATCCGCCCGTGCTGCTGGAAGCGCCACCCGTGCTGCGGCTCTTACCGCCTCCTCGCAGGCAAATGCGCAGGCCAGTGCGCAGGCCCAGGCCACCGCGCACAGGCAGGCCGAGCATCGCGCAGCTGCCAAGGCCGCCAGCGAAGCTTCGGCCCGCGCCACGCGTGATGCGATCGTCCAAAACCGCGGATTCAGAAACGAGGTTGAAACACGCCTTGCTATCCTGCGCAGCCCGGATGTTGCCGGCGGCTCCACGTCCGCTGTCGGGCACACCGATGCGCAGCTTGAAAGGCGCCTGCACGCGCTGCGGCAAGACAGCGCCACGGCCGCGCTGGAACAACGATTGCGGGCGCTCAGGGAAGGCTCTCCACGCGCAGGCGCGGCGCCTGCCTCCCGCCCCGCGCGGCAACGCACCCGGCAGTACGTTGACCCTCACAGCGGAGCGTCCGGCAGCACCACCTGATGAGCCGCGGGGCGTCGCTCAGCAGTGCGGGGACGCACCACTGGCATACGCCAGTCCCCGCCGCAGCATGGCGCGCACATCGGGATCGGCGTACACCGCCGCATCGTGGCCGAAGCCGGTATACCAGCTTCGGCCGCGGCCCATCGGCCGGCACCAGGTGATGGGATGGTCATCGCCCATCGTGCCGCCTTCGTAGCCTGCTTCATCCACGGTGGCCAGCACCTGCACCCACGGACGTGGATTGCGGCGATAGTTGTAGATCTCATCGGTGATCGACCACTGCACGCCCTCATGGCCCTCGCCGTGCAGCGTCACCGTCGCAGTTTGCAGGCCGGGTGGATGCTTGTGGAACCAGGCACCGACCAGTTCGCCATAGAACGGCCAGTCGTATTCGGTATCGGCCGCCGAATGCAGGCCGAGGAACCCCCCGCCGCCTTCGATGAAAGCCTGGAGCGCGGCCTGCTGCGGCTCATCCAGCACGTCGCCGGTGGTGTTGGCGAACACCACGGCGCGAAAGGCGGACAGCCCTTCAGCAGTGAATACGCCGCTGTCTTCGCCATGCACCACCCGCAGTCCCTGCTCGGCGGCCAGCGATCCCAGCGTTTCCACGGCTGCTGGAATGGAGTCGTGGCGGAACTTGGCGGTCCGGGTGAAAACCAGGATCGCATCGTCGGCAAAGGCCGGCCAGGGGAGCAGCAACAGGGCCAGGCAGCAGGAGATGAGAGTGCGCATGCGGCCGATTCTGGCACGCACCGCCCGCTGCGCCATGCTGCACTGCATTGATCGTGCTCAAGGCGCGGCCTGCACGCCGGGTATGTAATGCTTCTGTTCCCACACGGCGGATCACCAAGGAGCCCGGCCATGTACAAGCGCATCCTGATTGCCACCGACGGGTCCGAACTGTCTGAAAAAGGCCTGATGAAGGGTCTGGAGCTGGCCAAGGACCTGGACGCGGAGGTCGATATCGTTACCGTATCGGAGCCTTGGGCCGTTGGCATGTATGACGCCATGGGCTGGAGCGTCGGCTACATGAACAGCCCGGAATACAAGGCCGACCGCGAAGAGGCGGCGCAGAAGATCCTGCAGCCCGCGCTGGCCACCGCGCAGGCGCAGGGCGTGCGCGCCAACGGCGTGCACGTGCTGGACCGCTATGCGGCCGACGGTGTGATCGACGTGGCCGGCGAGCGCAGCTCGGACCTTATCGTGATGACCTCGCATGGCCGGCGCGGCATGACCCGCGTGCTGCTGGGCAGCCAGACCGCTGAAGTGCTCGCGCGCAGCAGCATACCGGTGCTGGTCATCCGCTGAGACAGCGTTCCCGGGGAGGGGACCCGGCGTCGGTCGCAGGAAGCGGCCGGCGCCGTTCTCCTGCCCTGGTGGGTGGCGCCCGGCGCCGCGGTGGGTGGCGACCGTTGGTCGTGGTGGGTGACGACCGTTGGTCGTCACGCTGTTGCGCATCGCCAGCCGCGCCACGCTCAGTCGCGCAGCTTCAGGGTCTGTGATTCGTCCAGGCTGCCATCGGCCTGCAGCACCACGTAGCGCTCGCCACTGCGGTCGAACAGCACCGGGATCGGATCGCGGAACAGCGGCCGCCGCACGAAGCGCAGCTGCCAGCCGAAATGTTCCAGGGTCTGCACGGCGGACAGCTGCTCGGCAGTCAACCCCTGGCGAAGGGCGGCCTGGTCGATCGGCAGGTTACGGCGTTCTACGTTGCTCATTTCGAAAGAACGTGCATCACCAGCTGTAGAGCTTCCAGTACACCGGCGACACGCCGTCCCTGGAATTATCCATGCGGCCATCGCCGTTCTGGTCGTAGATGAAATAGGGGGCACCGCGCAGCGGGGTCACCTTGACCATGCGCAGCTGGCCCGCCACGCGGTATTCCTCCAGCACATCGCCGTTGTCCAGCGTGCGCTTGGCGATGTCGGCACCGGCCACGTCGACCGGCGGTGCACCGGCGCCACCGGAGGTCGCGCAGCCGGCCAGCAGCAGGGCCAGCAGCAGCGGCGCGGCGAGCATCATGGGTTTCATGGGCAGGAGTCCTTGGCCGGGTGTGTCAGGGATTATGCCCCAGCTGACGTGACCGACGTGCAGGCGCGGGGCGCGTAGAATCGTGGCATGAGCAGATTAGTCCTTATCGACGGGTCCAGTTACCTGTATCGCGCGTTCCACGCGCTGCCGCCGCTGTCCAATCCGCAGGGTGAACCGACCGGTGCGTTGTTCGGCGTGGTCAACATGCTGCGCGCAACCCTGAAGGAGCGCCCCGCCTACGTGGCGTTCGTGGTCGATGCGCCGGGCAGGACCTTCCGCGACGACCTGTACGACCAGTACAAGGCCAACCGCCCGCCGATGCCGGACGAGCTGCGCAGCCAGGTCGAACCGATGTGCCGCATCGTCGACGCGCTGGGCATCAGCATCCTGCGCGTTTCCGGCGTGGAAGCCGACGATGTGATCGGTACGCTGGCCCTGCAGGGCGTGGCGCGCGACCTCAGCGTGACCATCTCCACCGGGGACAAGGACTTCGCCCAGCTGGTGCGACCGGGCATCGAACTGGTCAACACCATGACCGGCAGCCGGATGGATTCAGACGCTGCGGTGATGGAAAAGTTCGGCGTGCGCGCCGACCAGATCGTCGACCTGCTGGCCTTGATGGGCGACACCGTGGACAACGTGCCGGGCGTCGAGAAATGTGGTCCCAAGACTGCCGCCAAGTGGCTGGGCGAGTACCAGCACCTGGACGGTGTGATCGCCGCCGCGCCGACCATGAAAGGCAAGATCGGCGAGAACCTGCGCGCAGCGCTGGAGCGGCTGCCGCTGAACCGAGAGCTGGTGACCATCCGTACCGACGTGGCGCTTGAAGCCGGGCCGCAGGACCTGCCGCTGCGCGAGCGCGACGTCGAGGCACTGCGCGAACTGTATGCACGGTACGGCTTCACCCAGGCGCTGAAGGAACTGGAAGGCAGCGCGGGGCTGGCCCCGAACCCGGCCAGCGAGGCGGTTCCGAGCCTGCGCGGGACGGCCGCTGGCTTTGCCCGTGGCGGTGGCCAAGAGGCGCCGGTGGCCACCCTGGATCCGTCCCTGTCGTTGCCGGGCGAATACGAGACCGTGCTGGAGCCGGCCCAGCTGCAGGCTTGGATCGAGCGGCTGCAGCAGGCCGACGTGGTCAGTTTCGATACCGAAACCGATGCGCTGGATGCCATGCGGGCACGGCTGGTGGGCATCAGCCTGGCGGTGGAGCCGGGCAAGGCGGCCTACATTCCACTCAACCATGACTACCCCGGCGCGCCGGCCCAGCTGCCGATGCAGCAGGTGCTGGATGCGCTGCGCCCGGTGCTGGAAGACCCGGCGAAGAAGAAGCTCGGCCAGCACGGAAAGTACGACCTGCACGTGCTGCGCCGGCACGGCATCGAAGTGCGTGGATACCACGACGACACCATGCTGGAAAGCTTCGTGCTGAACTCCACGGCCACCCGGCATGACATGGATTCGCTGGCGCAGCGCTACCTCGGCTACACCACGATCAAGTTCGAGGACGTGGCCGGCAAGGGTGCCAAGCAGATTTCCTTCTCCCAGGTGGGCATCGACGAGGCCAGCCGCTACGCTGCTGAAGATGCCGATGTGACCCTGCGGCTGCATCGCGCGCTGGCGCCCCAGTTGCTGGCGCTGCCGTCGCTGGACCAGGTGTACCGGGAAATCGAAATGCCGTTGGTACCGGTGCTGGCCAGCATCGAAGCCAATGGCGTGCAGGTGGACGTGGCCGAACTGCGCCGCCAGAGCCAGGACCTGTCCACCCGCATGCTGGCTGCGCAGCAGAAGGCCACCGAACTGGCCGGGCGCAGCTTCAACCTGGATTCGCCCAAGCAGCTGCAGGCGGTGTTGTTCGACGAACTCAAGCTGCCGGCCCTGGTGAAGACGCCGAAGGGCCAGCCGAGCACCAACGAAGAAGCGCTGGAAGCGATCGCCGGACAGCACGAGCTGCCGCGGGTGATCCTGGACTATCGTGGCCTGGCCAAGCTGCGCAGCACCTACACCGACAAGCTGCCGGAGATGGTCAACGCCGCTACCGGCCGGGTGCACACCAGCTACCACCAGTCCGGTGCGGCCACCGGGCGGCTGTCCTCGTCCGATCCGAACCTGCAGAACATCCCGATCCGCACCGACGACGGCCGCCGCATCCGCCGTGCCTTCGTCGCACCGGAGGGCAAGCTGCTGCTGGCCGCGGACTACTCGCAGATCGAACTGCGGATCATGGCCCACCTGTCCGAAGACCCGGGTCTGGTACGGGCCTTCGAACAGGGCGCGGACGTGCACCGCGCCACCGCCGCCGAAGTGTTCGGGCGCAGCCTGGACGAGGTGACCAGCAACGAACGCCGCGCCGCCAAGGCGATCAACTTCGGCCTGATGTACGGCATGAGCGCATTCGGGCTGGCACGCAACCTGGGCATCGACCGCGGCCAGGCACAGGATTACGTTGCGCTGTATTTCAGCCGGTATCCCGGCGTGCGCGATTTCATGGATCGCATGCGCCAGCAGGCACGCGAGCAGGGCTACGTGGAGACCCTGTTCGGCCGGCGCCTGTATCTGAACGACATCAACGCGCGCAACCAGGGCCTGCGTGCCGGTGCGGAACGGGCGGCCATCAATGCACCGATGCAGGGCACCGCGGCCGACATCATCAAGCGGGCGATGGTGGACGTGGACGGCTGGCTGAAGGCGTCTGCGGCGCCGGCCAGGATGATCCTGCAGGTGCACGATGAACTGGTGTTCGAGTGCGAGGCCGGGTAC
>Ga0308163_10001965_pt1 | contig 20272 bp, 19 predicted proteins | sample PhyTR1_FD_201037 | JGI IMG/M metagenome (GOLD analysis project Ga0308163, IMG submission 201037) | Phyllosphere microbial communities from UC Gill Tract Community Farm, Albany, California, United States - DLSLT.R1 | ecosystem: Host-associated > Plants > Phyllosphere > Unclassified | place: USA...
CTATGATTGCCCCATCACTTAGAGAAGCGACATAAGGGCGTCAATCAGGATTCACACCGGCAAACCTGCGCTCTATCAAACAAAAACGCCTGAAACTTATGGCGTAAAACGGCTTGTTTCGTCCCTATGCGCGAGCTTTGTCTACCTTGCCGAGCCACGGGTATGCTCAACCGCCACCCAGCTGCAGCCCGAGCATTCGTCTACCCACACTAGATCCATGACGAATTCCCCCAATTAAATAGCAGGTTATCCCCTACATCACCAGCTATGTGGGATGGATTGGACCCTTTGTCGCTTCTTGACAAGAATGGTGACGGTTTTGAGACCACCGAGAACAAACGGCTTATTTGACGTTAGCTTACAGCAGGACACGCGCCGCTCGAAGCGAGGCAGCCGCTGCGATCAAACTTGACCAACAACCCGATATCAATCGTGACGGACAACACTTTCACACCCCTCTTGCAACTTAAATCGTTTCAATGGAGTTTCCGCATCGGTTGGCGATATAGCAGGAGGAGAAGCCATGCGGCAGGAATTTTTCACCCGGAAACGGCTTGCCGTATCGCTTCTGTTTTTGATGAATGGCTTCGTCATTGGCTCCTGGGCACCCAAAGTCCCTGATTTTGCGCGCAATCTCGATCTCAGCGAATCCGAGCTTGGCCTGATGATCCTGGTGCTTGGCCTTGGCTCTCTCACTTGCATGCCGCTCGCCGGTGCGCAGATTGCCCGTTTCGGTTCGCGCACGGTGACACTGGCTTGCGCAGTTGTCTTCCTGCCAACGCTCCTCCTTCTGACACTTGCTCCAAGCATCCCCTTGGCTGGCCTCGCAATCTTCCTGTTCGGTGGTTTCATGGGCGCCATGGACGTGTCAATGAATGCCAATGCCGTGGAAACCGAGCGGCAGATGGGCCGCTCGATCATGTCTTCCTGTCATGCCTTCTGGAGCCTGGGCGGCCTGATCGGTGCCAGCATCGGTGGCCCCTTGCTTGCAACATATGGATCGACAGTGCAAAGCCTCGTCGCAACCGTGCTTGCCGGCGTGATGCTGCTTGCAGCCTGGCCAATCACGCTGCGCGACCAGCCACATCCCGATGCCGAACACCGCAAAGCACGCCTGCCGATGACGCCGCTGCCCTGGCTGCTTGGCATCGTCGCGCTGTTTTGCATGGTGCCAGAAGGCGCCGTGCTCGACTGGGGCGCCCTTTATATGCGTGACGAACTGATGGGCTCGGTCGCCACGTCGAGCTATGCCTATGCCGGCTTCTCCCTGACCATGGCGCTCATGCGCTTTGCCGGCGATATCGTGCGCGATCGGCTGGGTGCGGTAACGACCACGAGGATCTGCGCAGTGATCGCCATGGCCGGAACGGCGCTAGCCGGCTTTGCCGTCGAGCCCTGGATGGCCGTCATCGGCTTTGCCATCATGGGAATCGGCATTTCCAACCTCGTGCCGATCGCCTTTTCCGCCGCCGGTAACCTGCCGGGCATGGCTTCGGGCGTCGGCCTCTCGGTCGTCAGCTCCATGGGCTATGCCGGCATTCTCGTGGCACCGTCCCTGATCGGCTTCGTCGCCCAGCATAGTTCGCTCGCCCTGGTCTTCCGCTGCCTGCCACTGCTGCTCTTGGTGGCGCTGCTGCTATCAGGCCTCGCCCGCCACGCAGACCGGCCGCAAGCCTAGTGGAATGAATTTGACATAGGCGCTTGGGGCTTCCGCAAGCGGTAGCAAATGTCAAAACCAGACCACTCGAGTTTCTCAGGGAAAAGTGGAAACCGGTTTTCCCGACAAGACAAATACCAACAAGGAAGCCATGCCATTGGCGCGCATCTGTCACGATGTTGACAAGCGGGCATGATTGATCCACCTGAAAGCAAAGTGAACAATCCGCAAGATCGGGATGACAACTATGGCGCTAGCCGAACACCCAGCCGAGGATTTTGACCCGAAACCCCGCCGCGCATCGGTCGCCGTCGACGTCGGCGGTGTGATTGTCGGCGGCGGCGCGCCTGTCGTCGTCCAGTCGATGACCAATACCGACACCGCCGATATCGACGCGACGGTAGCCCAGGTCGCAGCACTCCATAAATCAGGTTCGGAAATCGTCCGCATCACCGTCGACCGCGACGAGAGCGCTGCCGCCGTGCCGAAGATCCGCGAGCGGCTGGAGCGGCTCGGCCTTGATGTGCCGCTGATCGGCGACTTTCATTATATCGGCCACAAGCTGCTGGCCGATCATCCGGCCTGCGCCGAGGCGCTGGCAAAATACCGAATCAATCCGGGCAATGTCGGCTTCAAGGACAAGAAGGACAAGCAATTCGCCGATATCGTCGAAATGGCGATCCGCTATAACAAGCCAGTGCGCATCGGCGTCAACTGGGGCTCGCTTGACCAGGAATTGCTGACGCGGCTGATGGATGAAAACCAGGCCAAGGGTTTCCCGCTTTCCGCCCGGCAAGTCACTCGCGAGGCGATCTGTCAATCGGCCTTACTCTCGGCCGAACTGGCCGAGGAGATCGGCCTTGCCCGCAATCGCATCATTCTCTCGGCAAAGGTTAGCCAGGTCCAGGACCTGATCGCCGTCTATTCCATGCTCGCCGCCCGCTCGGACCACGCGCTCCATCTCGGTCTGACGGAAGCCGGCATGGGCTCCAAGGGCATCGTCGCCTCATCGGCGGCCATGGGTTACGTGCTGCAACAGGGGATCGGCGATACGATCCGCGTCTCGCTCACCCCAGAGCCGAACGGCGACCGCACCCGCGAAGTGCAGGTGGCGCAGGAACTCTTGCAGGTCATGGGCTTTCGCCAGTTCATCCCTGTTGTCGCCGCCTGCCCGGGCTGCGGACGCACGACCTCGACCGTGTTCCAGGAACTGGCGCAGAAGATTCAGAGCGATATCCGCAAGAACATGCCGATCTGGCGCGAGAAATATCCTGGCGTCGAGGGCCTCAACGTCGCCGTCATGGGCTGCATCGTCAACGGTCCCGGCGAAAGCAAGCATGCCGATATCGGCATTTCCCTGCCCGGCACCGGCGAAAATCCGGCAGCCCCCGTCTTTATCGACGGCGAAAAGGCCCTGACGCTGCGCGGTCCTGACATTGCCGCGGATTTCGAGGCACTGGTGATCGATTACATCGAAAAGCGCTACGGTCAAAAAACAGCTGCGGAATAGACTGGGGTCATCCGTACCTGCTGTTGCTCTGGGCTCTTTTCTTCATATTGCCGCAATTGCTATATTGAGGAAGAACGGAACCCACGGAGTCCTATCGCGATGCTAAAGAAATTCGTCCTTCTTGCCCTGGCCGCAACCTATCTCAGTGCCTGCACCACCACCGACCCCTATACCGGCGAGCAGAAGATGTCGAATACAGCTGGCGGCGCGATGATCGGCGCCGGTCTCGGCGCCCTCGGCGGTCTGGCCGTCGGCGGTGGTGGTCACGGCAAGCGCAATGCCGCCCTGATCGGCGCCGGCATCGGCGCGCTGGCGGGCGGCGCCATCGGCAGCTACATGGACAATCAGGAAGCTGAACTTCGCGCCCAGTTGCAGGGCACCGGCGTATCGGTGACACGCCAGGGCGACCGGATCATCCTGAACATGCCGTCCAATATCACCTTCCCCACCGATCAGGACCAGGTGCTTCCGCCGTTCTATCCGACGCTGAATTCCGTCGCGATCGTGCTGAAGAAATTCAACCGGACCCTGGTCGACGTCAACGGCCACACGGATTCGACCGGCAGCCTGCAGCATAACCAGGATCTGTCGCAGCGCCGTGCCGAATCGGTTCTCAACTATCTCGGCTCGCAAGGCGTCGATCCGCGGCGCATGTCGGCCATGGGCTTCGGCCCGAGCCAGCCGATCGCCACCAATGCAACACCCGAAGGCCGCGCTCAGAACCGCCGCGTCGAAGTTTCGATTTCGCCGCTCAAGGACAACTGATTGCTACCAAAACACCAGGAGAAAGCCGCCGCGAGGCGGCTTTTTTCGTTACAGGCTTGACGTCAGCATCTTGATTCCGGCCGCACCGAACATCAGCGCAAGAACGCCATCCACAGCACGTCTGCTGGCTTGGTAGACGTTGACCGCCCGTTTCGTTGAAAACAGCAGGGCATAACTGCAGAACACGACAAAGCCGGTCGAAAGGCAGCCGCCAACGACGAGCGTGACAGAGCCAACCGAAGCGTCGGCTGGCAGGCCAAGCGAGATAATCGCAACCCAGGCAAAAATCGCCTTAGGATTGGTCAAGTGGATGAGATAGCCACGCAAAAATGTGAGCCGCGCACGCTCCCTGAGAACCGTACCGGGCTGCTCCCCGGGCAGTGCCTGCTTTTTGCAGGCGGACAGTCCCGCCTTGATCGCCAGGTAAAAGAGATAGAACCCACCGACGATCTTTAGGATCATCAAGGCTTCGCCATAATGACGCAGCAGCGCGGCAAGACCGAAAGATGCAGCCATCGCCCAGGTAAAGGAGCCAGCAAAAATGCCGAGCGCCATTAGCAGACCCGCGCGGCGCCCTTTAGCCATCGCAGTTGAGATGATCGCCATATTCGCCGGACCTGGACTGATCACCGCCACCAGATAAACGAGATAGGCCGAAAGAAACTGCGGGATATGATCGGCGATCACGGGAAAGCTCTCAATATTCAGGTGGGGAGAAAAACGAAGGCCGTTCTTCTCCGGCGAATTCTAAAACATTGATCCGCGATCTGCAGCCGGAAACGTGTCCCGGTGGCAATATCAGTTCTTGCGGTTGGCAACGAAGCGGGCGGCGCCAATCAAGGTCTCGGCCCGCGCGCCATAGGGAGCGAGCAACTTTACCGCTGCATCGACCAATCGGTCGAGTTCGGCTTCGGCCCAGGCCTGCCCCTTGAGACCGACCAGCGTTCCCTTGCCGCGTCCGGCATCCTTGCCAGTAGCCTTGCCCATGGTGGCGGCATCGGCGGTCAGGTCGAGAAGATCGTCGGCCAGCTGGAAGGCACGACCGATCAACTCGCCGAACTGGCGCAGGTTTTGGCGGTCGCCTTCGGCAGCCCCTGCAATGACGGGTCCAGCCTCGCAGGCAAAGCGCAGCAGCGCGCCGGTCTTCATCGCCTGTAGCGTCACGATGCCCGCTTCATCCGGCGCCTGCTTTTCAGCTGCTAAATCGAGCGCCTGACCGCCGGCCATGCCGCCAAGCCCCGCGGCGCGCGCCAGGGCAAGCACCAGCGCTGTCCTGGCGCCATCGGCAAGCGGCGTTTGCGGCGCGGCGATGATCTCGAAGGCAAAGGTCAGCAGGCTATCGCCGGCCAAAATGGCGGTCGCTTCATCAAAAGCGATATGCACTGTCGGTTGGCCACGGCGCAGGTCGTCATCGTCCATGGCCGGAAGGTCGTCATGGACAAGCGAATAACAGTGCAGACATTCCAACGCAGCGCCCACCCGCAAGGCCGCATCTTGGGCACCGCCGAACAGCCGGGCGCTTTCAACCACGAGGAAGGGTCGCAGCCGCTTGCCGCCATTCAGGACGGCATGGCGCATGGCCGCAAGCAGCCGTTCCGGCCGGGCGACCTCCCCGATCTGAGCCGCCGGCTGCAGCAGGTCGGTCAACAGAGCCTGGACGCGCGTGGCGGTATCGCGCAGATGATCGTCAAACATAGCCTGCCTCACATGTGTCGGCTGCTGTTTGGCATGGCCGCCCCGGCAGCGCAAGATATGGCGGCCGTAGACTGGAAGGCAAGGCACAAGCGACAATCTGTGGGGTTCCCCCCGCACCCTTGGTCGGTGCTCTGGTATTGCCCAGCATTCGCAGCTAGAAATATTGGAAAGGTCGATTGCGGCAGGACGATCCAGCCGGACGACGAGACCGGAACGCATGATCGACAGGTCGAACACGGGCGGGTGGCGGAATTGACTAGGGATGACGCACCTGAAGCGGCGCTGCCTGCACAGAGCCAACCCGAGGAGACCGAAGGCACCGGACGGGCCGAAGGAGACAGACGGCTGATTTTCCTGCGTATCATCAAGGCTTTGCTGGCTCTCGCGCTTCTTCCCGTCGCATTGATGGTGCTCTATCTCCTGCCCTTCATCCATCCCCCATCCACGCTGATGCTGGCCGATCTTGCGCTCTTTCGCGGTTATGATCGGCAATGGGTGCCGCTCGAGCGGATATCGCCAAACCTTATCCGGGCGGTGATGATGTCGGAAGACGGGCAATTCTGCAGCCATGACGGCGTTGATTGGGTGCAGATGCGCTCGGTGATCGACGATGCCTTGGACGGCGAGGAAACCCGCGGTGCCAGCACCATCACCATGCAGACGGTGAAAAACCTGTTCTTGTGGAACAGCCGCTCCTTCATCCGCAAGGGCATGGAAATTCCCCTGGCGCTGATTGCCGACAAGGTCTGGTCCAAGCGCCGCACGATGGAACTCTATCTCAACATCGCCGAATGGGGACCGGGCATCTACGGCGTGGAGGCTGCCTCCCGCCATCACTTCAAGATCCCCGCCGCCAAACTGTCGGCCCGCCAGGCGGCTCTTCTTGCCGTATCCCTGCCCAATCCCATCGATCGCAACGCCAGCAAGCCGGGTCCGGGCTTGCGCCGCTTGGCCGCCATGGTCGAACGCCGTGCCCGAGGCGCAGACCCCTATATCAGCTGCGTTGATCGATGACGTCAAAATTTGGCATTGGCTTTTTGGCAGGCGCGCCAGCTAAAGTGTTTCCAGGAAAAGTGGGAACCGGCTTTCCGTCCGGAAACACGAGAAACTCTGGAGTTTCAATTCCATAGGAGACGCTGCCTTGACCGATCTGACCCTCTACATCGCGAACAAGAACTACTCGTCCTGGTCTTTCCGGCCATGGATTGCGCTGACCGCTGCAGGAATCGATTTCAAGGAAATCCTGATCCGCTTCGACTTCCCGGCTGGCAATCCCGGCATCAAGGCGATATCGCCCTCAGGGCAGGTGCCGTTGCTGATGCATGGCGACGTTAAGGTTTGGGAATCGCTGGCCATTATCGAATATGCAGCCGAGCTGTTTCCGAAGGCGGGCCTGTGGCCGCAGGCGGCGGCCGATCGTGCTGTGGCAAGGGCGATTTCGCTTGAAATGGTATCCGGCTTCAGGGCTCTGCGTAATGCCTGCCCGATGAACTTCCGGCGACCGAAGCAAGCCCTGCCCTTCAGCCCGGAGCAGAAGGCAGCCGTGATGGCGGATGTCGCCAGGATTGAAACGATCTGGCGCGAGTTGCTGGCCGCATCAGGCGGCCCTTTCCTGTTTGGCGAATTCAGCGCCGCCGATGCGATGTACGCGCCTGTGGTCAACCGTTTTTCCGCCTACCAACTGACCGAGGATAAGGGTAGTCTTGCCTATATGGAGCGCATGCAAACGCACCCCGCCTGGATGAAGTGGCGGGATGCCGCGCTGGTCGAGTCTTGGATCGTACCCGAGGACGAAGCCTGAAGACAGAACGAGGGATAGTCATTCCCACCCGCTGCAGGCCTTTGAAACCGGGCCTGCGCCGCCGTTTTGCGACCGCTGCATGACAAAAAAATGCCCGCGGGGACTGGTCAAACCCTTGGGTGGCATGTATAAGGCCGCCAAATTCGAAGATCGGATGAGTGATTGTTCGGCCTCTCGTGGGCCGTTTCATCGATTTTCGACCGTCACGTGGAGTAATTTAAATGGCTGTACCAAAAAGAAAAACAAGCCCGTCGAAGCGCGGTATGCGCCGTTCTGCTGACGGTCTGAAGGCTCCGACCTATGTCGAAGACAAGAATTCCGGCGAACTGCGCCGTCCGCACCACATCGACCTGAAGACAGGCATGTATCGCGGCCGCCAGGTCCTGACGCCGAAGGAAAGCGCATAAGCGCTTTTCTATCTGCATGATTCAAAAAGGCCGGTTTACCGGCCTTTTTTCGTTTATGGTGTCAGGACAACCTGTCCTTGATTTTGCCGGGAAAAGTGAAATCCGGTCTTTCCGAAAAGACAAACAAAACCGAAAAAAGCGAGAGTCCGACCGGTTCAATCTGAACCCGACAGACCCTCATAGGCTGGCGCATAGGATCAGAGCTTGTCGAGCTTGCTCTGTAGATTGCGCAACTGCTCCTTGAGATCATCGATATCTTTGGTCTCTGGACGCTTCATATCGCGCGCAGGCGCTGTCGGCGTCATGAACGGCGAAAACATCTGCATGGCCTGATGGAACATCTCGGTATTGCGCTTCACCTGCTCCTCCATCAACTGGATCGGCGCCTGCAAGTTCTTGGCCAGCGGCGTGTCGCCGAACGCGCGTGTCATCTGCTCTCGCATCTGCGACTGCTGTTCGGTAAAGGCCTTCATGGAGTGCTCGAGAAAGCTTGGCACCACCATCTGCATCTGATCGCCATAGTAGCTGATCAGCTGACGCAGGAAGGAAATAGGCAGCAACGTATTGGTCGTCTTCGCCTCCTGCTCGAATATGATCTGCGTCAACACCGAATGGGTAATGTCTTCGCCTGATTTCGCATCCTGGACGACGAACTCTTCGCCCTTCTTCACCATCTTGGCCAGATCTTCCAGCGTCACGTAGGTACTGGTGCCCGTGTTGTAGAGCCGGCGATTGGCGTATTTCTTGATGATGATGTCGCCCTCGGTCTTGGCCATTGTGTCTCCTAACCCGGCTTATGTCGTTATTATTGCTCTTCCCTGAAATAGAAGTGTAATCGCAAATCGCCGGACCTGACAATCTCTTTGTGCGCCGCGGGATCACGATGAAATCAGACACGTTCTCCCGACGAAAGAACTCAACCAAAGGATGAAACCCCCAAAAGCTTAGAGTTTGACTTATCGTGTTAGCTTTGACAGTCTCGCAGCAGCAAAAAACACTTTCGAGGAGATGCCCATGTCTACGCCTTCCATCGTCATTGCCAGTGCGGCTCGAACGGCAGTCGGCTCCTTTAACGGCGCGTTCGCCAACGTTGCCGCGCATGACCTGGGCGCTACCATGATCAAGGCCGTGCTGGAGCGCGCCGGCGTAGAGGCCGCAGAGGTCGACGAAGTTATTCTGGGGCAGATTTTGACGGCCGGACAGGGCCAGAACCCTGCCCGTCAGGCTGCCATGAAGGCCGGCATTCCGCAGGAAAAGACCGCCTGGGGCATGAACCAGCTTTGCGGTTCAGGTCTGCGCGCCGTGGCACTCGGCATGCAGCAAATCACAAGCGGCGATGCATCTATTATTGTTGCAGGCGGACAGGAATCCATGTCGCTTGCTCCGCATTGCGCTCATTTGCGCGGCGGCACCAAAATGGGTGACATGAAGATGATCGACACCATGATCAAGGACGGTCTCACCGACGCATTCTACGGCTATCACATGGGTGTGACCGCCGAGAACGTTGCCCGGCAATGGCAACTCACGCGCGATGAACAGGATGCCTTTGCCGTTGCATCGCAAAATAAAGCCGAAGCCGCTCAGACCGCCGGCCGTTTCAAAGACGAAATCGTGCCCGTCACGGTTCCCGGCCGCAAGGGGGACGTGATCGTCGATGCCGACGAGTATATCCGCGCCGGTGCGACGCTTGACAGCATGACCAAGCTGCGGCCCGCCTTCGACAAGGAAGGCACAGTCACCGCGGGCAATGCATCAGGGATCAATGACGGCGCCGCCGGCGCTTTGCTGATGACCGAAGCTGAAGCCGTCAGACGCGGCATCCAGCCCTTGGCACGCATTGCCTCTTGGGCCACTGCAGGCGTCGATCCGAAGATCATGGGCACAGGCCCGATCCCAGCTTCGCGCAGGGCGCTCGAAAAAGCTGGCTGGAGCGTTGGCGATCTCGATCTGGTCGAAGCCAACGAAGCCTTTGCTGCCCAAGCCTGCGCCGTCAACAAAGATCTCGGCTGGGATACGTCGATCGTCAACGTCAACGGCGGTGCGATTGCTATCGGTCATCCGGTCGGTGCTTCCGGTGCCCGCATTCTCAACACGCTGCTGTTCGAGATGAAGCGCCGTGGCGCCAAGAAGGGTCTGGCGACGCTTTGTATCGGCGGTGGCATGGGCATTGCCATGTGCATCGAAGGGCTGTGAACAGCACGATCTAACGGCCCGGCGCCAACCGCCGGGCCAGTGCCTTTGCATCCAGTTCCATCAGCCCACCATCCCTGGATGGGTTCAGAACGGTACCAGGCACGAAGCAACAGCGAGCAATGATGTGAGCGCGCGGTTTATCGTGACCGTCACAGAACCTCCATCGTCGCAGTGCAAGACGACCTGTCGCACCCAATCACGGTCAAGCCGTTATTTGCGGCAGCCCACTGAATCGGGGGGATGCCTCTCCTTGCCCTATCGGGTAACGGAGAGGCGAAACACAAGAAAACACTCAATAAGAGGAGACTGGAATGAGCAGGGTCGCTTTGGTTACCGGGGGAACCCGTGGCATCGGCGCAGCAATTTCGACCGCATTAAAGGCGGCCGGATACAAGGTTGCCGCCACCTATGCCGGCAATGACGAAGCCGCTAAGGCCTTCGAAGCAGAAACCGGCATTCCGGTGTTCAAGTGGGACGTATCCTCCTACGACGCCAGCAAGGAAGGGATCGCCACCGTCGAGGCAGAACTCGGTCCTATCGAAATTCTCGTCAACAACGCCGGCATCACCCGGGACGCTATGTTCCACAAGATGACGCCGCAGCAGTGGAACGAGGTAATCGGCACCAACCTGACCGGCCTGTTCAACGTGACCCATCCGATCTGGACGGGCATGCGTGACCGCAGCTTCGGCCGGATTATCAATATTTCCTCGATTAACGGCCAAAAGGGCCAAATGGGCCAGGCAAACTATTCCGCTGCCAAGGCCGGCGATCTCGGTTTCACCAAAGCACTTGCCCAGGAAGGTGCTGCCAAGAACATTACCGTCAACGCCATTTGCCCCGGCTATATCGGCACGGAAATGGTTCGCGCCATTCCCGAGAAGGTGCTGAACGAGCGGATCATCCCGCAGATCCCGGTCGGCCGTCTCGGCGAGCCAGAAGAAATCGCCCGGATCGTGGTATTCCTCGCGTCCGACGATGCCGGCTTCATCACAGGCTCCACGATCTCGGCCAATGGCGGTCAGTTCTTCGTCTGATATGATATCTGCACGATAAGGAACGACATAAAAAAGCCGCCGGGACAACCGGCGGCTTTTTTAATGTCTCGCAATTACAAACTTTAGCGGCAACGTGCCTCGTAACGGCGGCCATAACGGTCGCGGTAGATGCAATAGCCGCGGTGTTCCTGCGACTGGCCGATCAGGGCGCCAACGACGCCACCGCCAACGGCACCGACGGCCGCACCACCCCATGAATTGGTGGCAACGCCGCCAATTACGGCACCCGAAGCAGCACCGATAGAGGCGCCGCGTTCGGTCGGGGTGCAAGATGCGATAGTCGGCACGATCATCGCAAGAGCAATTACTGTCTTTTTCATGGGGGTTCCCTTCTCCCTGGTCATCACGCCGTCAGATACGGCCCATCAGCAACAAAATAATGATAATTACAACGACCAGGCCAAGACCGCCCGACGGACCGTAACCCCAATTGCGGCTATGGCCCCAGGTAGGAAGCGCTCCCAAGAGCAGCAATATCAGGATGATAACAAGAATAGTGCCGAGCATGGTGGTTTCCTCTCACTGCTTCAATAAGGCTTGGACTGATGTGAGCCTATAATGTTCGGCGTCTTGTTTTGTTCCATCGCCTTAAACTGGTGAAACACCAACTTGCTGCAGTGTAATACCGCCTTGCTAATGCAGTAGGCCCTTGGAGCGGAACAAAAGCCGAAACCAAGGGTAACAGCGATTCGTCGCCTTTTCGTTCCTCCACTGTTCCCATTGGCCCAGCGCCTCTAATGCGGCTGAAAAGCGCAACCTCTCGTTTCAGTTGTTATGCCGGCTGATGCAGAAAAGCGCAGACCGGACGATTCTTTTCTTGCCTTTGGCGGCCGGCATCGCCATGTGTTGACGCCTAGGAGGCAGTGACACCGCAAGCAGGTGCCAGCATTCTCCTTCGACAGTGCAGTCCGGAGCGACGATTTGACTTCGCAACCCATGATCTTGAGCGGCCGCGGCGTGATTGCTGTGCTGGGGCCGACCAATACGGGCAAAACCCATTATGCCATCGAGCGCATGGTTGCCCATGGATCGGGAATGATCGGTCTGCCTTTGCGTCTTCTGGCGCGGGAAGTCTATACGAGACTGGTCGAGCGGGTTGGCGCCGCCCACGTGGCGCTGATAACCGGCGAGGAAAAAATCACACCGCCCAAGGCACGCTTTTCCGTCTGCACGGTCGAGGCCCTGCCGCGTGAAACGAAGCTGCCTTTTGTCGCCATCGACGAGATCCAGCTGGCAGGCGACCTTGAGCGCGGCCATATCTTTACGGACAGGCTTTTGCATCTGCGCGGCCGCGAAGAGACCTTGCTGCTGGGGTCTGCGACGATGAAGCCGATCCTGCAGCATCTGCTGCCTGGTGTGACCGTCATCGAGCGCCCGCGCCTGTCGCAGCTGTTCTACGCCGGCCAGAAGAAAATTACCCGCCTGCCGCAACGCACCGCCATCGTCGCCTTTTCCGCCGATGAGGTCTATGCGATTGCCGAACTGATCCGTCGCCAGCGTGGCGGTGCCGCGGTCGTACTCGGCGCACTCAGCCCGCGCACCCGCAATGCCCAGGTCGGCCTCTACCAGTCCGGCGATGTTGAATATCTCGTGGCCACCGATGCGATCGGCATGGGCCTCAATCTCGACGTCGACCACGTCGCCTTTGCCCAGGACCGCAAGTTCGACGGCTACCAGTTCCGCAATCTCAATCCCGGAGAACTCGGCCAGATCGCCGGACGCGCCGGACGCCATCTGAAGGACGGCACGTTTGGCGTGACCGGTCAGGTTGATCCCTTTGATCCGGAACTGGTGGAGCGGTTGCAAAGCCACCAATTCGATGCGGTCAAGGTGCTTCAATGGCGCACCGCCCAATTCGACTTCTCGTCGATTGCCAATCTGCGTCACAGCCTTGACGCTGCCCCGAAAGTGGCGGGCTTGGTGCGGGCTCTGCCAGCCATCGACCAGCAGGCCCTCGATTATCTCGCCCGCTACCCGGAGGTGCAGGACCTAGCCTCGTCTCCGAGCCGCGTCTCGTTGCTGTGGGATGCCTGCGCCCTGCCGGATTATCGGCGCATTACCCCGGCACAACATGCCGATCTGATCCTGACCCTCTATGCCGACCTCGCCAAGCGCGGTAGTGTGAACGAGGATTTCATGGCCGAGCAGGTGCACCGCGCCGACCGGACAGACGGCGAGATCGATACTCTTTCTGCGCGCGTTGCGCAGATCCGAACTTGGACTTATGTGTCGAACAGACCCGGCTGGCTTGCCGATCCGACACACTGGCAAGAAAAGACGCGGGAAATCGAGGATCGATTGTCCGACGCGTTACATGAAAGGTTGACGAAACGCTTTGTTGATCGCAGGACATCTGTGCTCATGAAGCGCTTGAGAGAGAATGCGATGCTGGAAGCTGAAATCAGTGTAAACGGTGATGTCTTTGTTGAAGGGCATCACGTGGGTCAACTCTCCGGATTCCGGTTTACGCCGATTTCGGGAACAGAGGGGCCGGATGCCAAGGCGGTACAAACCGCAGCTCAAAAGGCGCTTGGCCTGGAATTCGAAGCGCGTGCCGCTCGGCTGCATGCCTCCGGCAACAACGATCTGGCGCTGAGTTCAGATGGTCTGGTGCGTTGGCTCGGCGACCCCGTCGCCCGGCTGACCGGCTCCGATCACATTATGCGCCCGCGCATTCTGCTTCTGGCCGACGACCCGTTGAGCGGCAATGCCCGCGACCACGTCGTTGCCCGCATCGAGCGCTTCGTCAATCACCACATCTCGACGATCCTGAAGCCGCTCGACGATCTCTCGCGCGCTGAAGATCTGCAGGGTCTGTCAAAGGGCCTGGCGTTCCAGCTGGTCGAAAGCCTCGGCGTGCTGTTCCGCCGCGACGTGACCGAAGAGGTCAAGTCGCTGGATCAGGACGCCCGCGCCTCCATGCGCCGTTACGGTGTGCGCTTCGGCGCCTACCATATCTTCATGCCGGCTCTGCTGAAGCCCGCTCCGGCGGAACTCATCACCCTCCTTTGGGCATTGAAGAACGACGGCCTGGACAAGCCCGGCTACGGCGACCTCATTCCAGTGCTGGCCGCCGGCCGCACCTCTGTCGTCACCGACCCGGCCTTCGAGCGCAATTTCTACAAGCTCGCTGGCTTCCGGTTCCTCGGCAAGCGTGCCGTGCGTATCGACATCCTCGAGCGGCTTGCCGATCTCATCCGGCCGCTGCTGCAGTGGAAGCCCGGCACGTCGCCGCGTCCTGATGGTGCCTATGACGGCCGCCGTTTCACGACAACGACCGCCATGCTCTCTATTCTCGGCGCCACGCCTGACGATATGGAAGAAATCCTGAAGGGCCTCGGCTACCGCGCCGACGCCGTCAAGGCGGAAGAAGCCCAGGCATTCCTCGGCGCTCTGGGCGGAACGGAAAAGACAGACGGCGAATCTGTTGCCCCTGAGGCCGCCGCGACGGAGGCAGCTGCTCAGCCGGAGGCCGCTGTCGAGACGGCTGCGCATGACGATGCGGATGCATCGGATGAGGCCTCCGCCTCGGACACTCCTGCTGAAACATCTGGTGAAGCACCGCAGGACGATGCCGCCGCTCAGCCAGCCGAAGCTGCCACCACAGCCGCCCCTTCTGCAGACCTGTTGGCCAATCCAGACGTGCCGGCTGAACCGAAGCCAGTTCTGCTCTGGCGCCCAGGTGGCCGCAACGACAATCAGCGTCCGGGACAGCGGTCTGGCGAGCGTCCTGCTGGACAGCGCCAAGGCGGACGTCCGCCGCAGGGCGAGCGCCGTGCGCCTGGCGCGAACCGGCCTGCTGAAGGTGAACAGAAGACCGAGGGTCGCAGCGAAGTCGGACGTGACCGTGACGACAAGCGCAACGATCAGCGCCGCGACGGTGGCCATCACGGCAAGCCACGCGACCGTGACGGCAATCGCGACAAGAACGCCCATCGTGACGATCGTGGCCCGCGCAAGGATCGCGATACAAAGCCGTCGCAGCCGCAGCGCTTCGAGGCCAAGCCCCCACGCAAAGAAAAGGCCATCGATCCGGATTCGCCCTTCGCCAAGCTCGCTGCTCTCAAGGAGCAGATGAAGAAGTAAGCCATGAGCCAGGAACAGCCACTCGCCGGAGCCTCCCAAAGGATCGACAAGTGGCTGTTCTTCGCGCGGATTTTCAAATCGCGCACGCTTGCCCAGCAGCAGATCGTCTCAGGCCGCGTCAAAATTAATGGCAAGGCGGCCCGTCAGCCCAGCGCCAACCTGCGCCCGGGCGACAAGCTCGAGATTACCCTTCCCAATCGAGATCTGGTCTTGATCGTCCGGGAGCCGGGCAGCCAGCGTGGCCCGTATGAGCAGGCGAAGCTGCTCTATGAAGACCAGTCACCGCCGCCACCGCCCCGCGACACGCTCACGCCTTTCGAACAGGCGCAACGATTGCCCGGCGCCGGCAGACCGACAAAGCGCGAGCGCCGCCAACTCGACCGGTTGATGGATAGCGAGGACTGAACCTATCCTGAGGGAACGCTTGCGGCAGGGATGCATCAATCTCAATGCCTATATTCCCACCTCACTGGTACGCTTGCAGACGAACCAATCGCGACAGGAAAAAATCGATCGCTTAGCGCGAAAGATCAGGATGTTTTATCCTTGCTAACAGGGCTGGAAAGCAGTAGCTCACTGCCCTTGTGGAAAAGCCAATGCGGGATGCGTCAAAGCGCTTTTTTCGCTTGTCTGGATCCGTTCTGTCAGATCCGGCGCCGTCCTGGCCATCGAGAGATTTCTGGAGTACCGCATGACGTATATCGTGACTGACAACTGCGTACGCTGCAAATATACAGATTGCGTAGAAGTATGCCCGGTCGACTGTTTCTACGAAGGCGAGAACTTTCTAGCCATCAATCCCGATGAATGCATCGACTGCGGTGTCTGCGAACCCGAATGTCCAGCCGAGGCGATCAAGCCGGACACGGAACCGGGCCTGGACAAGTGGCTGAAGATCAATGCCGACTATGCCAAAATCTGGCCGAATATCACCACCAAGCGTGACGCTCTGCCCGAGGCCAAGGAAATGGATGGCGTCGAAGGCAAGTTCGAACTGTATTTCTCGGAAAAGCCCGGCGCCGGCGATTGAGACACCTGCAGTTCTCTTGCGACAAAATGACGGTGGTGGTTCAGACGGACCCACGCAAGTAAATGTGATCGAGCCCCTATGCTTTTCCCGGAATTGCTCTCAGCTTACCGGGAAGGGCATCATTCATCCTGTCTTTTTTAAATGGGCTGCCATGCATTTTCCGGGCATGATCGAAGCCGCGACGCAGGACGGGTGGCGGGAGACGACGCACCACCGTAACGCGACTCCAAAAAATATCCTTTTTATTCAAATGGTTACGTCCACCTGCCCACTTCGAGTCTAACCGACGAAACTCTTGGGCAAATTCGAGGCAATAAGAAGAACAGTTTTGCTCGTCAAGCAGCCACAGAGCAGCAAAACATTGATTTCCTCACTTTTTTATGTTAAGCCTATAGAACTGATCCACTCGTGAGGGCATCCGCATGCCCAAACTTATCGCGAAAGCCGAAAAATCCACGAAAGTAATGTTTGTGACACGCAAACCGCACCGGTTCTGTCGCTGATTTGCTTTCTGTCGTTTGATCGTAACTGGATCAGCATGGAGTCACCCGACGGTTCCCCCGTCTTATCCGGGTCTAGCGGCCTGGGGTCGGCTGTCGCCGATACAGTAACAGGGAGTTTTTAGAGCGAATGACGACCCAGCAGAAAAAATCCTCGACACGTCAGGGCTTCAAGACTGGTGAAGCGATTGTTTATCCGGCACACGGCGTCGGAACGATCACCGCCATCGAGGAGCAGGAAGTCGCAGGCATGAAGCTAGAGCTTTTTGTAATCGATTTCGATAAGGATAAAATGCGTCTCAAGGTGCCGGTCACCAAAGCTGTCGCAATCGGCATGCGTAAACTTTCTGAGACCGATTTCGTAGAGCGCGCTTTGAAGGTGGTACAGGGTAAGGCACGCGTCAAGCGGACCATGTGGTCGCGCCGTGCCCAGGAATATGATGCAAAGATCAATTCCGGCGACCTGATTTCCATCGCCGAAGTGGTTCGCGATCTCTATCGCGCCGAGCATCAGCCGGAACAGTCCTATTCCGAACGCCAGCTTTACGAAGCAGCGCTGGATCGCATGGCGCGTGAAATCGCCGCCGTCAACAAGATGTCGGAAACCGAAGCCGTTCGGCTGGTGGAAGTCAATCTTGCCAAGGGTCCGAAGCGCGGCAAGTCCGTGGAAGAGGACGAGGCACAGGAAGAAGCCGCGTAATCGGCACATTCCAAGCATAAAAAAAGCCCGGCAGTGCCGGGTTTTTTTATGTCTGTTTGAGCGCTCTATGTGCAGTGGAGAGTTTCGCACGCAAGGCGCATGGGGCTGCGCTTAAAACAGCGCGTCAGCAAACAGCTGCTCGTCATCCTGAACGCCGCTGGACTGCTGTGACGATCCGGTGTCCACCTCGCCGTGCAGAGGCAGGAAGCGCAGATGAATGTCGCGCTCCTGAGCCATCGTATAAATCGCGTAGATTTTCTGGCTGAGCGGCTGGGCAGCGGCAGGAATGGCAGGAGGCGATGACATACCCCCTCTCGCCCGATCGGCGATCGCCAGGCAATCGTGCAGAAGTCCGCCAAGTTCGCCGTCAAAATCCAGCTTGGTAACGGCAGCACTAATACGGCTGAATACCAGCTGGCCTTCAGAGCCGAAGGTTTCCAGTCCCTTTTCCATATCAGCAGCAACGGTGCGGATAGAATCGAGTGCGAGGTTGAGCGGCTCGTGAATATGGTTGATGTCGTCGCTGTCGTCCCGCGTCAGCATTGCCGTCGCCTCTTCCACGAAGCGCATGTCCTCGACAATGGCGTCAGCCGGAGTTTCCAGCTTGGCGGCGAAGGTGCGTAGCTCGCCGCTGACAACATTGACGGAACGGCCGGCGTCGCCGAGACGCGAGCAACGCAGGTTGGAATTCAGCGCCATATAGTGGATGTCTGTTTTGATCGAGCGGATCGTCTCGATACCCTCCTGCAGCGCCTGTGCCGACTGGGTAACGGAGCTGACGAAGGAGTCGGACTCATGGCTACGATCCTGGACCCGGGTCGAAAGGGCGCAGGCATGGCTGATATCGCTTTCCATACGCCGCAGCAGGCTGCGGTCGTTGTCGCCGCCCGACTGGTTCAACTCGTCGCGCAGGGACAGAACCCGGGCTGCATCGCTGGTGAAACTGGACATATTGGCCGAAATCGACGAGCACTTCTGCCGGAAGTCGTCAAGCGACTCCTGCAATTGGGCGTGAGCGAGATGGCGCACGGCTTGGCGTAGGGCATCAATCTCTGCGGGGTCGCGTAGAATACCTTGCGCCAGAAAATCCTCCAGATACTCAAAGCCGCTCTGAATATGTTCAATCCGCTGTCGGGTAATATCGCCGATCTGCAGTGCCGAGAGCACGGTGGCGATCTTGCCCTGGATCGCCCGCGTCAGGCTTTTCACCTCGTTGGCGATACCGGTCATCACCTTATGCTGTGAGGCCAGCTGATCGGAACTTGACGTCAGGGACGTCACAATTGCCGGAATGGTATTGCGGAAATCCGAAAGAATGCCGTCGGAAAACGCCCTGGCAGTATCGAGCTGCCCGCGCATGTCGGCCAATTGCGTGGCAAACCGATCAATTTCTTCGGCACCGGACTGGATGCGCTCGCGGATTTCATCGGCAAAGCCCGAGAACTCGGCAAGTCCGGCACCGGTTATCTTCACCGTGATTGCAAAGGTTCTGAGATAGCGGATGGTCTCGCGCATTTCCTCGACATGCGCATAGGTCGAGGCGCAGAGATCGGAAATCTGGCTGAAGGAATCCTGGCGTGCCGTGGCACGGGCCGGCAGCAGTGCGAGATCCGCAACGGTCTTGCGCAGGCCCTGCACAGTTTCGGTGGTGGTCTTGCCGTCGAGAACGCCGGTCAACTGGTCAAGACTATCCACGAGACTGCCGAGATTTTCCATGACCGAGACCAGCACTGCGCCACCGTCGAGGAAGGACTTCTCGATGCGGGAATGGGCGCTCGAGAGCTTCACTTCGAAATCGGAGTGCTGATTGCCGGTCGAATGAGCCTTGGAAACTGGACGCACGAATTCACCTCACATAAGCGATAGAGGTGCACTTTAGCTTCAATTCAAGAATGACAGGTAAATTCCAAAGCGCATTTCATAAAATTTGAAGCAGCAACGAAGGCCCGCCACAACCTGCAGCAGGCCTTCCGTTTTATTATTGCTCGCCGAGCTTCATCGACGGATCGTAATCCTTGCCTTCGACCGTCTTGACCACTGCCTGACCGCAAAAGGTCTGGTTTGCTGCTGCATTAAAAGTCAGGCTCGGTGAGCCATGCAGCTCCCATCCCTTGTTGAGCGCATCGGTAACCCGGTGGCAGAAGCTGGAATCATCAGGGCCGGTAATAAAACGATAGACCTTCATCAGGCGCATCCTCTCTCGTTTGAAGTTTCAGTTTATGGGTGGGGCAACAGCGATAATCGCGACAGAAGCCGCTCAGCCTGCTCGGCATGAAGCCGTTCTATCATCTGTCCCGTATGATTGATGACATTGAGACCGCTAGCCTCCGGCGCGGCAAACGCGGCGACGATGGCGCGTGCCTCTGATATTTCTGCCTCGGAAGGGCCAAACTGCCGATTGGAAGCGTCGATCTGGGCCGGGTGGATCAGCATCTTCCCATCAAAGCCCATTGATCGTCCCTGGCTGCACTCGTCCTCAAAGGCTTCGAGATCGCGAAAATCGTTAAAGACGGCGTCAATGACATCCAGGTTATAAGCACGCGCGGCAAGAACCACCTGCATCAGCCAAGGAACCAGGAAGGTACGGCCGGGCGCGGCGGGCACCCTGGTCTCCTTGCGCAGATCATTGAGACCGACCACCAGACACTCCAGGCCAAGCCCTGCCCCTTCGCCGGCAAGCCGCGCCACATCGAGCACCGCCTTCGGCGTCTCAATCATTGCCCACAAAGCTGGCTTTTCACCGGCACCGGCCCGAAGCGCTGCCAATTCGTTTAGCCGCTCCGTCTTCGGCAACAGCACAGCATCCGGACCGATGGACGCAACAAGAGCCAGATCCTCGGAGAACCAAGGGCTATCGCTGCCATTGA
>Ga0308163_10001966_pt1 | contig 20263 bp, 19 predicted proteins | sample PhyTR1_FD_201037 | JGI IMG/M metagenome (GOLD analysis project Ga0308163, IMG submission 201037) | Phyllosphere microbial communities from UC Gill Tract Community Farm, Albany, California, United States - DLSLT.R1 | ecosystem: Host-associated > Plants > Phyllosphere > Unclassified | place: USA...
TTACCGGCAGGTCATCCAGGGAGAACTTGTTTAAGGAAGGAGTTTTTACGTCCGTTGGCAGATCGGCCAGAATGGAGTTGACCTTACGCTGTGCCTCATTAAGGGAAAGATCCACATTGGCCTTGTCATTCAGCGTGATAGTCACTACCGAAAGGCTTTCATAGGATACAGCATTTAGTTTTTTGATATTCTCCATAGAGGATACCGCGTCCTCAATTTTCTTGGTAACTGTATTTTCCACCTCACTTGGAGAGGCTCCGGGGTAGATCGTAGAAATGGAGACCACGTTGTTGGAGAATTTGGGCAGCAACTCATAACTGAGAGAGAAGTAGCTCAATAAGCCCATCAGTGTCAGCACGGTAAAAACCACGATGACAAGGGAAGGTCTTTTGATGGATATTTCTGTTAGTTTCATCTAATTTCTATATTGATATTTATTTGTCAGATGGAGCCTTTGATGATTAAAATCATGTCGGGTTCATCTATAAATTATTTAATAGCCGTAACCGGACTTCCGTCCACCAAATTGATTTGTCCGCTGATGATTGCAGTTTCACCTTCTTTCAGTCCGTCGAGAATCTCTACCTGATCGTTAATCGTTCTGCCGGCAATTACTTTACGGATCCTGGCAGTATTTCCATTTTCGAGCACAAAGATCTGGTTGCTGCTTACACTGCCCACAAATGCACCGCGGGGAATAGTGATTGCTGGTGCCTGCGCAGGGAATTTGAAGATCGCAGTACCGTACATTCCGGCTTTAATTGTGTTGGTGTGGTTGTTCTGCACTTCAATCTCTATCGGGAAGTTCAGGGTTCCATCGGCTTTGGCAGCGATGAAACTGATCTTTCCGGAGAAATTATCTGCCGGGAAAACATTGGATTTGATCTGCACTTTGTCGCCCACCCTGAGGTTTGCTACCTGACTTTCATTTACATTTACTTTTAACTTGAGCGTAGAAACGTCAACCAGCTCAAACATCTGGGTTCCCTGTGCATTTACGAAGGCGCCAACCTCGATGTATCTTTTATTAACGATACCGTTGATAGGAGATTTGATGTTCGCATCACTCACCCTGCGCGCAGAGCTCTGCAATCTTAACCGGGCATTTCTGGTGGCCAGTTTAGCCTGGTCCAGTTGCTGCTGCGTTACTCCGCCTGTGCTGAAAGAACTTGCATATCTTGCTTCATCTTTGATTGCATTATCGAGCGTAGCCTGAGCCGTTTCCCTGTCGGTATTTATAATTTCCGCATCAATGCGGGCAATCACCTGTCCTTTTTTAACATGGTCGCCTTCATCCACATAGATCGCATTTACGCGTCCTGCATTTTCAGATAAAAAATTCAGTTCCTGTTTAGGTGCAAAGTTGCCATTGGCAGTAAAGTCTAAATCAACGGGTTCTTTTTTCACTGTGGCAATACGTACGCTGATGGCGCCGCCTCCCTGAGAAACCAATGCTGTCTGCGCGTCATTTTTCTTTTTGTTGCTGTTCAGTACCCAGGCGATTACCCCGATAACAACTATAATTAGAACGACTGTTATAATTCCTCTTTTCATTTTAATAGTGATTTTATATTTCCGTTAGATTTGATTAATTGGATTTCGGCAATCTTATAATTCAATAAGGCCTGGGTATAACTGTTCTGTGCTTCGGTAAGTGCATTTTCGGTATCCAGCAGATCCGTTAATGCAGCAAGTCCGTTATTGTAGTTGTTTTGGGTACTGTTATAAATTTCCTGTGCCAGGGTAACATTCTGGCGCTGGGCCTTGATCGTATTGATATTGTTCTTCAGCTGGATCTTGGCATTCTCGTAGGCCAGGTTAAGCGAGTTGGACCGCTCTTTAATGTCCACATCTGCTTTCAGGATATCAACATTTGCCTGGCGGATCCTGGAACGTGTGGCAAAACCATTAAATATCGGCACCTTCAACGTCAGGCCGATGGCCGAAGCATTGTAGTAGAATGCTGAACCGCTTTTGTTAAAGAGGTCGAACTTGTCACTCTGCCCGGTAACGGAAAGGTTGCCCGTAAGCGAAAGGGAAGGATAATACTCTGCCACATAAGCTTTACGCTGCAGCGTATACAATTCTCGCTGTACGTTTAACAAACGCATTTCTATTCTTCCGGCAATATTGATCGTATCTGCCATCTGAGGCAGGGTTTCTACTTTTTTAAGTTCATCCGGCGGTACATTAATCACGGTAGCTACAGGCATACCCATGGAAAACTTCAGCTGGTTTTCCAGTTGAACCACAGCATTGATGGTCTGTTCGCGCTGCGTCTGCAGGTTGGTCAGGTTTACCTTGATGCGGTCTACATCAATCTTTTTGGCCAGTCCGTTGGAGTACTGGTTACTGATAATTTTCTCCACCACTTTAACGTTTTTGATATTGGTATCAATCACATTGAGCTGCTGTCTGCTGACCAGTACCTGATAGTAGTTGTTGGCAACCAGTTCAATGATCTGCTCATCTGTAAACTCAGCAGTAAGGTTGTAATAACTTTCGCTGGTTCTGGCTGCTTTCAAACCGGTGAAGACGGTCTGGTTAAATAACTGCTGGCTCAGCTGTACACCCGCGTTGTCGTTCCATTTTCTTCCAAGCACAAATGCCTGATCACCAAAAACAAGCTGGCCGATAATAGCATTGTAGGTGAGAGATGCATTCCCGGTAACCTGTGGAAGGGCCTGTGAGCGGACTTCCTGGGTTTTAAATTTACCGCCGTCGATATCGAGCCTCGATTTCCTCGCCGTTGCGTTATTTTCGATTGCAAAATTCAGCGCATCTTTTAGGGTAAGCGGCTGCTGGGCATTGACGATGGTGGAAACCAACAGGCAGAGCCATAAGACAGGAATTGATTTTACTGGTTTAATCATATTTGGTTTTCTGGTATGAGGGCTGTTTAATTTTTAAGTCCTTTAATAAATATTCTGGACAGGCTAACCTGCTTTTCTTTCATGAGTTTGAGTTCTTTTTTACCGGGAAAGAGCTCTTTGTTTCCGTGCATTATACAAAGGGAGGTGAGGCCCGACTGACAGGACAGATACAGTTCTGCAATTTTAGGAATATCATCCTGGGGCGCTATCTCTTTGTTGGCTACCGCGATTTCAAATACACTTTCATGAAACTTCAGGTTTCGGGCCATCATGGATTCAAGATAGTTTTTTAATTCTACAGAACTTAATGAAGAATCAGGATTTCCGTAGGAGAGGTGGAGCATATAGTACCGGAGAAAGAATTTATGCTTGATTTCGATGATATTTAACAGGGTAGTTTCTAAAGGAATCCCAAGTTTCTGGTCTTTATGTAAGACGTTAAAATAATCGTCGAAAATCTTTTCCATTACCCCGAGTATGAGGCTGGTTTTGTCCGGAAAATAATAATATAATGATGGCTTGGACACAGACAGGTCATCTGCAATCTCATTCATCGTTGTTTTGTGAATACCAAAATGGATAAAACGCTTAATCGCACCCTCTATAATCAGTTCCCTCTTTTTATCAGTTTCTAACATTCTACTTTTTTACCTTTTGACTTTATCCTATGTATAGTCAAAAATATAGCAAGCATTCTGCATTAAAAAACATTATCCCCACTATTGGGGATATGAGAAGTTATATGACATTTCTATGACTTGTTAACTGGCTTTAAACCAGCCAAAAAGATTTCTGCGAACCGTTTTTCTTTGAGAAAGATCAATTTGAATTCTTCCTTGCCCGGAAAGAGGTGCCTGGCACGGGTGAGGATGTTGAAATGAATACCGGAGACGGCTTCAACAAATATTTCTGTGGTGAACGGGATGTCTTCTACTGCAAGTTCGCCCGACTGATTGCCTTTGCTTAAAAGTTCGGTAATGATCTTAAGTTCAAAAGCCCTGGCACGGGTGAATTTTTCATACAATGCCTCCGGAAGCTCAGGGCCTATCATCTGGGTGTATTCAATGAGCTTGTAGTACTTCTGGATAAAAGCCTGTCTTTTTTGCAGCAGCATCAGGATGCCCTCAGTTGCAGTAGAGGTTTTATCAACGGATTTGATCAGGTCCCTGCTCAGGGTGTGCATCATGTTTTCGATCACGCTGACATACAGGCTCAGTTTATCAGGGAAATAATAATAAAGTAAGGCTTTTGAAAAAGAAATGTCTTTCGCAATCTCTGTCATGGTTGTTTTGGCCAGTCCGTAGTGTGCGAATCGTTTTAGTGCGGCATCTATGATCAAAAGTCTTTTTTTATCTTGATTTTCCATGTGAATCAGGCTTGCTTTTTTACAAGTAGTGTAACGGCTTAAATAGGGTTATAATCGGACGTAAAATATGCAAAAATATTAAATATTTCACTTAACATATTTATTACATGGCATAACAATTACATTCAAACGATAATGAAAAATTTCAGTATGAATATATCTACATTTGCCCTGAAATAACCCTTTGCCCCTATGTATTTATTAAAGGAAAATATATCCCTGAAAGCCTATAACACTTTTGGTATCGATGTGAAAGCACGTTTCTTTGCCGAAATATTCAATGAAGAAGACCTGCGCGAACTCAGCCTGCTGCCTGTTTTTAAAGAGAGCAGGTTACTGGTACTTGGTGGGGGCAGTAATATGCTTTTTACTAAAGATTTCGGGGGACTGGTACTTAAAGTAAGTATCCCCGGGATTACAGCAGCACGGTCGCCTGAAAATGAAGACCAGGTGCTGGTTACAGCGGGTGCAGGGATAGTATGGAACGATCTTGTGAACTACTGTGTTGAGCAGGATTTTGCCGGAATGGAAAACTTAAGCCTCATTCCTGGTACTGTAGGAGCATCGCCCATACAGAACATTGGTGCCTATGGGGTAGAACTAAAGGATGTGTTTCATTCCTGTACTGCTTTTGAGATCGCTTCAGGTAAGCTGAAAAGTTTTGATTTTGCAGAATGCCATTTTGCTTACCGCGACAGTATCTTCAAGAATGAACTGAAAGGACAGTATGTGATTACAGGGGTAACTTTCAGACTGAATACCCAGGCCAGGATCAATTCGCAATACGGGGCGATACAGGCTGTTCTTGCAGACAGGGGGATCAGACGCCCGACGATTGCAGATATCTCTAAGATCGTTGCAGAAATCAGGGTAAGTAAATTGCCTGATCCTTCAACTATAGGGAATGCCGGTAGTTTCTTTAAAAACCCGATTGTTGAAAAGGCTGAATTCGAGCAGATTATTAAAACTTTTCCCGATCTCATCAGTTATCCTGCTGGAAAAACCAAAGTAAAACTGGCTGCCGGCTGGCTCATTGAGTCCTGTGGTTTCAAGGGTATTGTAGAGGGAAACACGGGTACATGGAAGAACCAGGCGCTGGTACTGGTCAATCACGGCCAGGCTACAGGGGCAGAAGTGTATAGTTTTTCGGAAAAGATCATAGACACTGTAGCAGCAAAATTTGGTGTAAAACTGGAGCGTGAGGTAAATATTTTGTGACAATTGATCAAAATATAATACCACAGCAGCATTTTATTTCTTAAGCCTATGAATTGATTTTTTGGTACATATGTTGTATTAAGGTTAGCAAGCAAGATTAAACAAACAGACGACGCCACTCTATCCTCCTGTTTGTTTGCTCTTTAACCTTAAAAACTTGAAAGACTATGACAAAAAATGAATTTAACCTCCAGCTCCATAACCACTCGGTTTCTTTGCAGTCATTTGCTTTAAATTTTACTAAAGATATTGAAGATGCCAATGATCTTGTTCAGGACACGATGCTTAAAGCGGTTACTTACTATAGCAAATTCAAAGATGGTACAAATCTGAAAGGATGGTTGTTTACCATCATGAAGAATACCTTTATCAATAACTACAGACGTTTGGTTAAAACAAATGCACTGATCACGAAATCAGAAGATATTTCATCTGCAAATCTTCACTACAGTGCTACAAAAAATACAATTGACAGCAAATTTGTTATTGGGGATATCAACAAGGCTTTAGCCACGCTGCAACCTGAGTACCATGTGCCGTTTGTAAAATATTTTGAAGGCTATAAATACCATGAGATTGCAGATATGCTGGAAATTCCTATCGGAACAGTAAAAACAAGAATCCATGTGGCCCGTCAGATACTGAAGAAATATCTGAAAACGTATTCAAAAGAAATTCTGGGAACTGAGATCCTTTAAGGTCCGGTTTACCACTAGAAAAGCGACAGGTTGTAATGACCAGTCGCTTTTTTTGTTAGCTGATTTTCAGATCAAAAGTCTATTTTTGGCTTTCCATAGAAGAATACACGTAAAACATCAATGAACTATACCTACCTGTTTGTAGACCTCGGGCTACTTCTGTTTTCAGTCCTGCTGTTTTCCAGGAAACAATTGAATTTTGCCAGCCAGAGTAAATTCATCATCCTTGCCCTTTTAATCAACGTTTTTGCTTTTTCTGTACCTACGGAATTTCTGACCCAGCTGAAGGTCATTGTTTATAATCCGCCTTACCTGAGCGGTATGACATTATGGGAGCTACCGGCAGAGGAGCTGCTTTTATCCTTTTTATTGCCCCTTAGCGGACTGGCGGTTTACCTTTTCCTGAATATTAGTTATCCTGATAATACACTGGAGAAGTACAGTCTGGCCCTGAGTAATATTATGCTGGGCGTGTGTATTGCGATGTTATATTTTGGGCATCAGAAGCTGTTTACGGTCTTTACCTTTTCCATCCTGCTGGTATTTCTGCTCTATATTGAGTATGTAAATAAGATCAGGTTTATGTACCGGTTTTACCGTGCGTTCCTGGTTTCTCTGATCCTCTTTTATAGTGTTTATAGCGTACTGACCTCTGTTCCTGTGATCCAGTATACTACTGAAGAAACGCTGAACTTTAACCTTTCACATATCCCGTTTGAGAGCCATTTTTATTTCATGTCTATGTTACTGCTGAGTATTTACCTTTTTGAGCTGTTTAAAAGCAGGGCACGCAATTGATGGATTTGCCGGAATATACAAAACAGCAGCTGGCTTTACGCAACGGCCAGGATAAGCCGCAGGTCTGGGTTGCCTATAAGGGCCTGATCTATGATGTGGGAGAGAGCAGGTTATGGAGAAATGGGAAACATTACGAACACTGGGCTGGGCAGGACCTGACAGATGAACTGGCAGATGCACCACATACGGAGGGTGTATTTGAAAAGTTTACACCTGTTGCTAAACTTAAAACATAAAAAAGAGGCAGTCTTTTAAAACACTGCCTCTTTTTTATTTTATTCAATTAAGCTTCGATGGTAAATGTGCTCAGATTTACGAATTGCTGTACACGTGCAGCAACTTCTTCATCTGTCAGGTTCACGATTTTCTCAGTACCAAATTTCTCTACACAGAAAGATGCCAGTGCAGAGCCAAAGATGAGTGCATTTTTCATGTTATTGAAATTCACGGTACCAACTTTCGCCAGGTATCCTATAAAGCCACCAGCAAAGGTGTCTCCGGCGCCAGTCGGGTCAAAAACTTCTGCCAAAGGCAAAGCCGGAGCAGAGAAGATCTGATCTTCATGGAACAATAAAGCACCGTGTTCACCTTTTTTAATGATCAGGTATTTAGGGCCCATAGTAAGGATTTTTTTAGCTGCTTTCACTAAGGAGTACTCGCCTGACAGTTGTCTTGCTTCCTCGTCGTTAATAGTCAGGACATCTACTAATTTCAACGTTTCCAGCAAATCGTCCATGGCAACATCCATCCAGAAGTTCATTGTATCCAGAACAACCAGTTTAGGCCTGTTTTTAAGACGTTTTATTACTGTTTGCTGTACCTGGGGGGTAAGATTTCCCAGCATCAGGAATTCGCAGTCCTGGTAGCTCTCAGGGATAACCGGATCGAAATCGGCCAGAACATTTAATTCCGTAACAAGGGTATCCCGGCTGTTCATGTCATTGTGGTATTTTCCAGACCAGAAGAAAGATTTTTCACCTGCCTTGATCTGTAAGCCTTCCGTATCGATACCATGTGTGGTAAAGGTATCAATATCGTCCTGATGGAAGTCGTCTCCAACTACAGCTACTATTTTTACGTTTTTATAGAAGTAGGAAGCAGCTAAACTTGCATAGGTAGCAGCGCCACCAACGATCTTATCAGTCTTTCCGAAGGGAGTTTCAATAGCGTCAAATGCTACAGTCCCTATGATTATCAGGCTCATATATTTTATTTTAAAATTTTTTTGATATTTTTCTCTGCAAATATTGCATAAATAATTTAAAAGCCCTAATATTGCATTCCCAAAACGAACAACACTTTATGTTCTTTATTGAAGCAGAAAGCGCGTTTCAGGATAACCAGAGTACTCCTTCTTAGCTCAGCTGGTTAGAGCATCTGACTGTTAATCAGAGGGTCGCTGGTTCGAGCCCAGCAGAGGGAGCAAATTAAACCCCTTTTCTTGCAAGAGAAAAGGGGTTTTTTTGTATCTCTTATTTTACGTCGGTTAAATTGATTTACCTATATGTTATTTGTATTAATATGCCGATATTTAGGTCGTTAGGCGGCTCTATGAGCCATTAAGCAAGTATAGTGTAACCAAATATTAAACCTTCGTATATGATGGAGAATTCTCGTCGTAATTTCATCAGGCTCGCATCAGTAGCCGGATTGAGCGCAATGCTTCCAAAAACCAGCTGGAGTGCTAAAAGTTATAAACGTATTATTGGTGCCAATGACCGTGTACAGGTAGGTGTTGTCGGGTTCTCAGACAGGCACCGCAGTTCACACATGCCTTGTTTTATGAACCATTACAAGGAGCTGAATTTTGAGATTGTTGCCGTATCTGACATCTGGAAACGCCGGCGGGAAGAAGGTGCTGCAATGTGGAAGGATAAAATGCAGAATGATGTGAAAGCCTTCCGCAACAATGACGAACTCTACAGCAGCAAAAGCGTAGACGCTGTTTTTATAGGTACAGCGGATTTCCAGCATGCCCACCATACAATCGAAGCGGTAAGGGCAGGCTGTGATGCATACGTTGAGAAGCCTTTTGCTGAAACAATGGAAGACAATAGAGCTGCACTGAAAGCGGTAAAGGAGACAGGTAAAATTGTCCAGATTGGCTCGCAGCGCAGGAGCGGGAGCAACTACCATGCGGCTAACGACTTTATCAAATCCGGTAATTTCGGGCCGATCACAATGGTAGAACTTACCTGGAACGTAAACCAGCCCGGTCGCTGGCGCCGTCCTGACTTACTGAATGTATTAAAGGAACAGGATACCGATTGGAAACGCTTTCTCATTAACCGTCCATACGAAAAGTTTGATCCCAGGATCTATCTGGAGTACCGCCTGTTCTGGCCCTATTCATCCGGTTTACCGGGGCAGTGGATGAGCCATCAGATTGATACTGTGCACTGGTTTACCGGACTGAAACATCCGCGGAGCGTAGTTGCCAACGGGGGGATTTACCAGTGGAAAGATGGGCGCCGCAACTGGGATACTATCTTAGCGGCTTTCGATTATGGGCCGCTGGATGACCTTTCGCAGGGATTCCAGGTGACATTTGGTTCACGCATGCACAACGGTGACGAACATCCTGCCGAAATCTATTATTCCAATGGCGGTGAGCTCAATCTGATCACCAATAAAATATCCCCGAAGGGAGGGTTAACCGAAAAGATGGCTGCGGCCATGAAGATGCAGGCTAATCTGCTGCCCGAAATCAGCCTCGACAACTCCGAACAGGTAGTGGCATCGGCAAATACAGGCGGGGATAAACTGACCTCTAACCACATTCGGAACTGGATGGAATGTATCCGCAGCCGAAAACAACCAAATGCACCAGTAGAAGCAGGTTACAGCCATAGTATAGCTAATATCATGACCACTGCCGCTGCACATACAGGAGCAAAGGCAACGTTTGATGAAAAAACGCAGGAAGTAATGGTTAACGGGAAGATCTTTAAATACTGATATGATGGTCAAACTTAAAATGTTAGGCAGCCTGGCCTTTGCGGCAATACTTTCTTCTGCCTCCTTTGCGCAGGAAGCAACAGTTACGTTTAAAAAATCTGATCAGCAGAAAAAAGTGGATGTACTGATGAATGGTGAATTATTTACAACGCTGATGTATCCCGATACGTTGGAAAAACCTGTTCTTTACCCGCTGGTAACGGCCGGGGGTACACCTGTCACCCGCGGCTTCCCCCTGGATCCCAAACCAGACGACCCTACTGATCATCCCCACCATATAGGTTTGTGGTTTAACTTTGAGAACCTCAACGGACTGGATTTCTGGAATAATTCATACGCCATTCCGGCAGCTAAGAAGTCAGAATATGGATGGATCCGTACTGACAGGATCACTGAAACAAAAAATGGTACAAAGGGCATATTGGCTTACCAGGCAAACTGGACGAACCAGGCGAAGGAAGTTATACTGGAAGAAACCACCCGCCTGGAATTTAGTGGTAATGCAAGCCAGCGTGTAATTGACAGGGTAACAACCCTAAAGGCAGCACAGGATGCAGTTTTTACTGATGCAAAGGACGGTATGTTGGGTTTGCGGCTTGCACATGAATTACAGATGCCGAGTGTTAAAGATGAAAAGTTTACGGACAGTAAAGGAATTGAAACCATTGTAAAAGGAGGAACAGATAAGATACCCACAGGTAATTACCTGAGCAGTGAAGGCAAAACAGGTGATGCAGTCTGGAGTCCACGCGGTTCATGGTGTAAGGTCTATGGCAAGATGGGGGCAGACTCGGTGAGCGTCGCCATTATCGATCATCCTAAAAATCCCAACTATCCGACCTTCTGGCATGCAAGGGGGTATGGACTGTTCGCCGCAAATCCCCTGGGCGAAAAGATATTTACGAATGGTGCTTCGACCAAAAATCTAAGCCTGAAAAAAGGTGAATCTGTTACCTTCAGGTACCGCGTAGTCATCAGTAATGGTGCCGGAACTTTAAGTACAGGACGGTTAAACACTATGGCTGGCGACTTTGCCAAAAGATAAAGCTTTTGATATATACTGAACAGATGGAAAGAAGAACTTTCGTGAAAAATGCCGGGCTGATAGCAGGCGGACTATGGGCAAATCAGGCGGATCTTTTTGCTAAGAGCGCCGGTCATGTGATCAATATTGGCGTTATTGGATGTGGTGACAGGGGCAAGGGAATTATCAGAATAATTGATCAGTTTCCGGATAAGTTTAAAGTAACGGCTATATGTGATGTACTTGACATGCGCCTGGATGAAACACGGAATTTTTCAAAGAATCAGAATTACACCGCATATAAAGATCACCGGCAATTGCTGGATGCTGCGCTTATAGATGCAGTGGTAGTTGCTGTCCCGCTGAATATGCACTATCCTGTAGCAGTTGACGTCCTCAAAGCAGGCAAACATTTGTATCTGGAAAAAACAATGACCTACAATATACAGCAGGCACTGGATCTGGTGAAACTGGTAAAAAGCCGGCCAAAACAGGTTGTACAGGTAGGGCATCAGTATCGTTATTCCCCACTTTATTACAGGGTAAAAGATATGATCAGTAAAGATTATCTGGGTAAAGTAAGTCAGGTTGACTGCCGTTGGGACCGCAATGCCAGCTGGCGAAGAACGGTGCCTGACCCTGCGCTGGAAAGGCAAATCAACTGGCGCATGTACAAGGAATATTCTGGCGGCCTGATAGCTGAACTTTTATCACACCAGATTGATTTTATCAACTGGGCTTTTGATACCCATCCTACAGAATTTATGGCAACCGGGGGGATCGATGTTTATAAAGATGGCCGCGAAACCTATGATAACGTACAGGTCATACTGCGTTATCCGGATCAGAATATGGTGGGAAATTTCGGCGCTACCTGTGGCAACAGCCGCGATGGTTATCTCTTTAAGATCAAGGGAACAAAAGGGACAGTGTCTTTACTTACCGACAGGGGGATTTTTTACCCTGAGAAGGGCTTGCCAAAAGAAAAAGGTCTGGTTGATGGCGTAACCGGCGCAACAAAGATCAGCTGGGATAAAGAAGGTGGAATCCCTATACTTCCTGATCCGACAAGGGACGGCACCTGGTATGCTTTAAATGATTTTTACGAAAAAATAGGTACAGGCGCACTGCCGGATTCCAATATATATACAGGCGCCAAAACTGCTATTTGCGTTCATCTCGCTAACCAGGCCTTGTATAACAATGAGATTGTGCACTGGAAGAACGACTATCAATTGGCGGCATTATAATGAGACAAAAAATATGATCACCAGACTTTCTGCCGCACTGGGACAGTTTAAATTCAAAAAACTCCCATTGGAGGAAATGAATGCTGCGACCGCTATGCGTGGAAAACTTAAAGTACTTGCACAGCAGATGGCTGATACGCATTCGATCAATAAGCAACGCCAGTACATGGCAGAACTTTCTGAAGGAATGTGGACGATCATTGATAAAGTGACTCCGGAAAAAACAGTATTGTACGAGCAGCGCTGCCCGATGGCAAATAAGGTATGGATCAGTGATGCAAAGGAGATCAGGAATCCTTACTTCCCGAAAAACATGCTCGACTGCGGTGCGGTGATTGCTTCTGCAGGGACAGCAAAGTAGCAGTAAAATTTTTTAGTTCAGTTAATAGTGATGATAAAAAAGCGGCAATCCGGATGGATGCCGCTTTTATCATTTTTGCAGTGAGCTTATTTTGCTGAGTTTGCAGCTTCTTCGATGATGCTGGTTACTTCTTTTGGGTGTGAAAGCATCACTACGTGACTGGCTTCGATTTCTGTTGTTTTGGCATTGATCCTTTTCGCCATCATACGTTCCAGGTCAGGGTGTATTGCCCTGTCGCTTTTTGCTACGATATACCAGCTTGCTTTGGTTTTCCATGCTGGCTCTCCGCTTTGATCAGTAAAAACACTTTGTACTGCAGGTCCCTGGGTAGCAAAGATCAGGTTTTGTTCTTTTTCTGGCAAATCCTGTGCAAACGCTGTTTTTACGCCTTCCTGAGTCAGGTAAATAAATCCGTTTGAAGGCTCAAAATATTTACTCAGTTCAACTGCAGGGCCTTTCGCCGAAAGTGATGGCAGTGTTTCGCCAAGTTCAGGAGCAAGAGCAGCTACAAAAACTAATCCTACTACCTTAGGATCATTTCCTGCCTGTGAAATCACAAAGCCACCCCAGGAGTGTCCTACCAGGATAACGTTTCCTTTAGCTTTGGCTATAGCGCTTTTTGTTGCTGCAACATCATCAGCCAGTGAAGTGATTGGGTTCTGCACTGAAATCACCGGATATCCTTTAGCCTGTAAGGCGGTGATCTGGTTGTTGAAGGATGAACCGTCTGCCCAGATCCCGTGAACAAAGATAATGGTAGGTTTAACTGATTTCTGAGCGTATGAGGTGAAAGTACTGAATACAACTACTGCCGCTAATGTTAGAAATTTTATCGTTTTCATTTTGATTGTTTTTTGTTTTTATTTGTTAGTCAAAGGTGCCTCAACTATCTTTCATAAAAAATGGATAATTTTCTCAAAGGCTTGACGAATTTTCCCCGGATGCCAATTTGATAATAGAATGACTATTCAGATATACATGTAAATGAGAAAGCTGTAGCTTTGCGTAGAAATCTTAAAGCTTTCATAAAAACAGCAGAATAGAATCCGATGCACCTGATACATATATCCCCAAAGACTAAGGGCAAGCTGATATTTAATCACCAGGAGAGTTCCCCGGCGCATTTTTCCGGCGGAAAAAAAGAGGATGAATTTTTGCTGACGATTAACCTGAACGGTGCAGAAAGCCAGGAGATGGTAATCAATGGCGTAAGCCATCAGTTTGAGCCTTACGGACTGATCCCCCTGTTGTCGGGTCAGATCTTCAGCTTTGAAAAACCGGAACTGATTACCTCATGGCAGTACAGCCGCAATTTTTATTGCCTGACAGACAGTTACTTTGAAATAAGCTGTCTTGGAATGCTCTTTCATGGTTACAGCGGTAACCTGTTCCTCCGGCTGGATGAAGATCACCGCGAAAAGCTCCGTGTGCTGCAGCAGATGTTTATCGAAGAATTTGATACAGTAGACACCACTCAGACGGATATGCTGCAGATGCTGGTCAAACGTCTGGTCATTATCGTCACCCGGCTTGCCAAAGAGCAGTACCTTAGCGGCAAGGTTTACGAAGAGGAGAAATTTGACCTCATCAGACAGTTTAATCTTCTGGTAGATCAGAATTATAGTAAGGAGCACCAGGTGCAATATTATGCCAGTAAGCTAAATAAAACTCCGAAAACACTAACCCGCATATTTACCCAGTACGGGTATAGCCCGCCTTCAGCTATGATACAGGAAAGGATTATTATGGAGGCAAAAAGACTTTTTTACTACACCAGCTTATCTGCAAAGGAAATCGCCTATGAACTGGGTTTTACCGATGCAGGCCACTTCAGCAGGTTTTTTAAAAATGCTACTCAGCAGAATCCTTCGGATCTGAGAAAACTTCAGAATTAAATTAGGGCAAAAAAATAGGGCAAGCGACCGTTTTACCGTGCTTGCCCTTGGGCTCCCTCTGCTGGGCTCGAACCAGCGACCCTCTGATTAACAGTCAGATGCTCTAACCAGCTGAGCTAAGAAGGAGTACTGGTTTTTTACCGGAGAATAAAGATTTTACAACCCTTTTTCTTTCAGTGGTGCAATGTTACGACTTTTGAACTTAACCATCAAATTTAATCATAAAAATAAGCACATAAATTCATTTGTCTAATTACAACCCGGCAGAAACGTACTGTGCAATGGCCATAACTGGCGAAGAAGAGGTAATTTCCACATCATGAATTTCGTGGAGTGGAATCTGTGTAAAGCCTCCGGAATTCAGATAAAAAGTATTTCCGCCTACGGTACATCTGCACTGACCCTGCAAGATCAGGAAGCTTTCATAAACGTCATCATGCGTTTCTTCACCAATGTTCGTCTTGGTAACTACCAAAACCTGCGAGATGCCATTTTCATCCCTAAGCACCTGAGAAAAGTTATCTGTTTCAAAAGCCTGCGGAAAATATTCGGTAACCAGGCGCAGCCAGTTCTGGTAATCAGAGTGTTCGCTGATTAATGTAAGGTGTTCCAGATCCATGCTTTTTTCTTTGGCGGCATCGGCAATAGTATTTTCTATTTGTGCTTTCAAAGATGTGGGGGCTTCAATGGCCACTGAAGTTGCATACATCTGCAGTGCAGATTCAATTTCCTGCAGTTCCTTCTCAAGAACGGGAAATTGTAATAGCATATCCAGAACATCCGCCCGTTCTGCCTCACTTAGCAGATCCAATACGAACAATTCCAATATACCACTTTCGATGTATACATTTAAACTCAGCATCTTAAGATTGGATTATAATTCTTGGTACAACGCGGGTGTGTATATTATTGTTTGATCATTAAAAATGACACCATACGCCGGTTATTCAAAGATAGGATCTTTAATGTTCAAATTCTGTAATATAATAGTTAAACAAAAGATTTTAATTATGTTGTGATACTTTTAGTTAACGATTCCTCAAGATGAGACGCAAAATCGTTTATCGATTGGTTTGCATTGCTTATAGACAATTAATAATTAGTTTTACAGCCTCAGCAGAACTAATCAGCAGCAGTAAGTGAATAAAATTTATGGCATTTCGTTGGGCCCCGGAGATCCGGACCTGATCACAGTAAAAGGACTTCAGATTTTAAAAGTATCGGATCTGATTTTTTATCCCGGTTCTATTTCCAAAGAGGGTAGAAAAGACAGTTATGTTCGCCCGATGCTGGATCACTATGCACTGGACCAGGATAAATTACAGGGTTTCTTTCTGAGCATGGGAATGGACAGAAGTGCTGCTGAAGTCACTTACCGCGAAACCGTTATTCAGTTACTTGCTGCGTATAAAGAAGGTAAAAAAGTAAGTATAGTCTGTGAAGGTGACCTGAGTTTCTACGCTTCTTTCTCCTATTTGCTGGAGAAACTGCAATCGGAAAATATAAGTATAGAGCTGATCCCCGGCGTAAATTCTTTTTCTCTCGCTGCGGCCAGACACCAGGTTCCCCTGTGTTTGCAGCAGGAAAAACTGGCTGTATTGCCTTTGGCAGGCGACGTAAGAGAAATTGAGCACGCATTTGAAGATGCAGATACAATCATCCTTATGAAAATCAGAATGGGCTGGAAAGAATTATATCCCGGCTTACTGGCAAAAAACTGGAAATACTACTACTGTGAGCGTTTAGGCACAGCGGATGAATATATTACTGCCGATATTGCGGCATTAGCGCACAGAGAAATTCCGTATTTCTCTTTATTAATTATTAAAAAATGATCAAAGTTATTGGTATTGGGCCAGGAGGCCATGATTATCTCTTACCTGTTGCCCAAAAAGCGATACAGGAGGCCGATATAATCATTGGTTACCATTATTACTTTCAGTTTATCACCGGCCTGATAAAGGAGGGCACGGTTTGTATCGGTAAAGAACTGAGCGAGGAAGAAAAAAGAGCAGAGATCGCTATAGAAAAAGCTATAGAAGGATACAGCGTAGTCGTGATTGGTTCGGGAGATGCCGGGATTTATTCCATGGCCTCTATTGTTTACCAGAAAGCGGCAGCTTCGGGCGAGGATATCTCACTGGAAACTATTCCCGGAATTTCTGCTTTCGTGGCAGCAGGAAGTAAGCTAGGGGCAGTTCTGGGTCACGATTTCTGCTGTATCTCCCTGTCAGACCTGATGACCCCCTGGAAAACAATACAGAAACGTATTGAGGCAGCAGCATGGGGCGATTTCGTTACCTCTGTTTACAACCCTAAAAGTGTGAAGAGATACTGGCAGCTGAATAAACTGAAAGCAATTTTCCTTTTACACAGATCCCCGGAAACGCCGGTAGCAATCTGTTACCAGCTGGGCAGACCTGAAGAAAAAATTACGCTGACTACCCTGGCAGATTTAAATACCGAAGATGTAGATATGTTTAGTCTGGTGGTGATCGGAAACAGCCAGACTTTCCAATATAAAAACCACCTGGTAACGCCAAGAGGATACTTAAACCGGAAACCTGAAACCGGTCTGGAAATCCAGCAGGAAAGTTTCCGGGAAATCATTGGCCAGCTGGAAACAGAGAAATACCCAAGGGATTTTCTATGGGCAGCGATCCGCTGCATCCATACCTCTGGCGATACTGACTATATCAAATACCTCAGCACTTCAGATAAGGCTATCACTTTTATGCATGATTACCTGGTACAGGGCGGTACGATTGTAACCGATGTAACAATGGTTCAGGCAGGAATTACCAGGGCTTTTACTGAACAGTATGGCAACCAGGTGATCTGTATGCTCAATTCTGAGGAAACATTGGCCCTGGCAGCAGAAGAAGGTCTCACACGCTCACAAGCTGGTATTAAACTTGCAGCTAAACTGTATCCCGAAGCACTGTTTGTGATTGGAAATGCCCCTACGGCATTGATTGAAATTGCAGATCAGGTAAGACAGGGCTTGATTCATCCTGCAGGGATCATCGGTGCACCTGTTGGTTTTGTGAATGTGATTGAGTCAAAAGAACGCCTGAAGATGCTGACCCTGCCCTACGTCATAATTGAAGAAAAACGCGGTGGCAGTAATTTTGCCGCCACACTCGTAAATGCGGCTTTTTCGCTGGATACTGCCGGCAACTATTTAGTAAACTAATGTACTGAAGATGGTCTTTCATGTCATAGGAATCGGGAATAGGAAAACGGAGTTTGCAGGAGAAGTTTTATCTTTAATCCAGGGCAATACTGTCTTCAGTGGCGGGCATCGTCATTATGAGCTGGTGTCACATTTACTTCCCCGGGCTCATACCTGGCTGCCGGTACAATCGCCAATGGATCAGCTTTTTGAGAGTTATCAGCAGGCATGTAAGCCTGTAATCGTGTTTGCAAGCGGCGACCCACTGTTTTATGGTATTGCCAATACGCTGCGGACAAAGTTGCCTGATGCAGAAATCCATACCTATCCCTATTTCAGCTCTGTTCAGTTACTGATCCACAGGGCAAACCTCAACAGTAACCTTTTACAGAGTGTGAGTGTTCACGGCAGATCATGGGCAGCACTGGATGAAGTTATCATACAGCAAAAACCATTGATCGGCATTCTGACCGATCCGGAGAAATGCCCTTCAGCCATTGCCAAAAGATTGCTGGCCTTCGGCTATAACAATTATTCCATCTGGATAGGTGAAGACCTTGAAGGAGAGAACGAGAAAATCAGCCATCTTGGATTGGCAGAAGCCGCTGAATTTACCTTTCATCCGCTGAACTGTGTGGTCCTGCAAAAGGAATCTCAGCGGGAAATCGGGTTTGGAATTGCAGATGCTTTATTCGAAGGACTGAAAGGACGGCCCAACATGATCACAAAGATGCCTGTAAGGTTATGTTCATTACATGCGCTTGACCTTGGATCAAAATCTGTATTATGGGATATCGGTTTCTGCACAGGCTCATTGAGTATCGAAGCAAAACTTCGTTTCCCCCAGCTGGAGATCCGGGCTTTTGAGAAAAGAACAGAGTGTTTAAAGATCCTGCAAAATAATCAGCATAAATTCGGTACTCCGGGTATCGGTGCCTATATAGGTGATATCTTTGATACGGACCTGAAAGAAGTAAGCAAACCCCAGGCTGTATTTATAGGGGGGCATGGAGGCCGCTTAAATGAGCTGCTGCAGCTTATTGACCAGCACCTGTCTGCTGGGGGAGTCGTTGTCATCAATGCAGTGCAGGAAGACTCCGTCAAAGATTTTATAACCTTTTGCAGCACGGTGAGCTGGAAACTGGATGAACCTTTGAGGTTAAAAGTAGATGCACATAATGAAATCACCATTTTAAAAGCGACAAAAGAACCATGTTAAAAGAGGAAAAAGTATGTGTTGTAGCTTTCACCGACAGCGGACTGGCAATCGGGAAGGTCATTCAAAAAGAATTTCAGCGCAGTAAATTATATACAAGCAGACAAACTAACTTTTCGAAGGATGTATTGAAACTGGAGAACCTGGATGTATTGCTAAAAGATAACTTTCAGCGGTATGATGTCTGGATCTTTATCGGTGCACTGGGAATTTGTGTTAGAGGCATTGCTCCCTATATCCAGGATAAACTGACAGATCCGGCAGTGATCAATATCGATGAACAGGGAAACTTCGTACAGTCGGTATTAAGCGGACATGCCGGTGGGGCAAACGAACTGACCAAGAGATTAAGCCGTGTGTTACAGGCACAGGCAGTAATCACTACTTCCAGCGATCTGCAGGAAATCTGGTCGCTGGACCTGCTGGCAGAAAAGTTTGGCTGGTCTGCCAGTGCCAATGGATCCGATAATAGTGCTGAAGGAACTTTCAACAAGGCTGTTTCCCTGTTTGTGAACAACCGCCCGACTGCCCTGGTGCTAAAAGTAAAGGATGCCGGGACAGGTTTCCTGGAAAAAACAAAACCTGCTTTTACAGATATTTACTACGATCTGGCAGCAGTTGACCAGGGAAAGTATGAATTGCTGATTTATGTGGGATATGAACTTTTTGATAGTACAATCCCAACCTTGTCATTCTATCCTGCCTGTTTAAGTTTAGGGACAGGATGTTCCAAAGATATAGAACCTGCATTGTTTGAAGAGGTGCTGTTGAAACAGTTATCAAATGAACATATTGCTTATCAAAGTATAGCGGTGATCAGCTCTGTGGATATTAAAGCAGCTGAACCGGCTTACATTGCTATCGCCGCTAGTCATAACTGGCATTTTACGACCTTCCCTGCAGCAGATCTGGGAAAGATGCCTCTGGCCAATCCCTCGGATGTGGTACTTGAAAAAATAGGTATTCAGGGCGTTTCAGAAAGCTCTTCTGCACTGGTAGCCAATGCCTCCACCTGGCTTGTAGAGAAAACCAAAGCGGAGGTTTCTTCGGGCAAAATGTTTACCCATGCCATATGCCTGATCAGTACTTTCGAAAGAAAAGGACAGATAGCTATCGTAGGTGCAGGCCCCGGAGCACCAGAATATATCACCGTAAGGGGAAAAGAATTGCTCGAAACAGCTGATTGTATCCTCTATGCCGGAAGTTTGGTGCCTGAAGAACTGACCAATATTGCAAAAGCAGGTGCGCTCGTTAGAAATTCTGCCGCAATGACTTTGGAAGAGCAGGTAGAACTGATGGACCAGATGTACCTGCAGGGGAAACTGATTGTAAGGCTGCATTCCGGTGATCCCTCTATTTACGGAGCAATCCAGGAGCAAATGACAATCTTTGATGAAAGAAACTATGAATACTTCATTGTCCCCGGTATCT
>Ga0308163_10001969_pt1 | contig 20251 bp, 17 predicted proteins | sample PhyTR1_FD_201037 | JGI IMG/M metagenome (GOLD analysis project Ga0308163, IMG submission 201037) | Phyllosphere microbial communities from UC Gill Tract Community Farm, Albany, California, United States - DLSLT.R1 | ecosystem: Host-associated > Plants > Phyllosphere > Unclassified | place: USA...
TGCAGCTTGAAAGACGACGGGTATACTTACTGAGTGACATCCGCGAGGAGTGGTTATGACCTGGACAACACACACCGTTTTTAATCAGCCCCATCCTCTCAGTAACAGCAACCTGTTCCTTTCCGATACGCCGTTGAGTGAAGCGCTACAGCGCGAGGGCGCGGAGTGGGATCGTGAATGGCTGGCTTCCGTCGGGCTGCAGCTTGGCAGCGCTGAATCACTGGAGCTTGGCCGGCTGGCCAATGCCGAACCGCCCGAACTGCTGCGCTACGATGCGCGTGGCGTGCGGCTCGATGAAGTGCGTTTTCATCCCGCCTGGCATCTGCTGATGCAGGGCGTCTGCGCCAGCCGTCTGCACAACCTCAGCTGGCAACCGACGGTGCGCGAACATGCCAGCGTGGCGCGTGCCGCCCGTTTTATTCTGCATGCTCAGGTTGAAGCGGGCACGCTCTGCCCGGTGACGATGACCCACGCGGCAATCCCGCTGCTTCAGACTTATCTGCCGGCCACGTTCGAAGGCTGGCTCGATCCGCTGCTCAGTGACCGGTATGACACCCATGCACAGCCCGGCGATCAAAAGCGCGGCTTGCTGATCGGCATGGGCATGACAGAAAAGCAGGGCGGCAGCGATCTATTCACTACCACCACCCGCGCGGAGCCGCTGGGCGCGCGCGGCCCCGGTGAAATCTACCGGCTCACCGGTCATAAGTGGTTTTTTTCGGTGCCGCAAAGCGATGCGCATCTGGTGCTGGCACAGACGCCGGCGGGACTGAGCTGCTTCTTCCTGCCGCGCCTGTTACCGGACGGTTCCCGCAATGCTATCCAGATCGAGCGGCTGAAAGATAAGCTGGGTAATCGATCCAATGCCAGCAGCGAAGTCGAGTTTCGCGACGCCACTGGCTGGCTACTGGGAGAAGAGGGGGAAGGGGTCCGGCTGATCCTGAAAATGGGCGGAATGACCCGTTTTGACTGCGCGCTCGGCAGTCACGGCCAGATGCGGCGGGCTTTTTCAGTTGCGCTCTATCATGCACACCAGCGCCAGGTGTTGGGTAAAAATCTGGTGGATCAGCCACTGATGCGTCAGGTGCTGGCGCAGCAGGCACTGCAGCTGGAAGGACAGACCGCCTTACTGATGCGGCTGGCCCGTGCCTGGTCGCAGCCGGCAAAACCGCATGAGGTTGCCTTTGCGCGCCTGTTTACCCCGGCGGCGAAATACCAGATATGCAAAGCAGGTGCGCCGTTTGTGGCAGAGGCGATGGAGGTGTTAGGCGGCATCGGCTACTGCGAAGCGAGTGAGCTGCCGCGGCTGTATCGCGATATCCCGGTTAACAGTATCTGGGAAGGGTCGGGCAACGTGATGTGTCTCGACGTGTTGCGCGCGCTTTCGCGGCAGAGCGATGCGGCAGAGATGCTCAGCCAGGAATTTGAGGCAGTCAAAGGCAGTAACCGCCATTTCGATGCGCGCTGGCGTCAGCTTCGTCTGCGACTGCACAAAATACCGGAGGCGCAGGCGCGTGAACTGACCCGCAGTCTGCTGCTGCTGGCAACGGGCGCACAGTTGCTGAAATATGCCGAGCCGCCGCTGGCGGATGGCTGGTGCCGGCAATGGCTCGATCAGCGCGGCTCACGTCCACTTGATGCCGCGCTGGCCGACCGCTTACTGGCCCGCGCCTGCGGTGGGTGAGGCTCCGTACAGGATCGCGCTGGCGTACCATAAGCCAGGCATCACCGTTTCACTCAGCGCCACGATCTGATAGTAGGTCGCACCGGACTGATTGGCCCGGGCGGCCACGGCGCGCTGTGCATCATCCGGTGAACCGTGCACGTTGACGGTGATATTGCCCAGCTTCGGTAAACCGGCGCTTTGCGCCCGTGAAATTTCCTGCGCCTGTTGCGTCGGCGCGGGCGGCGCTTTTGGGGTCGTCTGAAACGCAGAACAGCCTGCCAGTGACAGGCTTAACACCAGTAAGTAAGCGAAACGCATAGGAAAACCCTCATTCAGGACGAAGCATTAAGTGTATGCCATCGTCCCGAATGCCGTCAGGATTTGAGGTTAAAAACGCTGACCAGCTGGGTCAGGTGATGGCCTTTATCACTCAGGGTCTGGGCGCTACTTTCCGCCTGCGCCACCAGTTCACTGTTCTGATGCGTCGCCTGGCTGATCTGGTTCATCGCCAGATTAACCTGACCAATGCCAGCAGCCTGCTGTTGCGCCGCCACGTTGATCTCGCCCATCAGCGCCTGGACCTGCTCAATGTGCGTCACGATGTGGGTCATCGCGTCGCGGGTCTGCTCAGATAACAGATGGCCTTCCGCCACATTGCCGATTGAGGTGGCGATTAGCCCATCAATCTCTTTCGCGGCCTGCGCCGAGCGCTGCGCCAGCGCCCGTACTTCGGCAGCTACCACCGCAAATCCGCGTCCCTGTTCACCGGCACGCGCGGCTTCAACCGCGGCATTCAGCGCCAGGATATTGGTCTGGAAGGCGATAGATTCGATCACATGGGTGATATCCGCAATGCTTTGCGACGAGATTTTAATGGCCGACATGGTGTTAACCGAGCGCACCACGGTCTGGCTGCCCTGGCTGACGATAGCGCTGGCTTCAGACACCAGCGACATCGCCTGGCGCAGGCTATCGGCGGTATGTTCTACCGTCGCACCAAACTGCTCCATGCTGGCCGAGGTCTGCTCGACGCTGCTGGCCTGACGCCCAATCTGCTCGCTGATATTGTGGCTGCTGGCGGCGATGGTATCGGTGCCGTCACTGATCTCCTGCGCGGCGCTGCGCACCTGACCGACGATCTTCTCCAGACCATCGCCAATGCCGTTGATGGCGTTGATCAACTGGCCCACTTCGTCGCGACGTGGCGTATCGAGATGCACCTGCAAATTACCGGCGGCATACTGCTGCGCCAGATGAATCACCTGCTGCAGCGGACGGGTAATCGCCCGGCGGCTGTACCAGACAAAGCCAAGCGCAAACACCAGCACCAGCGCCAGGCCGGTGAGTAAAAACAGGTTACGACTGTGGGTAATCGGTGCCAGCAGGCTGGCGCGGTTAACCTCACCAACAATCACCCAGTTCCAGCCCGGTAACTGCTGCCAGGCCAGCATGCGGTTCTCTCCGGCCATCTCCACCTGCCGTATCCCTTGCGGCTGGGTCAGCAGTTGCTGCTGTATCGCGTTATCCCAGCCCGGCAGTTTCCCTTCGTTGTGCTGATCAAACAGATACTGACCCTGAGCGCTGCCGGGCGCGCCGTTAATCACATAAAAGTGGCCGCTGTTGCCCAGCCGACGCGCGAGGATTTTCTCACGCATCAGGGCGTATTGCTGATCGATACCGACCCCGACAAACAGAATGGCGACTACCGTGCCGCTGGCATCTTTGACCGGCTGATACTGGGTGATGTAGCGATGGCCAAACAGCGTGGCGAGGCCACGGTAGATTTCCCCCTGATGCACGCTTTTCCAGGCGGCGCTGGCGCGATCGAGCTGGGTGCCGATCGCGCGACTGCCATCCTGCTTCTTCAGCGAGGTGGAAATGCGGATAAAGTCTTCGCCGTCACGCACGAAAATGGTGGCGACCGCAGCAGTGCGTTCGGTGAAATCGTCCACTGCTGTCTGGTCGAGGTTGAGCGTCTTTAAGCCGGCACGCAGCACCGGCGTCGAAAAGCTGCCCACCTGCACCCGGGCACTTTCATCGAGGCTAAAGCGCCTGGGTAAAAAGCTGGTAAACAGATTGGTGTAGTTGCTCACCTCTTCGGAAAGCGTGGCGTTGAACATGGTCGCCATTTCACTGATGCCCTGCACCTGATTGTGCATATCATCAATCGCGAGGTTTTCCAGCTGGCGTGAGGCGGTGTGGCTCTGGGTCAGCGTCAGAACCAGCAGTAATAACGCTACGCTGAGAGACGTCAGTACAGACAGCTTAACTCCAAGACTCAGGCCGCTGAGAGAGAGACGCTTCATAAATTACCTTAGATCACATTGGGGGGATACCGGATCAACGGCAGCAACGCGAAAAAGTTTAGGCCGCAAGCTGACGACCGGCAGCGGGGGAATGGCTTCGCAAATGTTGTGGCAGAACGTACACTCAAAGCCTGTGCTTCGCCCCTTTCAGGAGAGAATATGATTGAACTCACCACGGAAACGCTGGCAGGAATTGAGTGTCTGCACGCCGCGCCAGCTGGTCAGCGCCGTAACCGGCTGCCGACAGTGCTGTTTTATCACGGCTTTACGTCGTCGAAAGAGGTCTATGCCTATTTCGCCGTCGCCTTAGCGCAGGCCGGATTCCGGGCGGTGATGCCGGATGCGGATCTGCACGGCGCACGCTATCACGGCGATGCCGAAAGCCGCCTGAGTCGCTTCTGGGATATCCTGAAAAAAAATATTGATGAGCTGCCGCAGCTGGAATCGGCGCTGCGCGCTGACGATCTGATCGCCGGTGAGCGGTTTGCGGTCGCCGGGGCGTCGATGGGCGGCATGACGGCGCTGGGGGCGATGGCCCGCTATCCGCAGATCCACAGCGTCGCCTGCATGATGGGTTCCGGCTACTTTATGCAGCTCAGCCAGACGCTGTTTCCGCCGCTGGTGGTGCGCTCGCCGGAACAGCAGGCACAGTTTGATGCCCGGATGGCACCGCTGGCGGAATACGATCCCAGCACCCGGCTGGACACGCTGGCCAATCGTCCGCTGCTGCTGTGGCATGGTGAAGCTGATGAGGTGGTGCCCTTTGCTGAAAGCGCCCGCCTGGAAGCCGCGCTGCGCAGCAAAGGATTAGCGCAGCATCTGACGTCACTGTCGGAACAGCAGATTGGACATAAGATTACGCCGTCAGGTTTGACGGCGCTGGTGAGCTTCTTTAAGCATCAGCTTTAAACATCAGACGTAAAAAAGGGCGGAGGGGTCTGCTCCGCCCTGGCCTGACCCGTTTATTAGCGGGCAGTGAACCGTTCTGACAGTCGGGCTGGCGCACTGATCGGATTACTCTCCGGTGCATCCAGTCGATTAACGTAGACATAACCCTCAGCCGCTTTGCTGCTGTGACTTCTCATCTGCTGCGCACAGTCAGCATTGCTGGCAAGAGCGGGTAGAGACAGGAAGAGACCCAGTAAAGTGGCGATGACGTACCTTTTCATGGCCGACTCCTCACTTCAGGGAAGACACTCTGTTAGACGCTGGTAAGCCAAACCGTAACGTCTGCATTAAGTTTAGCGACTGGCGATATTATCGCCAGATCGTCTGCCTGAACCTCTTCATCAGCCTTTTTGAACAATCGCTGCTTAACGCGCTGTATTCACATGATTAGCACGAAAAGCCTGCGTATCTGGCACGCCGGATGGCATTTGTTGAAATGTGCGCTTGAGTTTAGTGGCCCCCGCCAGTATGATTACGCGTCAATTTTTCAGCCGCATTCTCAGGCTGTGTCCCACAAGCGCTCGTCACAACGAACTTTTGTGGGACACAGCCTATAACGTTCCTTGCTTCCATGGGCCGCGGTTGACCCCGACAGGAGGCTGAATAATCCGTAAGGAGCAATTTCGATGCGTCATTACGAAATCGTATTTATGGTCCATCCTGACCAGAGCGAACAGGTTCCGGGCATGATCGAGCGTTACACTGGTGCCATCACTGGTGCACAGGGCACGATTCACCGTCTGGAAGACTGGGGCCGCCGTCAGCTGGCTTACCCGATCAACAAACTGCACAAAGCGCACTACGTTCTGCTGAACGTTGAAGCGCCGCAGGAAGCGATCGATGAGCTGGAAACGAACTTCCGCTTCAACGACGCCGTTATCCGTAGCATGGTTATGCGCGTTAAAAACGCGGTAACTGAAGCATCACCGATGGTTAAAGCGAAAGACGAGCGTCGTGAGCGCCGCGAAGATTTTGCTAACGAATCCGCTGATGACTCAGATGCTGGGGATTCTGAAGAGTAATCCATCGTGACGGTTAATCGACTGCGCTTGTCTGGCACGGTGTGCAAGACGCCGGTTCGAAAAATTAGCCCGTCAGGAATTCCGCACTGTCAGTTTGTGCTTGAGCACCGCTCAGTGCAGGAGGAGGCCGGGTTTCACCGGCAAGCCTGGTGTCGTATGCCGGTGATTATCAGCGGCACTGCCCATCAGGTGATTACTCAACATATAACGGTCGGCACGCAACTCATACTCGACGGTTTCATTAGCTGCCATCAGGCACGCAATGGCCAGAGCAAAATGGTGTTACATGCCGAGCAGATTGAATTGATAGATTCTGGAGACTAGCCAAATGGCACGTTATTTCCGTCGTCGCAAGTTCTGCCGTTTCACCGCGGAAGGCGTTCAAGAGATCGATTATAAAGATATCGCAACGCTGAAAAACTACATCACTGAAAGCGGCAAGATCGTACCAAGCCGTATCACTGGTACTCGCGCAAAATACCAGCGTCAGCTGGCTCGTGCTATCAAGCGCGCGCGTTACCTGTCTCTGCTGCCGTACACTGATCGTCATCAGTAATCGGCAACTGTCCATTAACGACTTTAAGAGGATAAGGTAATGCAAGTTATTCTGCTTGATAAAGTAGCAAACCTGGGCAGCCTGGGTGATCAGGTTAACGTTAAAGCGGGCTACGCTCGTAACTTCCTGGTACCACAGGGCAAAGCTGTGCCTGCTACCAGAAAAAACGTTGAATTCTTCGAAGCACGCCGTGCAGAACTGGAAGCTAAACTGTCCGACGTTCTGTCTGCAGCAAATGCACGCGCTGAGAAAATCAATGCACTGGGCACCGTAACCATCGCGTCTAAAGCAGGCGACGAAGGTAAACTGTTCGGTTCTATCGGTACCCGCGACATCGCTGATGCAGTTTCTGCAGCTGGCGTTGAAGTGGCTAAGAGCGAAGTTCGTCTGCCGAACGGCGTTCTGCGCACCACCGGTGAGCACGAAGTGAACTTCCAGGTTCACAGTGAAGTATTCGCGAAACTGATCGTGAATATCGTTGCTGAGTAATTTTTATTACTGAGCACTGCGGGAACGCCGGCCTTGTGCCGGCGTTTTTGTTTTTATTGCCGCCTGAACGCTATTGCGCGCGGATAAAGCTGCCATCCGGCTGACGCGTAAACAGCACCGGGCCGTTAGCGCCCTCTATCGTCAGTCCGGTCACTGCGCCCTGTGCGTCCTGACGGATTTTGACCTGCTGACCGCTTTTCAGTGAACTCAGCGGCTGATCGCTGCCTTCCACTCGCGCCATCGCAAACACATCATTTACCGGCAGACTGTTGTCACGAAACAGCTGGGCCAGCGTCTGGCCTGAAGCGACCGTATAGTTGCGCCACTCTCCCTGTGAATCCGCTTTTGGCGTCGGCTGCGGCTGAGAAGAGGATGAGTCGGCTTTGTGGTCATAAATATCCGCCTGCATCGGCACCTCTTTCTCAGCGGACGGCGTAACCGGACGCTCCACCGGATAGCGCGGTGTACTGACCGGCCAGAGAAACGCCAGCAGCATCACCAGCAGCGCGATAACAATGCCACGGCGATGCGGCGCAGGCAGCGGGTCCATCCAGCCGATGTGGTCGGTAACATGCCAGATACGATGAAGCCATGTCGGTAGCCGTGATGACGCGTCTGAAGCCATTCGTGGTTCCTCCTCTCCAGCGGGTTGCTGCGGCTTGCGTGCGGCCAGCCAGGTTTGCAGCCGGGATACAATACGCGTTGCGCGCGTCCTGCGGCGTCGTGGGGCGATCTGGCCCATGTGTTCTCTCTTTTGGTGTGCAACAGACGGCGTAATTCCGTCAACAGTTATAGTATGGGCAATACCGGCGCGAAGTGCCTGCCAGCATTGATAAATTTGACGGGGGTATTGTTTCTCTTTCGCCGCGAAAAGTCATCTGCGATGCAGGGCATTTTACGCCAGCGGCCTGCACTGCTATGCTGCCGGTTCGAATTTATCCGAGAGTGAAAGGAACGAAGATGACTACCCCTTCTTTCGACAGCGTCGAAGCACAAGCAAGTTACGGTATTGGTTTACAGGTTGGCCAGCAGTTGCTGGAATCTGGTCTGCAGGGGCTGCAGCCAGAAGCACTGCTCGCGGGCCTGCGCGACGCGCTGGAAGGGAACTCGCCGGCGGTACCGGTTGATGTGGTTCATCGCGCACTGCGTGAAGTGCATGAACGCGCAGAAGGCGTGCGCCGTGAGCGCACCGAAGCGATGGCGGCAGAAGGTCAGGCATTCCTGCTGGAACATGCGCAGCGTGAAGGCGTGAGCAGCACCGAATCCGGCCTGCAGTTCAGCGTCATCACCCAGGGCGAAGGTCCTATCCCTTCCCGCCAGGATCGCGTACGTGTGCACTACACCGGTAAACTGATTGACGGCAGCGTGTTCGATAGCTCCGTAGCACGTGGTGAGCCAGCAGAATTCCCGGTCAGCGGCGTGATCGCGGGCTGGATTGAAGCGCTGACCCTGATGCCGGTTGGCTCAAAATGGGAACTGGTGATCCCACACAACCTTGCGTACGGCGAGCGTGGTGCCGGTGCCTCTATCCCGCCATTCAGCACCCTGATTTTTGAAGTAGAGCTGCTGGAAATCCTGTAATACCCCGGCGCTGCTCCCCTTGCGGGGGCAGCGTTGCGTCCCCTCGCGGGCCTGACCTGAGCATCTGTCAGCGTGCCGGACAAGGGGAACGCCAGCGGCGGTTCTGCCCGCCGCTGCCTCTTGCTTCTTACTGCTGTAAATTTACCTGCCAGAGAGCAAAACCGATCGCATCCGTGCCCTTTGGCTGGAGCGGATACTGTGCATGCTGCTGAATAAAGTGGGTCGCTTTATCGCCTGGCGCGGTTTCAAAGCGAATATCCAGCGGCGTGGCAGAGGCAATCGGCGCCAGACGCCAGTTATTGTCCGCCTGCGGCCTGACTTCGCCCTGTTTTTTGGTTTCCGCACTGATATAGGCGGCCACCACGGAACGGTTCTCATCCGGTGAGGCGAAGGCAATATACTTATCGCCGGTACCGGCAAATTTGCCGCCGTAAGCGCGATAGTTGTTGGTTGCCACCAGGAAGGTTGCCTGCGGATCGATCGGCTTGCCCTGCCAGCTCAGCTGGCGAATGCGTGAGGCCTGCGGATGAATCAGCTGACACTCAGCGTCATAACGCGCTGGCTGGGTCACATCGATCTGATAATTAACCCCGTCAATTACGTCAAAGTTGTAGGTACGGAAATCCCAGTTGATCAGCGACTGGGTTTTGCTGCTGTGCGGATCGATCTGATTGAACTGGCCCGCCGAACATTCCAGCCATTCTTTGACCTGCGCGCCGCTGATTTTCATCACCACCAGGGTATTCGGATAAAGATAGAGATCGGCGGCATTGCGGAAGGTCAGCGCTCCTTTCTCAACTTCAACGTAGCTGGCCGGATCGTTCTTGCGGCCACCCGCTTTAAACGGTGCTGCCGCAGAGAGGACCGGCAGACGACCCAGATCCGGATCGCCCTGAATGAAATGTTCAACGTAGGCGCGCTGCGCATTATTCACGATCTGCACGGTCGGATCGTCCTGCACCAGTGACAGATAGCTGTACATCACATCGGCGGATTTGCCGATCGGCTTGGCCACAAATGCCCGCGTAGCACGATGATCGTCAGCCAGCACCTTCACCAGCGCCGGATCTTCCGCCGCTAATGACTTTTTCGCTGCGGTATCATAAATCGGCCGCGCCTCGGCTTTGCCGCTGCTGACCTGCCAGCGTCCGCCGTCATTATCCAGCACCAGATCGACCACACCCAGATGATCGCCCCACATGCCGGGCATCACGGCTGGAATGCCGTTCAGCGTCCCCTGGGCGATATCCGCCCCTTTGATACTGGCGAAATCACTGCCCGGGAATACCGCATGCGCATGGCCAAACATAATGGCGTTGATGCCTTTAACCTGGCTAAGGTAGTAAACCGAGTTTTCCGCCAGCGCATGATACGGCTCGCTGCTCAGGCCGGAGTGGGGAATAGCAACGATGATATCGGCACCCCTGGCGCGCATTTCAGGTACGTAGCGGCGGGCGGTTTCAGTGATGTCATCCACCCGCACTTTACCCTGCAGATTGGCTTTATCCCACACCATAATCTGTGGCGGCACAAAGCCGATGTAGCCAATCTTCACCGTCTGCGTTTTGCCGTCACGATCTACCACCTCGGTCGATTTAATCAGGTAGGGGGTGAACAGCGGTTTGCCACTTTTGCTGTCAATAACGTTGGCGTTGACATAAGGAAAGCGTGCGCCAGCCAGCGCTTTTTTCAGGTAAGGCAGGCCATAGTTAAACTCGTGATTACCCAGATTACCGACGCTGTAGTCGAGAGTGTTAAGCGCTTTATAAACCGGATGGATCTCGCCCGCGCTAAGCCCTTTGGCCGCCATATAATCGCCGAGCGGGCTACCCTGGATGATGTCGCCATTATCGACCAGCACGCTGTTTTTAACCTGCTGGCGCGCCGCATGGATCAGCGTGGCGGTCCGGACCAGGCCGAATTTCTCGGTCGGGGTATCTTTGTAGTAGTCGAAATCCATCATGTTACTGTGCAGATCGGTGGTCTCGAGTATCCGCAAATCGACCGTTGCCGCCTGCGCGGCGACGGAAACGCTCAGGGCCAGTAACATCATTCCAGGCTTAAACATGCTTGCTCCTGCTGCCAGATAAGTTAAGGCTCTCAAAATAATGTAAAAGCCTGATGAGTGGTCAGTTTAAATCGTGATGGATGTATCGTTTTGGCGCATCGGTCAGCGGACAACGGCTTTCAGACTGTGGCGGGGCCGGCAGGCGTGGCGATAAACAGGTAACTATGGTATTGATATATCTATAAATTGCTCCGTGCTGCCGCCGTACAATCGGCTGGCGGAGCGGAACTGCTAAAATGTAACCATCAGGCGTTGAACTGAACGTGCAGCAGATGGACACAACGAGGTGAAAAATGTTAGAGCAAATTTGCCAACTGGCACGCGAAGCGGGCGACGCGATTATGCAGGTTTACAACGACGCCGCGCCGCTTGACGTTTCTCACAAATCGGATGACTCGCCGGTCACCGCTGCCGATATCGCCGCGCATCAGGTGATCGTCAACGGTCTGGCGCAGCTTTCGCCTGAAGTACCGGTTCTGTCAGAAGAGGACCCACCGGCCTGGGAGGTGCGTCAGCACTGGCAGCGCTACTGGCTGGTCGATCCGCTTGATGGCACCAAAGAGTTCATCAAGCGTAACGGCGAGTTCACCGTCAATATTGCGCTGATTGACGCCGGCAAGCCGGTGCTGGGCGTGGTCTATGCACCCGCGCTGGGGGTAATGTACTCTGCCGCGGAAGGCAAAGCCTGGAAAGAAGAGGGGGGCCACCGTGAACAGATTCATGCGCGTGACGCCCGGCCACCGCTGGTGGTGGTGAGCCGCTCACACGGCGACGATGATGAGATGAAGCAGTATCTGAAACAGCTGGGCGAACATCAGACTGTGGCAACCGGTTCATCGCTGAAGTTCTGCCTGGTGGCGGAAGGCAAAGCCCAGCTCTATCCGCGCTTCGGGCCGACCAACATCTGGGATACCGGCGCAGGCCACGCGGTGGCGATGGCAGCGGGTGCCCATGTACACGACTGGCAGGGCAAAACCCTGGATTATGCGCCGCGTGAATCCTTCCTCAATCCCGGCTTCCGCGTCTCGCTGTTCTAACCGGTTAAGCGGGAGGCTCGCCTCCCGCCACTCTGCAACCGCTACTGCGCCAGCAGGGAGGTCACCAGCGTCACCACCTGCTGCACTTCTTCCTGCGTCAACGGCCCATCCTTAACAAATTTCACCGTGCCGCGTTTATCCAGCACCACGATGGCGGAGCCGCCCTGTTGCAACTGCCAGGCGCGCTGCACATTGCCTTTGTCGTCGACGATGAATTGTGACCACGGATACTGCTGCTTATTGCTCTCAATGCTGCTGCGGACAAACATGCCGGTCCCTGGAATCGCGTCATCCGTATTGACGATGGTGGTGGTCTGATAGCGATCATGCGGCAGCTTCGCGGCTTTGATCGCTTCAACTAATGCCGCATTCATTTGCTTGGCTGATGAACGCCCGGCAATATGCTGAATCACGCGAACTTTCCCGCTCAGCTGCGCACTGTTCCAGTTTTTATAGCTAAACTTATCCTGCTGCAATAACAGCTCACCTTTGTCATTCACGCCGACGGCCGGTACGCGCGCATCCTGCTTCAAATCATGCGCCATAACGCTTGCCGGTATCAGTAACGACAAAACTATCGCTGCCAGAGTGATTCGCATCGCTGTTTCCTTAAGTGATCAGACCAGTTAGTCATTTTATTGCAATAGTAGGCGGGGATGATGCTGCTGTCCTGGAAAGGTGTCAGGTTTGTTATCAGCAGCACAATTCCTTAACGACTGAAGGTTTATACTGCGTTGTGTGAGCGTAATAACAGAGTCTTCTGTAATGATGTGTCAACTCAGTAAAAAAATTCATTTTTCGGAACATCAGCAGCGCTGAGTGTTCTATAGTTTATCCCGAATTCGCGCTTCATGGGCTCGTACCTATTTTGGAAACGGCGAAGCGTGCTTAAAATTGTACAGGAGTTAATCAGTATGAAGATCTTCCAGCGCTATAATCCGCTGCAGATAGCGAAATATGTAAAAACGCTGTTCAAAGGAAGGTTGTATATCAAGGATGTCGGCGCGTTTGAGTTTGATAAAGGGAAAGTGTTAATCCCGCGCGTCAAAGACAAACAGCACCTGAGCGTGATGTCAGAAATTAACCGCCAGGTCGTTCGCCTGAAACTTGAGTTCAACTAATCAAAAGGGCGCCAATGGCGCCCTTAGTGTTTATCCAGGCAGGGCAGGCTCAGTCTGAGCGCCGGTCATGCTCACAATCCTCACGTACTACCTGTACCCCTGCTTGCTCCGCGCTGTCCCTGTCCAGACTGCCTGCAACCATTACGCCTGACAGGCCAGGCGCTTAGCCATTCTACTCTTCTTCGCTCTTGGTCATATTCAGCACCGGCGGCCGCTCATCAATGCGGGTCACCAGTAACTGGTCGATGCGGTAACTATCAATGTCCACCACTTCAAATTTATAACCGGCAAACTTCACGAAGTCGGTACGCTTGGGAATTTTACGCAGCATATACATCATAAAGCCGCCGATGGTTTCGTAATTGCCTGACTGCGGGAAGTCATCGATGTCCAGTACCCGCATCACATCATCAATCGGCGTACCGCCTTCCACCAGCCATGAATTCTCATCACGCGCCACAATCTGCTCTTCCATGCCCTGACCGACCAGGTCGCCCATCAGCGTGGTCATCACGTCATTCAGGGTGATGATGCCAACCACCAGCGCATATTCATTCATGATCACCGCGAAGTCTTCACCGGCGGTTTTGAAACTCTCCAGCGCTTCAGACAGCGTAAGCGTATCCGGCACAATCAGCGCAGAACGGATCTGCAAGCCGCTGTTCAGCGCCATACTCTGATTTCCCAGCACCCGCAGCAGCAGTTCTTTTGAGTCAACGTAACCGACGATATGATCGATATCGCCGCTGCACACCAGGAATTTAGAGTGTGGATGTTGGGCGATTTTGGTTTTAAGGCTGGTTTCATCTTCATGCAGGTCAAACCAGACGATGTTTTCGCGTGAGGTCATCGACGATGGAACGGTACGTGACTCCAGTTCAAACACGTTCTCGATTAACTCATGTTCCTGTTTACGCAGCACCCCGGCCAGCGCACCGGCCTCCACCACCGCATAGATATCGTCAGAGGTGATATCGTCTTTGCGCACCATCGGCAGTTTGAAGATGCGAAAGAAGACGTTAGCCAGACCGTTAAACAGCCACACCAGCGGACGCATTAACAGCAGGCAGAAGCGCATAGGGTTAATGATGCGCAGAGCGATGGTTTCCGGGGCGATCATACCGACCCGTTTTGGCGTTAAGTCGGCGAACAGGATAAACAGGCTGGTGACGATGGTGAACGAGCAGATGAAACTGAGCTGCTCCGCCAGTTCTGGTGCGACAAAGCGGTTAAACAGGCTGCTGAACGCCGGCGAAAAAGCCGCATCGCCGACAATACCGCCGAGAATAGCCACGGCGTTCAGACCAATTTGCACCACGGTAAAGAACATGCCCGGCGTTTCCTGCATTTTCAACACGCGTTGCGCGTTGATATTGCCCTCATCCGCCAGCAGTTTGAGTTTGATCTTGCGGGCGGCCGCCAGCGAGATTTCCGACAGGGAAAAAAATGCACTGATTACGATCAGTAACAGGATGACAAGTAAGCTATCTAACATAAGAGATCCAAAGGGTTATCCACTTGTCATTTTTGGCCTGGGCAGCGTACAGGTGAGATCGTAACTGATCTGCTTACCCGTCAAACAGGGCTATCCGTGCCAAAAATGTCTGCGCCAGTTCGACAGGAAAGGACAATGTCGGGGCAGAAATGAAAACAGGCGAAATGCCTGTGGTGGCAGATTATAGCAGGTGCTATCACCGGGCCGCCAGAGGGCAAACGCCCTGTTGACGCGCGGAGAGCTGGCCGGTCCGGCGCGGTCTTGGTTCAGATTAATCCGAGTGAAGCCAGCGGCGACAATCATTCCTCTCCACAGCGGTTGTATCGCCCGCGTCATTTACCGACAATAACCGGGCATTTGACTTAGAAGTCGATTTTACGCCGCCGATTAGCATAAAGTGCGGCTATTATGAGGGTGTTGCCGTCGCGCTAGCGCAGGCAAAGATGATTAATAAGTGCCCCGCGGAAAAGGGGCCGGCATGTTTAACAGGAGTACAGGTGCCACGATTTCATGTTTATTGCATGGCCAGCCTGCTGCTTGCCGCGCCCGCCCTTGAGGCGGCAACGGTACGATTACAGGTAGAAGGTTTAACCGGGGATTTGCAAAAAAACGTCAGGGCGCGCCTGTCGACCATCGGCAACGATGAAGTCTCGAACGACGGCCGCTTTCGCGCACGCGTTTCGGTAGCGATAAAAGAGGGGCTGCGCGCGCTCGGCTATTATGAGCCGGAGATTGACTTTGAATCCCGTCCTGCGCCGCCAAAAGGCGGTCGTCCGGTATTGGTGGCGCGGGTCACGCCCGGCGAACCGGTTAAAATTGGCGGCAGCAGCATCGTCATAGAAGGCGATGCACGTAACGATGCCGACTATAAAGCCTGGGTAGCGCAGGGACGGCCCAAAGTAGGCACCCAGCTTAACCACGGTCAGTATGATAAATTCAAAAGTGGTTTTTCTAATCTTGCTCTGCGCAATGGTTACTTCGATGGCAACTTTAAGAAAAGCCAGTTAGGCGTATCGGTCGAACGGCGCGAAGCGTTCTGGGATATTGATTACGACAGTGGTCAGCGTTACCGCTTTGGCGATGTCAGCTTTGAAGGCTCGCAAATTCGCGAGGAGTATCTGCAAAATCTGGTGCCCTTTAAGCAGGGCGACTATTACACCTCCCGCGATTTAGCCGAGCTGAACCGCCGTCTCTCCGCCACCGGCTGGTTTAACTCAGTGGTAGTGGCCCCGGAGTTTAAACAGGGCCGCGAAACCAAAGTTCTGCCGCTCAATGCGGTGATGTCGCCGCGTACCGAAAACACCATTGAAACCGGGGTAGGCTACTCGACGGATGTCGGACCGCGCCTGAAAGGCACCTGGAAAAAACCGTGGATCAACGATCGCGGCCACAGTCTGGCAGCCAGCGCCTACGTTTCAGCGCCGGAGCAGCAGGTCGATCTGAGCTATAAAGTTCCGCTGCTGAAAAGCCCGCTGGAGCAGTATTACACCTTCTCCGGTGGCCTGAAGCGCACCGATCTCAACGATACCAAAGCCGATACCACCACGCTGGCGATGTCGCGCAACTGGGACAGCAGCAGTGGCTGGCAGAAAGCGATTAACCTGCGCTGGAGCCTGGACCACTTTACCCAGGGCAGCGTCACCAACACCACCATGCTGCTCTATCCTGGCGTCAGCGTGAACCGAACCCGCTCACGCGGCGGCTTAATGCCGACCTGGGGCGACACACAGCGCTACTCGGTGGATGTTTCTGATACCACCTGGGGTTCGGATGTCGATTTCCTGATTCTGCAGGCGCAGAACGTCTGGATCCGCACGCTCGGTGATAAACACCGTTTTGTCGCGCGCGGCAATCTCGGCTGGATCGAAACCAACGACTTCGAAAAAGTCCCGCCGGATCTCCGCTTCTTCGCGGGCGGCGACCGCAGCATTCGCGGTTACAAATACAAAGATATCTCACCACGCGATGAGGACGGCAAACTGACCGGTGCCTCTAAGCTCGCCACCGGATCGCTGGAATATCAGTACAACGTCAGCGGCAAATGGTGGGGAGCGGTCTTTGTCGACTCGGGCGAAGCGGTCAACGATATCAAACAGAGTAATGTTAAAACCGGCGCCGGCTTCGGCGTGCGCTGGTCTTCACCGGTGGGGCCGATCAAGCTGGATATCGCCCGACCGATTGGGGATGACGAGGAACATGGATTGCAATTTTACATAGGACTGGGGCCTGAACTATGAAGCTGTGGAAAAAGGTCCTGATCGGCATTCTGATTTTTCTGGTGCTGCTATTAGGCGGCGTGGCGTTTTTAGTCGGCACCACGCCCGGTTTACATCTGCTGCTAAACGGTGCCTCACGCTGGGTGCCGGGCTTATCGATCAAGCAGGTCGATGGTGGCTGGCGTAATCTGACCCTGAGCGGATTGCGTTATGAGATGCCCGGCGTCAGCGTCGATGCCGGTCAGATTCACCTCGCCGTCGATCTCAACTGTCTGCTGCACTCATCGGTCTGCGTGAACGATGTTTCGCTGAGCGATATCAGCGTGGTGGTCGACAGTAAGAAAATGGCGCCGGCCAGCGAGTCACCGCCGGAAGAGGAGAGCGGCAACGCCAACCTCAGCACGCCTTATCCAATCACCCTGCGGCATCTCGGCCTGCACAATATCAATGTGAAAGTTGATGACACCGCCATCTCGCTGCTGGATTTCACCACCGGCCTGCAGTGGCAGGATCGCGCGCTGACGCTTAATCCGACCCATATTCAAAGCCTGCTGATTGCCCTGCCGAAAGCGGCGCAGGTTGCTGACGAGCAGGTGGTACAACCGAAAGTGCAGCAGCCGAAACCGGCGGAGAAGCCGCTGGGTGAAACCCTGCAGGCGATGTTCGCGCAACCGCTGCTGCCGGCGTTACCCGATTTCCGCTTGCCGCTGGATATTGATGTGCAGCAGATCCTTGGCGAACAGCTGCGCATCACCGGCGACACCGACATTGCGATCGGTCGGCTGCTGCTGAAAGCCAAAACCGCTGACCGCCAGATGCAGCTCAGCACGCTGGAGGTGGACTCGAACCTCGGCAAGCTGAACGGCAGCGGCCAGGCCACGCTGGCGGATAACTGGCCGGTCGATTTCACCCTTAACGGTGACGTGAATACCGATCCGATCAAAGGCGAAAAAATCGCGCTGAAGCTTAACGGTGCCATGCGCGATGAGCTGAAGCTGGCGCTCAACCTTTCCGGTCCGGTGAAAGCACAGCTCGATGCTACTACCCAGCTGGCGGTGGCGGGTTTGCCGCTGTCGCTGCGGCTCACCAGCCCACAGCTGCGCTGGCCTTTAACCGGTGCGGTGCAGTACCAGGCCGATAACCTCGACTACCAGTTCAAAGGCAAAGCGACCGACTACGTCATGTCGCTGCGTACCGCGGTGAAAGGGGAAACGGTGCCGCCGGCGAACATTTCACTGACGGGTAAAGGTAACGTCGAGCAGTTCAGCCTCGATAAACTGCGCATCGCGGCATTGCAGGGCAATATCGATCTGACTGCGTTGGTCGACTGGAGTAAGGCGATCAGCTGGCGCAGTGAACTGACGCTGGCCGGCATCAATACCGCTCAGCAGTATCCCGACTGGCCCGCCCGGCTGGATGGCAAAATTACTACCCGCGGCAGTCTCTACGGCGGAAGCTGGCAGTTAAGCGTGCCGCAGCTACAGCTGAAAGGGAATGTGAAGCAGAATGCGGTCACGGCGGATGGCTCGCTCACCGGCAACAGCTACAACCAGTGGAAGATACCCGGCATTAAACTGGCGCTGGGTCGTAATCATCTGGATGTGAAGGGCGCTTTGGGTGAGCAGCTGGATCTTGATGCCAGCATCGACGCGCCTCAGCTCGACAATGCGCTGCCGGGCCTGGGCGGCGTGGTCAACGGCACGATTAAAGCGCGTGGCACCCTGAGCGCGCCGCAGCTGCTGGCCGATCTCAATGCCCGTGGCCTGCGCTGGCAGCAGATGCAGATTAACCGCGTCACGCTGAACGGTGATGTCCGCTCCGGCGAGCAGGTGGCCGGCAAGCTGCAGTTGCGCGTCGAACAGCTGAAGCAGGATGCGCTCAGCATTAACCTGCTGACCCTGAATGCCGACGGCAACGAGCATCAGCATCAGCTGAAGCTCAATGTGCAGGGCGAGCCGGTGTCAGGTCAGCTGGCGCTGAACGGCAGCTTTGACCGCCAGGCGCAGCGCTGGAAAGGCGAACTGAACAATACCCGCTTCGATACCCCGGTAGGGGAATGGCGGCTGACGCGGGCGATGGCTATCGACTACCTCAATAGCAAACAGACCGCCACCATCGGGCCGCACTGCTGGCAGAACCCGAATGCCCAGCTCTGCGTACCGGAACCGGTGGAAGCCGGTCCGAGCGGCAAGGCGCACGTGGTACTGAATCGCTTTGATCTGGCGATGGTTAAACCGTTCATGCCTGATGCGACCCAGCTCAGCGGCGTGTTCAGCGGTGACGTGCGGGTTAACTGGCGTGCCGGCGAAGGCCTGCCAACCGGTACGGTGTCGCTGAAGGGTAACGGCGTCAAAGTTCAGCAGGATGTGCAGGGCAATACGCTGCCCGTCGCCTTCGATACCCTGAACCTGAATGCGGCGCTGCGTGACGGCCGTGCGCAGCTCGACTGGCTGATCCGCATCGCCAACAACGGTCAGCTGGATGGTAACGTCCAGATCACCGATCCGGAAAACCGCCGCACGCTGGGCGGCAACGTCAATATCCGCAATCTGTCGCTGGCGATGCTGAACCCGGCACTGATGCAGGGCGAGAAGATCAAAGGCAACCTGAACAGCAGTTTACGGCTGGCGGGCAGCGTGCAGCAGCCGCAGGTGTTTGGTCAGCTCGGCCTGTCTGATGTCGATGTTGATGGCAGCTTCATGCCGGTCGATCTGACCGCCGCCAACCTCAATCTGGTGTTTAACGGCATGAGTTCGACCCTCAACGGGCTGATTCAGACCGCGCAGGGCAACATCAACCTCAACGGTAACGCCGACTGGAGCCAGCTTGATAACTGGCGTGCACGTGTAGCGGCGCAGGGCAGCCGGGTCCGGGTAACGGTGCCGCCGATGGTGCGGATGGATGTCTCGCCGGATCTGGTGTTTGAAGCCACGCCTGCGGCATTTAACCTGTCGGGCCGGGTGGATGTTCCCTGGGCGCGCATCACGGTGCAGGAAGTGCCGGAAAGCGCCACCGGCGTCTCTTCGGATGAAGTGATGCTGGATCAGAACCTCAAGCCGATTCAGCCGCAAACCGCCGCCATTCCAATCAACAGCAATTTGGTGATCCACGTCGGTAATGATGTGCGGCTCTCCGCGTTCGGACTGAAAGCGAAGCTCAATGGCGATCTCAAACTGGTGCAGGACAAATCCGGTCTCGGCCTCAACGGCCAGATCAATATTCCTTCCGGCCGTTTCCACGCCTATGGCCAGGATCTGATTGTGCGTAAGGGCGAGCTACAGTTTGCCGGACCGCCTGACCAGCCTTACATCAACCTTGAAGCGATCCGTAACCCGGAGGCGACTGAAGATGATGTCACCGCCGGACTGCGCGTCACCGGCCTGGCAGACGAGCCAAAAGCTGAAGTCTTCTCCGATCCGGCGATGTCGCAACAGGAAGCGCTCTCTTACCTGCTGCGCGGTCAGGGACTCGGCAGCGACGGCGACAGTAACGCGTTAACCTCAGCGCTTGTTGGCTTAGGGGTTGCACAAAGTGGGCAGGTTGTGGGTAAAATCGGCGAGACATTCGGTGTCAGTAATCTGGCCCTTGATACTGCCGGTGTTGGCGACAGCCAGCAGGTGCAGGTCAGCGGCTATGTACTACCGGGTCTGCAGGTAAAATACGGTGTTGGCATATTTGATTCACTGGCGACGTTAACCTTGCGTTACCGCCTGATGCCTAAACTCTATCTGGAAGCCGTATCCGGT
>Ga0308163_10001971_pt1 | contig 20236 bp, 29 predicted proteins | sample PhyTR1_FD_201037 | JGI IMG/M metagenome (GOLD analysis project Ga0308163, IMG submission 201037) | Phyllosphere microbial communities from UC Gill Tract Community Farm, Albany, California, United States - DLSLT.R1 | ecosystem: Host-associated > Plants > Phyllosphere > Unclassified | place: USA...
AAGAAGGCCCCATAAGGGCCTCCTTGCAGAGGGTGATTACTTGCTCAGCCAAGACTCAACAGTCGCAGCGCCGTGCTTTGTTTTCCATTCCTTGAGCGTTTTGTGATTACCGCCCTTGGTCTCTACGACTTCGCCCGTTTCAGGATTTTTATAAACCTTCAATTGGCGAGGCTTGCGACTGCCAGCTTTGGACTCGACAGCTGGGGCGCGACGACCAGTTTGCGGATCCAGCAGATTGATCACGTCCTTCAAGCTGTAGCCGTATTTTGCGAGCAAATCACGCAGCTTTGTTTCGAACTCAATTTCTTTCTTGAGGCCCGCGTCACCTTTTAGGGCTTCCAGAGCCTGAAGCTGTTCGGCAAGGTGTTTTTCAAGTTGACGGAATTCTGCGAGTTTGGACATGACAGGTCTCGACTAGGTAGGTAACTAAGAGTGTATTGCAGTTCTGCATTTCGTGCCCGCTTCGTAACCGGGCTAGGGAAAATTATTAATTAGCGATAATTATGGCTCGACCATAATTCCAAATAATTGTGGAGAGCTCGTCGTTCCGCCGACGAATACAGTCGACTCTCGGTTTTAGTCAATCGTCAACATCCGAAGCCAGAGATAGCGGCTGAATTAGGTGCGAGCCCTGATTACGAACATTCCCCACATCCTTGCCAACCTTGTGCCAGTGAAAATCCGTAGCAGGCCTGCAGTGCTCCATTGCGAGTTCGCGAGCTCGTTCAGGTGAAGTGTCGGGATCGACCCATTCACGGGCGTGCTGAGGCGATAAGACCAAGGGTTTGCGATCGTGGATATCGACCATGCCTTCATCACTCGCGGCGGTGATGATGACAAAGCCATCGCGATGATCCGGCTCCATACCTTCGTGCACCTCGGCCAATCCTGCGAAGAACATGGGAATTTGCTCTTTAAGAATAATGAAATACGGCTGCTTTTTTTTCGGATCCTCTTCGTCCTTTACCCATTCGAACCAGCCATTCGCCGGAGCAAGCACGCGTCCGTTTGGCCAGAGCTGATTGAAAAATTTGGCAGTGATGACGGTCTCGACTCTCGCGTTTATTGGATCAGGACGCTTACCCTTCGCCCAGAATGGCGCCCATCCCCATCTGACCTTATCAATGCTCAAGCCCTCTCGAACCGGCCGGATGATTTCCACCCGCGTCGACGGCGCGACGTTGTATCGCTCAATGGGCCAAAGGTCATAGCCATTGATCACCAACTGCCTTGGCGCAAGCTCCTTGAGGTAGTGATCCATCGATTCGTAGATCGAGTAGCGTCCGCACATGCTGTCACCCGTCGAATTGTCGTGCCTATGAGATTGACCGCAAGCGAACCAAATCGTTAACTGTATGCATGTACAGTTAACCTCCTAAGGCTTGCATCATGAGCATCACCCTCCTCGGCCCACTCGCTACTGGCGGTAAGCAGCTGCCCCTTTATTCCTCCAAGGTACCGGCGGGCTTCCCTTCCCCTGCGGCTGACCACATCGAAAAGCACATTTCCCTGGATGAGCTGTTCGATATCAGGGCGCCGCACGTGTATCTGGTAAGGATTGATGGGGATAGCATGCAGGGCGCGGGCATCTATTCCGGGGATATGGTGATCGTCGATCGAAGCATCGAAGCGGTCAGTGGCGATATCGTTATCGCCGCGTTGAATTCGGAGCCCTTCTGCAAGCGCCTGCTTCTGCGCGAGAACGCCGTGTTGCTTGTGTCAGAGAACCCAAAATACCCGGCGAGACATGTCATGGAAGGCGATGAGCTTGTGATCTGGGGCGTTGTGAAATACAGCGTGCGCGATCATGACAATATGTGAGCCTGTCTTCGCCCTGATCGACTGCAACTCGTTTTACGCGAGCTGCGAGCGCGTCTTTAGACCCGACCTCGCCAAGACACCTATCGTGGTGCTGTCCAACAATGACGGATGTGTGATTGCGCGCAGCTATGACGCCAAGCCTTTTGTAAACATGGGCCAGCCGTACTTCCAGATCAAAGACCATCTTCGCCGGCATGGGATCGTGGCCTTCAGCAGTAATTACGCTTTGTACGGCGACATGAGCGAGCGCGTCATGACTATCATCGAATCGATGGTGCCGGCACTTGAGGTCTACAGCATTGATGAAGCATTTGCTGATTTGACTGGCATGCCTGGAGATCTGTCCGCGTTTGGCAGGCACATGCGCTCCACCCTTCTCAAGCGCACAGGAATTCCAGTCGGGGTGGGGATCGCGCGCACGAAGACACTGGCCAAGCTCGCCAACCACACAGCCAAACGGCTGCTCGATATCACGGGAGGCGTGGTGGATCTGTGCGATCCGTTCAAACGCGACTGGACGCTGCGTAACACCGACGTCGGCGAAGTCTGGGGCATTGGCAAGCGCATGAAGGCTCACCTGGGAACGATGGGCATCAAGACCGCCATGGACTTAGCGAAAGCTGATCCATGGATGCTTCGCCAGAAATTCAGCGTGGTGATCGAGAAGACTGCTCGCGAACTGGCCGGTACCCCATGCTTGGAACTGGGGGAAGCTGACCCACCGAAGCAGGAGATCTGCTGCAGCCGGATGTTCGGCACGCGGCTCACGCAGATTGAGCCGATCAAGGAAGCGGTCGCTACCTACACACAACGCGCGGCGGAAAAGCTGCGAGCGCAAAACTCGCTGTGCAAGAAGATCCGCGTGAGCATTCGCACCGGCATGTTCAATCCTGACGAAGCGAAATATGCGAATGGCGCCTTGGTGGAATTGCCGTACCCGACCAACGACGTGCGGCTGATGACGAAGGCTGCGACCGAAGCGGTCAATCGTCTCTTTCGTCCCGGCTACAAGTACAGCAAGGCGGAAGTCTTGCTGATGGATCTGCGGCAGCCTGGCGAATTCACTGATGACCTGTTCGCGCAATCCCAGCCGGCGATGGCAGACAAGGTGATGGGTGTGCTGGATGAGATTAATGGCCGCTGGGGAAAGGGAGTGCTGCGTTTAGCCAGCGTGCCTGCAGCGCCTGGTTGGGCAATGCGTCGGGAGCTGATGAGTCAGAGTTACACGACGAAGCTAGATCAGCTGTGGACGGTCAGAGCCAAGTAGCGACCACGAGATGGGCATATACCGCCCTAGGAACGAGCAGCCTTGAACGGCTGATTACGGCCAAAAGCGGACATCGGCAAGCGCCGGGTGTCGGCCATTAGCCGTCCTCGATCATTGGCATTTTCCTGTCAGAAGCTATTTTTGTAGTTCGCGGCTGCATGCCCCTGCGAACGGAAGCAAGCCAACTGCCGAGTGAGTTCGTGAGGCGGTCACTCGCGCCGTCATCATGTTCGACTGAGCTAGGTATTCGGCAGTGCCTCTCTATAGCCAAAAGCCCCAAAATCGTCTTCAGCGATTTTGTCGATCGGTATTTATGTGCCTGTATGATAAATCGCCTCGGCGCGCGCCCGGAGCTCTCTCGCTTGCTCGATACTTAACGCGCCGTCCCTGACGAAGTATTCTAAGCCACCCTCGAATCCCGGTAATCCAGCAGCCATTTTCTTCGACAGCGTGAAGCCCAACGCGATGACTAGACCTCTAACATGCAATTCGCTTCGGATTGTGGTTGTTTGATAATTCAGCGTTTGTAAAAGGTCTGCTATGAGGGCCGCCTCGCGCGGATGGGTGCGATACAGTTCTGCCATGCGCTCATCAAGGAGATCCGATTCGAAACTCCTATTTATAATGGTTGTATTCACTCTGTGTTCCATCCTGTAGATCAACAGCCGGTGCCGCTGAAGAGTGATGGGCTCGCCTTCGGAGTGGGCCTGCGTTAGTTGTTGGGGCAATGCTTTTCTGGAAGGGGAATTCGCTGAGTACCCTCCGATCTTGCGCCCAGCGGCGTTCGTCGCCATTCAAAATTCGGCCATTGTTCGGCCAGCCTACTTTCTCCGCATCTCATGCACACATACAGGTTCTCATCCAAGCCTAGGTAATAACCCTTCCGGATATATAAATGCTGACAATGCGGGCTGACAGGCTGGCTATAAAACATGGCAGATACCGAATGAGGAAAGGGACGGCCCCTAGGCCTAACCTCGCTAGTACCTGATATTGGAAACGACAAGTAATAGCGGATAACGTTGTTAATTTCCCAATCGTTCGTTTCGCTTTAACCAGACGTAGTGATTAACAGTTTCCATCACCGACGCGGTTCAGATAATTAGATCTCTGATCAATGTCTTACCGTTGATTTAAAGTGGGCATCAATTTGCAGCATTTTCGCAGCGCACTCGGCGAGCGCGTCGTTGATTGCCTGCTCTTGCTCGCTTCTGATACAGGCTTCGCACAGCCCTGCGTGGCCCACGCTCGCTTTGTGTCGTTCGGCACGCATGCAGCTCCTGTACGTCTTGCTGCATTTTGTACAAGGTTTGCGCAGATATCCTTCATCCATAAACTTATGCCTTTGCGTGTCCAAAACCTCATTTAACTCTGACACAGGCCTGGCGGGCCAACCTCAAAAAAAAGATGAACGGCGCTCTCTTCGCTAAGTTTCTGGGTAGAACGTTAGATCATGAAATTTTGGACGTTCGTACTACCGGGAGGCTGTAAGCGCTGATGTGCGGTGGTTGTCGTCACACTTAAATCGGGGAAGATTTGAATCATGGTGTGAGCGCCCAGTTATCCGCTTACCCCGGATCAGCCGTCCCGCCTGTTTATTACGCTTGCTGATTAGCTACGCATAGTTATACGAAGCGGCAGAACTTGTACAAAAATTTCCAACTGTCTAGTACGCGTATCAAAAACTTTCAGAAAAACTATGAATTTTTTCCGGTGAAGAATCTCCTCTGGTTATGCGCAATCGGAGGATCTTATGAGCCAGGCAGACTTCTATACGATCACGTACCAGCTACATGGAGAGCTGAAATCTTTCACGATCCGGTCAATATTGATGAACAACGCAGAAGCGTGGCAGTGGGCAAGTTGTGATGCTGGACTGGCGCCAATACCAAAGCCCGGCCGGCCGCCGCTCAAACGTTTCTCAAAGCCCTTGGCTGAGCGGTTCGGAGTGACCGAGGTGCAATGGCGCAAATCACCGGCTGTGTGTTGGGACGAGGATGCCGTGACATGAAAAAGTCAGAGATAGCCCGTGATCGAATCAAGGAGTGGGACAGCGCAATCGCTCACAACACAGCGCTTTTTCGTGAGGCTGATCTGTTGGAAGAAGCCGCCTACCGCTTCATCCAGTTCGGCGATCAGAACAATGACATCTGGTTATGCTTCAGCGAAGCGAAAGCGCTGGCCGATGGGAAACGCAGGGCCGCGTATGAAGACTGGCTGCGCATCAAAAACTCGCTAAGACGACAGTGACACCCGCCCACGCTTCAGGATCCGCTAGGAGCTGCCTCCATGGCAGCAAGACCAGTGTGCTGGAGCGGATGTATATGATTCTCCCTGGAGTTTCCTCATGTGTGAATACATGCTTCAGCATGCCACTCCCCACCGAGTGATTTCGTTGTTCGCCGCCGCCGAGACCACGCGAAGCGACGCAGTGATCAGTTCTTTACCCGATGACGTCTTAGGCGATCGGAGATCCGAGAGGCAAGAACTTATCAATCCAGGAATGGGCGTCAATGCGATCTGCCTTCGCAACGGGTCGCTGGACTGCGTCCAAGTGCGGTGGGGCTGGACGCCGATCTGGTCAATAGGGTTTATGCCCCCAATGAACTGCTTACCATTGCACTTGGTAATGCGGTTGAGGGGTTCGAAAGGGTCAAGCGATATGGACGTATGTTGGTAGCAGTGGAAGGTTGGTACGATTCCCTGGGCAAGTCACTCAATGGCTGTGATGGGCTGACATTGGTCACTCCCGAAGATGCAGAAAAAAAGCCAGCGCCTTTTGGCTTTCACCGCTGAGGATGCAATGGGGTGGTTGCGGCCGGATCTCGAATGGCCAGAGGCGTTGTTGTTGGCACGCCATAACGCTGTTGGCGAGGCTGCTGGCAGCGTCCCGCCAGAAGCGGTCATCTGGATCGGATTGAGGCGGGGCTGAGAGTTACGCTCTCAGCCCATAAAACTCAGTCAGACAGTTACCACGATTTTGCCGATTTGTTGATTGGCCTCAAGGAAACGGTGAGCATCCTGGATGTCGCTAAGCGCGAATGTCTTGGCGATGACCGGGCGCAACTCACCAGACTTCAGCCCTTGCAGAATGAAAGCCTTCGCTCTTTCCAAGGCTTCAAGGTCGGCCACAATCTCTGCGTAGAGATATCCCTTCAAGGTCAAGCTTTTGCCTAGTACGGTAAACAGCGGGAATGGCGTCGGCTCAGAGCTAAGTGCGCCGTATTCCAGCAAGATTCCGCCTCGCGCCATGCTCTGCGTGAGGGGTTCAAAAGACGGCCCGCCTACAGGATCGAACACCACGCGCGCGCCTTGACCGGCAGTTATCGCTATAACACGCTCGACGATGTTCTCTTCATCACTGACGATGACGTGCGCAGCGCCAGCATCAAGTAGGGCTTGCCTCTTCGCGCGGGTTCGAGTGATCGCAATTGACGTAGCTCCGACCATACGAGCAAGCTGGAAGGCGGCAAGGCCAACACTGCTTGATGCAGCGGTGACGATGACAAAATCGTCCTGCCGCAACTTCGCTTGTTCGATCAATGCACCCCAAGCGGTGACGTACTGCATCCAAGACGCAGCAGCCTCTTCAAAGGATAAGTTCTCTGGACTCTTAACCACGAGGTGAGCCGGTACATTGACCAGCTCGCCGTAAGTGCCCCATCGAGCGATATCCAGTGGCGGGATTACAGCGACCTCATCACCAATCTTGACTTCCGTTACGTCGGTACCGATTGCAACCACGACGCCTGCGGCCTCGTATCCCAAGCGGCTAGGGAACTCGGCCTCCTGTAGATAGGCGTGATTGCGAAACATCACTTCGGCCCGGTTCAAGCCAATAGCTTTAACGCCAATCTGCACCTCATTTGGTGCCGGTGCCGAAATTTCCAAATCTTCCAGCTTCAGAACGCTGGCATCACCGTATTCGTGGATTCTGACAATGCGTGCCATGTTTGGTACCTCGTTTGTTAATGGGCCTCGATGTAAATCCGGAATGTCTCCGGCCACTCGAAGGGTGACGAGAATTTAGACCTTGGTGACCAGCGGATAAAGGCCTACGATGGCTTATCACTAGAAACATGGCGTTTATAATGGATCGTTTAACGCAGATGGCTACGTTCGTCAAAACGGTTGAGCTGGGTTCTTTCAGCGCCGCTGCGGACGACCTGAACTTGTCCCCTCAGCTGGTAGGGAAACAGGTGAAAATGCTCGAACAACACCTCGGTGTCTCCCTACTGCTACGGACTACTCGCAGGCAAAGCCTTACTGACTTCGGCAGGACGTTCTACCAGCGCGCGAAACTGATTCTTGCAGACATGCAGTCCGCCGAGAGCCTAGCTGCCCTTACTCGTGGCACACCAATCGGTCGACTTCGAATCAACGCACCGGTTACGTTCGGAATTCGCGCGCTTTCTCCGCGCCTGCTGGAATACATGGTTCGGTACCCACAGGTGTCTATCGACCTGACCCTATCGAACGAGCTGGTAGATATCGTCGATCATGGTTACGACGTGGTCTTTCGCATCGGCGAGCTGGTGAACAGTGGGTTAAAGGCGATGCCGCTAGAGCCCTATCAAATGGTTTTGTGCGCTGCACCGTCCTACCTTGCACGTCGCCCTCCCATCACGAATCCTTGGGATCTAAAGCAGCAGGAGTGCCTGGGTTTTACCTATTCTGATGGTCGCTCGCACTGGAGCTTCGATAGTCGAGAGGGGCGTATCGATGTCCCAATTACAAGCAAATTGACGATTAATCAGGGTGATCCACTGCTGGCAGCAGCAGTAGCCGGTCTGGGTATAGTTCTACAGCCTATAGAGCTGGTTAGCGATGCGTTGCGTGATGGAACTTTGGTGCGTCTGCTACCGCAGTACCCGGTTCCGACTACCTCAATGCATATGCTCTACGCACCTGACCAAAGAATGACCCCAAAGCTGCGCAGCTTTTTGGAGTTCGCACGTGAGGCGTTTGGGCCACGGGGGACTCTCTGACTGTAGGAGAATTATGGCCGCTACTGACCGAAAGCAGTCACTCCTACCCGAAACGTCCACGGAGAATTGGCCATGAAAACCGCCGTAATATCCGACACTCACAATCTCCTCCGCTCCGAAGCCATCGGCGCGCTCCAAGGCTGTGACCTGATCATCCACGCCGGCGACATCGGCAACCCGGACATCCTCGCCCAATTGTCCAAAATTGCTCCCGTCCACGCTGTGCGTGGCAACAATGATCTCGGCAGCCCATGGGCCAAAGACCTCCCCGACCTTCTGACCTGCACCCTCAACGGCTGGCGTACACTCCTTATCCACGACATCGCCGACGTCCCCGCCGATCTAGAACCAGACATAAAGCTCATCATCACCGGCCATTCCCACAAACCGCGCATCGAATGGCGCGGCGATCTCCTTTACGTAAACCCTGGTAGCGCCGGCCCTAGGCGTTTCAAATTGCCGGTCACGCTGGCAATTCTCGACATCCAACCCGACAGCATCGAGCCGCGCCTGATTTCCCTGCTGGATCCCCCCGCCTGAAATCACTACGGTTACCGCGATCCAGGGAATCCACGCATAATCTGCAGCGCCAACAGTCGCTGCAGCGTTTTGTAGGAGCAGCCAGCCTCTGAAAAATGCTGAATAACGCCCTTGGCCCCAAGCTGCCCTCGTAGGTTAAGTCAGACACCAATCGCCTGTGGCCGAACATCGTTCCTTCGCGCAGCGCCTCTCGCGTCTCTAAGTGTTAGCAATCAATGAAAGCTACACGCGAAGGTGTCAGGGGGACTATGGTAAAACCCAAGGACTAGCCCATCAGCTGACATCAACATTTTTAACCGAGGCATCCTCACTGGTTGCCTGGGCAAGTTCCGCCTGTGCACGTGATTTCTTGGTTCGTCTTCAGCCATTTCGTATGATGAGCAACCTAAGTTTGGGATGCTTGGCGTGAAACCATCATCAAAAAAAGCTTCAACCACTCCACCCGTACCAACCGGCGTCACCCAGAATTTAAGCGATGCTGTTAGTCAGCTTTCTTGGGACGATTTGCGAATCATCAAGACGCTAAGCGAATGCGGTAATAGAGCCGCGACTGCAAAGAGGTTGGGGATCAACGTATCCACCGTATCGCGTCGTGTGGCTCAAGTGGAAAAGACGCTTGGGGTCGCCCTATTCGACCACCGTCGCTCTGGGTACATGCTGACGCCGGAAGGCGTCGAGTTACAGGCGCTCGCCGAACGAGTAGAGCTTGATATCGTGAGCGTCACGCGTAGAGTTTCTCGGGCAGGTCAAGGGCCATTGGGAAAGCTTCGGATCACTACCAGCGACTCACTGCTTCTGTATTTCCTCACGCCGATCATCGCCGACTTCAAGGCACTTAATGAAGGAATTGCCATCGAGGTTCTGGTTGGCAACGAGACGTTAAGTCTGGCTCGCGATGAATCTGACGTAGCGGTGAGAGCCACCAAAAAACCATCCGAAAGTCTCGTCGGACGCAAGCTCGCTTCGATTGCATGGGCGCCTTATGGCAGCATAAAACAAGCGACTAGTGCCCCGTTCGCAGAAGGCCAACCGTGGGTGTCCTATTCCGCAGGATTATGTGGACTGAAGGCCAAAAGCTACGTCGAAGACAGAGTCGGCGCCGACTGTATTTCTTATCGTACGGACTCCGTCGCGGCCGCGAGCGTCGCCATTGTGGCAGGACTTGGTTATGGATTTCTCCCGTGCATGCTGGGAGACATTACGCCTGGGTTAACACGCGTAGGGCCAGTTGTGCGCGAGCTACAGGACGAGCTCTGGCTGCTTACGCACCAGGACATTCGAAAGTCATGGAGAGTCAAAGCATTCATGACTTTTTGTGCAGCAGCCGTAGCGCATCAAAAGCCTTTGATCGAAGGGCAGCTGGGTCTCCCGGTTGCGCAGGGCGAAACCGGGAGCGTCTCTTAGTCGGCGCGAGATCCGATGACAGCCTTGCAGACAATTTCAATCAGCTGTGAACGTTGAGCCAACCTGGATACACCGATGATATTGCTCGCGCACTGTGGCCGCTCAGTGCGATATGCGGCTTTGCGCACATCACCTACCACGGCGAATGCCGCGTCCATATCCAATACGTAGAGCGTTTCTTCGACGACATCATTAAGGGTTGCCCCATAGAGCGCGAGCAACTTGGCGATGTTGTCGTAGGAGGCGCGCATCTGCTCTCCTATCGACGAGAAATCGCTGGGTTTGCCCTCGCTATTTAAAGGTGCGGGAGCAACCAGATCACCCTCCTCATCGTGGTTGAACTGACCCGAGATATAGATCTCGTTTCCGACTTTTCTGGCTTGGGGATAGCCGTAACCCTCCTCCCATGAGACTCCCCAGTAAGCGGTGTTTTTGCCGTGCGGTTGTGAAGCAGCCATTGCTTTCTCCTTGCAGATGACGGATCGAATGATGTCGATTCGAGTTGTCGGGAAGCAGAGGCTAGCACCGGAAACGCTATTGGAAATGTGCATTTTTGCGCTTCCAGAAGCGCAAACTTGCGCCCCCATCTCGACGCGCCTTCCGTTAAATTTTCCCCATCGACTGACCGCTGGATTGAACTGATCGACCGGCTACTGGGAAAAAGGAATCAGGATGAAAAAGGAAACATGCGCGTCCCCACTTAAGGATTTGGCTAAACAAACCGGACACTTGAAACCTTGGCAGATCCAGCGCGCCAAGCAGTTGATGCTCGATAACTTGGATGCAGATATTTCCGTGGCAGCTATCGCAAAGGCGTGTGCGCTATCGCGGAGCCATTTCACCCGTCAGTTTAAAAAAAGCACTCTCGTCTCACCCAAAGAATGGATGCGAGAGCAGCGGATTTCGAGGGGCAAGCAGCTGCTTCAGACGTCGAGATTGCTACTTGCAGACATTGCACTGGAGTGTGGCTTCTCTGACCAGTCTCACTTCTGTCGAACATTCGTGCGAACCGAAGGTGTGACTCCGAAGGCTTGGAAACAGAACAATCAATCGCCTGCGCTGTGATTTGATGAGCTTCATAGAGGGGCTAGTTATGTCTGCAGGTCTAACCCCGGGAAGGTGACGTATGTGAACGGCGCATCGGTGGAATTACCCTAATCCGCGGTCAAAATCAGCAGCGTGCCCAATCGTGTAAACCCGAAAGGCACGTATTTAAATCGTCCGGTTGTGTCGTAAGCTTAGCGGTCATGACTCAAGAGAGCCGGATGGCTTAACCAAGCTGCTGGAAGAATCATAAAATTCCCAGTCTTGCTAGGCGACGATGAATAGCATGCTCCGACTCGCTGGAGTCGCTCTCGATGATACCTCGGCCGTACCGCACCTAGCGCTGGGTTCAGGCCCTGTTTTACTCGTCTTCCGCTGAGAGCGGTGAATTGAGGTCAACGTCTGCCTGACCGACTAGCGCAAAAATTCGAGCGACCAGACGCGTATCCACAGGCTGAATTCGCTCTGGATACGTGTCCATGTCAGCCGCGAGAAGCCCGAGAGTTTGAGATACGGATAGATGGCCATCCATCGGTTCATGCGCTGGAGGGGTCTTCCGAACGTGGTGCGCGGACTTGATGTTGGGGATGCGAGGATCATTCATGACTCAGCCTTATGCGGGTTCGACGTTGCAGCGATTGCGGGAGTATCCACCTGTTTTTATGGCGAACCCACCAGCGGGACGTGGGCGCTTTCAGTCGTCTCCCCAGGGATCGAATTTCTCCCCATACCTAGCGTGTAAAGCGCGATTGCGTTCGATCCTCCAGATCCAGGGATCGTAGTCCTCAGGCAACGCGGCGAGCCTAGCGCTGATGATCGTTTGCACTGCTTCGTCACGCAGCAATCTGCTGGTCAGCTCGCGGTATTGGCCACGCGTAACCACACCATAAATGGCGTGATTCTCCTTAACGTAGAGGTCGGTCATTCCTACCCGCATATGGCCGTATTTTTCTACGTCATCAGGGTAGATGTCCTCTAGGCTTAGGTGCCCCATATCGAGCTCCAGGTTTCACAGCCGCAATCGAAAGCCTGCACCATCGTTAAAATCGTTCCTTCGCGACAGCGCCTACGTAAGCCAGCCAACAACAGGCCATTAAATGTGCGCATGATAACCTCGGTACAGATATCACTGTTCCGAGAACCCGCTTTGAACACACCTGACGCACGTGCCGATTTCAACACCCTGATCAACGCCCCAAAGTTTTCGGACGACCCAGTCGGACAGCACCAGAAGAAACGGTGGCGACTGCTGGCTGAAGACATTTACCAAAGCACCACGATAGAGGCACTGCTCGAAGCAAGAGGCAAAGCGGAAGGCTATATCCATGGTCTTGTAGATGCTGGGCACCTCTCGACCAAGGACTACGAGCGTGATTACCTCATTCTGTGCATCGCTCAAAGGCGGCGTGAATTCCTGCGTAAATTGCTGAACGAATACGGGTACTGAGGTAATAAACTCATGCCTTATTAGCAATTCCTAAGCGTTTCGGGGAGTGTTTTCACGTCCCCATCATGGCTCTCAGCTTGAGCCGTAACTCCTCTTGGGTCGGCACCGTACTAATGCCCAAGTCAGGATCAGTCCGAATCAACCGTCGATCGTGATCTGGCCAACTTTCATAAGGATCATCATCCAGGGCGAGCCAATTCGTCAGGCCTGCCCTGGTTACTGCAGCATGGATCTGCTGATAGCGGCTGTGCATGTCATAGCCCTCAAAAGGCGCTTTGGGCATTCTTGAATGCCATGTACTGCTCACGGTGACCGCCTGCAATTCTGGAGGCAAGGCGGCGCGTGCACGGCGGTAACCGAGGATGCGCACCCAGCTTGTCGATAAGCTGAGTCTGACTTGAGGAAATTCCTTCAGTATCGCTACCAGTATTCCGGCATGCATCATGAGTTGCCCAGGTGCACGCAATTCCAAACCACTCTGGGTACGGTATACGTCGTCCGGGTGCAGCACCCCATCAAAATCGAGGAATAGAACTCGATCATTCGGCGTCAGCCGGCTGCTTGTCGGGCAGTTCGAATCAAGCACGGTAAAGATCTCTATAAGGCAGCCTTCCTGGAAGTTAGCTTCTTACCGTGGAACGCACTGCCGTATGCTCGTAATCAACTCCGCCAGTAGCTCGTCAAGACTTACCAGGCCATCCGCATATCGCTGCATCTCAGCAAGGTGCGCAGAGGAATGCCTCATACCTTCGAGTGCCTGACAACCAAGAACCTCAGCCACTGCTTTGCGACGCAGTTCGCGCTCGAGATCATCGATTTGCATGTGACACCTCCCCTTCGCTTAGAAGGCCTCCACCATATGGGAAGCCAAGCTGTGAAGCGCTTATTTGAATGCCTTGCTGAAGCGTTGAGACAGCGATGCAGCGTCAATCGCAGCCCAACTCTCCGGATCATTGCTCATCCTGATCCAATTGACCGCAATCCCCACCATGACCAGCCCTGCCAAGATCCCTTCCCAGAACGCCCAAACGAAGGTCGTCCGAACTAGGTAATCAGGGTCAACGCTTCCGGACACTAGATGAATCGGATAGGGAGAAAGGAAGCACCCTGCAATGAACGCCAAGATCATCAAGGGTACTGCGTAGACCATCAACATCACCGGTACCTTGATCTGGTACTGCCTCGCAGCTACCAGCTTGCCGTTCTCGCCCTTCATTGCGTAGATGGTGGCTGTGTTTGCAGTCTTGTCTTTTTTCTTCGTGAAGAGGCCGTACAGAGTCACTCGCTCCCCCGCCTCAATCTCTTCAAAAATCATTCCCGGCAGTAATACGTTCGGCAACACTTGCCCATCGATAACGATGCGCGCGGTCATGACCCCCTGCTCAGTAGCAATCACTCGTGGCTTCTCGATCACTCCAGTGACCTGCCGGCAATCAAATCGAATCAAAACGGTGCTCCTGCAATTTTTTAAGACGTGGCTAATCGCACTGCCTGAATGGCAGCGAAGTTGAAAGTGTTGGGTCAGTTACGCTCGAAACGAGAAAACGGTACTAAGTGCTGCGGGCTTTCTCACACCATCACCAAGCAATAGGTAGACGGTGCTTTTGGTTTCAAACATGCACGGGTGGTCATGCGAAATTCCGAAATTGGTGCGCACCCAGTGGCCGGGAGCAAAACGTCGACGGCTGTCCTCGACGACCTCATGGGCATAAACAGCTTTTGGTAGCAGCCCCATTGATGCGAGACGATCTTGCTCCGCCTGTGTGAGCTGGAGATCAGCGATGATCCATTGCTTCACTAGGCAGAAAGGCTTTCCCGGAAAAGTCTGTTCGGCAAGCGCTATTAATTCTTCTTGCGCGCCATGCCAACCAAGAACGACCTCCCCACTTCCATAAAAAAACTGAGCTATCTCATCCAGTGTTACTGACATGGAGCCTCCAGTGTTTGAACCATCATGTGCGTGCACTGGTATAGATATGGCCCGTGCCGGTTATGAACTCGTAGACCGGGTTTTCCTGGGTACCAGGCTGGATGCGAATTTCAGAGAGAAGCTCCATGGCGTATGCCCCCTGCTCGCGCTTTGCGGGTGGGAGGATCAGATGGATGTTCGTCACGATCAGGAACTCGCCCTGCTCCGCTTCACGCATCATCTGAACGGTCTCTACATCCGTAACTAGATGCGCGACCGGGCTGAAGTCCCCGTCCTCCAATCCCATTCCCTCAACCAGAAACAAGTACTCGCACCGACTGATATCCATGGATTTCCAGAGCATTCGAATACCGTCTGGAGTTTTAAATTGCCCCTGCAAATTGCTGCTATTGGTTACAAACACTGCAGATAAACCCCATTCCAAATCCTGCCAAGCTCTGAATAGGCTCAGCGTAAGGCAGCCTTCGATTGCCCCTGCTCATGCTTCTGGCAACCGGATAGGAATACTGCCGAGAGGCACGCGATCCCGTGGCGGTATGCATCCTATTGGATGGCCATCATAAGCAAATATCCCACCATTAACAATTATAGATATTTGGTGGGCCGTTGCGAGTATGGCTCTATCCTTCATTTTGAGAAACTGAACGTGAAGGAAGAGCTAGCCGTCACGCTGCGCGCCATCCGGCAAATGAAAGGATTGGGTTATGAGGCCCTTGCGGGAACCATCAGCCAGAGCAACCTTAGCTTGCTCGAACAAGGGAAAATCCAGGCGACGCTACCGACCCTCGTGAAGATCGCCGAAACGCTCGATATCAACCTTCTGACTCTATTGGCGTTGTGCTTGGCGATCCGTGACAAAGAGGCTCCTGAACATTTGATAAAAAATGCGCAGAGAGAGCTTCAAGGCTTCATCGAATCGGGTGGCCTTAAAATCATGGAAGATCAGATTCAAGACGGCGCATTAAAAAAACGGTCTCGAGGAACTCGGGCGGATGCTCAGAGGGTGAGTGCCGTCGTTGAGCTGAAAAAACGGGGCCTGACACAAGCTGAAGCTGCGCGTGAACTGGGTTTGCCTACATCGACTGTTCAACGGTACTGGCAAAAGGGATAGCCTTTATAGGCAGCGTATTCAATACGATGCGTCTCATCGTCTTTGAGTCGCAACCGAGCGTAGGTGCAGACAACTCGGCCTGACTCAACGCTGCGCCAGTAGGTGCTAGCATCGCCAGTGCTGAGGCCACCAAGACGTCCTCCGCCGCTTTGAAGAGGTTGATTTCATCCGAGATCCAAGATTCGGTACTTTATCGTCCATGAAATAGTTTTGCGCGTTATGGCTATTCCTCGGCTTGAGGATTAGTCCATGTCGCTACGAGAGGCCTTGGGCGTCGCTCTCCGAGTCCTCCGAACTATCCATCATCTTTCACAAGACGACTTGCACTGCTTCGCCGATGCGAAGCACATCCATAGTATCGAACATGCCAAAATCGGCATTTCATTGGAAATGCTCGAGGGCCTAGCGACGTCTCTCGGCACTCCTCCTCTCGCGTTCATAGCTCTTGGTACTAAATTTCAGAGCGGTCAGTCCCGGTCGGCTCAACTCTCAGATCTGAAAAGTGAGCTCACCAAGCTTGAGTCGATTGTCATGGACGCGATGTCCGCCGAATTCGCAGAAGGAAAATTGATAACCCATTGCATGAATACGATCTCGCAAGAAAAACTCGATGCTGTTTCGAAATGCAGAGCGCAAGGCATGAGTCGAAAGGAGGCTTCCGAAGCGTTGTGTATTCCTCAGACAACGGTGAATCGGTTGTGAAAAGCTGGACGCAAGGTAGCCCAACACCGGCTCTGCTGAGTCACCATCGCGAAGTTCACCATCTCTGTAAGCATCCGATATCATGCTCGACAATGGATGCGATCCATAGCCAGAGGAATTAGCCTTTTATTCAGTGGTAATCGGATCTCATACCATCCCACGCTATCGCAATTCCCAGATTCAAGGCGCTTTCAAGTTCAGCAGCAAGACTACACTAAAGGTGAAACAGTGGATCCTCAAGTTTTTTCCGACATATCTATCCTAGTAGACAAATGGCAAAAGATTGCACCTATTTTTGCAGCGGTAACTATAGGAACCTACATAACCTACATATGTGCAGTTACGGAATCACTATCTATAATTCGAAACCGCCTATCTGAACTAGTTGGAAGCAAACACTCATTCAAACACGAACAATTGAGAAAACAGCAGGAACAGGAGCAGGATCTAGATCATTTCAACATCAAACACAGACTGAATGTTCGAAGCCCTTATGCCATGCACCAACTAATTATCTGGGCTGATCGACATGGCGTGCGACTGGGTGAAATTAAGAAAGCGAGACATTTTTTCAACCCTTCAGAGCGAACTTTCAACATTTCACAATCGAGGTTTGCCAACCCACTTGCGTTAGTAACTCTCCTATTTGCCATCACATTATTTCTAGCTATATATCTTCCAAATGCCGCCTTGTTCAAGGTTAACAAAACTGGCCAATGGTTTTGGGTCACCAAAAATCAAGCCTTCTCTTTTACAGCTTATTTGCCAAAGCCACTTAACACTTCTGATGCATGGATAATCAACAAAGGCAATTGCTTGCTTGATCACACCAAAGCACCTTTATCCAATGACTGGGACAAGAAAGTTATATGCTATCTTTTGCTCGATAATCATAAAGGTCATGTAAGCAAAACCATCCTCGAACAGAAGTTGCTGGCATGGACACTTTCACTTCCTATGTTGCTTGTACCGTTGGCCGTATGGCAAGGAAATCGTAGAAGGCGCTTCGCTACCGAGCTCCAGAGGCGTACCCAGAAAAAGCTAGGCTTTGGTGCAAATTCACTTCCGGAATATGCTAAATACTATTATGACTAGCTATAGATGATGACATATGTACACCTCAGATCTGAAAATGCCATTGATAATCACGAAATACATGCAGTATGGGGCAAAGGTTATGAAAGCGATGAAATATTTAGACAGATCGTGAACCTTCAGCGTACATTTTTCAATTTGTATGATAGGAACATGCACCCCAGAAGGACAGATCATCATCCCCATTTTTTTACCCCATGACGTCGAGTGCATGGGCGCGGAGGAGCGCCCATGCATACACTAAAGCAGATAATAATAGATATATTATTCGCCGATGCTCCACGCAGACGTGATTGGATACCGTCGGTCACGCCCAAAACCACGTTCAGTGATTCTAGGCCCAACCGCCGCCTGGCGACGCTTGTACTCGTTTAAATCTACTAGACGGATAACCTTGCGCACCACCTCATCATCGAAGCCATTCTCAATAATTGCGTCAGCTGAAAGATCTTGCTCGATATACAAACGGAGGATTTCATCTAGGACAGGATAGGGCGGCAACGAGTCTTCATCTTTCTGGTCTGGAGCGAGTTCAGCTGAAGGCGGACGGTCTATTACCCGCTGCGGAATGACATAGCTGACTTTGTTTCGATATTCACAAAGGCGAAATACTAAAGTTTTCGGCACATCCTTCAATACATCGAAACCGCCGGCCATATCTCCGTATAGAGTTGCGTAGCCAACGGCCATTTCACTCTTATTACCAGTGGTCAACACGAGATAGCGCTTTTTATTGGAGATTGCCATTAACATCGTTCCACGACATCTAGCCTGAAGATTCTCCTCCGTCGTGTCTTTGCCCAAGCCCGCAAACATCGGCGCGAGCGTTGAAACAAAAGCCTCAACCATGGGAGCAATAGCCAGAACGCTGTATTTAACACCGAGAAGATCGGCTTCCTCTTTCGCATCGTCCTGACTCATTTGAGCCGTGTAATGATAGGGCATCATTACTGCCTCTACGTTCTGCGCACCTAATGCGTCGACAGCAATGGCTAGGGTCAACGCGGAATCGATTCCGCCTGACAGACCTAAGACGACCCCCTTAAAACCATTGTACCGAACATAGTCCCGGACACCGACCACTAATGCCTGATATACGCTTTCCTCTACGGTTGATACCTCGCTGGTAGCACCAATAACAGGCTTTAATACCCCGTTCTGAATCGTAAAGTCAGAGACGAAAAGGCCTTCTTCAAAAGCAGGAGCGCGCTGGGTGACACGGCCGTTACCATCAACAACAAAACTGTTGCCATCGAAGACCAGCTCGTCCTGTCCACCCACTTGGTTGACATAAATCATCGGAATGGCGCACTCGCTCGCTCGCTTCGCGAGCAATTTTTCACGCTCGGCCTGTTTTCCGCGATGGAATGGTGAAGCATTGAGAGTGAGCATGATTTGTGCGCCAGCCTCACACGCCTGTTTGAGCGGCTCGGAGAACCAAATGTCTTCACAAATGGTGATTCCAACATTTACCCCAAATAGACTTACCACAGCTGGCCCGCTGCCAGATTCGAAGTAACGCTTCTCGTCAAATACTCGGTAATTCGGTAGGCGCTGCTTGTAATAACGAGCGATCTCCTCGCCATCAGAGATAACAGCGCAGCTGTTATAGCGGCTCCCGTCCTCAACCCAAGGAAAGCCAATTACCATGACGATGCCTTTGACACGATCTTTGATTTCTCTCAGCGCTTTTTCGATCCGACTCTGCATACTGGAGCGGAGCAGCAGATCCTCTGGAGGATAGCCACACAGCGTAAGCTCTGGAAAAACGATGATTTGAGCCCTGAGATCGTCTCGGGCTTTGTTGGCCGCGTCGATGACCCTATCTACGTTGCCGTACACATCCCCAACGCGGATATTCAGTTGGGCCATCACTACTCTTAAAAATTGTTCCATCGTTCCTCCAGAAGTGCTTTGAGCGCGATTCGCAAGGAGGACGCAGCGCCTCGCGATGTCCGCGTCATTATGACTGATCAGCCCCCAAGCCTAGTTTCAGATTTTGACAGACTTGATCGTTAAAAAATTTCCTTAATTTTTACGCTGTGCATTACAGCGAAATGCACATTGTTAGATTGCGCGATATATCCAATGTTGACAGTAGGATGTGCAGTTTATTGGGGGGTGGATGGTCTTGGGCTTCTTCACCAAATTCGGCGACGGCGCCTGCGACCTCGCCCCACTCAGCGGGCTGGTGAAAAATCAGGTGCGTGCGATTGCCCGCAGCTTTGGCGCGCCGGAATCGCTGGTCGAGAAAGTGCCGACGGCTGACCTGGAAGATTTGTCGCCGGGCAAGCCGGACGAAGCGGCGCACGGCGTGACCTATGCCGAGATCGATGCGTTTCTGCACGGGGAAACGGTGCGTGACGAGGCGGCGAAGATCATTGTCGATACGTACAACAAGACTCATCACAAGCGGGTCATGCCGTTTGCGCCTTGATTTTTCAAAGGCATGAAAAAGCCCGCGGAGGAGTGATCCTCAGCGGGCTTTTTCTTTGGCCATCAGTGAAGCGGATGGCCTCTTCGCGAGCAGGCTCGCTCCCACATTGGCCCTGATTACTTGACGACGACGGTGCCTTTCATCATCGAGATGTGCCCAGGGAACGAGCAGAAGAAGCCGTAGCCACCGTCAGCCACCTTGGCAACGTCAAAGGTCACCGAATCGGTTTCCTTGGCGCCGATGATCTTGGTGTGGGCGATGATGCGGGCATCGCCATCTTTCAGGTAGTTCTTGTCGATACCGGCCGCCAGGCCGTCGGTAGCGATTGGCTGCATGTCTTCGGTTTTGCTGATCACCAGGTTATGGCCCATGACGTTCTTCGGCAGGCTGCCGGAGTGGGTCAGTTCGACGGTGAAGGTCTTGCAGCTCTTGTCGATCACGATTTCCTTG
>Ga0308163_10001977_pt1 | contig 20198 bp, 18 predicted proteins | sample PhyTR1_FD_201037 | JGI IMG/M metagenome (GOLD analysis project Ga0308163, IMG submission 201037) | Phyllosphere microbial communities from UC Gill Tract Community Farm, Albany, California, United States - DLSLT.R1 | ecosystem: Host-associated > Plants > Phyllosphere > Unclassified | place: USA...
TCCATTGCTTTCTGTACCTAATTTAATCCGTCCTGTAGGCCCTTCATGATCAGGGACCAATGCAGACTGCTCTTTTTTAAAACTGCCATCCAGAAATGTACCGAGATCAAATCCGCTTACCTGGCAACCTGTGATAGTCAGGTTTTCAACCGAACGGGGATAACCCAGGGCGTAAGAGCTTTTGATACAAATGGCATCATCCCAGGGGGAGTTAATTGTGCAGTTCGCTATTCTAACATTATGACAGCCATCAATATCCATACCGTCCCGGTTCGTATCAGCCTTTATATTTTCTATGGTAAGATTATCTACACCCGTAGCGAGAATTCCAAAATGCCCGCCAAGGTAAATAGTAAAGTCTTTCAGTGTCACATTGCGGCAGAGTTTAAGCGCAATCGCCTTATTGCCCTCTCCGATATAAGTTGGCGTCTCCCGCGTCAACCCTTTACCATTAATCATCCCCGGCCCCAGTATAGAGATATCTTCCAGGTTCTCGCCCCATATCAAACTGTTATGAAAGTGGCTGTGCCCGAAATCCTGATATTTTCTATCACCCCATTCATTAGGCTCAGGGGCGTCGTAATTTTTGCCATCAGGCCGGTAAGCAGCAGCGAGCAGTACCGCTCCCTGATCAAGGTATAGACTAACATGGCTTTTCAGATGGACAGAATAGGAAGCATAGTTACCGGCGGGAAAGAATACCGTACCCCCGCCTGCTTTTGCAGCTGCAGCTATTGCCTTATTGATCGCATCAGTATCCTGGGTTTTACCGTCGCCGGTTGCCCCATACGCTTTAACGTCAAAAATGTGTGCTGAGGTTTGCCCATATATTTTACCAGACAAAACAATAGCAATACAAAATATCAAAAATCCACGCATAGTATATAAAGTTCAAATTAGCTGTGATACTGAATCAAAGATATTTAATTTATTCAGAGTATAGATTACAAGCTGCAGGCTCAGGAATGTTACAACAAGAATGTTATAAAAATAGTCGCCGGGTTTTCAATTTTAATTCTACATTAGGGATATCAAGACCAAATGTAGAGACTGAATAACCCGAATTAAGGATGAACGAATTTCAGATTAAAAAATCAACCATTGAATACGATGCTATTATTGTAGGTTCAGGTGCAGGTGGCGGTATGGCTGCTTATGTACTGGCACACGCAGGGCAAAAAGTACTCATGCTCGAAGCAGGTGCCCATTTTGACCCAAGAACAGACGCCCTGCAACTCAAATGGCCATGGGAATCACCCAGGCGCGGAGCCAGTACTACCCGCCCATTCGGCGATTTTGATGCCGCTTACGGAGGCTGGGAACTGGAGGGTGAACCTTATACACAAAAAAACAATTCAGAATTTGCATGGTTCCGTTCAAGAATGCTTGGCGGAAGAACCAATCACTGGGGAAGAATCTCCTTGAGAATGGGTCCGGATGACTTTCAGTGTAAAGATGGACTTACCGATAGCTGGCCCTTTACGTATGAGGAGCTAAAACCTTTTTATGATAAGGTAGACCGCTTAATTGGAGTTTACGGAACAGCCGAAGGTATAGAAAATGAACCTGACGGAATCTTTCTGCCCCCTCCAAAACCAAGGCTTCACGAATTATTTATAAAAAAAGGTGCTCAGAAAGCCGGAGTAACCGTTATACCCGGCAGAGGGTCCGTCTTAACGGAAGCTTTGCCCGGAAATAATGCAAGGGGTGCATGTTTCTTTTGCGGACAGTGCGGAAGATCGTGTAAAGTTTACGCAGACTTCTCCTCATCTTCCTGTCTGGTAATCCCGGCCATCGAAACAGGTAACCTGACCGTGATTACCAATGCTATGGTAAGAGAAGTATTAACTGATAAAAGCGGGCTCGCCACAGGTGTATCCTATGTAAATACCAAAGATCTGCAGGAATACGAGGTAAAAGGTAAAATCGTTATTTTGGGAGCCAGCGCCTGCGAATCTGCCAGGCTGTTGCTGAATTCAAGATCGGCAGCACATCCCGATGGTATTGCCAACAGCAGCGGTATTGTTGGGAAATATCTTCATGATTCTACAGGTGCCAGTTTAAGTGGATTTTTACCACAGTTAATGGACCGCAAACGATACAATGAGGATGGTGTAGGAAGTGTACATATCTATTCGCCATGGTGGCTGGATAACAAAAAACTGGATTTCCCAAGAGGTTACCATATTGAATATGGTGGCGGCCTTCACATGCCGGGTTATGGGATCGGTTCGTCTATCCAGAATGTCAACGGACTGGTACCGGGAAAAGACGGAAAAATGAAGGAAGCCGGAGGTTATGGTGCTTCACTTAAGGATGATTACAGACGCTTCTTTGGTACGAATGTAGGAATGGCCGGCCGCGGTACTGCAATAGCAAGAGAGAGTAATTACTGTGAAATTGATCCTTCGGTGGTCGACAAATACGGTATCCCCGTACTGAGGTTCAATTACAAATGGGCTCCTGACGAAGTGAAGCAGGCTAAACATATGCAGGAAACCTTTAAAGAGATCATGCACAATATGGGTGCGATCATTACCAGCGACTTGCCCGGGGCAGAAACCAGCTACGGACTGGAAGCGCCCGGAAAAATCATCCACGAAGTTGGTACCGTAAGAATGGGCAATGACCCAAAGAAATCAGCATTGAATAAATGGTGCCAGGCGCACGACTGCCAGAATCTGTTTGTTGTAGATGCGGGACCATTTGTACAGCAGGGAGATAAAAACGCAACCTGGACTATTCTTGCTTTGTCTATGCGGACTGCAGAATATATCCTTGCGCAAAAGAAAAAAGTAAACCTTAGCTAATTAATCAGACATAAAGTATGAACAGACGGGAATCATTAAAGGCTTTAGGCCTCACCGCAGTAAGTACAGGAATATTACTGGAAGCCTGTAAACCAGGACAGGAAACAAAAGAAGCAGCAGTAAAAAAAGAAAGTACTGCTCAACCTGGAAGACAGGATTTTGAAGTAGAAAGAGATAAAGCACTGAAAGAGGCGAAGTTCTTCAACGAACATGAAATGGCTACCATTGCTGTTTTAGCAGATATCATTATTCCCAAAGATGAGAAGTCGGGCAGCGCCACGGATGCGAAAGTGCCGGACTTTATAGAATTCATCGTAAAAGACATGCCTAAACACCAGACACCCATGCGTGGTGGATTGAAATGGCTGGATATCCAGAGTTACAACAGGTTTCAACATCCATTTGTCAAGACCCAGGCAGCACAGCAGCTGAGTCTGATCGATGAAATCGCATATCCTAAAAAAGCAAAACCTGAGATGATGCAGGGGGTTGCTTTTTTTAACCTGATGAGAGATTTAACAGCATCCGGGTTTTTTACCAGTGAGATTGGAGTAAAAGACATCGGCTATGCCGGCAACCAGCCCAACAGATGGGAAGGCGTGCCCCAGGATGTTCTGAAGCAGTATGGAATGGAAGATGTGAAGATATAAATCAAAAGCGCCTGGCTCCGGAATGTCAGGCGCTGAGTTAAACTTTGAAAGTTACGTTTAATTTTACCCTTGCTTCCGGCACATGCTTAACAGGAAAATTAACTGAATTTGCAATAAAGCACAACTGATTCGCTTTCGCATGAAATTCGTTGGCTTTGGTAATCATGCTGGCGTCCGCGACAGTGACTATAGGGTTTAATGTCACCTCTACAAAACGTCCCGAACCATCCGGGGTGGTTTCCATCAGACCAGTGGCATTATCAATATAATCTACTACAACCACACCTCCAACGGCACAGACATGCAGATAGGATAACATGTGACAGGCACTTAAAGATGCAATAAGCATATCTTCGGGGTTGTGCTTGTTCTGATCTCCGCGAAAATACGGATCTGAAGAACCTTCCAGGTCAGGTTTACCGTCTATATGAACGGAGTATGCTCTCGTATAAGACCTGTAACTCAGTGTACCCTCACCCAGGTTGCCCTTCCATTTCAGAGATAACTTATAATCATGTTGTTTTTTCATATGATCAGCGCTTCCAATTGGTACCGGCTACGCCACCTGTAAATTTATGAACCTTTATCAGATATCAAAAGACTTTCTGAATTCTGAAGGTGACATATTTGTTTTTTGCTTAAATAATTTGTTAAAGGATTGCGGATGCTCAAAACCCAGGTCATATGCAATCTCGGCGATACTCCGGTCGCTGACAGACAAGATATTTTTTGCTCTGTCTATCAGTTTATTATGAATGTGCTGCTGCGCGCTCTGCCCTGTGAGCGATTTCAGCATATCCGTGAGGTAACGGGCAGAAATAAGCAGATGATCTGCAAGATCCTGCACTGAGGGCAATCCGCTCATCAGCGACTTCTCCGCATCAAAACGGTCATCAAGATACTTGTTCATCCGGTCAATCATATCATTATAGATCACTTTCCTGGTAATAAACTGCCTGTTGTAGTAACGGTTACTGTATGTTAACAAGAGCTCGAGCTGAGCAACCAGTACATCCTGACTGAAATGGTCAGTATCATGCTGAAGTTCAGTTTCGATGGCTTCAAATAATGATCCGATTACTCTTCTCTCTTTGTCTGAAAGATATAAAGCTTCGGACACACCATAGGCAAAGAAACCGTATTGATGGATAAGCCCGGCAAGAGGATACCCCCTGATCAGGTCCGGATGAAAATACAGCGCATATCCTTCATACCCGCCTGCTTCAGCAGACATGGTGACGATCTGGTTTGGCGACAAAAATGCAAGTCCTCCTTCCTCAAAATCATAATAACCCTGCCCATATTTCACACGTCCTGTAAAACTGGTCTTAAAGGATATCTTATAAAAATTTAATGAAATCTTAGATCCTGCATCTGTAAGTTTAACCTTTACATGATCATAATTCACCAGGGCTACCATCGGGTGAAGCGGCTTTGGCAGATCTAACCGGCGGGCAAGCGCTGAAATGCTATCAATTGTTATTACCGGAGTACCAGACATAGCTGCAATTTACAAATTAATCCTGTGCTGCAGGCCGAACGACTATATCACCAACATCAACAGAAGAGGGTTGCCCGATTGCGAAAGCAACAGCACTGGCAATGGCATCCGGAGAGATTCCCAGCGAAGACATCCTCTCTTTTGCTGCAGCTTTCATATCAGGATCTTCTATTCCATCCACAAGTTCGGTTTGTATATAACCTGGTGAAATCCCTGTAACACGGTAAGCACCATTTGATTCCTGCCTTAAAGCTTCGCTGATCGTCCTGACTGCGTTTTTTGTTGCAGCATAAACTCCCTGGATGGGTACTATCTTTATACCAGATGTAGATATAATATTAATGACATGACCAGATCCCTGCTGTTTAAACACTGGTAAAGCGGCAGCGATACCATACAAAACTCCTTTGAGGTTAACGTCTATCATTTCTTCCCAGCCGTCCACATCCAGTGCATCTATACGGGATAATTTACTTATTCCGGCATTGTTAATCATAACATCAAGTCTGCCATATTCCCCCATGGCAAGTTTAACAAGGCTATTCAGATCCGCAGGACGTTTCACATCTGTCACTGAAGATACAGCCTCCCCGCCCCCGGTTACAATCCTGTCGACTAAACTGCTAAGGCGGTCCTCTCTGCGCGCGCCAAGGACAACTTTGGCACCCATGCCAGCAAGCATAAGTGCTGTTGCCTCTCCTATCCCACTGCTTGCCCCTGTAATTGCGATTACTTTTCCTTTGATTTCCATATAAATAAATAATTGATCTCTCAAATGTCAGGAAAGGCAGTCGTTATAATGTAGCTAAAATCACGGATCTCTTATCCGGAATCCCGGATCCTAAAAAATTTTAGTGCAGACTCCAAGTTTTTAAAGATATCTCAGCACTTTTCTGATAAAAAAGTTATTTTTGGTTTTTAAAATCATCCGGAAAACTGAAAACCATGAGTAATCCTATCAACATTTCTGAAGAAGAAGAGACCGTAAACCACAATGTATATTTCGCAGGTAAAGTTCAAAGCCTGGGCCTGGAAACAGAAAAAGGAAGTGCTACAGTTGGCGTAATGAAAAAGGGTAACTACACATTTTCTACCTCTTCGCCAGAAAAAATGATCATTATCTCGGGTATTTTAGGCCTGAAACTTGAAGGCAGCTCTTATACGAAGTATAAGGCACAGGAAGAATTTGATGTTCCCTCAGGGGTATCATTTGATGTATCGTGTGATGAGGACGTAGCGTATCTTTGTTATTACGGATAACATTCCGATTATTCTTTATATTTGATTTTCGCAAATGCACAGCTTATGGAAATCATCTCGGTCGAAGAATTTTATCAATCCATATCCACAATTATCCCGGAAGGCCTTTCAAAGGAAATCGGCCATTTCAACATCTTCAGGAATGAGGAGCTGGTCGGTAAAGGGACCAACGAAAAGCCTGTAATGCCCTATAACAGAAGAGCATATTACAAGATAGGTCTGATCAGTGGTAAAAATATTGCGGAATACGCTGATAAGGTAATTGATATAGAAAAAAATGCATTGATTTTTGCGACCCCGAAAATTCCATACAACTGGCTGCCGCAGGAAGAAAACCAGAAAGGCCAGTTTTGTATCTTTACCGACGAGTTTTTAATCAAAAATAAAAGTGGCGTAGTATTGGAAGATCTTCCAATTTTTCAGCCGGGAGGATATCCTGTATTTCAGGTGACTGACGAGGAATCAGAAGAACTAACGCTGATCTTCAACAAAATGCGTAAAGAGCTATCTTCAGATTATGCATATAAATATGACCTGCTGAGAAATTACGTACTTGAAGTAATTCATTACGGGCAGAAGCTCCAGCCAGCATCGTCTTTGTATCCTACACACAATGCCTCCGCACGTGTTTCTTCTTTGTTTATCGAACTGCTTGAACGGCAGTTCCCAATCGAATCACAAAACCAAAAACTTGCACTTCGTACTGCAAAGGACTATGCCGACCGCCTGTCAGTCCATGTGAATCACCTCAATAAGGTGCTGAAAGAGAATACTGGCAAAACTACGACTGAAATTATCAGCTCAAGAATCACACAGGAAGCTAAGATCCTGCTGAAACAAACAGATTGGAACATCTCAGAGATTGCCTATTGCCTGGGCTTTGAACAACTGGCGCATTTCTCCAATTTCTTCAGAAAGCAGACCTCCATCGCCCCCAATCTTTTCAGGGCTTAAAATGATCTTCACAACACTTTTCTGAGATTGTCCGCTAATCAAATACAATCATAACCATTTGCGTTCTTCTTTTATGACAATAAGGATCAGTATATTACATTCTGCCGGCTAAATCGGCCTGTCAAAAGATAATATCAAAAAATATAATACATAGTTTTCCAATGTATGTAGGAAAATTATACATTTGTATTATGAGTACAGCAAACGGTATGTTAAAAGGAAGCCTGCAAACTATCATTCTGAAGTTATTGCAGGAAAACGAGAAAATGTATGGATATGAGATCACCCAAAAGGTGAAGGAAATCACCAACGGTGAAATTATGCTTACTGAGGGATCAATGTACCCATCCCTGCATAAGATGGAAGCTGAAGGTATGCTCAGCACCAGTACAGAAATGGTTGACAACCGTGTACGAAAATACTATGCACTCACCAAAGAAGGTCAGGTAGCTGTGGAAACAAAACTGCAGGAAGCTAAAAGTTTCATCGGCAATCTAGAACTATTGCTCAGCCTTAATTCCAAATTGTCATGAAACTCACCGCACAGCAGCAGCTTGATGTCCGCCAGCATCTCCTCCAGGTAACAGTGCTGGACAACTCCTTTGATGAAGTATACGATCATATTCTGAGCGCCCTGGAACAAAAACCAGGAACCTTTAAAATGAAGCATGTTAAAGAGTTCATCCATACGGAGTTTGCAGAAATGATTAATACGCCGCAGGAGAAACAACGTTATCAGCGGATAAATACAATTATGGGTTTAACAGTTTCGCTTATAGCACTGATGACCTATTGGCTCACAATGGAACCTACAGTAAGTTTCTGGGATTGCGGCGAATTCATCGCTACTTCCTCCAAATTACAGGTGGGACATCAACCCGGAGCTCCCCTGTTTTTAATGATCGGCAGGATGTTCAGCCTGCTGGCAATGGGAAATACCTCAAAAATTGCTTATTGGATTAACTTCAGTGCAGTGCTTGCCAGTGCAGCCACTATATTATTTTTGTTCTGGACCATCACTGCTATCGCGGCTAAAGTCTACAGGAGCGAAAAACTAAGTACAAAAACATTCAGTATCATGGCTGCCGGAACAATTGGTGCCCTTGCGTATACGTTCTCTGATACCTTCTGGTTCTCGGCGGTAGAAGCCGAAGTGTATGCCCTGTCCTCTTTATTTACAGCAATTACCTTCTGGGCTATTTTAAAATGGGAAAGTCAGCAAAACGACCGCTGGCTGGTACTTATTGCTTTTATAGTAGGATTATCGACGGGTGTACATTTACTGAGCCTGCTTGCCATTCCTGCAGTGACCCTCGCCTGGTATTTTAAAAAATCGGCTCAGCCCACATTCATCGGAACGCTGAAAGCATTATTGGCCGGCTGCCTGATTGTGGGACTGGTACAGTTCCTGATTATCCAGTATTTTGTGCTTTTTGCTGCAGAAACTGACCTTTTCTTTGTCAATACACTTGGATTAAGTTTTGGCTCGGGGGCATTTTTCTTCCTGCTTGTCTTCACAGGGTCTACTACATGGGCGATCCGGTATTCTATCCAAAAACATAAATACAATTTAAACCTGGGACTGCTTTGCCTGGTCTTTCTTCTCTTTGGCTTCAGCTCCTATTTTATGATCCTGATCAGGGCTGATGCAAAAACAAACATCAATTTAAGTAATCCTGATAACCCTTTTTCCCTGTACAGTTATCTTGGCAGAATCAATTATGGCTCTACTCCTTTGGTTTACGGAAATACCTTTGATGCGAAAACCATCGACCAAAAGGAGACCGGCCACACCTACAGAAAAGGAAAAACACAGTACGAAATCTCCGGAAGTACCTACAAAAATACCTACGATAAAAACCTGTTTTTCCCGAGAACATACAGTCAGAAAGAAAACCACCCCGCATACTACCGCCAATGGCTGAATATGGCAGAAGGAGAAACGCCTTCATTTGCCCAAAACCTGCAATTCTTCAGCTCCTGGCAACTTGGATTTATGTACTGGCGCTACTTTCTGTGGAATTTTGCCGGCCGTCAGAATGATTTTGAAGGCCAGGGCGATACTGAAAACGGAAATTGGATCAGCGGGATCAAAGCCCTTGATTCAGCACGGCTTGGTAACCAGCAGGACCTGCCGCAAAGTGTAACTGCCAATGAAGGACACAATATCTATTATGGACTTCCCCTGATTTTAGGAATCGCAGGCCTGATCTGGCTTTACCGCAGGAATAAATCTAAGGCACTGGTATTGCTCAGCCTGTTCTTTTTTACAGGAATCGCAATTATCATTTACCTGAACCAGGACCCGCTGCAGGTAAGGGAACGTGATTATGCCTATATCGGATCGTTCTACGCATTTTCAATTTTTATCGGTTTTGGAATGCTGGCGCTGAAAGAGCTAACCGACAGGTTTGCAGGTGCAAAACTCAGTCTAGTGTTGGCTGCGCTGCTTTGTATTTCTGTTCCTGCACTGATGGGATCACAAGGCTGGGATGACCACAACAGATCGCGTAAGACTACGGCGCGCGACTGGGCAAAAAACTACCTTAATTCCTGTGCACCCAATGCGATCTTGTTTACCAACGCCGACAATGATACCTATCCCCTATGGTATGCACAGGAAGTGGAAGGAATAAGAACAGACGTACGTGTTTTATGCGTACAGTTTCTTCCGGATGCGGGATACATCAACCAGATGAAAAAACGAATGAATGCCTCAGCGCCTCTCCCGGTATCTATGACTGAAAGTCAATATGCAGAGGGAACGAGGGATTATCTACCCTATGTAGATTATGGACTGACAGACAGTGTGGAGCTCAAAGACCTGTTCGCAGTGATGACTTCGGACAACAGGGATGACCAGGTACAAATGAGCGGTGGCTCATACATGAATTTCCTGCCTTCAAAAAAACTGAAGCTTACTGTAGATACTGATCAGCTGGTAAGAACTCATACGATTAAAGATTCCGAAAGATCCAGGGCAGCAAAAAGTATGGAATGGGTTTTCAATAAATCTTATGCCAGCAAAGGCGACTTAGCAATATTTGATATCCTAATCCATAACAATTGGGAAAGGCCTGTTTACTTCGCGACATCTGTTTCTGAAGATACTTATATCGGACTTGATAAATACCTTTACCTGGAAGGATATGCCTACCGCCTGCTCCCTTTTAAGGTAGAGCCAGGTGATGAGCGCGACAAATCAGACAGGACAAACACGGATGTTATGTATGATCACGTACTTAATCAAATGGATTTTTCAGGATTTAAGAAATCAGCCTACCTGGATCCACAGACCCGCGCATTTATGAACGGTACCTGGGCGATGAACAATTCACTCAGTACAAACCTGATCCTTGAAGGTAAAACTGCCCAGGCAGATCTTATCCTGAAGAAAAGCCTGAAAGAATTGCCGCTCAGGAACTACAGCATCAGGGATACCATTGGCAGGATCAGCACTATTCAGAACCTGTATGCCCTTGGTCACTTGAAGGAAGCGAATATTCTGACGAAGGATACGTCCGACTTTCTTTCGCAGGAATTCAGTTATATAGAAACATTAGACCCCAGGTATCAACAGGCACAATTACAGAATATCCGCATGGGTTTATATGTGCTGAGTAATCTTGATAAACTAACAGCTGGTTACGGACAAAAAGAGCTGAACCAGCGGATTCAGGGGAAGTTAAACAGGCTGGCAGATAAGTTTGGTATCAAAGTATAAAAATTCAACCTGTTTTTTGGAGGATTCACCTGCTCATTCGCCCGATTGAACGTAACTTGCTTTGAGAGAGGATAGAATAAACGTTTCTTTACATAAAAAACAAGAAATGAGTACCTATCCAAAATCACGGTTAAAGAAAATCATTGTCCCGGTCATTCTGGCTGCTGCCGGATGTTTGGTCCTGCTTCAGTTCATTAACAGACCTGTAATTGAAAATCCTCCTGTGAAAGGAGATTTCCAGGCACCACAGCAGGTAAAGGCAATTCTTAAAAAAGCCTGTTACGATTGTCATTCAGATGAGACTAATTTATTGTGGTTTGATAAGATCGCACCTGTCAGCTGGATGGTGGCTGAGGACGTTAGAAAAGGCCGTGAGGGGTTAAATTTTTCTGAATGGGCTGCAATGGGAAAACCTGAGCAGGCTGCTAAGTTATGGGAAGCCGTTAACCAGATTCAGGCGGGTGCCATGCCTATTAAGTCCTACCAGATCGTACATTCAGGCACAAAAGTTTCGGCTGCAGAGCTGGCAGTACTGAAAAACTATCTTAGGGGGATGCTGCACAACCAACCCTCAGATACCAGTAAAACAAATGCGCTGGATAAACAATACGGTAAATGGACTGAAGGTGCCGCTGAAGCACCCAAGACAAACCTTCCTGTTGCCCCCAACGGCATCGAGTTTATCCCTGACTATAAAAACTGGCAGGTAGTCACCACATCAGACCGTTTTGATAACAATACCATGAGGGTTGTATTTGGAAATGACATTGCCATCAAAGCAATCAGGGAGAATCATATCAGTCCTTGGCCAAACGGTACAATTTTCGCTAAAGTTGCCTGGGATAAACTTACCGACAAGGAGGGCAATGTGAAAACAGGGGCTTTCAAACAGGTAGAATATATGATCAAGGAAGATAAAAAGTATGCGGCTACTGCCGGATGGGGATTTGCAAGGTTCAAAACACCCAAAATGCTTCCCTATGGCAAAACGAAAATGTTCGCTACAGAATGTGTGAGTTGCCACCGTCCCATGAGCAAAAATGATTTTGTATTTACCCTGCCTGTTAAACACTAGACCAATGAAAGCTATAAATATTCTGCTCCCTGTCCTGATCCTGCTATCAGCAGCCTGCTCAAAACATCCTGATGATGCTGATCTCATGAATGAGGATGCCGCTCTGCCTGCATCTTTCAATTTCAGTAAAATGGGACTAAAAGTAATCAGCTCATCTATCAACCAAAAAAGAGGTACAATGTCCACCCTATATGGCAATGATCTTGCCCTGAATACCACTAAGGCTGGTAACCCTGTGCATGCAGGCGAAGTACTGGCAATGATCACATGGAAACAAAAAGAAGATATCCACTGGTTTGGCGCACGCATTCCGGGGAAGGTCTTATCTTTGGAAATGATTAAAACCACCGGGGAACAAGCTGGAAATATAAAAACGCATTATCAGCGTTTTGAAGGAAAGGAACTTGTTTTAAAAACTGATACTACCGGGAATGATCAGCACATACGTTATATTCTTGCACAGCAACCCTCAGTGATGCCATAATGGTCAGTCCCGCCAGGTATATCAGATTCGCAAAAGTATTCAGGGTTGCTCCCCGTGTGATCTGGCTCAGCTCAGTGTTTATCGGTGTCCTGGCCTCTGTACCGAAGATCCTTCAGCTGCACATTACCTTTACGGAACTGATGGTTGATTCATCGATAGCTTTTGTTTATTCACTGTTGATCTGGTATGCAAATCTGTTTAATTTACCTAAATATTCGAATAAGGCTGCAGAGGGAGGATTCTTTACTATCAGGCTGTTGTGCAGTTTATTATTCGGTGTCGGGTTCATGATTTTACTGGTAAGCGTTCACCAGCTGCTGTTCCCGGCGTATAATTTTAAATCGATGCTGATGATGTACCAGTTCCGGGGTATTCTGATCAATCTGACGATTTATATGTTCCTGCACCTGCTCTACCAGAGTCACCGTACGCAATTAATGGCTATAGAGCTTGAACGTACGAGAGCCGATAACCTTGGTGCCCAGTTTGAACTGCTTAAGCAGCAGATCAACCCCCATTTTCTTTTTAACAGCCTTAGTACCCTCAAATCCATGATAGAAATCGGGGACGAACAGTCCGCTAATTTCATCAATAAGCTATCTGATTTTTACAGGTCTACACTCGACAACCGAAAATCAGACCTCATTACACTGACCGAAGAAATGGCAATTCTGCAGGCTTACATCTACCTGCTCAAAGCCAGGTTTGAGGAAGGAATTAGTTTAGCTATTGATATCCATACTTCTTTAAACCAAAGTCTTATACCGCCGTTCACCTTGCAATTACTTGTAGAAAACTGCATCAAACACAATGTCGTATCACTGGAACAACCCTTAAATATCAGGCTGTATACTACCAATGCAAACCTGGTAATTGAAAACCCTCTGCAGCTGAGGAAGAACCCGGAAAGTTCTACCCAGCTTGGCCTTGAGAATATTGACCAGCGGTATATGCACCTGCTGAACAGCAAAATTGTGATTGAAAATAATGGTGCCGTTTTTAAAGTTAAACTCCCGCTGATCCATGAATATCCTAATCATTGAAGATGAAATAAAAACCGCTAAAGCTTTAGCAAGAGTAATTACTACCGTAAAACCTCATGCTAAAATTGTGGGTTCCATTCAGAGTGTAGAAACGGCTGTCAGGTATCTTTCCGATAATTCTGCTCCTGATCTGATTTTCATGGATGTGCAGCTGGCAGATGGTTTATGCTTTGATATTTTTAAGCGCGTGAAGGTCATATCCCCTGTTATATTTTGTACCGCATACAATGATTATGCGATTGAAGCTTTTAAGTCAAACGGGATAGACTACATCCTTAAACCCATCTCCATTGAAACCATTGCCCCTGCTTTTGAAAAAGTTGAAGGGATCAGGAATTTCTTTCAGACGCATAATGAAGAAACGCAGCAGCTTGAACTGCTGATGAACAGGATTGGCGAAAACGATGGTAAAAAGAGTTTCCTGGTCTTCAAAAACAACAAGTATGTGATTGTTCCCACAGAGCGGATTGCCTATTTCTATATCAGGGATGAAGTGCCCACTATCGTTAATTTTGACCAGGAAGAATTTCCTATCTCTTCTGCATTGGATGAAGTTCATCAGCTGTTATCCGCAAAGCAGTTTTTCCGGTTAAACCGGCAGTATCTGATCAACTTTAATTCAGTACTCGAAGTGGAACATTATTTTGCACGCAAGCTTTTTGTGAAACTGCTCATCCCTACCGCAGATAAATTGCTGGTCGCAAAAGACAAAGTCACAGCTTTTCTGCGCTGGCTGGAGGAGCGGTAATAATTATGGAGCATCACCAGGCAGACATTAACTGTGCTGCCCGATATACTCCATGATCTGTGGCCTGTAATTATCTGTAAAAGGAATATCCGCATCGGGCAGGTACAGACGGTTTCTTTTGATAGAGATGATCTTATCAAGCGCTACGATATAAGAGCGGTGTACCCTTAAAAAAGAACTTGCCGGAAGCCTGGCTTCCATGTAGTGCAGGGTAAGCCTCGGAATAATTGGCCTGTCACTGTGGAGCTGGAAGATCTTCACATAATCTTTAAGCCCCTCAACGTGCGTAATATGATCCATATTGATCCTAACCAGAGAATAGTCAGAATTTACAAACAAGGTATTGGGCTCAGCAGCTAAAGCAGGAGCCTGCTTATTCTTCAGCAGATAAAGTTCCATTGCCTTGTTTGCAGCCTTAAGAAAGCGATCGAAAGACACGGGCTTTACTACATAATCAAGCACATTGAGATTAAAGCCGTCGAGGGCATAGTTCTCATATGCGGTAACCATGATCACCATCGGTGAGTTAATCAGTCCCGCCCCAAGCCACTGTATGCCGGATAAGCCGGGCATCTGTATATCCAGAAACACCAGGTCAATGTGTTCTGTCGCCATTACGTTCATGGCTTCCCCTGTGTTTTTACAGCTGGCAACCAATTCAAGAAATGGAATCAAACCAATATTATCGGCAAGTAACTCCCTTGCAAAACGTTCATCGTCAACTATCAGGCAACGGATCATTTCAATTCAATTATAAGGTCTGCAATAAAAACATTATTATTTACCATCGTTTGTAAGGTGTATTTATCTTTATATAGTAATTCCAGTCTACGGCTGACATTCTTCAGCCCTATCCCCGAGCTCGCGTCTTTGCTGTCATTCAATGGGGCAATTTCGTTTTCTACAGTAAAATGAAGTTTCGAAAGCAGCTGGTCAATATGAAGACGGATGAGCAGCCTGGCATCATTGCCCGTTCCAAGGCCATGTTTATAGGCATTTTCCACGAAAGGGATCAGGAGCATGGGTTCAATTTCAAAGCCTTCTGTATCATTTGATATTTCCATGATCAGGTTCAGGTCGTCACCAAAACGGAGCGACTGCAATTCTATGTAGTTTTTTAAGTATTCTACTTCCTTATCCAGCGGGATCCTGTTGTAATTACTTTCATGAAGTACGTACCGCATTAAAGTAGAGAGCTGGATCAGCGAAGGTTCCATTAAGTCGGACTTCTTTCTGGCCATTGCGACCAGTGTATTGAGCACATTAAACATAAAATGCGGACTGATCTGCGAACGCAGGAAATCCAGCTCTGTCTTCAAAGTCTCCGTCTCCTGCTCCTTCCGTTTTTTTTCTTCGATATTCTGATCTGTCATCAGCCGGTAGCTAAAGCTGATTCCAATGATAAAAAGATACATTGGAAAAGGGAAAATCCCTCTCGGAGGACCCATTGGACGAGGGAAACCACCAGGGTTACCCCCGCGAAATTCAAAGCGTTCGCCTTCCGGAAAACGAGGGTGATGCCGCCGGGAAAAACGGGAGAATTCATCAGCCGGCATCCAGGTTTTTTCTACATAAAAAGAAACGTAAACGAGCAGCGCTACGGAGAGGCACACACTCAGGATATAAGCAGGCCAGCCTTTCCTCCTGAAAACTTTAGGATATAAGTAATAGGCATTGAAGTAGAACAGGATAATCAACATACTGTTGTTGAAGATTATCCTGTATTTTACCTGTCCGAAATATGAAGGGTGATAAGGTCCAGATAAGAATGGAAAAATCAGCAGCATCCAGAACAATACATGGATGGCATAAATGACATATTTATTCGAAATCAGCCTGGAAAAACGCTTCATGATCATTAAAATTACTCTTCCGCTTTTACCAGCAAACTTTTAGATAGCGTATCGGACTGCATTCCGGTAAAAATACCTAATCCATTTGTAACATTGGTCGGTGCATTTGTTAAATTTTGTGAAGATGTGCTTGTATTGTTGAGCATATCAAGGTATTCCTGATTCACCCGTGTCACAATCACTTTATAATTTCCATAATACTTAAATGTACGGGCAGTCAATTCAAAGTTTGCTGCTTTTACGGCATTGACTTCTACACTACTGATCGTATCACTGTTAAAACGACTGGAAATTAAAGATTTAAAAGTTTCCATGTACCTGAAAACCACAATGTGGTTAGCTGAAGTTGGGTTGTTCCAGCCGATGTAAACCGGGACAAATGCCGTTTCTGTACTGCCAAAAGTCATTTTAGGAATTACTACGGTATCTGCGGAAGTAACGATACCGGAAGGTTTACCTGGTATGACTGTCGTAGCAGAAACCGGGAGATTATTGTAACTGAAAGCCAATGTATATGAACCATTGGTTTTGATGTAGGTCAGGTCGTTAAGGACATAGTGCCCGGCTTTATCTTCGGTCAGCGTTTTTGTACTGCTACCATCAGATATTGTCAAAGTCAGTCCGGATACTGCCACGCCGTAGGCATTCGTATCCACAAGTGCCTTTTGCAGGGAAACTTTTACTTCTACCATCTTATTGGGCATCAGGTACCCTTCTACTACAGGCAAAGCACTGTAATCTGCTGATGAACTGTCCTTTTTGCAGGCTGCTGCGAGAAACAGCAGTACAACAATACTGCTGAATAATATGTTTTTATAGTTAGTTACCATTTTAAGCTTAACGTTAGGTTTGGTGTGAATCCCAAATAATTTACATCAGTAGAAATCACCTGATTTCCCTGGATAGAATACTCTCTGTACCAGGTATTCGACCGGTTATAGATATTGAAGAAGGAGAAGCCGATACTGCCGACTTTCTTGGTACTGGTTTTAATCAGGTCGTACGTGATCGCAGCATCCAGACGGTGGTAAGCTTTGAAACGCTCGGTGTTTTTTCCGCTGACCACGAAATAGGTTTCTGTTCCGGAGCCTGCCCTGTTAATCGTATAACTGCCAACCGGGGCTGTGTACGGACGACCACTCGCATAGATCCAGGTAGCTGAAAATGTCCAGCGGCCTTCCTGGTAAAGGTTGATCGACTTAAATTCGTTGCGGACATCCTGTGCGGCAGGGAAATAATCCGTACCGTACACATCAAATTTGTTAAATGCTTTTGCCAGTGTATAACCAATCCATCCGGTATACTGACCAACTTTTTTCTGCACCAGGAACTCCACTCCTTCTGCATATCCTTTTCCATTATAAAAGTTTTGCTCCAGGGTAACCGCTGAATTTGGCCCCATTGCTCCTCCTGTACCAGTCTGACGCAGTGAATATTCCGTAAGGTCATTCAGCCTTTTGTAATAGCCCTCGATGCTGAAGAGGAACTTGTTGGTTTCATAACTGGCACCGAGGATATAATGTATGGCGCTTTGCACCGGAATACTGCCGCCATTGGCCAGTACCCAAAAATCTTTACTGCCTGAAAGTATGTCTTCACGCACTACCCTGTTCGTAAACTGGTAGAACCGGCCTGTTGCTGCTTTCAACATCAGTTTATCATTGATTGCATAGCTTGCCGAAAATCGTGGTTCTATATAATTCTTGTTGGTAATGCTGTAATTGGTGTAACGAACGCCAGGGGTTAACCTCAATGCGCCGAAATTTTGTTCCAGCTCTGCATATCCACCTACAGTAAGTGCATTATTGTTCTGATCAATCAGTCTGGTGGTATCATTCTGGGTGTAGTCATATTTCACTTCCTGTTTGGTGGCATACCCTCCAAAAAGGATTTTTCCTGTGTTGGAGATATTCCATTCCCAGTCTGATTTTGCGCTTACATCCCTCAGGTTATTGTTCTCAGCCGTACCGTTGCTGGTATTCACAGTACTTCCGGTAGAATCGGTGATTGAACTTTCCATTCCCCTGTTGCGGTGACTGAAGAAATTGGAATAACTAACCAGCGTATTGGAGTACAGTTTGTCTGTCCACCTTCTGGACCATTTGCCACTGGAACCCACATTACCGTAAGTTGTAAGATCCGTGATGCTGGAGCTGTTAACTGAACTTGACAATGAACTTGGAATCCCCAGATCATGACTGTTATCCAGTTTGTCCTTCCCACTGTAAAAACTTAAGGAGAAAATATTCTTGTCATCTGGTGTGTAGGTATATTTTCCGTTGAGGTCATAAAACCAGGATGACACCTGTGTCTGGAAGTTTGCCATACCGCCTCTTCCGCCCGGTCCGCCAAAACCGCCACCCCCGACAGTTGCCGTTGTAGTATTGGTAAGCTTGTTGAAAATCTTATTATAAAGTGGTCCCTGATAGGATCTCCTTAAACTAAATAACAGGGAAGATTTATCATTGATAGGGGTTTCTCCATAGATGTTGACGCTGAGCAAACTAAGGTCTACTCCAAAACCCGCGGTTTTCTTATTTCCGTCTTTACCTGTTATATCCGTGACACTCGACAACCTGCCACCAAACTTAGCAGAGAAACCGCCTTTGTACATCTGGACATCCTTTACGGCATTTACATTAAAAGCACTGTAAAATCCGTACAGGTGGTCTACCTGATACACTGTAAAACCATCAAACAAGACAAGGTTCTGATCGGGTGTGCCCCCTCTGACATAAGCACCTGAGGAGGATTCATTGCTTCCGCTGATACCGGGCATTAACTGAAAAGCCCTCAGGATATCGCGTTCTCCGATGTTTGGCAGTACAGCCAATTTAGCTGGGGTTAGCTGTACAACACTCACTCTCCTGGTATCAGTATTCATTACGCCATCTTTTTTCTCTCCGCTGATGACTACCTCGTTAAGTGCATTATCCGCTGGCAACATTGAGATTACCAGTTTCTGCGCTGCTCTCCCGGGCGTAAGCCTTTCGGCTGAGGTCTGATAACCCGAATAACTGACGATGAGCACTGAAGTATCTGCAGGAACATTGCTTAGGTTAAAATACCCGTCAGTATTAGTGATCGCAGTAATATTTGTACCTTTAATTTTGATAGATGCTGAAGGAAGCGATTCACCGGTTGAGTTGTCTGTTATCCTGCCGGCAAGGGCAAAATTCGTACGCACAGGTTTGCCTGCAGCTGCTGTTGTAACGGTTTCCTCTGTAAAGGTTTGCTTTGCATTACCTTCTACTGTTGGTTTCATCGCACTGGCAGGCAAGCGTCTGAGCCTGGTGATATCCTCCGGCTTTACCAGAATGAAATAGGTACCGTCGGGCTGTTTGGCATAGTAGATATCATTGGCACGGCAGATGCCTCTGATGATGTCTTTAACCTTATCCTGAAAATAGTGGTCGCTTACCCCGTACTTGTGTAGCTGTGCACGGTCAAAGATAAACCTGATCTTGTAGGTAGCGGCGAATTCATCCAGAACTTCATCGAGCGGCGCTGTGATAAACTTGTTGACCCGCGCGGTATCGTTCTGGAAGTTCGGCCCGTTCTGGGCCCTGACCTGCTGTATGGAAAACAGGCCGCAAAACAATAAAAATAGTAAAATAGTCTTCATATAGGGTTTAATATTTCTCTAAAATCCAGAAATATATGCCCTGCTAATTGTTATGAAATGTTAAATGAGGCAGACGGGGGAAAAAGCACGATGACTGTATGGATCACAGGGATCAAAGAGGCCGGGATGAATCAGGTATGGATTAATAAGGGACGAATTAATCAGGTAAGGATTAATAAGGCACGAATTAGCAGGCAAGGATTGATAAGGCAAGGATTGATACGGCAGGAATTAATCAGAGAAGGATTAATCAGGGAAGGATTAAAAAAAGGCTGGTGTATATAGGAATGCTGCCGAGCGCTGAAATACGCTCGAAGGCATTCCTATATACACCAGCCTTTTTTTAGGGGACAGTGCTGTTACTTACTGATCGTTTTTAACATCTCCTGCACTGCGGCAGCCAGTTGCTGATCGTTACCGGACAGGATCTGGTTATAGTCGTTCAGGATCATGATATCAGGTTCCAGCTGA
>Ga0308163_10001980_pt1 | contig 20182 bp, 16 predicted proteins | sample PhyTR1_FD_201037 | JGI IMG/M metagenome (GOLD analysis project Ga0308163, IMG submission 201037) | Phyllosphere microbial communities from UC Gill Tract Community Farm, Albany, California, United States - DLSLT.R1 | ecosystem: Host-associated > Plants > Phyllosphere > Unclassified | place: USA...
TCTCCGAGATCGTCGACTTCCTGCGCGATCCAACCAAGTTCCAGAAGCTGGGCGGCCGTATCCCGCGCGGCGTGCTGATGGTCGGTCCTCCAGGTACCGGTAAGACGCTGCTGGCCCGCGCCATCGCCGGCGAAGCCAAAGTGCCGTTCTTCTCGATCTCGGGTTCCGACTTCGTCGAGATGTTCGTTGGTGTCGGTGCAAGCCGTGTCCGTGACATGTTCGAGAACGCCAAGAAGCATTCGCCGTGCATCATCTTTATCGATGAGATCGACGCAGTCGGTCGTCATCGCGGCGCCGGCATGGGCGGCGGCAACGACGAACGTGAACAGACGCTGAACCAGCTGCTGGTCGAGATGGATGGCTTCGAGGCACAATCGGGCGTGATCGTCATCGCTGCAACCAACCGCGCCGACGTGCTCGATAAAGCGCTGCTGCGTCCGGGCCGTTTCGACCGCCAGGTGATGGTGGGCTTGCCGGACATCCGTGGCCGCGAACAGATCCTGAACGTGCACATGCGTAAAGTGCCGATCGGCACCGACGTCAAATCCGACATCCTGGCACGTGGTACGCCTGGTTTCTCGGGCGCCGATCTGGCAAACCTGGTCAACGAAGCGGCACTTTTCGCAGCCCGCCGCAGCAAGCGCCTGGTCGAGATGATCGATTTCGAAGATGCGAAAGACAAGATCTTCATGGGTCCGGAACGCAAGTCGATGGTCATCCGCGAGGAAGAGCGCCGCAATACGGCCTACCACGAGTCGGGTCACGCGGTGATCGCCAAGCTGTTGCCAAAGGCCGATCCGGTGCACAAGGTCACGATCATGCCGCGCGGTTATGCGCTGGGCCTGACCTGGCAGCTGCCTGAGCATGACGCACTGTCTGGCTACAAAGACAAGATGCTCGAAGAAATCTCGATCCTGTTCGGTGGCCGTATTGCTGAAGAGATCTTTGTTGGCCAGATGTCCACCGGCGCATCGAATGACTTCTCGCGTGCGACCAAGCTGGCGCGTTCGATGGTGACCCGCTTCGGCATGTCCGACAGCATGGGCGTGATGGTCTACGAAGACAGCGAAAACGAAGGCTTCTTCGGCGGCGCCACCAAGACCATTTCGGAAGCGACCCAGCAAAAGGTCGACGCCGAGATCCGCGCGATCCTCGACACGCAGTACGCCCTGGCGCGTCGCCTGCTGGAAGAGAACCGCGACAAGGTCGAGATGATGACGAAGGCGCTGCTCGACTGGGAAACCATCGATGCAGACCAGATCAACGACATCATGGCCGGCCAGGAACCACGCAAGCCGACGACGGTGCTGACCAAGCGCACGCCGCCAGGTGACAGCGGCCCTGGCGGTGTGGCGCCAAACGCCACCGCACCAGCCTGACGCTCGCGCTACCCCACGAAGGCACCCGCAAGGGTGCCTTTTTTCATGACGGCGTTCGCTTGTTGAGCCGGAGCGCAGCGCCCGTACTACTGACACCATGAACAACACATTGCAATGCGGCCAGTTCAGCTTCGCGCTCGATGGCGCCGCGTCCCTCCAGCCCGTCGTGATGGGCATCCTGAACATCACGCCGGACTCCTTTTCCGACGGCGGCCGCTACCAGGGCCTGGAATTCGCGCTGACGCATGCCGAAGCGATGGTCCGCGATGGCGCCACGATGATCGATATCGGCGGCGAGTCGACTCGCCCTGGTTCCCCTGGCGTGTCCCTCGACGAAGAACTGCGCCGGGTGATGCCGACGCTGTACGCACTGCGCACGCTGGACGTTGCCTTGTCGGTCGACACCACCAAGCCTGAGGTCATGCGCGAAGCGCTGATCGCCGGCGCCGACATGATCAACGACGTCAACGGCTTTCGCACGCCGGGCGCACTGGCGGCGGTGCAGGACAGCGACTGCGGCCTGTGCGTGATGCACATGCAGGCCACGCCAGCCACCATGCAGCAGGCGCCCCGGTATGATGACGTCGTGGGTGACGTGATCGAGTTCCTGAAAGCACGCATCGATGCGATGACAGCGGCCGGCATCGAGCGCAGCCGCATCTGCGTCGATCCGGGCTTCGGCTTCGGCAAGACGGTCGAGCACAACTATGCCTTGCTGCGCGGCCTGGGCCGCATCCGTGATGAACTCGGCTTGCCAGTGCTGGCCGGCATGTCACGCAAGTCGATGATCGGCGCCGTCACCGGGCGTCCGGTCGAGCAGCGCACCGCCGGCAGTGTTGGCGCGGCATTGGCTGCGGTAGCACAGGGCGCTAGAATCGTGCGTGTGCATGATGTTGCGGAGACGGTCGATGCGCTGAAGGTATGGCACGCGGCCATGCATCCATAAAAATTCGTTTCAATAAGAGAAAAGAGAACTAGATGGCACGGAAATATTTCGGCACCGATGGCATTCGCGGCCTCGTGGGCGCAGCACCAATCACCCCTGATTTCGTCATGCGCCTTGGCTACGCTGCCGGCACCGTGCTGGCAAAGGGCAAAAAATCGAGCAGCGGCCGGCCCGTCGTCCTGATCGGCAAGGACACCCGTATCTCGGGCTACATGCTCGAGGCCGCGCTGGAGTCGGGCTTCTCGGCTGCCGGCGTCGATGTGATGCTGGCCGGCCCGATGCCGACCCCGGCCATCGCCTACCTGACGCGCGCGCTGCGCCTGCAGGCCGGCGTCGTGATCTCCGCGTCGCACAATCCGTTTCAGGACAATGGCATCAAGTTCTTCTCCGGCCATGGCACCAAGCTGCCGGACGCTGTGGAACTGGAAATCGAAGAGGCGATCGACCAGCCAATGGGCTGCGTATCGTCGGACAAGCTGGGTCGCGTATCGCGCCTGCGCGACGCCCAGGGTCGCTACATCGAATTCTGCAAGAGCACGTTCCCCAACGAGCTCGACCTGCGCGGCCTCAAGATCGTCGTCGACAGCGCCCATGGCGCCGCCTACAACATCGCGCCGCACGTGTTCCATGAACTGGGCGCCGAAGTCATTTCCATTGGTGCCCAGCCGGACGGCTTCAACATCAACGCCGGCTTTGGTGCCACCGCGCCGCAAGCGCTGTCCGAAGCCGTCGTGGCCAACAAGGCCGACCTTGGCATCGCGCTGGACGGCGACGCCGACCGCCTGATCATGGTCGACGCCACCGGCCGCGTCTACAACGGCGACGAGCTGTTGTATGTCATGGTGCGCGACCGCATGAGCACCGGCCCCGTGGCCGGCGCCGTGGGCACCCTGATGACGAATATGGCGCTCGAAGTGGCGTTCAAGGAAATGGGCATCGGCTTCGCGCGCGCGAAGGTGGGCGACCGCTACGTGCTCGAAGTCATGAGGGAGCGTGGCTGGCTGTTCGGCGGCGAAGGCTCGGGCCATCTGCTGGCACTGGACAAGCACACCACCGGCGACGGCATCGTCTCGGCCCTGCAAGTGCTGTCGGCGCTGGTGCGCGGCAACAAGTCGCTGGCCGAGTGCTGCAACGAGCTGACGTTGTTCCCGCAAACCCTGATCAACAAGAAAGTCGCGCCGGGCTTTGATTGGACCGCCGATGCGGCGATGGTCGCCGAGAAGGAAGCGGTCGAGCGCGAGCTGGGCGATAACGGCCGTGTGCTGATCCGCGCATCGGGCACCGAGCCATTGATCCGGGTGATGGTCGAGGCGAAAGAGGCGGAACTTGCCGACAGCCTGGCGCGTCGTATTGCTGCCAAGTTGTCGGCATAAATAGTGCGCGGGCTGCGCTGGAATTGACCCCCAGAAGGGCTGGCGCTTCGCGAATGATTGGCATATAATGTTGCCCACGGCGGAGTGTAGCGCAGCCCGGTAGCGCACCTGGTTTGGGACCAGGGGGTCCAAGGTTCGAATCCTTGTACTCCGACCAGCAAGATTCATCAGAACAGGCCGTCATCGACGGCCTGTTTTGTTTTCCGGTCTCATCGTTTTGCACCGCCCTTAGCTCAGTCGGATAGAGCAACAGCCTTCTAAGCTGTGGGTCGGGGGTTCGATTCCCTCAGGGCGGGCCAGATTCCTCAATACTTTCAAGTGCTTGCCACATTCGCTGACTGCCTATTCTTTGTGCAGTGCGCTATTCAACTCGGCTTGCGCTATTCAAATGCCAGTTTTCCGGGTTTCACACGCTCCGGCCGCCGGCGATACACGCTCCGCGTGAGCTGACTATCGGCATGCGCGAGCAGCGCGCGGGCATGTTCCAGCGACTCGGCATCGCTCGCGCATTTCTCGCGCAGGTCGTGCTCGGTGAACCTTTCTTCGACGTTGGTCTCGGCCAAGATTCGTTCCATGAATCGTTGCCACATAGAGTCCCATCCGCTCGCGGTCCCCTTGTCTTCGTTGAAATATCCTTCGCCCTTGCGCGTGCAGAACAGCCAGGGTGATATGTCGACGGGCCGGACTGCCCTTGCAGTTGCGACCGCACTGGTCAGCTCTGGGGACCACTCGATGATGACGCGCTTGCCGGTGCTGCCTTGGATCTTGCTCGGGGTGACGTGAATCCCATCCTGCTGTAGCGCGGCGCTGGTCAGGCGTAACAGGTCGCCGCGGCGCAGGCCGGTCAGTAGCTTGATCCGGATGTATGTCTGCAGCACGAGAACGCTACCTTTTTTCCGCTTGCTGGCCAGGGCCAGGCATTCGATCAGCTCCCAGTCGTCCACGTAGCGCTCGCGCGGCTTCTCACCCTCAGGCCGTACCTCGCCCTTGAACGGGTGGCGGTCCATGTAGCCCCACATCACCGCCATGGTGAATGCATGGGAGAGCACATCGATCGCGCGATTCGCCGCCACCGGCGTGGCCTTGCGCTTGTGCTTGAAAGGGTTGTCATGATTCCGGTCCGGTACCGCGCGCTGGCGGCCGGGCTGGGTCTGCTGCTGGCGATGGCGCTGGCGGGCGCCGCCGGATGGTTCACGAACGGCTGGCGGCACGGCACCGAGATCGCCGAACTGCAGCGCGCGCACGCGGAAACGATGCGCAGCCAGTCGGAGCTGGCGCTGACTACGCTGCACGCCGACGCCGTGCGCATCACCACGGCGGCCACCGAGTTCGCCGCTATTCAATCGACACTGGCGCCGCGAATGTCGGCGCTCACCAAGGGGCTGCGCAATGCGAAACCTCTGCCTGCTGGTTGCGTGCCTGATGCTGACCGCGTGCGCAACCTCGACGCTGCAATCGACGCCGCAAACAAAAGCATACCTCGATAGCGCACTGGCTGCGCCGTGCCCGGCAGTCGAGCGTCCGGGCGCCGACGACTACGACGCGTGGCAGGCCTGGGCAATCGACCTGCTGGGCCAGTATGCGGCGTGTGCTGCTCGGCATGCGAAGACGGTGCAGGCCTGGCCGAAGTGATGCAGCATTCTCTTAGTCGCCTGTAGCGCACGACAAAGGACTGCTATCGACCCGTAGCGGACAGATCACTCGAAATTAATCCTGTTCCAAGCATTATCCAAAGCTCCTTGGAAATAAAGTTGAGTGACCCGTAACCAGGTTTATAGGCCAGCCATGACCTTTCGCGCAAGCGCATTTGAGATTACCCACATCAGAGCACCGGCAATGATGTGCACTACGAACATGGACACCATCTGCACCCCTGCTCCAGCCAATAAACTAGCGAGGATTGCAATCACGGCGCTTCCACACAAATAGATGGAAATTAAGCGGAACAGAATAACCAAGGCGGTATGAATTGAGTTGAGCATATCTATTAGAGGCTGGTGGCAAATTGCTTTGTTTACAGTCAGTCTTTAGTCGCGAGATGCGAGCAGTAGAAGTAGACATCGATATATCTAAACACACCTTCACCGCGCGCCTAGTCAAGATGTTTCGCTACTTCCCTCATCTATAAAGGGGCGGTCCTGGCTGAAATGGCCGTTGAACGCAGCATAGCAGGTCACTTGAGCTGAAAAATCGCAGAATGTCACGAAGGACCAGTTCCTACCCAAGGCGGACTTCGGCATACTGAATTCATGTTCCCTTACTTATCGGGATGACGAGTTGAGCTATGGCGCTTACCCTAGCCGAATAAAAATTGTTGCGAATGCCATTTTTTGCAACCCGTGCCAAGGTCAAGGCACTGATTGAATCTCATGATCTTGAGGCTATCATTGGTTCGTTAGCAGGCTTTGTACGTGCCGGAGCAGCGCAGCATCTCGAGGCGTTTCGGCGCCGGCTCCGGCGTGCGTGGCGTCTGTCCGGGTAAGTTGGGAATGAGCCTGGTATACCAGCCGCTTAGATCAAAGTCCCTTGGCAGTTCCGGCAGCGAACCGGCGTAATAGTTACCTTTAACCGGCGGAATGTCGTCGCCCTGAATGCTGATATCAAACCGTATTTCGCCATCGGCACCGCGCGATGTACTAACGGTGGCTGTATTGTTACGATCTATCCGAACAGTGCGGGTTGTTGGTTTGCTTGGTACAGATCTCGGCCCATCAGGGTACAGAAGCGGAATTGCCATAAAGAACGGGCCCATCGCGTTACTCAGGAACATAGTGGGGAAATGGCTCGGAATGTCACTCTTCTCCAAGTGATCGACAAACGTGCCCTTTTGCGTGGTAATAAGACGCCATCGCTTGCCAGATTGCTCTTTTTCCACCAGCGTTTCCCGGTTCCCGTAGTTGTAAATCTTGGTTGTTGTGGACGGGCCTTGCATTTCAATGTAACCGAAGCAAACCCACTGCTGAGGGTCAGTGGGGCAGGTGTCAATCAGTACCGTAGCTGTAGAGGGCAGCACCATACACGCCACGAACAGGCAAGAAAGAACGAAGCGAGCGATGTGAACGCGAATTCGCAGTGGGTATCGCATGACTTCCTTTATAAGTGTCGCTGATACGGATTTATACAATTCGCGTCCGACAGGTTCAAGCCAATCAATTACCAGTCATACTCGCGTACGGCCGCTTTCGCTTGATGGCGGCCTCTTGACCCAAGCTTACGCGAACATTGCTGTAAATGAAACAGGTTCAGCTTGGTAGCGCGCTGACCGCGCCGTGCACGGTGGTCGAGCTCCCCGGCGTCGGCGATTGCTCCGGGCGGCAGTCTTGGGCGATCGGGTTGCTGGCCAGTACGCTACGCGCAGGCCTGCATCCAACCCAAACGAAACGGCGGCGTTGAAGGCCAGATCAACATATGCAGCCATGAGGCGGTCGGTTCGTTGTTCCATGCGCAAATGATTGCTGGATGTGGCTGCGTCGATTGACCGGAATCAAGCCGCAGCGCTGCTAGACTGTATGCATGAACAGTAATCCCGCCATGCGCTTCAAGTCTGCGCTCACCAAGGACGATCTGAAAGCGATCCAGGATCGCAACCCGGACTCGCCTGACGTGCGGGCGCTGCTGTGGGAGGTAGCGCGGCTGCGCGCGCTGGCGCTTCGGACGCACGACTATCTCCGCCAGGGCACATTGTCGACCGCGCTCATCCTGGCCGACTCGCTGCGCACGATGCTCGAAGACGAGCCAGTGATTTAAGAGCAGTCGCGTCTGAAGGACTGAATTGCTGCGCTATTCAACGCAGGCACTTTCAATCGAATCAAGCACTTATACGGTAACAACCAGTGAATCAATGCGCAGGGCGAGGCCTGCAAGGTTCTGATTAAATGGAACAAAGAAGCGTTCGAGCATCTGACTTCTAAGCTGTGCGTCGGGGGTTCGATTCCCTCAGGGCGGGCCAGATTTCCATCACTTCATCGCAACATTCCTCCACCGTATTAGTATTGCCTTTGATGCTTCTTGCAAGCATCAGGCACTTGATCGGCTGCAAATCCTCCACAAAGTTGGCATGTACTCGCCCGGCACGGCACCCAATGAGTTCGAATGCCAAGAGGCGAGGATGAGGCCGGAGTGTCAAAGATCGCCACGATCCAATCCGCTCCGCGCCACAGATCGGCGAGTCGGGATCACGTGGATGATCCCGACGTCATGATCGATGCCGCCAACAAGAGTGACCTTCGTAGTGCGTTCGCCGCCTGAGCGACGAGCACCATTGCAGCGTGCGGAATTCGTGATGTTGCATGAGAAGACAATCACGCTCGGCGCTAGTAACGCGATATTCCCCACTTATGCGATTTGGGTACTAGCACTAAAATTAGCTATAATTCGGCTAACTAACGAGATATCAAGTTGCGAACAGAATGAGTGATTGGAAATGTGATTTGGCTCGGTATGGCATGCGGCGGCCATTCCTCAAGGAGCAATCAATTTGGGCGGTCTGGCTTTATCGTCACGGGCGCCGCATTGACCTGCAACCTGAAGGCTTCGGAAAAAAGTTGCAGACCACGCTGTACTGGCTGGCGTTTCGTGTGATCGAGACGACGACTGGCGTCAGTCTTCCAAAATCTGCCGATATTGGTCCAGGCTTGCGGGTCTGGCACTTCGGCGGTATTTTCATTCATCCTGATACGAAGATCGGTGCAAATTGCACGTTGCGCCAAGGGGTCACGATCGGTAATCGCCATGTCGACGGTCCTGTGCCCGTGTTGGGCGATGATGTCGAGATCGGCGCGTATGCGCAAATACTGGGTGGTGTCAAAATCGGGAACAACTGTCGCATCGGCGCCATGTCGGTGGTGTTGACCGACATGCCGGATGGCAGTACTGCGGTAGGAGCGCCCGCGCGTCTGGTCCTGCCGTCCCGGATCGAGCGCAATCAGTCATGATTCAGCAGCTGTAAGCCGATCGTGTCGCAATCCAGCACCGCCTGGAATGCATTCACGGAAGGCCTGCTGGATCGTCTTTCATCCCTGCATTGGTGTGTGAAGCTGGATCACTGCAAGCATTGCGAGCACACGTATTGCATCGATGCTTTCGATTCGATCAGGCTTGATCGGCCTGCCTGATATTGATGTGCACCTGAATTATTTAGCGCACGTGAAAGAGCCTGAATGATCGAGGCAGGCGGACGTGTAAGTCCCGGGCAAAGGAATCACCCGTTTGCAGGTCGTGCAACGTCCGCCATTGTGCCGACACGGATACGCTTTGTGGGCGCCAGGTAGCGTGGGGCTTACGCTGCCTCCGGGAGCGCCTCGCTCCCGTCACCCCAGGCCGCCAGCGCGCGCCGCAGCAGGCGACGCTCACGGTGATCGATCATCTGGTCGGCCCGCACAATGTCGAGCATGCCCTTGAGCACCAGCGCGCGCAGCGCCGGATCCTGCACTTCGTCCAGTAGCGCGTCGATCGTTGCCGGTTCGATTTCGACCATGCCGGCAGCGTGGTTGGTGCTGTTGGTCAGCAGATCCTGGGTCAGTTCGCCGGCGGCATCGTCGAACGTGTCTTCGCTCACGCCCAGTACCTCGAGTACGCCGCTGCGGTGCAGCGTCTTGAGCTCCTGGGGCGCCAGGCGGCCGTCGGCGATCATCGCCAGGGCCAGCAGGCGGCTCATGGCCTTGGGACTGTCGGTTGGGTAATTTCTCATTGCTTCCTCGCTTCATGTGAACTGAGTCACCAATATACGGTTGCGCAATGCTAAAGTAAAATCGAATAATCTTTAGCAATTCTCAATATTTTTGGTGGTAATGGCGAATGAACTACAAGCATCTGCAGTACTTTCATGCAGTCGCCACGGCCGGCAGCGTCGTGCGCGCGGCCGAGCAGTTGCACGTCTCGGCGCAGGCGATCAGCACACAATTGCAGGTGCTGGAAGACCAGTTTGGGGAAGAGCTTCTGCGCAAGAAGGGGCGCGGGCTGGTACTGACCGAAGCTGGCAAGACCGTCTTGCGCTATACGGACCAGATCTTCAGTCTCGGTAATGAACTGGAGCAGGCGGTGCGGCGTGGTCTGTTCACGGAAACCGAGACGTTGCGGGTGGGCCTGTGCGACGTGATCGCCAAGACGATGGCCTTCCGGCTGCTGCAGCCTGCGCGGGATGCGGGGCTTGCCATGCATCTGGTCTGTCGGGAAGGGCGCTTTGGCGACCTGATGGAAGACCTCAGCGCGCACCGCCTCGACTTGTTGATCTCGGACCAGGGTTTGCCGCCTGGCGGCGCCGTGCGCGGCCACAGTCATTTGCTCGGCTCGAGCACCGTGACGGTCGTGGCGCACCGCGATGTGTGTCAGCGCTGGGCCGGCGATTTTCCGCAACGCCTCAAAGGTGCGCCATTTCTGATGCCGGGGCAGGGCGCGGCCCTGCACAGCCAGCTGGTAGCCTGGCTGGAGGCGCAAGGCTTGCGCCCGATCGTGGTCGGCGAATTCGATGACGGTGCTCTGCTGGGTGCATTCGCCGGCGCTGGTGCCGGCTTCATGGCGGCGCCAACCGTGCTGGCGGCGTCTCTTTGCGCGCAGTATGGGCTGGAGCCGGTGGGTGTGATCAACGCCATTGTCGAGCAGGTCTATGCCGTGACCGTCGAGCGCCGCGTACACCACCCGGCGCTGCGGCGGATTCTGGAACGGGCGCCACAGGTGTTTGCCTGACAGCGGACGGCATCTTTCAGATGCGGTCGCTTTCCTTGCGCACGACACGCCCGATCACGATGCACTCATCGCCCTGGCATAGCTTGCGGTGGTAGGTGCGTTGGTCCGGGTTGTCGGAGGTGAGCCACCAATGAGCTGCCTCACGCGCCAGGCGCTTGACGACGGCTTCGCCCTCAACATTGAACGCGAATACCGCGCCGGCGACCGGCTTCGTGTCGAGCGTGTTGATGACGACGATGTCGCCAGCGTACAGCGACGGCTCCATGCTTTCACCCTTGACGTAGATCGCGATCAGATGCGAGGGGCTGTACTGGTTGCGTTCCAGCCAGGTGCGGCGCATGCCGAGCGTGCCGCCATCGCGTGCTTCCGGTTCGGCCTGATACCCGGTAATGCCCGCTGACAGGCGCAACTTGACCATTGGAATGGGTACAAAGGCGTCGTCATCGCCTTCGGCCACCACGCGAAGTAGGTTGGGCAACCCGGGCAGTCCAGGCAGGCCGGGCAGGGCGCCGCCGTCATGTGCCGGGCCACCGCCCAGCGGCGCCAGGATCTCGGCCGGCAGGCGGCAGCCGGTGACGCGGGAGATCGCCAGCAACTGCTTCAGGTTGGGGCTGTGCTTTTCATTTTCCCAGTGCGAGATATTGGCCTTGGTATGGCCACGGTCGGTACCGAGTTCGAGTGCGAGACGGGCGCCCAGCGCCGTGCCTGACAAGCCGGCCGCAGTGCGCGCGTCTTTCACCCAGTTAGCAATCATTGTTTGAAGGTCCATGTGCGTATGGTAAAGGAAATCTATACATTGAAGTATAGCTTTTCTTTACTTCTGTGGTATAGTTTTCCTATACTTTCATCCATCGCATTGATGTGGCGCAGGGTAGGCGTGGGCTTGCCGGTGCAGGTACCGCCGCAAGCACAGGGGAGACACGATGATCATTGAAACATTCCAGCGTCTGATGGACGCCAACCTGGCCGGACTGGCTACCGACTTGACGCTGACAGATATCGGCGCACTGATCGGTATGTTCAGCGCCTTGTTGAGCACCATTGGCAACCTGTTGTATACGTGGCGCAAGGACCGGCGTGAGCAGCGCGACAGCGATGCCGCCTGGGCACGGCGCCAGAAGGAACCTTAATGTCGCGCTGATTGGGCATCAGTGGCCCGGTCCGGCGACCAGCCCGGCGCGGTAGAATAGCAAACCGCAAGCACATCGATCCCGGAGCAGTTCGCACATGGTTTTTCTCACCGTCCCCTACGCCGAAAAGGACGCCGCAAAGGCGCTTGGCGCCCGCTGGAATCCCACCCGCCGCCGCTGGTACGTGGCCGATGGTGTCGCTACCGAGCCGTTTGCCAAGTGGATCGACGCTTCTTCTGCATCCACATCTGCCTCTGCCCCGGCTGGTGGTGCCGCCAGGCCTGGCGCCAAGTCGGGTTCCGGCCGGGTGGACAGCTACCAGGGCAAGACGGTGGTTGGCGTGAATTACGTGGCGCTGGATCACGATTGCAATCCACTCGAAGAATGCGCGAGCTGCCGGCAGACACTGGAAGGCACGCCATGGTGGCAGACACGCACCAGCCTGGCGACGCTGGTGGGCGGCATGCCGGGCACATCCAACATCAGGACGCCCGGCAAGGCGGCGTGATCGCCATACGGCCGCGTTAACGCTAAGATGCAAGCCTGACAATACCTCTCGACGACGCCATGCATCCTGCGACCGCCAGCACGCGCCACGCCGGCCACGCCCGCAGCAACCGGCGTCTGGTCGGCGGCATCGCCATCTCGCTGCTGCTGCATGCCTTGTTGTTGTCGCTGCAGTTTGGGGTGGCCGGCGGCGATGCCGGTGGCAGGGGGCCGCTCAACGTCGTGCTCGCGCCGGCGGCTGAGCCTGGGCCAGCGCCTCTCCCTCTGCCGGCGCCTGTACCCGAGCCCGCGCCAACTGTCGCTGCTTTGCCGACCCCAACAGTTTTAACACCTGTTCAGCCGCCCCCTTCGCTGCCTGTCGCTGCTGTTGTGCCGGCACCGGCGCCTGCGCGCGGCTTGCGTCTGGTCGATCTGCCACCACCACCACCGCCGGTTGCGCAGATCGCACCTGCGCCGAAGGCACGCCCGCGTCGGCCGGCGCCAGTTGCGCCCAAGCGTGTTCTGCGCGACGTGGCGACGCCCGTGATTGCCATGGAAGCGAATCCGGAATCCGCGTTTGCAGTCGTGGTGCCATTACCCGAGGTTGACCCTGGTCCGCCGCCAACGATTGTCGAGCCGGTCGACGCGCCCGAGGAGGTGGCAGTCAGCGAGATACCAGTCCCCCCGGAACCTGTCGTGGATGTCGAGGCGGAGCGCGTGGCGCAGGAAGCGCTGGCGCGGCGCGCTGCCGACGCGGCGCGTGAGCAAGCGCTGCAACAGGAACTTGCCTTGCAGCGAGAGCAAGAGCAAGCGCAGCTGGAACAGGCACAAGCGGAGGCGCAACGGAACGCTGCCGAGGCAAGCCGGCTCGCCGAGCAGCAGCAGCAGCAACAGCAACAGCAGCAAGCGCAGCAGCAAGCCATGCGCGATCAGGAAGCGCTGCTCGCGCGTGAACGCCAGGCCGCCGCGGCGCGCGACCTGGCCGCACAGCGCGCGGCGCAAGAGGCTGCGACGCAGGAAGCCCTGGTGCAGGCCCAGTTACAAGCACGCCAGCAAGCGGCCGAACGCCAGCGCAACGAGGAACTGGCACAGCGCAAGCTGGCCGACGAACAGGCGCGCCAGCAAGCGGCCGAACGCCAGCGCGTCGAGGAACTGGCGCAGCGCAGGCTCGCCGAGGAACGTGCAGGCCAGCAAGCGGCCGAACAGGCGCGTCTGGAGGCAGAGCGGCTGGCACGAGGCGCTGCCGAAGAAGCGGCTCGTCGCGCGGCGGCGCAGCGCCTGCAGGCTCAGACGTCCGGTGCTGCTGCCGGACCGACGGCGGGGGCGACCGCAGGGCCGGCCGCCGGCGGTGGCGCGGCCGCCGCGCGTGTGGACGGCGGCGGCGTCGGCGTGGGCAGCGGTGCGGGCACGCAACCGGGGCCGGGCGTCATGGCTGGCCTGCCCGGCAATCGCGCACGCGAGTTGCTGCGCGGGGTAACGATCCCGAATGTGGACGCCTCCGGTTTGCCGCGCGACCGGCCGGCCGGCAACCGCCGCGTGGTGGCCGACGGCGGCGAGCGCGATGCACCGCTGCGCTTGTACGTCGACAGCGTGCGTCAGAAACTCGAGCGCAATGCGGTTCTCGGCGGTGCGCGCCTGTCGCTGCGCGACGTACGCATCGATCCGCTGGTCAGCGTCTCGCTGCGTAGCGATGGCAGCATCGACGAGATCACGATCGTGCGCTCGAGCGGCCGCGCCGACATGGATGACGCCGTGCGCCGCTTCGTGCGCCTGAATGCCCGCTACGCCGCGTTCCCGCCGAATGTCGCCGCGAACTTCGATGTGATCGAGATCCGCCGTATCTGGCGCTTTGCCGAGGGACTCAAGCTGGTCGAAGAGATGCGCTGACGCCATCTCTGGTGGATCGCCGTCGCGTCACCCCTGGAGTTCGACGGATTCCGCGTTGTGCGCTTGCACCCGCCCGATCGCATGCAGCAGACACTGGGCCGCATGACGAACAGCCGTCGCCGCCAGGTGAGGCCCGATCGGCAAGCTCAATACGGATGCAGCCATCGCATCGGTGACGGGGCAAGACGCGCCGGCCGCCCGTCGGGCGTAGGCAGGCTGCCGGTGCAGCGGCACCGGGTAGTGCACGGCAGTGGGGACGCCGGCGTGCCCCAGGATTGCGCGCACCTGCTCGCGCTGGTCGACCAGCACTGCATACCCCGCACAGGCGCTGGTGCGGTCGGGGCGGCAGCCAATGACGCGCAGGTGCGGTTGCAGCATTTCGTCGTAGGCAGCCGCGATACGCCGGCGCTGCTTGATGTCCCAATCGAACCGTTCCAGCCTGGCCAGCACGATCGCGCATTGCAGCGTCTTCATGCAGGCATCGTGGCCGACTTGGTTGTGCGCCTGACGACGCGACTGCCTGCGCATGCGGATGTCGCGCAGCGCGCCGGCGAGCGCGTCGTCATTCGTGAACAGGGCGCCGCCATCGCCATGGCAACCGAGAGGGTTAATCGGAAAAAAGCTGGTACAGCCGATCGTCGACAGATTGCCGCTCTGGCGCCCGCGGCAAGTCGCGCCAAAACTCTGTGCACCGTCTTCGATCACGGCCAGCCCATTCCGGGCGGCGACGCCGTTGATGGCGTCCATGTCGGCCGGCTGGCCGTACAGTGACACCGGGATGACCGCGCGGGTAGCCGGCGTGATCGCTTCTTCGATCAGGCGCGGATCGAGCGTGCAGGTGGCGCGCTCGATGTCGGCGAACACCGGCCTGGCGCCGACCAGCACGATCGCCTTGGCGGCGGCACTGGCGGCGAACGGCGTGGTGATGACGTCGTCACCTGGCCCGACGCCAAGCGCCATCAGGGCAATCGCCAGTGCCGTCGTGCCGGATGAGACAGTGATGCAATGGCGCGCACCCGTGTAGGCGGCCAGGCGTTGTTCGAGTTCGGCGACTTCGGGCCCCATGGTGTACTGGCCATGGTCGAGAACGGCCTGGATGCGGCTGTTGATCAGGCTGCGCGACGTGTCGTCCAGCGATCGCGGGTCGATGGATTGCATGTTCTGTCCTTGTCACCGGCAGTTGCAATACGGGCGCGTCGCGCAGCACGCGGACCTCGCCGGCCGCGGCGACCGCGGCGGCCGGTAGCGAGGGGTAGCCCGGCGTCAGGCCTGCACGACGTTGGGCGAGCGGTTCGGGAACACACCGCGCGTATCCACGATCAGGCTGGCGTTCTCGCGCACGAGTTCATAGTCGAAGGCGCTGTGGCCGGTCGCCAGCAGCACCACGTCATAGGACGCGAGCGATGCTGGTGTGAGTTCGACGCTGGACAGGTCGAAGTGGTGCTCGCGCATGCGCGGGAAGACCGGCACATGGGGGTCGGAATACTCGACCACGGCGCCACGCGCGCGCAGCAGTTCCATCAGCGCCACCGAGGGTGATTCGCGCATGTCTTCGACGTCTTTCTTGTAGGCGATACCCAGCACCAGGATGCGGCTGCCCATCACGGCGCGGCTGCGGCTGTTCAGTGCGTCGGCCACCTTGGCTATTACCCAGGCCGGCATGTCGCTGTTGATCTCGCCGGCCAGTTCGATGAAGCGGGTGTGCAGCCCGAACTGGCGCGCTTTCCAGGTGAGATAGAACGGGTCGATCGGGATGCAGTGCCCGCCCAGGCCCGGGCCAGGATAATAGGCGGTGAAACCGAATGGCTTGGTGGCCGCGGCCCGGATCACTTCATGGATATCGATATCCATGCGGTCGGCGATGATTTTCATCTCGTTGACCAACCCGATATTGACGGCGCGGTGGATGTTTTCGAGCAGTTTGGTCAGCTCGGCCGCGCGGGTCGAGCTGACCGGGACGACAGTGTCGATCGCCTGCCGGTACAGTGCCAGGCCGGCTTCGAGGCAGGCGTCGGTGGAGCCGCCGCATATCTTGGGAATGGTCCGGGTGTGGAAGTCGGGGTTGCCCGGGTCTTCGCGTTCGGGCGAAAACACGAGGAACACGTCGTGGCCGACGCGCAGGCCGCGCGCTTCCAGGCGGGGCCGCAGTTCTTCTTCGGTGGTGCCGGGATAGGTGGTACTTTCAAGTGACAGCAACTGCCCGGGGCGCATATGGGGCAGCAGCGACTCGACCGTGCCGATCACGTACGACAAATCGGGCTCGCGGTAGGCGGTGAGGGGGGTGGGGACGCAGATGATCAGTGCATCGGCTTCGACCACACGCGAAAAGTCGCTGCTGGCGACCAGCCCGGCGGCGCGCGCCGCAGCGATTGTCGGCCCCTTGATGTGGGCGATATAGCTCTCGCCCCGGTTGAGCTGGTCGACCTTGGCGGCGTCGATGTCGATCCCCAGCACGTGAAAGCCTTCGGCCGCATAGCGCAGCGCGAGTGGCAGCCCGACATAGCCAAGGCCAATGATGCCGATCACGGCGTGGCGCTCACGCAGCCGGGTCAGCAGCTGCTTCAGGTGAACTGATTGGATCTCGTCTCGCATGGGTTCCTCGACAATAGCAGTGGCAACGACAGGTAAATTAAAACCGGCAATTTTTCAGGCAGATCGTGCCGCAGCGTGTTATTGCCACTGTACTGCCTGGGTCATCGCCGGCATCTCCGACTTTGAATCAACTGAATCGCTGTGCGGTAGAAAGCGAATACAAAGAATGCAGAAATAAATAACTCAGCCAAAAGAAAAAAACGATGTTTAAAAATAAGCGAGGCGTCTACGTCAAGCGCCGTTGCCAGATTGAATGTGACACCATGCTGTATGCAGAGGATCCGCCAGGCAGCACTGCACCCCAAGAAATTGATTCGAGAAACTACCAAGAAAAAGCACCATGATTGCACCGATATACGGCTCGAATCACCACGAATTTTGATGCGCCGTTATTTGCGAATTGATTATCCGACCCTGGCTGCATGACGGGATTGAGATCACTCAACAGCGCTCAGGGATATCGGCGATCAAGCGTTATTTAAACGGTTTGATGAAAATAGAAATAGAATCAGGGAATTAAATTTCTAATTCCCTATTTCTTGATTGAAGATTCAAACGGCGGAGGAGAACGTTCCCGGCCCGGCAAGCCAGGAACGCAAAGAAAGGTATTACGCGCCCGGCCGGCCAGGCCGCGGCTGCGGCGCCATTGGCGGCACCGTGATCGTCTCGTTCAGGCGCAGGAACTTGAAGCCGGCCAGCATCTGGCCGGGCTTGCCGGCGCGCGTATTGTCCGCTTCGCGTCCGGCCACCCGCGCCATGTACGACGCGAACGTTTCTTCACGCACCTTCGGTGCCGACGAATGCAGGAAGTGCCGCTCGCCGTTCGGCCCCAGCACCACCAGGCCCACGTGCGACGCCCAGTATTCACCGTTGCGGGTAGAGATCACGTTGACGAAGTCGCCTTCCTGCAACTGGTCGAGGATGGCTGCCACGCCGTCTTTCGGCACGTAGGTCTGGCGGCTTGTTTCGACGGGGATGTCGCGCACCGTGTTGTGGCGCGTGCGCAGGAAGCGGGCGCGGTCGACGCGCATGTCGTAGCCGGGGCCGTTCGGGCCGGCCAGGTCGGCGCTGATATCGGTGACCAGCCAGCGGTTGGCCACGTTCCAGTCGAGCTCGGTGTAATGGTTGCGCGTGGCCACGCCGATCACGCCGTCGCGGTAGCGGATCCGCTGCAGCATCCAGAAGAATTCTTCCCACGATTGCGACAGCGCCATCGCATACGTGTGTTCCGCAAAGACGACACAATCGCTTTGTTCGAGACTGTACATCGGCAAGCTGTCGTGGATCTCGAACGGGAACTCGCCCAGCAGGTTCAGCGAGTACGGCTGGCCGATGTTCTGGCGGCCGATCGCAGCGATGCGCTTGCGCAGGTCGGGCTGCGCGCCCTGCATGTGCGGGATGTACTGGCCCGCCTCGAACGGCGTCATCTTGTAGACCGGCTTGTCAAGCAGGGCGGCCATTGGCGTGGGTGGCGGTGGTGCGCCCGGGATCGCCGGCGTGGCGGTAGGGGGACTGGCGCAGCCGGTCAGGACGGCGCTGGCAAGAAGCAGACAGGCAAGGCGCATGGCGGTCATCTCGGGAGAAGGGAAAGTGTCACGCTAATCCGGTGCGTGCGCTGGGGATAATGAATTCTGCGCATGTGCCCATAACCTGAGCGACCCACAGGAAACATGCATTCCTCCCAGTTATACGAAAGCGAACACAAGTGATTATTCATGATGGCAATCCATCATCAATACTCGGCACAAGCATTTAAAAATTTGCCTTACTTTACCAAGAATCGCACCCTTCCCAGGAGAGAGATGATGTTCAAGCAGAAGCCGCTTGCCGCGGCCGTATCGATGGCCGTCTGGAGCCTTGCCACGTTGCCAGTGCTGGCGCAGGCGCAAGCGCAGGACCAGGAGACCGCAGCCGCCGTGCCGATGCAGACCGTGGAAGTGACGGGCATCCGCGCCTCGCTGGCCCGGTCGCTGGCGGTCAAGCGCGATGCGTCGGCCAACGTCGAGGTCATCACCGCCGAAGACGTCGGCAAGATGCCGGACAAGAACCTGGCCGATTCGCTGCAGCGCCTGGCAGGCGTCGCGGTGCGCACCGACTACGACGAGGCCGAGAAAGTGTCGATGCGCGGCACCAACCCGGATATGTCGCTGATCATCTTCAATGGCCACGCCGTCAGCAGCGCCGACTGGTACGTGGCCGACCAGGGCTCGAGCTCGCGCTCGACCAGTCTGTCCCTGATGCCATCGCACGTGCTGCAGCAGGCGGTCGTCTACAAGACCTCGCAGGCCAATATCGTCGATGGCGGCCTGGCCGGCACCATCAATGTCTCCACGCGCAAACCCTTGTCGGCCAAGGAGAACCTGTCGGGGGTGATCAGCGTCGGCGCCAGCTACGCCGATCTGCCAGGCCGCTACGCGCCGGACATGAACGGCTCGGTCAACTGGAAGAACGAGGCCGGCACCTTCGGCGTGCTGGCCGCGCTGTTTGCCGAAAAGCGCTACGTACGGCGCGATTCGGTCTCGCGGTTCGCCTATGGCACCAACAGTGGCTGGGACGTGATCAACACCGACACCATGAAAGGCATCACCGATGCATCGCTTGCCGGCACCGGTTACACGGCAGCAGATTTGAACGGCGTGCGCCTGCCGGGCTCGATGAGCTCGGAGTTCGTCGAATCCGTGCGCGACCGCAAGGGCGGCATGCTGTCGCTGCAGTTCAAGCCGAACCGCGACCTCGACGTGACGCTCACGGGCTTTCATTCATCGATGGATGCCGATAACCACGGCCGCCTGACATCGAGCGCCATCTACTCGATGCTGCTCGGGAAGAACGCGCCGCTGGGCAGCACCGTCGCCACCGCCGCCAACACCAGTTCGAACGGCCAGCAGGTGTTCGCGCAGATCCGCAATCCGGTCATCGTCAACGAGACCACCGTGTATGGCAACCAGCTCAAGGTACTGAAGGCCGCCGACATCGTGTTCCCGGACGGGACCACGCCGCAGTACGTCGGCAACTCGGAAGGCTTCTACCGCGACGGCGCCAAGGCCGAGAGCTCGTTCCTCGACCTGGACGCCAAGTACCGTGTCAACGACGACCTCACGATCAAGACGCTGCTCTCGAGCACGCGCGGCGTGGGTACGACCGAACTCGATCAGGGCCTGACGCTGGCCCGCTACGGCACCGGCATCTCGTACGCACTCGGCAGCCTGCATGACGCCCCGTTCGTTCAGTACCAGAACGCCGGCGGCAACCAGCCTGGCCTGAACGCCGACGGCAGCGGCTACACCATCGTCGACCGCGCCGCCTCGGGCGTGCGCACCGTCGACAAGGAATGGAGCGCGCAATTCGACGCCGAATACCGCGTCGACCGCGGCATCTTCCAGTCGCTGGAAAGCGGCGTGCGCTTCTCGGATCACAAGCGTACCAGCGCGCGCCGCGGCCCGGCCTTCCGCAACGGCATCACGCTCAACCCGGTCACGGGCCGCGTCACGTCCAATACGCCGACGCCAACCACCGGCTGGCAAGCGTTCCCGGGCGACTTCGGCGATGGCCTGGACGGCCCGGCCGGCTGGGACAATACCGGCTTCACCTACACGCCGGAAGCGATCAAGGACTATATCGCGGGCAATACCAAGGTCACGAGCGACGCGTTCGAGCGCCGCGTGAGTTCCGAGATCGACATGCAGGAACGCCAGAGCGCCGCCT